>DSLMC04103__coassemble_881_pt1 | contig 16676 bp, 15 predicted proteins | sample DSLMC04103__metabat2_high_PE_001 | metagenome-assembled genome bin DSLMC04103
CGCGGGCGTGCAGCTGGACTTCCCCCTGCAAAGCTACTTCCGCCTGAATGCGAAAGGCGCAGGGCAGTTCGAGCACACGCTCATCATCGTGGAGGACGACGCCAGCCTGCACTTTATTGAGGGGTGCTCGGCGCCCAAGTACAACGTGGCGAACCTGCACGCCGGCGCCGTGGAGCTGTTCGTGGGCAAGCGCGCGTCGCTTCGTTACTCAACCATCGAGAATTGGTCGAAGAACATGTACAACCTCAACACGAAGCGCGCCGTCGTGCAGGAAGGCGGGGCCGTCGAGTGGATCAGCGGATCGTTCGGCAGCCACGTGGGCTACCTGTATCCCATGTCCATTTTGGCGGGGCGTGGGGCTACCAGCAGTTTCACCGGCATCACGTTTGCCGGCGCGGGGCAGAACCTCGACACCGGCTGCAAGGTGGTGTTGGCCGCGCCCGACACCTCGGCCACTATTGAGACGAAATCCATCTCGAAGGGAGGCGGCGCGTCCACCTTCCGCTCGTCGGTGGTGGCGACGGAGAACGCGCGCGGGTCGGCCGTCAGCGTGTCGTGTCAGTCGCTCATGCTGGACGACATGAGCCGAAGCGACACCATCCCTGTCATGGACATTCGCTGCAAGCACGTGGACATCGGCCATGAGGCCACCATCGGCCGCATCGGCGACGACAAGGTGTTTTACCTGATGAGTCGCGGCGTCTCGGAGGAAGAGGCCCGCACCATGATAGTGAACGGCTTCGCCGACCCCGTGAGCAAAGAACTGCCGCTGGAATACGCCGTGGAAATGAACAACCTCATCAAACTGGAAATGGAAGGGGCCATCGGCTAATGGAACAGGTAACGATCCCCAACGCGAATGCGATGCCCGCCCCCACCTGGCACAAATTGCGCGTAAATGACGTAGATATTGAGCTACCAGCGAACCTACAAGCAATCCAAAAAGTAGAGGTCAACGCAAGCGAACCCACAAAGGCCTCGCCCACGGCTGCGCACCAGGTTAACAACCAAGCTACTCCCCCTGCAGCCCTAGAAGGGGAAGTAACTGAAGGAGAAAGTACAGAAAGCGCTTGGGATAAAGCCCTGTGTCGTGCAAGTTCTTCCTCTCCTTGTGCCGCTGGTGAACTTGGGGAGCAACCTGCCATGCGCGCGGCTGACGTGGGGATTTCTCCGGTTAGACAAGGGACTCTCCCTGCAGCCCAAAAAAGGGAGGAAGCGAAGGGTGCGGAGATGGATGAGGTGGCGCTTTCGGGGTATCAGGTGGGTTCTTTTGAGTCTCGCTATCTTTCGGCTGAAGATACCTTCACAACAGGGATGGGGGCTGATGCTTCTGAGTATTTGGAATTTGTGGCGGGGGAGCCGCTTGTGTTTGCGACACAGCCGGGTGAGCAGACCTGTGCAACGGTACGCCTTGAGGGTGTGGATGGCGCGGTCAACGCGGCAACCATTGATGTCATTGCGGCGCCGGATTCGCAGTTCTCGCTTGCTATTGCGCTTGACTCTCCTGCGCCTGGGGCGGGCGTTGTCGGCACGCGGCTGCGCGTGTTCGCCAATACAAACGCGCAGGTAGACGTCACCACCACACAAACTCTCGACGACACCTGGGTGGCCCTCGACGACACCGGAGCGCTGCTGGCCGAAAACGCGCGCCTGAACGTTCGCCATACCGTGCTGGGCGCGGGCCGCGCCTACACCGGACTCGCGGCCGACCTGCGCGGCAACGACGCACGCCTTGACGTAACCACTCGCTACGCCGGGCAGGCCGACCAGCTGCGCGACTTCAACTACGCCGTCACCCAGCGCGGCCGCCGCACGCACGCCAATCTGGAGGCGAACGGCGTGCTGGCGGGCGCGTCGCAGAAAACGCTGCGTGGCACCATCGACCTCGTGCACGGTTGCAAAGGTTCGGAAGGTTCCGAGCGCGAAACCGTGCTGCTGGCCGACGAGCGCGTGGAGAACCGCACCGTGCCCGTCATCCTGTGCAGCGAGGATGACGTCGCTGGCAACCACGGCGCCACCATTGGCCACGTGCGCCCCGAACAGCTCTTCTACCTGACCAGCCGTGGCATCGCGCCCGACGCAGCCGAGCGCCTGTTCATGGTGGCCGCCTTCGAGCAAGCCGCCTTCGAAGCCCCCGACCCGCGCACCCGCGAAGCCGTCATCCGCCTGGCTGCCACCCGCACCATCAACCTCGATCTCGACCTCGGCCAGCAGGAGATGATCGCATGAGTTCTCAACTTCTAGGGCCGGAAGGCAAACATCGGGAGCAGCGCTGCATGCGAACGGCTTCTCAGGGCGTCACTGAGTGCAACACTTCTTCCGCCAACATCGCCGTCAATCCCTATAAGGCAGACTTTCCCCTGTTGGCGGCAAACCCTGAGCTGGCTTTTCTCGACAGTGCGGCCACAGCCCAGCGGCCGCATGCGGTGCTTGATACCCAGCGCGCGTTCTACGAAACCATGAATGCGAATGCCTTGCGTGGGCTCTATCGGCTGTCGGTTGAGGCCACGGAGGCTATCGAAGCCGCCCGCGCCCGCATCGCCCGTTTCATCGGCGCCCCAGCTGGCCGCGACATCGTATTTACGCGCAACGCCTCGGAGGCGCTCAACTTGGTAGCGCGCTCCTTCGCGCCCACGGTACTCGAGCCGGGCGACGAGGTGTGCCTCACCATCATGGAGCACCACAGCAACCTCATCCCCTGGCAGCAGGCCTGCCGCGCCACCGGCGCACACCTTATATATATGTATCCGAACGAAGACGGCGTTATCACGCCCGAGGAAATGGATGCGAAAATTGGCCCGCGCACAAAGATTGTCGCCGTCGCCCACGTGTCCAACGTTCTCGGCATCGAAAACCCCGTGTGTGCGCTGGCCGACCGCGTGCACACCCGCGGCGGCTACCTTGTGGTGGACGGCGCACAGTCGGTTCCGCATATGCCTGTTGACGTGCAAAAACTCGGTGCGGACTTCTTCACGTTCTCGGCCCATAAGGCGCTCGGTCCCTTCGGTATTGGCGTGCTCTGGGGTCGCACGGAGCTGCTCGACGCGATGCCACCCTTCCTCACGGGCGGCGAGATGATCTCGTCGGTTACCGAAACCGACGCCGTGTGGGCGCCCGTCCCCGAGAAATTCGAAGCCGGCACGCAGGATGCCGCTGGCATTGTAGCCACGGCCGCCGCGCTCGACTACCTGGAAGACATTGGCTGGGAGGCTCTGCAATCCCGCGAGCACGCCCTCGTCCACACTGCGATGGAGCGCCTCACCGCGCTCCCGTACGTGCACCTCATTGGCCACCCTGACCCCGCACAACACCACGGCGCCATCAGCTTCAACGTGGACGGCATCCATCCTCACGACGTGGCAAGCATTCTTGACGAACAGAACGTCGCCATCCGCGCCGGCCATCACTGCGCCCAGCCCCTGCTGGCGTGGTTGGACGTTGAGTCGTGCTGCCGCGCCTCGCTCACGTTCTACAACGACGAAGCCGACATAAACGCTCTGGTGGAAGGCTTGGAAACTGTCTGGAGGACCTTTAATGGCTAGCATCTACACCGCCGCGCTCATGGAGCACAACGCGCACCCCGACTACAAATACGTCATGGACGACCCCACGTGCACGCATGACGGCGTGAACCCCAGCTGCGGCGACGAACTCACGCTGGCGCTCCGCCTTACCGGCGACGTCATCGAGGAAGCTGCGTTCACCGGCCACGGCTGTGCCGTGAGCCAAGCCACCGCCGACATGATGGCCGACCTCGTCACCGGCGAAACCGTCACCGAGGCGCGTCGCCTCACCGCGCTCTACCTGGACATGATCAAGGGCCGTCCCCTCACCGCCGAGGAACGCGCTGATCTCGACGAAGCCGCCGAACTCGAAAGCATCGCCCGCATGCCCGCCCGCGTCAAATGCGCCGAACTCGCCTGGCGCACCCTCGAGCGCCTACTGGATGAGCAGTTGAAGCAGGCATAACGTCGCGCGCTATCCGCGTCGCCCGCACCCCGACACCCGCCCCACCTTCGCCCGCACCCACCCCCAAGCATGCAGTTTTGCTGGCGAGTGACACCGCAAGTCCGCATGACGTCCCGCCACCGCCCGCCTGTGCCGTACAATGACAGAAAAACGGTCACGCGAGGGAAAGAGGACAACATGACAGCATCAAGCGACGTCACGCTGGGCTTCATCGGATTCGGTAACATGGCGCAGGCGATGGCGTGCGGGCTCGTGGAGGCGGGTGCCTTGCCCGGCGAGCGCATCTGGGCCACGGCCGCTCACTTCGACAAGCTGCAGAAAAGCGCTGGTGCCCTGGGTGCGCACGCCTGCGAAACGGCAGCGGAAGTTATCGAAGCAAGCGACTTCGTTGTAGTAGCCGTGAAGCCTCACCTCGTGGCTCAGGTGCTGGAACCCGTGCGCGACGCGCTGGCCATTAAAGCCGTGATCTCGGTGGCCGCCGGCTGCGGGTTCGATTTCTATGAAGACATCCTCGCGCCCGGCACGCACCACGTAAGCACCATCCCCAACACGCCTATCGCCGTGGGCGCGGGCGTGGTGGCGTGCGAGGTGCACCATTCGCTCTCCGACGCCGAACTCGCGGCGTTCGAGAACCTGTTTGGCCAGGTGGCGCTCATCGAATGGGTGGACGGCAAGCTGCTTTCCACCGCAAGTTCCCTCGCCGGCTGCGGTCCCGCTTTCGCCGCCATGTTCTTGGAAGCGCTCGGCGATGCGGGCGTGAAACACGGCCTGCCGCGCGCCACCGCGTATCGTCTGGCCGCCCAGATGATGAAGGGCACGGCTGCGCTTCACCTGGAAACCGGCGAGCACCCCGGCGCCATGAAGGACGCTGTGTGTTCCCCGGGCGGCACCACCATCAAGGGTGTGGCCGCGCTTGAAAAGGACGGCTTCCGCGGCTGTATCATTGACGCCATCGATGCCATCGCCGGCGAATAGCAGCCGCCCCACACCAGGCACGAAAGGCCGCACGTGACCACCGCAACCTACGTTTTGATGCATGGCAACGTGGAAACGGTCAGGTTTTCCTACGACCTTGAGGCCCACGCCGTGGAGAAGGTGCTGGCCGTGCCGAACGCCGCGCACGCGCCCCTCACCGTATTTGCGCGCGGGGGGCGCGTGTCGGAGTTTGCGCTGAACCGCTGGTGGCACGAGCGGGGGCTTTTGGCGTCACACCACCAGCTGCGCGCGCTGGAGGGGCATCCCGAAACGCGCAGCACGCTCACGCTGGCCGAGCGCACGTGGTGTTTAAGCCTGTCGGATCACTACTGGGTAAACGACGAAGAACGCCCGCTGAACTGGGATGATATCAACTTCTTCGACAATGACTTCTCGCACGACTTAAACCTCGTGCCCGTGCTGCACGCCGCACCTCGCGGCTCCACCCTGTTGGCGCGTACGACCACGCTCATGCCCCACGACGAGCCCGCAAGCGTCGAACAGCGCAAGAAGTGGGTCATCTCCGGCGGGAAGCGCATGTTTATCAAGGCGGGCGGCTCGCCGTTTAACCAGGCGGCGTACAACGAGGTCATAGCCACGCGGCTCTACCGCCGCCTGCTGCGCGAAGACGACTACGTGCCCTATTCCCTGTACCGTGATGACCTGGGCACCTACTGCGCTTCACCCATGATGCTGGGCGAGGGCGAAGAACTCATCCCACTCTACGACCTCATACGCTGCCGTCGCCGACCCGATGACTTGGGGCGAGCTGCCTATCTGCTGGCACGTCTGCGCTCGGTGGGTGCCTTGGGCACGCTCAGCACGCCGCGACGGGAGTTGAACCTTGTGGTGTCGCTTCTGCGCGAGCGGGGCATCCACCAGCCCGAAGAATTCCTCTCCAAGATGTTCACCTGCGATTTTATCCTGGCGAACGACGACAGGCACTTCTGCAACTTCGGCGCCATCCGCGATGCCGCCACGCTGCGCTTCAAGCGCCTCGCGCCCATTTACGACACCGGCATGTGCCTGTGGTGCCGCGCCGAGAAGCTGGAAACGTTTTCGGACTTCCACTACGCCACCAAGCCCTTCCGTCCCAAAGGCATGCGACCGACCGACCAGTTGGCCCTGTTCAACCACTACGATTGGTTCGCCGAAAGCGCCCTGGATGGCTTCGCCGACGAAGCCAAAGCCATCCTCAACCGCAACCCCCTCATGCCCCCCGGTCGCAACGCCCTCGTGCACCTCGGCATCGTGCGCAACATAGAATGCCTGGTCAACCGCGTCCGCCGCCTGCGCGGCTGAAACCAGAAGGGGCAGACAAGCTGCCGTAGCACCTCCCCCGCCCCCACTTCATTGTCCTAGCAGCCGTCGTCGGCGTGCAGAATCACCGTGCACTGCGACCCCAGCTTCGCCGTACGCACGTCCCCGCCGTCAGCGAGGCTCACGCGCCCTGCGTCCACCAGCTGCTCAAGTTCGCGGCGCGACACCTCCAACTTCCGCCGCAGCACGTGGGCCACGGTCAGGCCGAGTGCATCTTCGCAGGTGATGTCCACCCGGCACGCGTCCCGCCCAGCATAGCGTTCGCCTTCAACGACGAATTCCACCGGGCCGCGTCGGGCGCCGTTGCGCCGCAAGAGCGAGGCGTCGAGCGCACACGCAAGCGCCAGATCGGGGTCGTTCGCCAAAAACCGCTCGAGCCGCCCCTTGCTTACGGCTTTCGCGCTTCCGCGGCTGATCACCGCGCTGTTCCACACGCTTCCGCACGTGGCGCAGCGATACACCAGCCACACGTCAACCAGTTTCTTCTGCGCGTTTACGCGGAACAGGCCCGTCGACGCAAACTTCGCGTCAGCACCGCAGGCCCCACAAGGCCGCACGGCGAAAGGCGCGCCAGCCGCAGCCACGCGCCACGATAGTGTTTTCATGGTAAAGAGTGCCTTCCTTCGCAATTCGGTCATGTTCGAAAAGGAAGGTACGCACAGGTGGCACCACGCCATTGTTCAGCTTTTTCATAAGAACCTCTTCTGTTGTTTCCATCGGTTTAAGGCCATGCTAACGCCACCGCGCGCTGCGCGGTATCAATGAAGGCGAGCTGTTGTCGAAGATTTACCGGTTGGGAGGAACAGTCATACAAGAGGCCTTTCAGAATACGGAAGGGTCTCAAAAACCCACGCCCGCCATCATACCGAACCCCCACCAAACGTTCAACCGGTAACATCTTTTGCCACCATGAGTCAACAAGCAAGGCAGCGACCGGCCTTCGTTCACGCTGCGCTCATAAGTTCTTGGTATACTGCAAGACATGCAAGCAGCTCACAACATATCGCAAGTAAAAGGTGTTCGTACGCGTCTGAGTGATGGGAAGCCCTACAGCATTCCTCGCAGCCTTGATGACCTTCGTGGTCCCTCCTCTGGAACGATCACGCTTCCAAAATCCTTGCTCTGGGCTCCGGGTGGTGGGGACGTGCCGTTATCCACGCGCGGGAATGTGAAACTGGCTTACCAAGCCATCATTTCAGAAGGCACCGTCGAGCAGCAGTGTCGCTACCTCAACAAGGCGCTGCTCACCTCCGTGTGGCCACACCTGAGCGTACCAGCCCAAGCCGCCCGTCAGTGGCAAGAACGCTTCCCCGAACTGCGCGGAAACCTCAGAGCAAAGCTCGCCGCATGCTAAAAGACATGCAACGCACCCTCGCGCACGAAGCACTTTCCGTTCTTTCACCCTACGGGTTCGTACTCGCTGGCTCGGGAGCCATTCGCGAACACGGACTTATCGAGCGACCAACGGAAGACATCGACCTTTTCTGCGCCGTCACGGCAGAAGATAATCAGTTTGAAACCGCGGTTACTATTCTCACAAAACACCTGGAAGAGTGCGGATATCACATTCGGGAACACCAAAGGTCACCTCATTATTACTCGGCAGAAGTCGAACGCGAAGGGGTAACGCTCCAGTTTGATATGGGAATTGATTACCGCGAATATCCTCCTGCACGCTTGGAAGTTGGACCGGTTCTTGACGTACGTGATGCCGTAGCGAACAAACTGGGAGCGATGTGCAGTCGCGGAGAACCGCGCGACTACCTTGATGCCGACAAAATTCATACCTCCGGCTTATTCAGTGACGAGACACTACTAAACCTCACGTTAGATCATGATTTGGGTCTTACTAAAAGCCTTTTTATCGAATGCTTGAGAGCGGTTGTAACCATCGAGCCCGAAGAAGTAGAGCGTTATGGATACCGTACTGGTGATTTAGCTGAAGTCAAAGTAAGACTCATGAATTGGGCTAACGATTTGGAACAAAGTGGCTGGTAAGCGCCTTTCCCACGCCCCACTTCGCGCGCATACGCTTGTGTTACGATAAATCTTCGTTGGCGCGTTTTGCGTCGCGCGGTTGGGGGGATTCTCGCCAGCTGGACCTAGGAAGGGTGGCTTTATGCCTCTTAATAAGGCGGTGTTGGCGGCGTTTAAGGCGGCTACGCGGTTGCGGCCGGATATCAAAGACTTTTACGAGGCTCAGCGCTTCGCGGAAGATATCATGGCGCGCATGGCCATACCCAACCCGCGGTGTCGCATCGACGAAGCACATGCGGTCATGCCCGATGGTTACGAGGTGCCCCTGCGGGTGTTCACGCCGCTTGACTTCGACTTTTCGCTGGCCAATGGGCTGAAGGTGTGCGAGGACTCGCGCGGGACCGTCCTCTTTTTCCACGGCGGCGGCTGGGTGAACGGCAACGTGGATTTCTACCTGGACGCGTGCACCACTATGGCCATCAAGTTGGAGCGGCGCGTGGTGTCGGTGGACTACCGGCGCGCGCCCGAGCATCGTTTCCCGCAGGCGCCGGAAGATTGCTACGAAACCGCACGTCAGCTGTTCGCGGGCAATCTGCTCCCCGACGTCGACCCCCACAACATCGTGCTCTTCGGCGACAGCGCCGGCGGCAACTTGGCCACCGTCGTGTCGCTCATGGCGCGCGACCGCGGCACCTTCTCTCCGCGCACGCAAATGCTGCTCTACCCCGTGACGTACAACGACCACGCCTTCACCACCTCGTGGTTCGATTCCGTGCGCGACAACGGCGAGGACTACCTGCTGTCCTGGCGCGACATCGAGGGCTACATGGACCTCTACCAGGCCTCCCCCGCCGACCGCTCGAACCCCTACTTTGCGCCGCTTTTGGCGCCCGACCTCTCGGGCATGCCGCGCACCCTCATGCTCACGGCCGAATACTGCCCCCTGCGCGACGAGGGCGAAGTGTTCGCGCAACGCCTCGCAGATGACGGCAACGACGTGGCGTGCTATCGTATCCTTGACGCGGTGCACGGCTACCTGCTGTACCCGCCGGTGTTCAGCATCGTGCGCGACACCTACCGCATAATGAAGCACTTCCTCGACGACGAGGAGTTGAAGCAGGAAGGCGAACCGGCGTGGCTCGGGCTACTTGGTACCGACTAGACAATGTGGGAAAGTTCTACTCGTCGCAGGCAGGAAGCTCTGCTCAGACGGTGTTTCGCTATTCGGCAACGCTCACCGACGAGGTGGATGAAGCCGCCCTCCAGCGCGCGCTTGAGCGCACGGTGGACGAATTCCCCAACTTTAACGTGTGTTTGCGCAGCGGCATGTTCTGGCACTATCTGGAACAGGCCGCCAGCACCCCGCAGGTGCAGCAGGAGAACCTGCCCATCTGCTTTGGCCTGCATGTTCACGCGAAAAGCGTGCTCATGCGCGTGAGTTACTACCGCGCGCGCATCAATTTGGAAGTGTCGCACATGGTGTCGGACGGGCGCGGCACGCTGAGTTTCTTCAAGGCGCTTCTGTACGCGTACGTGGAGGAACGCTACGGTGTGGAAGGCGTGCCGCATGAATACGATGGCTCCGATGCGCAGAAGTCCGAGAACAGTTTCGACAAGTATTTCGAACCCGGCCTGGCCGCCGCCACGCCCACGCCGAAGGTGTATCGCATCAGCGGCTGGCGCGATCTGGCCGACCCCACCTACATGGAGTTTCACCTGAGCGCGCGTGAGGTGCTTGACGTGGCGCGCGGGAACGGCGTGAGTTTGACGGCGCTCATGATTGCGGCCGTGATGTGCGCCATCCGCGACGAGATGCCGCGGCGCGACCGCGGGCGCACCATTCGTATTGACGTGCCGGTTGACCTGCGGCAATTCTTCAAGTCCACCACGGTGAAGAACTTCTTCGGGCTGGCGTTTGTCACCTACACGCCGGGGGAGGTTGATGAGCCCGTGGAAGCCGTGGCCGCGCAGGTGCAAACGCAGCTGAAGGAAGCCACGCTGGTGGAAAGCCTGAAGCCGCGCATGAACCGCATGATTGCGCTGGAGAAGAACCCGCTTTTGCGTCTGGCGCCGCTGTTCGTGAAGGATCTCATTTTGGATTTCGCAAGCCGCCTGACCGCGCGCGAGACCACGACGACGGTGTCAAACCTCGGGCGCATCACGGTGGATGAGCGCGTGGCGCCCTACCTGCGCGACGTGAACGTGCTCACGTCCTCCACCGGCCTAAACTTTCTGCTGTCGTCGTTCGGCGACGATTTGAGCGTGGGCATTTCTACGGTGTTTGCAAACCGCGACATCGTGAAGAACTTCTGCCGCTACTTCTCGGGGCTGGGCATTGAGGGGGTCCTCAACATCAACAAGACCAGTGAGGAAGTGGCCGAGGACAGGCGCGAGGCCCAGTTGGAGGCGTCGATGAAGCGACTGGGCGGGAAGAGCGCGGAAGCGGAGGCAGCGGGAGCTGGAACTGGGGATACGGAGGACGAAGCCGCTGGCGCGCAGGGTGTTGAGGGAGGGAGGGGCGGCCAAGGTGAGTTCGCGCATGTTGACGCGCCGAAGGGCGAAGCCGACGTTGCATGCATTTCCCCTTCTGCATCCGCACCCGTGTCGCAGGACGGAGGCCAACGATGAAGCGCTGTGACAAGTGCAGCATTAGCCTGAACGGTGACCTCGACCGCTGTCCGCTCTGCCAAGCGGAGCTTTCTGGCGAGGCATCGCCCGCGGTATTCCCTGTGAACGAGGTTCGTAAGTCAGGCACGGTGGCGCTGGCCGTACTGGGATTTGTGACGGGCGCGGCGTTGCTTGTCACGCTGTTTATAGGCTATCTGGTTCCTCTGCCGTGGGATATCGTGGTGTCGGTGTGCGTGGCGCTGGTGGTGAACTACCTGTTCGTGCGCAACATCATTACGCACTCGCCCGACTTTTTGCGCGTGGTGGCGCGCTACTTTTTGGTGCTGCTGGGCATTGCGGCGGTGTGGTATCTCGTCACGCGCAACAGCGCCGTGACCACGTACGTTATCCCCGGTATCTGCCTGGTGGCACTTGTGTATGACACGGTGTTGCTTGCGGTATTTCGCGGCACGTTTGTGTCCGGCTACGCGAAGTATTTGCTGTTCGACGTACTGCTAGGCCTGGCGCCGCTCGCGCTGGTAGCGCTCGGCCTGGTGACGTGGGAGGTCCCCGCCCTCGTGAGCGCCCTAGCCGCCAGCGTTTTCCTTTTGGGCCTGCTGGTATTCACCCGCAAACAACTAATAGCCGAAGTACGTAAACTGTTCAACGCTTAGCTGCTTCCGCCGTTGTCCACCACCGCACGCAAACGCGAAAGTATGTGACGCGCGAAGGTCACGGCGCTGCACGAGGTTCACTTCGGGAACGTGAGGGTGATGGTGAGGACGTCGGCCTCGAGGCGCGCAGTCAATTCCAAGTCGAGGGCTTTTGCTAGTTCGGCTACGATGGCCAACCCCAGGCCGCTGCCTTCGCCTGAACGGGCGGCGTCGCCTTGGTAGAAGCGTTCGAACAGGCGGTCGGCATCAATGGACTCAGGGTTGGCGACGCAGTTCGCGAACGACACCTCGCGGCCGTGCTGCACGATGCGCGGGGGCTCACTGCCATAGCGCAGGGCGTTCACGGCCAGGTTGCGGAACACGCGCCCGAGGGCATCAGCGTTCGACGCAGCCACCAGCGGCTCGTCCTCAAGCTGTATAACCGGTTGCCACGAACGCTGCTTGAACTGGGCATACAGCGATGCCAGCGCCTCGGCCAGCACTTCGTTCACTTCCACGGGTTCCCGTTCCACACGGTAGTCCGGATCCTGTACCTGCGCGTAGGCGTACAGCTGGTCGAGCAGACCTTCCACGTCGTCGAGGCGACGGGCCACCACTTCCAGATAGCGCGCCCGCACGGCCTCGTCGTGTTCCTCAGCCGCCAGCTGCGCGTAGCCTTGCGCGCCCGCAAGCGGCGTACGGATGTCGTGCGAGAGGTACGTAAGCCCGCGGCGCACCTCGCGCTTGCCTTCCTCAGCAGCAATCCGTTCGCCCTGATGGCGGTCGATCATCCGGTTGACGGCCTGCCCCAGCCGCACGAACCCGCGCGTGTGCACCCCAATGGTGACGCGCGTGTTGCTGGCCGTGTCGCGCTCCGTGAGGAACCGCGCGATGGAGCGCAGCTCGCGCTCCGAGCGCACCAGCTGCACCGCCAGCACCAGCACGGCAAGCGCCAGTACCAATACAGCGAGGGGAAGGCAGGCCGTCAAGTTCATGGGTTACACGTCCTTCTTCTGCAGCGCGAGGCCACCAAGTGCGGCGCTGCCCACGATAAACGCCGCAGCCACCAGCAAGATGTGCACCGGGCCGAGGCCGCCCGCCACATCAAAGCCTTTCGAAAGCGAAGCCAAGCACGTGGTCAGCGTGAAGTCCGTGAGGAACGACACGCTTGGCACCAGCAGCGCCACCCCTTGCAAAAGCATGGTGCCAATGCCAGCGGCCAGAATGATACCCACCACCAGGCTCGCCGACATTTTGCGCGTGAGCCATACCACCAGCGCCGTCAGCATGCCGAAGCCAGCGATGGCCAGCGTCACCAGCGCGCCCCACAGCAGCACGTCAGGCAGCGTGGTCGGCAGAAGATTGAACCCTGCCGCCGCGGCCGTTGCCACCGTCACACCAGTGGTTACCAGGGTAAACACCGCAGCCAGCGCGATGATTTCCACCGTACGCACCGCCAGAAACGCCAGGCGATTCGGCTGTGCGGTGAACACGTTTTTGCTGAAGCCGCTTTCAAATTCGGCCGCCAGAAAGATGGCGATGAAGATAACGAACAGACAGCTCAGTCCGCCGCCGTTAAGAAACAGGGAGCCCACCAGTGCTTGCGGCGTCATGCTTCCCTCCATCATTGCCGTAACCTCGGCTGCGTCGGCGTAGTCGCTCGCGTCGGGACCGGAGCCGTTGGTGAAGCCAATGTGCACGACGCCGCCGCCGGACGATTGCAGGGTTTGCATGAATTCAGGGCTGGCGATATAGGCCATCGCTCCAGCGGATGCTACCGCCATGGCCACAATGATGGCGAGCATGATCCACAGGCTCTTGCCGTGCACGAGCCGGTACACATCCATCCTCAAGATATTAACCACGATACTCAGCCCCCATCATTTCCACGAAGAATTCCTCCAGGTCACGCTTGTGTGCGTACAGCCCGCTCACCGCAATGCCCTGCTCGTTGAGGGCCGCGCCCACGGTGCCCGCATCCACATCGCCAAACGCGCGGATGGCGCCATTTGGCATGGACTGGAAGCGTAGGCCGGGGAAGCGCTCTTGCAGCACGGCGAACGCGAGCGTGGGGTTCGCGGCCTCCACCTGCAGAAAGTCGCTGCATTCCTGGTCGACCTCGGCGGCGGTAATCTCGCGCACCATACGGCCCTCGCGGATGACGCCGTAGCGCGTGGCCATCTTGCCCAGCTGTTCCAGCACGTGCGAGCTGATGACCACCGTGATGCCGCGCTGATCGTTCAGCTGCATGATGAGCTGGCGAATCTCACGCGCGCCCTCCGGGTCGAGGCCGTTCAGCGGCTCGTCCAGCAGCAGCAAATCCGGGTCGCCCAGCAGCGCCAGCGCCAGGCCCAGGCGCTGCTTCATACCCATGGAGAAGTGCTTAGTTTTCTTCTTCCCCACCGCGCCGAGGCCGGTGAATTCAAGCAGGTCGCGCACCTTCGCCTTGGGATCTACCAGGCCAAGCGCGAGCGCTTTCAGCATGAGGTTGTCCTGCGCGCTCATGGAACCGTAGAGCCCCGGCGCCTCGATGAGCACGCCGATGCGCCGCGCCGTTCCCGCTTCGCGCGGCGCGGTGCCGAACACGCGCACCTCGCCGCCGGTTGGCTCGGCCAGCCCGGACAGCATCCTCATAACCGTGGTTTTACCTGCGCCGTTGCGTCCTACAAACCCGTAGATGTCGCCTTGGCTGACGTGCATGTCGAAGTGATCGACGGCCGTTTTGCCGCCGAACGTCTTCATGAGTCCGTAGGTTTCTACTACGTTCACGTCGCGCTCCTTTCGTAGTGCGTGTTGTTTGCCTGCCAACCACAATACGAAAGAGGTATTCAGCAAACCGCCTTGAAATAGTTAAGAAAGGGTAAAGAAGTGAGGGCATGGCCATCATAGCTGTCGCCGCACGGGGTCCTTCGACTGCGCTCACTGCGTTCGCTCCGCTCAGGATGACAATACACGTTCATTCCGCCAGTTTGAAGCCGATGCCCCATACGGTTTCTAGGTAGGTGTCGGTGCCGGAGGGTTTTAGTTTGCTGCGGATGTTGCTCACGTGCACCGTGACGGCCTTTTCCTCCACGAAGCATTCCTCGTGCCAGGCGGCTTCGAATAGTTCGCGCTTCGTGAACACCTTTTTGGGGCGGCGCACGAGCGCTTCGATGATGCCAAACTCCAGGCGCGTGAGTCGTACGGGCTCGCCGGCGGCCGTGAGGGTGCGCGCTTCCGCGTCGAGCGTCCAGTCTTTGAAGCGTAGCACGCCGGTGGAGCGTTGCGCGCCGCGAGAGGCGTGGCGCAACTGTACGGCTACGCGGGCGTGCAGTTCGTCCAGGTCAAAGGGCTTGGTGAGGTAGTCGTCGGCACCCAGTTGCAGCAGCGCCACCTTGTCGGCGGCGTCCGTGCGCGCCGACACCACAATAATGGGCGCGTCGCCCGCCGCGCGAATTTCGGCAACGAGTTCTTCGCCGGACGCGCCCGGCAGCATGAGGTCGGTGATGACGAGGTCGAAGGGCTCTTCGGCACCCGCCGCGGCCACTTTCAGCAGAAGGCGCGCCTCGCTGCCCGAAAACGCTTGCGCACACGCATACCCCGCTTTGCCAAGCGAGGCGGCCACCAACTGGTTGATGTCAACGTCATCTTCAATGATGAGTATGCGTGCCGGAGTATCCATGCCCCCATTGTACCCGATAGGCATGCATAAAGGGCGAAGCTCTCTGTGTAAGTGTGACGCGCTGCGCGCAGGCGAATACGGATGGTGGTTGCCTCGTGGCGTACGAGGCCGCGGAGCGCGTCACCTTTTTGAGGGGCGATTCGTTCCCCTGCGTTTAACCTTCTGCACCTTTGTTTGGAGATTGTCCGCAGAGCGTATGAATCGCTACTCATGCAGTAGCATTTATGAGAAAGTTCGCTTTGGGAAACATTAGCGGGCGGCGCGGCTGCCCACGTTAGACAGGAGCGAACCCATGTCGATGATCAACAAAGAGATCGAGGACTTCTCGGTTCAGGCGTTCCACGGCGACGACTTCATCACCGTCACGAAGGACGACGTGCTGGGCCACTGGAGCGTGTTCTTCTTCTACCCGGCTGACTTCACCTTTGTGTGCCCGACGGAACTTGAGGACCTCGCGGCGCTGTATGACCAGTTCAAGGCCGCGGATTGCGAAATCTACTCCGTGTCATGCGACACGCATTTCGTGCACAAGGCGTGGCACGACGCGTCCGAAAACATCAAGAACCTGCCCTACCCGATGCTGGCCGACCCCACGCACAAGCTGGCCGACATCTTCGACGTGTATATCGAGGAAGACGGCGTGGCCGAGCGCGGCAGCTTCATCGTGAACCCCGAGGGCCGCATCGTGTGCTACGAGGTGAACGCGGGCAACATCGGCCGCAACGCCGCCGAGCTGCTACGCCGCGTGCAGGCGAGCCAGTTCGTGGCCGAACACGGCGACTCCGTGTGCCCCGCCGGCTGGATGCCCGGCGCCGAGGTTCTGCACCCCGGCATTGACTTGGTAGGCAAGCTATAGGGAATAAGGGGAAGCGTGCTCTACCCTTGCCGATCGGCGGGAATAAACCTGCAGGTCAACGTTACCGGCGGCAAGGGCAGAGCCCTTGCCCTACGGTCTACTGACAGGTTGATATGAAACCACTCTTGTGAACACAAAACGCCGTTCTCGGAGCAGTTTGGGGCAGATTGCTACCGAAAATGGGTGAAATTGAGTTCCATGGGAAACAACTGACGACGTTTGTAAAAGGTCTGCGAAAGAGGCATATTGCCGAGCAGGGGCATTGTAAGAAGCGAGCGAAAAGAGCGCCACAAGCCGGTAGCAATCTGGCAGAAACGGTGCTGCAAAAGAACTTGGAGATGCACTAACCCACGCGCGACGCGCCAAAGTGTGATGCGCTTACGCGCTACTGATTACGCCAGAAGGGCACCCCCATCCCTCGCATTATGACGCGGGCTGTCTGGCCGGAAGATATGTCTCAGCCTGCAATGATTGAGCTGGTTGACCGTAGGGGCGTTTCACGAAGCGCCCTCTCCGCCAAAGGCAGAGAACTCAACCTTGACCTGAGTTTTCGCGCTTCGCGCGAACGGGGCTGTAACAAAAGTCCCCTTTGCGGGTTTTTCCGTAGGGCAAGGGCTCTGCCCTTGCCGCTCAGCATCAGCAAACCTGCAGGTCAAAC
>DSLMC04103__coassemble_890_pt1 | contig 16591 bp, 14 predicted proteins | sample DSLMC04103__metabat2_high_PE_001 | metagenome-assembled genome bin DSLMC04103
CGACATCGTTTCCCGGTCCGTCGCTTACATGCGGTATATAGTCGGCATAGTAGCATGCGATTCGGGATTGTGAAGAGTGGCCGTTCTTGGCCGCTGTAAAGACAGCCCAGGTTTCATGAACTCATTATCGCAGGTAGAACATGCTTCCTACCCCACCTCAGAAGCTATCCCCAGCACTTATTAGCCTCCATACTTTCTCCACAAACAGTTACGCACTTCGCGCTACCCAACTAGAGCAACAACGCCGAAGCCCTTAGCCTCCTCTTGTCATCCTGAGCGAGCGAAGCGAGTCGAAGGATCCCGTGTGGTGCCAACAGGGAGACTTCCTGCTAACGCCACACGGGATCCTTCCCCTGCGGGACTAGCTTCGCGTCGCGACTACGCGCCTGCGGCGCTTCGCTCAGGATGACAAGAGGAACCGTCTAGCGATGCTCAGGATGACACTTCTGCCGCAGCTCGCACCGCGCTTGCGATGGAGCGCATGCCGCTTCGGCGTTGAGCCTCAAACAGGTCATCGAGGCCGGCGCGCACGGGCAGGTCGAACTCACAATCCACGATGTCGGCGGGCGTGCGACCCGAATAGATGAGTTGCATCACGCGCAGAATGCCGCGCACGATGAGGGTGTCGCTTTCGAACGCGAACAACAGCGTGCCGTCGGCGTTGCTGTCCGCCCGCATCCACACCTGCGACTGGCAACCCTCCACCTTCGCCGACCGCTCCTTATCCGCGTCGGACATGACGGGAAGTTCGGCGGCTAGCCCTAGCAGATACTCATAGCGAAAGAAGGGGTCGTCAAGTTCGTTGAAGTCACCAACAAGTTCGTTTTGCGCCTCGCATGCCGGATTCACGTCGGCCTCCTTCGTCTGTGCTGTTGAGAAAAGGAATGTATGCTCTGGTCGTACAGTAACACAAGGAACCCCTATCCGCGTGGGGTTACCAGCCTTACTACTCGCTCTAGCGCTTCGCCAAAAGCGTCAATCTCTTCCCGCGTGTTGTAGAACGCGGGCGACACGCGTACCACTTTATGGATACCCAACGTTTCGTCCAGCAGGGGCTGGGCGCACTGCGAACCCGAGCGAACCGCCACGCCAAGCTTGTCCAAAAGCGTCGCGATGTCGAAGGGGTGCGCACCCTCCACGCAAAACGACACGCAACCAGCCCGCCGCGCGGGCGAGCCCACCACCTGCACGCCCTTCGTTGCGCGCAGACGCTCCTCGGCGTAAGCCGTAAGTGCCGCCTCGCGCGCGGCCACCGCCTTACGACCCACGCCCTCCACATAGTCAAGCGCGGTCGCCAGCCCAAGAGCGCCCACGTAGTTCGGCGTGCCGGGCTCGAAGCGCAACGGCAGTTCTTCAAACGTTGTAAGTGCGGCAGTGACCTGCGCAACCATCTCGCCGCCATACCAACTGGGCGCCAGCTGGCCCAACAACTCTCCTTTTCCGTACAGCACGCCGATGCCCGTGGGTCCCAGTACCTTGTGTCCTGAAAAGCACAGGAAGTCGCAGCCAATCTCGCGCACATCCAGCGGCTCGTGTCGCACGCTTTGCGCCGCATCCACCAGCACGGCCGCCCCGTGCGCGTGCGCCAGGCGCACCACCTCGCCCACGGGCACCACCGTCCCCAGCACGTTGGACACGTGCGCCATCGCAACCAGCGACACCCCGCCTGCGGCGAGGCGCGCCTCAAGAGCACCCAGGTCAACCTCGCCTTCCGCCGTCAAAGGGCACACGAAAAACTCCGCACCCGAGCGCATGCACGCCTGCTGCCACGGCACGAAATTCACGTGATGCTCAAGCGCCGACACCACCACGCACTGCCCCGGCGCAAGGCGCGCCTCCCACGCGCATGCCACCATGTTCACCGACGCCGTCGTGCCAGACGTGAACACAACCTCGTCCGCCGACGCTGCGTTCAAGAACGCACGCACCACCTCGCGCGACGCTTCAAGCTTGGCCGTTGATCGCTCGCTCAACGTATGAATGCCGCGGTGCACGTTCGCGTTGTCCGTGCGATAGTGAGCCACCACCGCGTCAAGCACGGGGTTCGGCACCTGCGTGGTGGCACCGTTATCCAAATACACCAACGGCCGCCCATTCACCTCCTGCGACAAGATGGGGAAATCAGCGCGCACGCGCTCGACGTCAAGGGCGAATTCAGTGTCCATAGCAATACCTCCTCGCAGCAGAATACCCCCATGATAGCAGGAGGCTGCAACAAAAGCCCCTTACCCGCCAGGTTCTCCGTGCGGTAAGGGCCCTGCCCTTGCCGTCAACCGCGTTTTACCTGACAGATTTGTTCTCGCCGAGCGGCAAGGGCAGAACCCTTGCCCTCCGGACAACCTGCAAAGGGAACTTTTATTACAGCCTCACTACAATCTGTGTAAACAGTGCGAAGAGCAGGACGCGCCTTCCCTAGCCCACCGCCAGCGGCTCCAGGCCCACACTCTTCGCGAACAGCACCATCTCTTCGAACCAGTCACCATACACCAGTGTCGTGTGGTTTCCGGTCCACATGGTGGCCTCGCGGAACGCGCGTCCGTCGGGCACGCTGAAGAACACGCCCTCGCTGCAGTTCTCGTCCCGCTCGCCAATGCCGCCCACCACCGTGCCGCGCGCGATAAGCATCTTCGAGCACGTGGGGTCAAACTTCGCCAGCGTGATGGGCTCGCCGATGTCGCGCTTGAAGTCGTAGCGCACCGTGGCACCCCAGCGGCCATCCATCGCAAACGGGCGAATGTCGTAGGATGCCGGCTCCGCATCATAGCCCTTGAACTGGCGGTTCGGCACCGCGTGGTAAATGGACATGATGGCGTCGGCCTCTTGCTCGGCCAAACGCGGGGTTTCCTCGTCGCACGAATTCGGGCGGAACATGATGCGCGTCTTGATGCGCAGCTCGTCATTGGCATCCAGCTTCACCGGTACGGTGTTGCCCATGTAGGGCGCACTCTGCGACACGGCGGACAGCGCCACCATGGACAGCAGCGCCGATACGTCCTGCTCACAGGCCGAGCACACGCCACACTCGTTGTTGAGCGTGTGGTTCAGGCACAGTGTGGTCTGCTCGTGGTTCAAGCGGCGCGTCGCGCACATGTCGGGGCACGGCGCGGCAAACGCGTTGCAGTCCAGCTTCGCAAGCAGCTTGTTCACCAGGTAGTGCGCACGCATGGAGGGAATAATCTTCTCGCGGTCCATGTCGCACGTCGTGGCGCCCGCCATGAATTCGTCAACCATCGCCTCGATGGTTGCCTGTTCCTCTTCGGTGATGTTATCGGCTTTGCGCCCCGGCAACGTGGGGTTCGAATCGGGCGGCACAATATGCAGCTGATCAAGGAATTCATGCAGGTTGTAATACGTGAACGACGTGCCCAGCTTCCGCGTGACGTCGAAGTGATCAAGGAACGAATCGTAGTTCGTCACCGGGTGCACCGAGTTGTTGCGCACCACCACCATGGCGCGCGTGTTCGCCATGACCTTGCGGGCGCGCAGGGCCACCAGCGTCTTGCGCGCGTCTTCGATGGTGGCCGGGCTATGCATTTCCAGGCCGCGCCCACGGAACGCCGCCGACATGTGCGCGTCGTTGTTCGGCGTGGGCAGAATGATTGAGGGCTTGCCGTACTTCTGCGCGAATGCAATGGCCAAGTCCGCACCAAACACCGTGAAGTTGAACAGGTACAAGTCCACGTCTTCCACGTCGGCCGCCATCTCTTCCAACATGGCGTTCGTCAGCGGAAACGTCTCGTCGCGACGGATGACAATCTGGTCCATGATGTTCACGCCAGGGATGTCGCCGAACTGCTCGTGCAGCATCTTCTCGTCGTTTTTGGCCTTCATCTCAATGACCATCATGTCGTGCTCGCGCGTGAGCTCGTCGCCGCGCCCAAAGCGGCACGGCCCCTCGAACACGTAGTCGTGATACAGCCCAATCTCGATGGGGCGCACGTTCAGCGTAACGTCCCGGTTATTGCGCAGGTGGAACTGTTCTGCAAGTTTCATAGTTCTCCCTCCCGAGACAAGCGCTTAGGCGCGCACCTCGTCCTGATCGGCCACGGCTGCGGCACCCTTTTTGGGCAGGCGCACAAACAGCGAGCACACCGTGCACACGGCCACGATGCCCGCGCTTACCAAAAAGCCCGTGGTGCACGCGCCCGTGGCGTCAAACGTGGCACCCACCATGGTGGCTATGGGGGCAGACACAATCGTGGTCACCAGGATGCCCGTGCTGAGAATCTTGGAGTAGTGACCAGCACCGAAGTAGTTCGCCAGCGCCGTGGGGCCCACCGTGTTGATGGCGCCAAAGAAAAAGCCCAGCAGCAGGTAGTAACCAAACATCATGACCGGCATGCTCGGGCTTGCAAACGCACCCAGCAAAATGGCGATAATCAGCATGAGGCCGCACAGTCCCATGAGGCGAATAGGCTCAAAGCGGTCGGAAATCACACCCACCACCAAGCGGCCCAGCAGCATGGCGAAGCCCATGACCGACACGGCGGTCACAATGAGGTCGGGGTCGAAGCCCAGCTGCGTGAAGTTCATTACGCCCTGCGAGGTGTTCAGGCTAAACGCCGTGTAGCCACCCGCCAGCGTGAGCGCGATAAGCCACATGGCCGGCGTCTTGAGCGCCGTCTTGTACGTGATGTCGTTGGGGTTCTTGTACACCTTCGATTCCTTAGCTTCGGCCACCACAGCCTGGCTGTCCGCCACGCCATCGGGAAGCTGCCCGATGGAAGCCGGCGTGTTCTTCACCAGGAACAGCGCCAACAGCGTGCCAATGAGGGCGGCAGCAATGAGCGCATACCAACCCGCCTGCCACGCGCCGCCAGCCGCGTCAATAACAGCCTTCACAATCTTGGGCGCCAAGATGGAGCCCGCGCCGCCAATAACCATCACAATGGTCATGGCCTTGCCGCGGTTGGCGATAAACCAGCTGCCGGCTACCGTTTGGGTGGACAGCTGCCCCAGCGCCATGGAACCCATGGACATAAGCACGCCGAAGAACAGGAAGTACGACCACGCCTCATGCACGAAAAACGACATGGCCAACGTGCCCACCAGCATGACGCAGCCGCCAGCAATCATGGTGAAGCGGGCGCCCTTCTTCGCGATGAGCTGGCCCAGCAGCGGCGTGGGAATGCCCTGGCACAGAACAAACAGCGTGAAGCCCATGCCGAGCATCGTGGCGTCCATCTGAATTTCGCCCGACTTGAACATCATGGGATTCACAATTTGGGCTGCGGCCAGCACAAACGCGCTCGAACAGAAATAGATGATGCCCAGCACAACGGCGAGCTTCCATCCGTAGAACGATTTCTTTTGCTCCATAGTTGGTTCCTCCTCCAGGTTTCAGAAATACCCGCGCGGCGCCCCGTGCCCCGCGCGGACGACGATGGTCGTCTGCGCCCCCTTTCGATCGATGCCCGCAGAATGCGTCTGCAACGGGCGTGCGCGACAAGCAGCCAGCCGATCGCGCCTCCCCCGTCTCTCGCAGATTCGCGATGGCCGCATCGTCGCGCGGAGCGGGCGTCCAATGCATCGACTTCACATGTTGAAACGCCGGCGCGCTTCATACGCAAAGGTTGAAACCGCCGGTGAGCGGCCCTCTCCGCTTGCCAAGTTGATGCCGCCGGACGTGCGAGGGGCTACCATGGTGAACGCGAGGGCGCGCGGGGGATGCGGGCGCTGGTGCCCGGGGCGAAGTGCGCACCGGCGGGCGGCGAGTGGAGAAAGAGGTCACATGAGCAGGACGGATTACCTTAAGCAGGCGAAAGCGCGCTCCGATGCGGAATTGGAAGCGCTCGCGAACGCAACGTCGTATGACGAGGTGTATGCGCGCCTGAAAACTTTCATCACCTGCCGCTATCTCATCGACGACGGGTTTTGGAGTGATGACGTGAACGAACTTGCCGAACACAGCATTGCGCTGCGCCTTTCGTCGCTTGAAAGCGGCGATAGCCTGGGAGATTTGTCGATGAATTGCGCGGGCGCTTCATCGGTGGAAACGAAGTACGCGCTTTTGCTCATCACGCTGCGAAAAAGCCTGAACCTTACCATTGAGCCCGTTCAGGCGACCACGCTTGACACGGTGCCGCTGCTGGCAACCGAGATTGCCCGACAGCTTGCGCAGCGCAGGAGCGCTTGCTAGAATGGCGCCAGCCAGCCGATCGTCATACCTCCCCCACCGCCGCGTGCGGCGTTTGACGCATGCCCGAACCAAGGAGGATACCATGACGAAGTTTTGCACGGTCGATACCGAAGAAGCCGCCGATCTTAAGGCCTGCCAAGTTTATCAGTACTTCGACGCCGATCTCATTGTGTACAAGACGCCTACCCCCGAGGAAGCCACAGGCGAAGGCTTGTGGTTTGAGGATCCCGCGGCCGACGATGCCGTGAAGATTTTCTGGCTGAAGAACGACAACCACGCCGACATCCGCATCTTCTTCGCGAACGCCGCCTTCGAGGCTGGTTGGAAGCCCGACAACGAAGTGCACGCGAAATACGACGGCGTGCTGTAACAGGTCACTTTACCTGGGGCTGAATCTAGCCCGCCCACCTGCCAGGTTGACCGTAGGGCAAGGGCTCTGCCCTTGCCGCCACCTACGTTTAACCTGGCAGGTTTGTTTTTGCTGGCACAAAAGTGTGACGCGCTTCGCGCTGGCTAGTACGCCACGAGTTTTCCCGCATTCCTAACCTTACGACGTGGGCTGACTGGCTTGAAGGCGGAGTCTTGCAAGAGTCATAACCTAGCCGTCATCCTCATCTACGATGTTCATGAGGTGCTGCTGGGAGTTGATGCCCAGCTTTCGGTAGATGTGGTAGATGTGCGACTTCACGGTGGCGGGGCTCACCACCAGCTGCTCGGCGATGTATTCCGCATTGCGGCCCTTCGCCAGCAGGAAGAACACTTCCTCTTCGCGCGGCGTGAGGCCATACCGTTCGGCGGCGTGGTCGCAGCGCTGCTTGAAGGACGGCGGCCGCACCGCCTGACCCTCCCCCGCCGGCTCGTCTTCCGAGGCCACCAGCTGCTCCACCACCGCAGGCGTCAACAGCGCATTGAGGCGCTTTTTTGTGGCCGATTCGTTCCCGCCATACACGGAGAACACCACCACTACCACCAGCGCAAACACAATCATGGCCAGGTGATACGTCCAGCCTTCCAAATGCAGCGTGAAAATGAACACGTACGCAATGATGGATCCTAGCAAAAAGCCCACCCAGTTAGGAGCCTCGCGCAACGCAAAGCGGTCGACCGGATGCAGCCGGAACTCGTAGTTGTCGATGCTGGTTGAGTACCACGCAATGATGGACGAGTGCGCCAGCGCCGTGATAACCAAGCAGCCACACACAATGCGCCCCGCGCCGTCGAACAGCGGAAACAGCAACAGCCCCGCCAGCAGAAGCGGCAACGAGATGCGTTGCACCACCCCGGTGTCAACGTCAACCTTCGGCCCCAAGTAGCCCCACAAAAGCGCGAACCCGCCGCCCACAAGGCCACTCGCCCCGCCCAGAAGCGCCGCTACCGGCCCCATGGAACACAGCGCAATGGCCATGAACCCATACACCGCGCCATGGCACGCCACCGACAGCGATGCCGGCAACGTGAGAACCGACGTCCGGTTAAACTCATGAACAGGCAAAATGCGCTCCTGCGGAATGCGTGTGGTGAGAAACGCCACCATCCCCACCGACGCCAGCATGAGAAGCCCAATTTCCGTGAGGTTCATCCACAAAGAATCCGAGGCATTCGCAAACACGTACATGAGCGTGCCCAAAGCCGATGCCAACCCAATGGACACAGCCGTGCGCCGCGTGGGAATGAGGCTGAAAAACACGCACCAGTACGTCATGATGCAGCCCTGCGCAAACCCAAAGAGCCCCCACGCGACCATCGACACAAAAAGCGGTATGCCGTCAAACGCAAGGTTGGCCGCCGTGTTCGCCACTGCCACCAACGCAAGCAGCGAACCCAGCGTGAGGAAGCGGTTGCGATGCTCGAACACCCAGTCGGCCTTCCACGCGCAAAAGCCAAACGCGGCGGCCAGCGTGAGCACCGACACAATGCGCAACAGCACCGCCTCGCGGATGTCGCAGAAGCTTAAGAGCGTGAGCGCCGGACTGAACACCGCCGAGAGTTCCCAGCCAATAAGGCAGGCGAACCCGAAGCTGGCAAGCACATACGTCATGACTAAGTCGTCTGGTGTGTGCGTGCGTTCTGGCGAAGAAACCGCAGATGAGACGCCCATAAACCCCCCACTTCAACATTTGGGTATGACATCGAAAACCCGAAAAACCCTTTTTCAACCTTAGCAGTTGTAGATTATTTTTGCCAGACGAAAAATACTGGGCCCCACGAGTTCGGCCCCGCACGGCGGGCCACACACCACGACGAGAAGGGGGCGCGGTATCGCGATGGAAGATCGAGGATACACATTCGTCGAGCACGAAAAACCACTGCGCTATGAGGAAGACGGCCACACCGTCACGCGCGGAAGCGCATGGACGGGCCCGGGATGTCACCTTGGCTGCGGCGTGTTGCTGCACACCGACGAACATGGCAAGCTGGTGAAGGTTGAAGGCGACCGCGAGAACCCGTTCAACCACGGCAGGTTGTGCCCGCGGTGTTTGGCACTGCCGGAAGTGGTGAACCACGAAGATCGTCTGACACACCCGCTGAAGCGCGCCCGCGCCGACCGCGGCAAGGACGCGTGGGAGCGCATTTCGTGGGACGAGGCGTATGAGCTTATCGCCGACACGTTCCTTGCGCTGCGCGACGAGTACGGTCCGGAGTGCGTCACGTTTTGGCAGGGCACCGGGCGTGACATCGCACCGTGGATCACGCGCCTTGCGTGGTCGTTCGGCAGCCCGAACTACACGGTGGCCCTCTCGGGCACGGCGTGCTACGCGCCGCGCATTGCCGGCTGCCGCGTGTCGAGCGGGTCGTTTTGGCTGGGCGACTACTCCCAGCAGTTCGCCGACCGCTACGACAACCCCCAGTGGCGCGTCCCCGGCATGATTCTCATCTGGGGAAACAACCCGGTGGTGTCCAATTCCGACGGCCTATATGGCCACTGGGTCACCGACTGCATGAAGCGCGGCAGCAAGATTATTGTGGTTGACCCGAAGCGTACGTGGCTTGCCAGCAAGTCCGAGGTATTCCTCCAGCTGCGCCCCGGCACCGACGCGGCGCTGGCTATGGGCATGCTGAACGTCATGATTACCGAGGGCATTTACGACCAGGACTTCGTGTCGCGCTGGTGCTACGGCTTCGATGAGCTGGCCGAACGCGTGAGCACGTTCACACCCGAGCGCGTGGAGGAAATCACCTGGGTGCCCGCGGACAAGGTGCGCGAAGCCGCCCGTGCGTTCGCCGCCGCCGATAGCGCCATCGTGCAGTGGGGCGTGGCCGTGGACATGACGAAGGAAACGCTGCCCGCCGGTCAGGCCATCAGCGCGCTCTTCGAGATCACCGGCAACGTGGACAACCCGGGCGGCATGATTGCCCCGCCCTCCATCCTCTACTACGCCGCCGGCTGGGGCCGCGAGCTAATCCCCGAGGAATTCCGCCAGGAAAAGAAGATCGGTAATGACGTATATCCCCTGTTCAAAGCAGCCATGGGACCCGCGTCTACCGACGAGACCATCAACACGCTGGAAACGGGCAAGCCCTACAAACTGCGCGCTGGCTGGTTGCAGACCACGAACCCGCTCGCCTGCACGGGCCCCGACCCGAAGCGCACGCTGGCGGCGCTCAACACGCTGGAGTTCATCGTGGTGGTGGACTTGTTCATGACCCCCACCGCCATGGCGCTGGCCGACGTGGTACTGCCGGCCTGCACCTTCCCCGAGCGCGACGGCATTCGCGTGGGCGATGGCGTGCAGCGCGGCGAGTCCATCAACAAGGTAACCACCATAGGCGAATGCAAGTCCGACATGGAAATTAACCTTGAACTGGGTAAACGCTTCAACGCCGACGCCTGGCCATGGGAGAGCGTCGAAGACATGTTCACGTTCATCCTGAAAGACACAGGCATGACGTTCCCCGAACTGCAGGAACATGCGCCGGCTTATCTGCCTTTCACGTACAAAAAGTACGAGAAAGGCCTCATGCGCGCAGACGGCCAGCCCGGTTTCGAAACCGGCACGGGACGCATCGAGTTGTGGTCAACGCTGTACAGCATGGTGGGGCTCGACCCGCTCCCCTACTTCGAGGAACCCGTTCCCGGCCCCGTGAGCACGCCTGATGCCTACGAAACCTACCCGCTTGTGCTGACCACAGGCGCGCGCCAGGTGGGCCTCTTCCACTCCGAGCATCGCCAGGTGCCGCACCTGCGTGCCCTGCACCCCGACCCCATCATTGAGATGCACCCCACCACGGCCGCGCGCTTCGGCCTTGAAGAGGGCGATTGGGCCTGGGTGGAAAACGAGCGCGGCCGCGCTAAGCGACGCGTGCGCACCACCAACGCGCTGGACCCCCGCGTGTGCTCAACCGATCACGCCTGGTGGCGCCCGGAAGCGCCCGCCGCGCTGGAGGACGGCCTATTCGACCTCTGGAACATGAACATCAACCAGCTGATTACCTGGACGCCCGGCAAAAGCGGGCTTGGCAGCAACTACAAGACGCTGCTCTGCCGCGTGTACAAGGTTGAAGAGGGGGAAGAGCAATGACGCAGTACGGAATACTCGTCGACTACGAATGGTGCTCGGGCTGCCGGGCGTGTGAGGTGGCCTGCCAGATGGAACACAACCTGCCGCCCGAGCGCTTCGGCGTGGTAGTAACGCCCGTGGGCCCCTGGCAGATTGAGGGCGAGCGCTGGCAGCACGCCTTCGTGCCCACGTTCACCGATGAATGCACCCTGTGCGCACGCCGCACCAGCGCGGGGAAACTCCCGTCATGCGTGCACCACTGCCAAGCCGCCGTCCTCACGTACGGCCCTGTGGATGAACTTGCGACGCGGCTTGCCGAAAAGCCTCGTCAGCTGCTGGTTTGCCCCTGTTAGATGCCTTCGTCGGGCGCGGGGAAGCGCCCGACGTGCGCATAACCGTCTCCACCCAACCATGCGGGTCGCACCCGCAGAAAGGACCAAGCCATGTGCTTCAGACCGCCCACCATTGATAACGGACCCGTCAAGTGCCCGCAGTGCGGCGCGGAGGTTGACCCTTCGCTCGACCAGTGCCCGAACTGTGGCGCCAAGGCCGCGCCCGCTCCTGGCATTCCCACCCCTCCGGGCGCGCCCACGCCGCCGCCCGTTCCCGGTGTCCCCGGCGCGCCCAAGGTGCCAAGCGTTCCCAAGCCGCCTGCGCCCACCGCATAAGTGCTGGTTGGCGCACCTGCCTTGCACAACACAGAGCACGTCACATCTCAGAGAGGAGATAGCATGGGGAACAACGTGAAGGGCACGCCTATTGTGAAGGGCCTCGGCTTCAACAGCTTTGGCATCGGCACGAATGCGTGTACCGTCGATATTGACGAGGAAAACGACAAGATCCTGCGTATCCGCCCGTTCCACTTCGACGAGCACTACACACCGGAAGACCTGAACGCCTGGAAGATTGAGGCGCGCGGCAAGACGTTTGAGCCGGGCTTCAAGACGCTCATCTCGCCGCTGTCGCTGTGCTACAAGAAGCGCGTGTACTCGAAGAACCGCATTCCCTACCCGCTCAAGCGCGTGGACTGGGACCCCAAGGGCGAGCGCAACCCGCAGAACCGCGGCACCAGCAGCTACGTGCGCATCAGCTGGGACGAGGCGGCGCAACTGGTGGCCGACGAGATCAAGCGCGTGCACGAGCAGTACGGCCCCGAGTCGGTGCTCTGCGAGTACGACGGCCACGGCGAGACCAAAATTGTGCACGCCTCCCACGGCTGCATGGTGAAGATGCTGGAGCTGTGCGGCGGCTTCACGTCACAGGCGCGCAACCCTGACAGCTGGGAAGGCTGGTACTGGGGCGCGAAGCACGTGTGGGGCATGGACCCACTCGGCCAGCAGAGCCTGCAGAACAACATCATCAAAGACATCTCCGAAAACGGCGACGCGGTGCTGTTCTGGGGCTGCGACGTGGAAACCACCCCGCTTGGCTGGGGCGGCTACATGGCAAGTCGTCTGTGCTATTGGTTCACCGATTTGGGCGTGAAGCAGATTCACATCTCGCCCGACGTGAACTACACCAACGCCGTGCACGCCGACAAGTGGATCCCCGTGCTGCCGAACACCGATGCGGCGCTCCAGCTGGCAATCGCCTACACGTGGATCAAAGAAGGCACGTATGACCAGGCCTATCTTGACACGCACAGCGTGGGCTTCGACAACTTCAAGTACTATGTCATGGGTGGCGAAGACGGCGTGCCGAAAACCCCGAAGTGGGCCGAGAAGATTTGCGGCGTGCCTTCCTACACCATCAAGGCACTCGCGCGCTACTGGGCCACGCACGCCGTGTCCATCGGCCACTGCAACGGCGGCAGCTACATCCGCTCCACGTTCTCCCACGAGCCGGCGCGCCTCGAAGTGGCACTGCTGGGCATGCAGGCAGTGGGCAAGCCGGGCGCGAACCAGTTCAAGTTCATCGAGTGGACGCTGTTCGGCATGCCTACGGTCACGCCGCTGCCGCCTTCCACGAAAATCCCGAACCTGGGTGCGGCCTACCGCGGCTGGGTGCATGGCTCGCAGCCCAGCTTCATCCCCAAGACCATGATTCCCGAGGCCATCATGAACCCGCCGGTGCAGTGGTACGGCCACGTGTCCGCCGGCCTGCCGCGCGAGGACCAGTTCACCGGCCCGTTCCAGTTCCCGCTGGAGGGCAAGGAGCGTATCCACATGGTGTGGTCCGATACGCCCTGCTGGGAGACGTGCTGGAACGGCGGCTTCCACATGCAGGACGCACTGCGCCACGAATCCATTGAGTGTGTGGTTGTGCAACACCCCTGGATGGAAAACGAGTGCCTGCTGGCCGACATCATTTTGCCGTCGAACACCAAGTTTGAAACCGAGGACATTGGCACCGACTCCGACTCCGGCCAGTGGAACGTCGTGTTCTACGAGCGCCAGGCTATCCAGCCCATCGGCGAGTCGAAGTCCGACAAGGAAGTGGTGGCCGAGGTTGCCAAGAAGCTGGAGCAGTTCGGCGGCCCCTACGAGGATTTGTTGAACCGCTACCTGGGCGGCAAGACCGACGAAGAGTGGATTGAGTTTGGCTTCGAAACCTGCGGCGTACCCGATGACCTCACGTTCGAGGAATTCAAAGAGAAGCAGTACTACCCCTTCCCCACGCGCGAGGACTGGAAGGAACTGCCCGTCGGCCTGAGCCAGTTCTACGAGGACCCGGAGGGCCATCCGCTGAAGACCCCGTCTGGCAAGCTGGAGTACTACTCCACCACGCTGGCCCAGAACTTCCCGGACGATGAAGAGCGCGGCCCCATCCCCCGCTGGGTGGCCACAAGCCCCTCGCACCAGGAACGCCAGGCCACCGAGCGCGGCCGCAACTTCCCGTTCTTGCTGGTGTCGAACCACCCGCATTTCCGCGTGCACGCGCAGCACGACGACGTCACCTGGTTCCGTGAGATGGAGGAATGCAAGGTGACCGGCCCCGATGGCTACAAGTACGAGCCGCTGTGGATTCACCCCATCGACGCTGGCAAGCTGGGCCTGAAGACGGGCGACGTGGCGAAGATCTACAACGAGCGCGGTGCGGTGCTGGGCGGCGTGCGCGTGACCGAGCGCATCATGCCGGGTGCGGTGTACCAGGACCATGGCTCGCGCTGCGACACCATCAAGCTGGGCGAGCACGGCCTTGACCGCGGCGGCGCGAACAACCTCATTGCGCCCACGGCCACCACGTCCAAGAACACGGTCGGCGAAGTGACGAGCGGCTTTTTGGTGAACGTGGAAAAGGTTGACGTGTTCCAGCTGGCCGAAGAGTACCCTGAGGCGTTCAACCGCGCCTATGAGCCCGCGTGCGGCCTGGTTGCGACCGCCCGCATCGTGGAAGGAGCGTAAAGCTATGGGCAAGGCATTCATCATTGACGTGGCGAAATGCAGCGGCTGCCGCAACTGCCAAATCGCCTGCAAGGACGAGCACGTCGACAACGACTGGAGCCCCTGGGCCAAGCCGCAGCCTGACACGGGCCAGTTCTGGACCCGCGTGGACGAGCAGGTGCGCGGCCAGGTGCCGAAGGTGCGCATCAGCTACACCGTGCATATGTGCCAGCACTGCGAGAACGCGCCCTGCATGGCCGCGGCACCGGAAGCGGTGTATCGCCGCGACGACGGCCTGGTCATCGTGGATCCGGAGAAAGCCGCCGACAAGCGCGAGCTGGTGGAGGCATGCCCCTATGGCGCCATCTTCTGGAACGAAGAGCTGGCTATTCCCCAGAAGTGCACGGGTTGCGCGCACTTGGTGGACGCCGGCGAGGTGCCGCACTGCGTGGACGTGTGCCCTCACGGCGCGCTGCGCTTCGGCGAAGAGGAAGAGTTCGCTGAGGAAATTGCTGTCGCTGAGGCGCTTCTGCCCGAGCGCGCCGCAACCGACAAGCCGCACGTGTACTACCTCAACCTGCCCAAGCGCTTCCTGGCCGGCATGGTGGTAGACCTTGAGGCCGACGAGGTGATTATCGGCGCGAAGGTGACGGCCGAGAACCTGGATTCGGGCGAGGTGCTGGCAAGCGAGACCGACGAGTTCGGCGACTTCTGGTTCCACCAGGTAGCAGCCGCAAACTGGCGCGTGTACGTGGAAGCCGAAGGCTACCTCACCCGCATGCTGGAAGCGTCGACGGTCGACGAGGACCGCAACATGGGCCCGATTGAACTGTTCGCTGCTGAGTAGGCCTAGCAACCCGACCCCCAGCCGTAATGGCCGGGGGTCGGGAGAAGGCATCGGGGAAAGCGCAAGGGGAACGTGCCTTCCCCGATGCCTCAAACCACGCGCCGCGGACGCGCGACGCACCAAGGGGGCGACCGTCCGGCGCTTCGGCACTCGGCGATCGCATGGTTAGGAGGAAACTATGGAAAGTACCAATGTACCTCTGAGCAAGCGCCTTATCGGTATAGGACTGGCCGCTGTGTGCATCATCGGCTCGATGTTTATTCCCGGTACGGAAGCGCTCGGCCACCAGGGCATTATGACCCTGGGTTTGTTACTTGCTCTCGTATCGCTTTGGGTTACCTCGGCTCTGCCGCTGGGCGTTACAGCCCTGTTCGTGGTGGTCATGTGCCCGGTTCTTGGCATCGTGGGTGGCCTGGGCGAGGCCATCGGAGGCTTTGCCAGCCCCGCACTGTTTTTCATCATCTCGGTGTTCTCACTGCCCGTTATCATGCTGAAGACGAACTGGGGCGTGCGCCTCATCAGCACCATCATCAAATGGACTGGCACCAACTCGCGCAAGCTCGTACTGGGCTTCATGATTGCCACCACGCTCGTGTCCACCGTTATGTCCGACGTGCCCTGCACCGTATTGTTCCTGGGCTTCGCGCTCACCATCCTGAAGGCCACGGATGCCAAGCCGCTCGAGTCCAACCTGGGGCGCTGCCTCATGATTGGCATTCCCATCGCGGCTGTTACGGGCGGCATGGCCACTCCGGCCGGCAGCTCGTTCAACGTTGTGGCCATGAACATTCTGCAGCAGGCCACCGGCACTTCTATCTCGTTTTTGAACTGGGTGTGCGTGGCGCTGCCCGTTGTGATTGTCATGACGCCGATCACCTGGTTCTTCATCACCCAGATCCTCAAGCCCGAGCCTATCGCCGACAGCGCCTTGCAGGGCATCCGCGACCAAGCTGCCGCCGCCAAGAAGGTTGAGCCGCACGAGGTGAAGACGCTTGTAATCATTGTGGGCCTGTTGGCTCTGTGGATCATCGGCAACTGGGTGCCGGTGCTCAACGCCACCGTGGTAGCTCTCATCGGCCTTACCCTTATGTTCGTTCCCGGTATGCAGCTGCTCACCTGGAAAGAGTTCCAAAACTCCGTGCCGTGGGGCATCGTGCTCATGTGCGGCACCATCATGTCCATGGGCAGCGTAGTTGAGAAGACAGGCGGCGCGAAGTTCTTGGCCGACCTCATCGCAGGGAGCGGTGTCATGGACCTGGGGTTCTTCGCCGCGTTCGCGCTGCTGCTTGCGCTTATCTATCTCATTCACACGGTGTGCCCGATTGGCGTGGGGCTATCCTTGGCATCTTCTTGCCCATCATGATCACGCTGTGCGCCGGGTTCGGCGTATCCCCCGCCGTGCCCACGATTGCGCTCGCTGTGGTGGTGGCCGGCAACTACCTCATGCCCGTGAACCCCACCGTCATGCTGACGTACGGAGAGGGATACTACACATTTGGCGACATGTTCAAGACGGGCATCGTGCCCGCTATTGCCCTCATACTCATCATGGCAGCCTGGATGCCGTTCATCGTAGGAGCCATAGGTATTTAGCTGCGAAGTAAGTGCAGTTCAAGAAAGCCGTCACCCGAAAGGCCCGCCCCCGCGGGCCTTTCTTTTTGTCAGGGAATGGGGTGACGCGCTTACGCGGCAGTCAACAAGAGCAACAGCATTTGAAGCCCCAAGCCCCCCTTGTCATCCTGAGCACTGATAATAGTTATTGGGTTGAGGGGTTGAAGAAGAT
>DSLMC04103__coassemble_903_pt1 | contig 16406 bp, 14 predicted proteins | sample DSLMC04103__metabat2_high_PE_001 | metagenome-assembled genome bin DSLMC04103
AATCTTCTCGCCGATCTCGGCGTCGCCGGCGGAAATGGTGCCAACGTTGGCAATCTGCTCCTTGGTGGACACGGGCGTTGCGTCAGCCTTGATGGCGTCAACGATGGCGTCCGTGGCCTTCTGAATGCCGCGGCGAATGCCAAGCGCGTCAGCGCCAGCGGTGACGTTGCGCAGGCCCTCGCTCACAATGACGTCAGCCAAGAGCGTAGCGGTGGTGGTACCGTCGCCCGCCACGTCGTTCGTCTTGACGGCAACCTCGCGCACCAGCTGGGCGCCCATGTTCTCTACCGGGTCCTCCAGCTCAACTTCCTTAGCCACGGTCACACCATCGTTGGTGATGGTGGGCGCGCCGTAGGACTTCTCAAGCGCCACGTAGCGGCCCTTGGGGCCAAGCGTCACCTTAACAGCGTCGGAGAGCTTGCTCACGCCGGCAGCGAGCGCGCTGCGTGCATCGGCGTCGAACTTAATGTCTTTAGCCATGTTCTCTCTATCCTTTCAACTGCGTTGTTGTTACCTGAGGGAATGTTCGGCTGTGTGCCGAAAACGGGCGGCGCGATGGTCGCCTTTACGCTTCAACCTGCGGATTTATTCGAAGACCGCGTACAGATCGTCGGCGCGCAGGATCATGACATCCTCGCCGTCGATGTGCACTTCGGTTCCACCGTACTTGCCGTACAGCACCTTGTCGCCCACCTTCACGGGCACAGGCACCAGCTTGCCGTCCTTGTCCATCTTGCCTTCGCCCACCGCGAGCACTTTGCCCGTCTGGGGCTTTTCCTTCGCCTCGGTCGCGAGATACAGACCGGATGCCGTCGTCTCCTCAGCCTCGTCCTGCTTGATGATGACGCGATCACCCAATGGTTTCAAATTCATAACGCTTCCTTCCTTCCGTCCGTCTCATGTCCGAAACTGGTTGAACACGTTTGCTCATTTAACCACTCGATTGTCTTGACTGCTAGCACTCAGAGGTAACGAGTGCTAAACAGTGCGTTATCATAGCAGCCCTGTCACTGAATGCAAGCGAATTTGAGAAAATGTGAGCGTCCTTGACTAAGGTTGTACCGAATCGCCAAACTTTCGCCACATTTCGTTCGAGCGGGCGAAGGCTAGCGGGGTTCCTTTGCGTACGCGAGAAGCGCGCCCGAACCTGAGCGCAGATTGGCTACTACCTTCCCCAGCTCCTCCGCAGCGGTGAGCGCCATCTCAGCGCCCTGGGGGGTGAGCCCAACTTTCTGTACGTAGTCTTCGCTGACGTATCCCGCGCTGAATCCGGCGAAGAGTTTGTTGCGCAAGCGCGTCACCAGTTTGGACACTTCCGCAGGCTCAACGCGCAGGGCGTCGGCCATAAACTCGAAGGAAGCGGTAACGCGGTGGAGCCTCAGCAGTACGAGGCATTGGGCTTCCGTGAACGCGAGGCCAGTGACGGGCAGACCCACCTCGTCCCAGCGCTGTATCAAACCCATGAGCGCGATGAGACACGCGGGGGTGAGCATCGTATGACAGCAGGGGTCGAATTCCAGATCACTCACACCCAAGCGGCCCGCCGCCAGACTGAGCGCCTTGGCCATGCCTTCCACCCCTTCGAGCAAGCGGGCGCGCTCGGCGGCCTCTTCCAGGCACTGATACGCCACCTCAAACCCGGTGGTAAGTGTTGCGCTGGCCCGGTCTGTCTCACGCAGTTGCAGATTTCGACGACCGGCGTGGGCGTAGGACTTTTCCACCAAGCCGTTGTGCGCAAGTTCGCTGGCCGCAAGGCTGGCGGCGCGGCCCGAGACGAAGACATGGGGCGGAAACGCCGCCAAGGGAAGCGTTCCTTCATGCGAATGCACGGACGCCAAGAGGCAAAACGCTTTCAGCGAAATGCCGCACGCCTGATCGAGCCCACGCTGAAGCGACCGGCGTGCGTCGTCCACCGCCGTAGCCGCGTGCAGCGTCACTTCCATAGACGCTTCGGCTTGCTGCGTTTCTTCGTCGCGTTTGACGGCCGTCTCCTCTCCTTCGGTGCCGCTTTAGCTGTGCCTTATGAAACTCGGACTATATCACACACGCATATAATTATAGCTGAGGTTAGCAAAAGATGAGTGATAAACGATGGTATACCGCCGAAGGCCGGTGCCTTTACCGTATAGAGGGGCGAACCAAACCGCCTTCGTAAGCCCTCACCACGAGCTGTGCGCGGTCGTGAGCCTCCAGCTTCGCCATGACGCGAGCCAGGTGGGTTTTCACCGTGGCGGGAGAGATGAACAGATCCTGCCCTATTTCGTCGTTCGTGAGGCCGCGCGCCACCAGCGTGAGGATTTCACGTTCGCGCTCGGTGAGCGCAGACAGGCTTCCGGCAGCGGTAGCGGGCGACACCGCGGGGCGCGAGCGCACGAAGGTTTCCACGAGGCGGCGCATGACCGAGGGCTGAATGAGCGCGTCACCTGCGGCTACTACGCGCACGGCCGAAGCGATGTCATCGGGTTCGGCGTCTTTCAGCAGAAAGCCGCCTGCGCCCGCGGCCAGAGCGTCGTACACGTATTCGTCGATGTCAAACGTCGTGAGAATGAGCACGCGCACGTCGGCAAGCGCGGGGTCGCTCGTGATAGCGCGCGTGGCCTCGATGCCATTTTTGTGCGGCATGCGAATGTCCATGAGCACCACGTCGGGGTGCAGACGCCGCGCCAACTCCACCGCTTCCTCACCGTCGCGCGCCTCGCCCACAATGGTGAACCCGTCGTAGGACGACAGGATGAGACGAAACCCACTGCGCACGAGGTCTTGATCGTCGGCCACCACCAAACGCAGGGGCTGCTCATCCGCGGCGCGGGGCCACGTATCCTTCGTCTGCGCGTGCGCTTCGCTCATACGACGTTCCATCAGGAGGTTCCTTTCTCCGCTGCCAGCGGCAGGCGCGCCTCAACACGAAACCCGCCAGGTGTGCGCGGCCCGGCCGAGAACGTGCCGCCCAACAAACTGACGCGCTCGGCCATGCCGGCGATGCCGTGGCCGCCGGTGCGGCGGGCGGCCTCGGGCGCGGGGCCGGGGCCGTGCTCAGGTGCCGCCGCCGCGCCAGCTCCGTCATCTTCCACAACAAGGTGTGCCGCCGTGGGCTCAACCGTGAGGCGAATGGTGGCCGTGTGCGCGTTCGCGTGACGCACTATATTTGTAACTGCCTCGCGCGCGATGCCGAAAAGCGCCACGTCCACGAACGCGGGAACGAGCGCGCGGTCGTAGCCTTGCGTGTCAAGCGTGGCCTGCACGCCGGCGCGTTCCAGGTAGGCCGCGAGATCAGCCAGGCGCTCGGTGCCCGCGGTGGGTTCTGTTTCGGCCGCGTCGTCGCCGTGGCGCAGCACGCCAATCATGCCGCGAATTTCCTCCAACGCGTCTTTTGCCGTGGTGCGCGCCGTGGCAATGGCCTGCTTCGCGGCCACAGGGTCGCGATCAATGAGGCGCTCGGCTGCGGCAGCCTGAATGCTGACTGCGGACAGCGAGTGGGCCGTGATGTCGTGCACCTCGCGCGCAATGCGCACGCGCTCCTGCTCAACGCGTCGCGCGGCCTCTTCCTCACGCGTTCGCTCGGCCTCAAGCGCGCGCTGCTCGGTGGCCGCCACGTAGGCCCGGTGCGTGCGGTACGCGTAGCCGCCAAGCGCCGCCGCCACTACAAGCGTTATGTTCTGGAAGCGCGTGAAGAAGGCGAGACTGGCCGTGCGCGAGGGCGCGTCCGCGAACAGCAGCCCCACCACGGCAAGCACGACCGCCACCACCGCCTCGGTGCGGCCGCGCTCGCACGCAATGGTGTAGAGCGCCACCACGGGCCCCACAATGGTGAGCGAGAACCCGCGAAACGCATCTTGCAGCCCCAGGAAGGTGACCAGCACAAACAGAAACACCGGCCACGGGAACCGCCGCCGTACCGCCAGTGGGAGCGTGGTCAGCGCCAGCGCCACAAACACCGACAGCGTGGGCACCACGTTCACCATGCCCAGATACTGGCGCAGCGCCATGTCGGGAATGACAATGGACGACGCCGTGAGCATGAGTTGCCCGCAGCCAAACAAAAACGCCGCCACGGCCACGGCAGCGTCGATGGCCCAGTCCTTAGGCGCGAGGGGGCGGTTGTGTACGAGGAAGTTCTCCATGGGCCCATGGTACGCGACCCACGGGGCGCGCGCCATACCCTCGGCGGTGTATTCTCGCGCTTCGTTGGTTCACGCGGGCACGCCTCAGTGGGTGCGTTCGGCCTCCACCAGGTCGATGAGCTGCTGGCGCGTGTGTACGTCCAGCTTCGCGTAGAGGTTGCGCACGTGGCTGCGCACGGTGTTTTCGCTCACGAACAGCGTGGTGGCAATGTAGGCATTCGTGCGGCCGCGCGCCAAGTAGCCAAGGATTTCGGCCTCGCGCTCGGTGAGCCCACCGCGCTCCGCCAGCCGCGCACACCGCGCGTCGAAGGCGGCGTCATCGGTGGGTGCTGCAGGGGAGCTTCCTTCCGCAGCGATTGCCGGCGCTTCGCCGGTTGCCCCGCCGGCGGCAAGCCCACCGGCGGCACCTTCCCCACCCTCCGGAAGGTTACCCCGGGCGGCTCCCCGCGCCTCTCCGCCCGCTCCCTCGGCGCCGCGGCGACGGCGACGGTCACGCGACACCAGCACGGCTGCCAGCGACAGTGCATAGATCACGGCCATGATAACCACCAGGTAGCGCATGGTGTCCTCGGCCTCACCGAACAGCCCGCCCGGCGGCAGTGACCCAAACGTGTAGCCCGTCACCAGCGCCACCGCCAAACACACCCGCGCAAGCGCCGCCGCGGCTCCCATCAGCACATAGGGCGACACGCGCCGCTCGTGCGCCGTTTCCGCCACCACGTAGGTCACCAACAGCGCAATAAAGTAGTAGCTGCCCAGAAGCACCAGGCTGAAGAACAGGTTGTACTGCTCGCCCAGAAATGGCAGGAACACCAGAAGCGACGCAATCACGGGCATGACCAGGCGGAAGGCCGTCGACACGCGCGGTATGCGCTGCACGACAAACACCACAATGCAGAAGGCCGCCACGCCCGTAAGCATGCCCGCCACCGACACCGTGTCCGACCCCGCAAATTCAATGGAACCCGCCAGCATGAAGCTGTTGAGCAACCCGATGACGGCCTCCATCACGCAGAACGCCACAATGGAGTTGCCCAGCTCCAAGAACGCATCGCGATACGACCCGCGCCCCGCCGGGCGCGCCGGGCGCACGGGGTGCACCTTCGCCCGCTCGCCCCCGCCAGCAAGGCCGCCCACTTCCCCGCCGCGCTCGCCTTCCGCCTGCGCCCGCAGCACGCGGCGCACGTAGTACGCGCACCACGCCATCACCGCCAGCACCACGCAGCTTGCCACCATGCGCGCGCCGCTGGAAAGCGTCGACAGTGACGAGGACGTCACCACGTTCACCAGCATGCTGAGCGCAATCTGCGTCACGATGGCGCGCGGGTCTTGGCACGCAAGCACCTCCACCCACACAAGCGACAGCATGACCGATGCCACGCCGAACAGCACCCCCGGCAACAGCAAGGCAAAGTCCGACGGCATCCACGAGAACACGCCGAAGAGTGAGCACACGTTCGCCACCAGCAGCAACACGGTGGGCACCACGTAGGGCATGGACAGCGGCGCCAGGCGGCCGCGCAGCGTGAGCGCAATGAGAATGAGGGCGCACACCACTACCGCACACGCCACCACCACGTTGAAGAAGAGGTCGGACACGAACAAAAACGGCGCTTCCACCGACGCGAACGCCGACAGATAGGAGTTCGCGTTCACACCACGAAACAGCCCATACCCCAACACCACCGCAACGGGAAACCCCCACGGCAGGGCCGGGCGCGGCTGCGCCTCTCGCGAGCGCTCGTCCGCGCGCCCCTGCACCCCGGTTGCGCATCCTGCGGTGCGCTGTTCCTTCCCCTGTTTGTTCATGGGGGACATAATAGCGGATTCGCGCCCCCACGTGGGAAAAACCGTGCGTCCCATCCGGCAGAACATCAATATAGTCCGAAACGGACGGTGACGAAATGCGGCGCCGGACGTATGGTGGGGCCACACCGCGCGGAGGGCGCGGAGAGCAATAGGGAAACCGCGAACGGGGCGCACGCAGCCGGCACGCAAAAGGCGGCGCGCGAACGTGGGCGCGGGCCCAGCGAGAGGGAGGATCACTATGAAATCCAATGGACTGAATCGCCGCGACTTCTTGAAGGCGGCCGTCGCCTCGGGCGCTGTACTGGTGGCGGGCGGAGCGCTCGCCGGCTGCGCGCCAAGCGGCGGCGGTAACGCCGGCGGCTCGGGTGACGCAACGGGCGCTGAGAACCTCGTGGGCGTGACGCCCGTGTCGTTCGAAGACGAAACCGACGTGCTCATTTTGGGCACGGGCATTGCGGGTTTGTCGGCCGCCATGGACCCGGTGGAAGCCGGGCACAAGGTGATGCTGGTGGACAAGCTGGACCGCGTCGGCGGCGAGAGCTTCATCGCCTGCGGCGTTATGAACGTGTCGGGCTCCAAGATACAAAAGGCCGCCGGCATTGAAGGCGACCCCGAGGAAAAGTGGCAGAAGTACTTGCCCGTTCTCGAGAAAAAGGGCGAAACCGACGACATGGACTACAAGCACAACGTCTATGTCTACCAGACCGAATGGGCCGACCGCGTGGCCGATGATTACGGCGCCAAATTCCAGCCGCTTGAGGCCTACAAGGATACGGGCGCTCCCACGTCTATGCTGCTGCCCGAGCACGGCATTGGCGACATGACCACGGTGCTGAGCCCCTTGCAGAAGGGCCTGGAGCAGAAGGGCGCCACCTTCAAGCTGAACCTGCGCGCCACAAACTTCATCGTTGACGCTGCGGGCGACCCGGTGGGCGTGCGCTTCAACGACGAAAAGAACGGCCGCAGCAAGGACATCAAGGCCAAGAAGATTATCGTGGCTACGGGCGGCTTCTCCTGCAACCAAGAAATGGTGTCGATGTACGTGCCCAGCCAGCAGCGCCTCGGGCCGCTGACCGTGAACTCCATGGGCGAAGGCCATCAGATGTGCAAGGCACTCGGCGGCTCGTATATGCACATGGATATGGAAGCGAACCTGATGAGCGACCTCGCACAGGTCACCGTGTGGGGCTACTTCGGCCCGAACGTGCAGGTGACGCCCCAGGGCAAGCGCTTCATCAAGGAAGACCAGAGCCACGACTCACCCACGGCATGCTACGAAGGCGGCTTCGGCTACTGGTGGACCATCTTCGACAACCAGCTGATGACCGGCAGCCAGGCGTGGAACGTTGAGATGAACATGAAGAACAACGCCGACCGCCTCGTGGGTCCGTGCGAGACGCTGGACGACCTGGCCGCAGCCATGGCCGTGCCCGCCGACGCGCTGAAGGAGACATTCGCGAAGCACGACGCCGCGGTGGACGCCGGCGAGGACACCGAGTTCGGCAAGAAGCTGTTCCTGACGAAGCTTTCCGCGCCGTTCTACGCGATGAAGCACTTCCCCTACCGCTACAAGACCCATGGCGGCATGAAGATTACCACGGATAGCCAGCTCACCGACAAGGACGGCAACCCCATCGCCAACGTGTACTGCTGCGGATCCACCGTAGCCGACAGCGGAAGCGACCTTAGCCCCAACGCCGCCAGCGGACTGATCAGCGGCAAGGCCGTCGTCGAAGCCCTCAAGGCGTAAACCCTCCCCCGACGACTCGGCTCCTCCTCTCGAACGCTCCCGGACCTGCAAGTTCGGGGGCGTTCGCCTGTGTGGGGAGGGGTGTGGGCAGGTTGACCGTAGGGCAAGGGCTCTGCCCTTGCCGGCAACTGCGTTGACCTGCACGTTTCCTCATGCTGAGCGGCAAAGGTAGAATCTTTGCCCTACGGAATAGTAATACGGAGCACGTTGGCTAGGACGCTGCGGTGTCGGCCTCGTCGAGCGCTTTTGCCACGGCGCGGCCCACGATGAGGCCGAAAGCCCCGTTCGTGGCCAGGCCCGCCACGCTGCCCGCCGCCACCGAACCGCAGCAGTACACGTTCGGAATCACCGAGCCGGACGCTTTCAGTAAGCGCCCGTCGCCGTCGGTGCGCGCGCCGCCGCGCGTCTTGTAGCGCACGGGAAATTGCTTCAACGCATAATAGGGCGGCTCGATCTTCTGGAGGTACGCCACGCGGCCGAAATCAGGATCCTTGCCTTCGCTCACCAGGTGCTCGTACTGGGAAAACGCGTCCTTCAGCGTGTCGGCGGGCACGCCGAGACCGCCTGCCAGGGCCTCCACATCGTCGAAGGGCCCCACCAGACGCTTCGCGTTTTTGGCCGTGACCTGGGCGACGCTGTGCGCCTGCGCTCCGGTGGAGAGCCCCTGACCAAACACCGTCCACCAGTATCCGCGCTCGTCGGCCGCGCACGCGTTGGCGGCGGCATTCACGTCGTCCTCGCGCGCGAAGCGATGCCCCAGCGCATCCACAATGAGCACGGGGCCGAAGAGCCCCCAGGCTGCCACCTGCGGCAAGTCGCTGGTGAGCGGCGCGGCCTTGTCCATGTCGTTTAGCTGGCCGCCCAGATACGCGCAGAGTTTCTGCCCTTCACCCATCGACGCGGTGGTGTAGCAGCCGATGCGCTCCTGCGACGGCACATTGGCATGCACGAGCGGCTGACTGCTGGCAAACCCACCCGTGGCCACCACCACCAGGCGGGCGCGCACATCCACCGGGGCGTTTGTCTTCACATCGCGAAAGCGCATGCCACAGACGTTGTCAGCCTCATCCAGGATGAATGCCGTGCCGCGCACGCCGGTGGAGAACGTCGCGCCTTTGGCGGTGAGGCCGTCGCGCAGCGGGGTCATGACGCTTTCCATGTCGCCGATGCCACGTTTGGGAAGCAGAATGCCCGACGGGCCACCATTCTGCACGTAGTCGCGCGGGTCTTCGAACTGCGCGCCGTAGGTGTCCACCACATGGTCAACCCAGTCGGGTGCCGCCAAAAACAGACGCTTGGCGAAATCGAAGTCGGTCACGCCCGCGTCGGCGAACTCCTGCTTGCGGGCATCCCATGCCTGATCAGCTGTTACGCTGATGCCCGCTTCTTTCTGCACGGCACTACCCGACACGTGCATCACGCCCGTTGAGGCATAGCTTTCGCCCCCGAGTAAGTCCAGCTTCTCCGCAATCAGAACCGAGCGACCCGCCTCAAGCGGAGCCATGGCCGCCGACAACCCGGCAATGCCGCTGCCCACCACGAGCACGTCCACATCGGAGGTGAAGGAAACCGCCGGGTCGTCGGCCACCTGCGATGTGGCGTTTTCTTCCTCGGACGAGGGAGGCGCAAGTGGCGCGGGCACATCGGTACCGGAGCAGGCGGCAAGGCCCCCGGCAGCAGCCAGGACGGCAGAGGTGCCTGCAAGCTTGAAGAAGGCCCGGCGTTCCATGAGGTAAGCGCTCCTTTGCGAAGAGGGATTTTGCGGTGTCAGCGCCGAGTATAGTGACGCGCGCCTCCCCCTACCGCGACACACCGCCCTTGTCACGCAATCTTCGCAACACGGCAAGCGATTGTTGCAGAACCTCTCGCCCGCCAGGTTGGCGCGCTCCCGCTGAACAAGAGTGTGACGCGCTATCGCGCTAGCTAGTACGCCAGGAGGTTATGCGTTTCCCTTTTATCATGACGAGGGCATGTACTTCTCTGATTAACGTACTTGTTTGGCTATCCCCGTAGGGATGCACTCTAGTGCATCCGCTCCGCCGCAGGCGGAGAACACGACTCTGACCTGCGTTTTCGCGCTTCGCGCGAACGGGTGCTCTGGAGAGCACCCCTACGGAGGTTATGCCTATTGCTAGACCTTGCCTACCAGTCAGTCAGTCCTCGTCATAGTGGTAGGGAGGGCGGTTATCTCGTGACGTAATAGCTAGCGCGTAAGCGCGTCACACTTTTATGAAGCGAGGATGGCTAGCCATAAAAGGGCGCTTGTGGGCAAGGGGGCTCTAGGGCGCGTTTGAAGGCGGTGGCGCGTATGAGGGAAAGCACGTGGTCAACCAGTGCGGCGTCGAATCCCTCCGCTTTGAGCGCGGCGGCGTCGAGGCCTCGTTCCACGTGGGCCATCAGCAGCGCATCGAGCGTGGCGTAGTCCACCCCGAGGCTCTTCTCGTCTTCCTGGCCAGGAGAAAGTTCGGCACTCGGGGGCTTGATGAACACAGACTCCGGAATGGGTGCCGCCACGCCGCGCGCCACTGCTTGCTCGTTGCGCCAGCGGGCGAGCGCGTACACGTCGGTCTTATACACGCCGCCGAGCGGGGCAAACGCGCCCGCCATATCCCCGTAAAGCGTGGAGTACCCTGTGTAGGCTTCACTCTTGTTGCCGGTGTTCACCATCAACCAGCCGTGCGCGTTCGAAAGCGCCATCAGGCACACCATGCGGCAGCGCGCTTGCGTGTTTTCAGCCGCGAGCCCCGCAAGCTCCCCGCCGCACGCCTCCGCCAGCACGTGCGCAAACGCCTCATACGGCTCGCGAATGGACACCAGCTGCGCCTCAATGCCCAGGTTGTCGGCCAGCACGCGCGCATCTTCCACCGAGTGCTTGGTCGAATACGGCCCCGGCAGCAGCACGCCGTGCACGTGCGACGCGCCAAACGCGTCTACGCACATGACCGCCACCAAGCTGGAGTCCATGCCACCCGACAGCCCCAGCACCACGTCAGAGAAGCCCGCGCCCTCCACGAACTCCTTCAACGCCGCCACACACAACAGGTATTTCTCACCCGTTTCCATGCCCAGCCTTTACTGAATCTCGCGGATTCGCGCAGCCAGCCACTCAGCCCACTCTTCCACGCCTTCGCCCTTGGTGGCGGCAATCGGGAAGATGGGGGCCGTGGGGTTGAGCTGCTTCACGGCCGACTCGAAGGCCTCGCGGTCGAAATTGAACACGGGCATGGTGTCCACCTTGTTCAGCACCACGGCCTCGGCCACCTGGAACACGCCGGGGTACTTGAGCGGCTTGTCGTCGCCCTCGGGTACGGACAGAATCATCACCTTGGCGTTTTCACCCAGGTCAAAGTCTGTGGGACACACGAGGTTGCCCACGTTTTCCACGATGATGAGGTCAAGGCGCTCCAGGTCAAGCACGTCCACGGCACGCTTCAGCATGGCGCTTTCCAAATGGCACGCGCCACCCGTGTTAATTTGCACGGCGGGAATGCCCTGGGCCTTGATCTTTTCGGCATCCACGTTGCTGGCGATGTCGCCCTCAATAACAGCAATGTTGAACTCGTCGCGCAGCGCGTCAATGGTAGCCAGGATGGTGGATGTCTTGCCCGACCCGGGGCTGGCCAGAAGGTCCAGCACAAACACGTGGTTCTCGGCAAACCGCTTCCGCAGGTCAGCGGCCAGCTGGTCGTTCTTGTCGAGAATGGGCTGCTTCATATCAATCTGCATACGGGCTCCTTATTCGTCGTCCGGAATATCAACCTCGATGGAATCTATTTGCAACTCGCGCCCCGCAATAAGCTCGGTGGCGAAACCGCCGCACTCAGGACATAGCATGTGGAAGCGGTCGTGCTCGTATTCCGCGCCGCACTCGTGGCAGCGGCTTTTGGGGCGCACCATGGTGATGATTAGCTCAGCATCGGCACAAAGCGCGTATTCCTGCTGTTCAGACAGCGCTTCGAACGCGAAGCGCAGCGCGTCTTCAATAGCCTCGGTCATCTCGCCCACCGACAGACTCACCTTCAGCACCTTGTCGGCACCCGCGTCCTTCGCCGAAGTAATCACCGCGTCCATGACGCCAGTCATAATTCCCAACTCGTGCATAGGGCTCCTTTGTCATAACCCGTGCTCGTCTTTGCTCGCGTCCATGGTAGCCCAAAGCGGCGTCGGCTGCGTGCACCGATGCGCTAACGGCAAAGAACAACCGCCCGGAATACAGAAACGGCCCGCCGCAGTGCGACGGGCCGTAAAACAGCGGTTGAAGCGAGGGGCCTCATTGCGCGAGCCTCGCGCGGACTACCTGCTACTTCGCCTTGGACTTCTGGTAGGCCAGTTCCTCGGCGGCCTCGGCGGCCTCTTCGGCATCCAGTTCTTCATTCTGCTTCTTGATGCGCTTCGCCAGCACAATGCGCGAGATGAGCAAGCTTCCCTCATACAGCGCCACCATGGCGGCGAACATCAGCAACATGGTGATGGGCGAGGCGTCGGGCGTGGCCATGGCCGAGATAACCATGAGCGTGACATACACCATACGCCAGCTGCCGCGCAGCTTCTTGTACGGTACCACGTCGAAAATGACCAGGTAAAACACGATCAGCGGCAACTCAAACGCAATACCGAAGCCCAGTTCGAACTTGATAATGGTGTCAATGTAGGAGGACATTCGCGGCGCCACCGTACCAAAGCCGGCGGCCTGGTCGGTGAGCCACTGGAAAGCCGGGTTCAAAATAATCAGGTAGCAAAACACCGCGCCGAACACGAACAGCGCCACGGCGGCGGCAAACGTCGGGATGAACCACTTGCGCTCGTTCGGCTTGAGCGCCGGCAGGAAGAACGCAAGAATCTGCCACAGAATAACGGGCGAGCACACCACCAGCGATGCCCACAGCGACACCTTGAAGCGTGTGGCGAAGCCTTCGAACGGGTCAAGCGCCAGCGTGGCAGCCATGCCGTTCGCATCTTTCGGAAGAAACTCAGCGATAGGTTGCAACAGGAAGTAGCCGAGCGTCTCCGATGCCAGGTAAAGAATGACGACCGCGACGGCGAGGCACGCCACAATGCGGACGAGGCGCATACGTAGCTCGCCCAAATGGTCGAACAGGGGCATTCGTGCCGGTCCGATAGGCATGAGCTACTCCCCCTTCCCGGTCGTCGCAGCAGCGGCGGCATCAGCGGCCTCCGCAGCCTTTTTCTTGGCGGCGCGCGTGGCAGCCGCCTTCTTCGCCGCAGCTGAGCGCGCGGCGGCCTTTTCGGCCTCGGTCTTGGCGGCAGGCTTTGCGGCAGACTTGGTAGCGGTCTTCGTGGCCGTCGCCTTGGTGGCCGTTGTGGACTTCGTGGCAGTCGCAGACTTGGCGGCCGTCGTGGACTTTGTCGCCGTCGACGCCGGCTTCTTGGCCGCGGGCTTTTTCGCCACGGGCTTCGTGCCGTAGAGTTCGTCGGCCGAGGGCTTCGCCTTCGCAGGCGCGGCCTCCGTCGTTGCCGATGCGTCAGCCTTCGCGGCTGGCTCCGCCTTGGCGGGCTCGGCTGCCGCTGGCTTGGCCTCTTCGGGCTGGACAAACGACCCGTCAGGGCGCGCGATAGGCTTGGGCTTCGCCGCCTCAGCCGCCGCGGCCGGAATCGCTGCCGCGGCCGCAGCGCCCGCAGCAGCCGTGGCTTCCTTGGCCTCGGCAGCCTTCTTCGCAGCGCGCTCCTTGTCGTAGCGCGCCTTGCGCTCCGAGAAGCTTTCCTGCTTCACCTCGTTTGCCGCGTCCTTGGCGGTATCACCCACCTTGGCCAGCGCCTCAAGCGGATTCTTGAACGGCTCGTCGGAATTCGGATCGTACACTTCGGTCTTGATGACCTTATTCATCTCTTCCTGCGCGCTGCGGAACTTCGCGATGGCCTTACCAACGGTTTTGGCCATAGCCGGCAGCTTGTCGGGTCCCACAATGAGGAACCCGAACAACAGAATGAGGAAAAACTCAAATGGACCTATACCAAACAAAGCTAACCCCTTTGCACGGCGTCTCTCTCAACTGTCCCGCGCCCCATGCGCGGTAACGGTTTATGGTAGCACAAACCCACCGCCCGAGACTACGCGACATGCCTCTACAGAAAAAGCATGACAGGAAGGTAACACGTACTGGTTGGCGTAGTAAGTCAGCGAGAAGGGCTGAGGTACGTCGAATTCGTGGGATCGCGGAAGTGAAGCGTACTTCGCTACGCGAATTTCCGGGATCGCGCGAAGGCGGCGTGCCTCAGCCCTTCGCAGCGTCGAGTAGTTCCGACGGCTGACAAGCCGTCGGAACGTTACGCTCCGCCGCCCAAAAACGCCAGCGCCACGGTGGGAATGCCCAACGCCAGCACCAGAATCACGCAGATTACCACGGTGAAAATGCGCTTGGTTTTCTCGGCGCGCTCGCGTTGTTCTTGGGCGCGACGTTCGCGCTCCTGAGCTGCTTTGATGCGCTCACTCTTCTGCTTCGCCGTGAGTTTTTGCTGCTTGGCCATGCCCTACACCCTCAGCTTTCCGCGAATCTCAATGACGCGGGCGATGTTCTTCGCCACTTCCACGTCAACATGCCATTTGTTCTTCTCGTACAGCGTTTTGCCGTCCACCATGGTCATGAGGACGTCGGCGCCGCTGCACGTGTTCACCACGGCCGAAACGGGGTCGGTCGTGGGCGTTTGATGCGAACCGGACAGGTCGATGGCCACAATGTCGGCGCGCTTGCCAATGTCGAGCGAGCCAATCTTGTCGTCCAGCTTGAGCGCGCGAGCCCCGCCGATGGTGGCCATTTCCAGCATGGTGGCCGAGTCGAGGAACTGCCCCACGTTCACAGCACGCTGCACCAGCATGCCAATGCGCATTTCGGTGAGCATGTCGGTGGAGTCCGTGGCAGCCGGCGAATCGGTGCCCAAGCCCATGCGCAGCCCCGCGCGCAAGAACTCGGTCAGCGGCGCCACACCCATGCCCAACTGCGCGTTGCAGCGCGGGCACACCGCCACGGCCACGTCGTATTCCTTGAGCTTCTTCACGTCCTCTTCGTCCACGTGCACGCAGTGAATGGCCAACACGTTGTCGGATTCGAAGGCGCCCCAGTTCAGCGCATAGTTTACCGGCGTCACGCCCGTGGGCAGCCACGGCGGAATTTCCACGTAGCCGCGCTTTTGGTCCATCGTGTGCACCGAGAACGGTGAGGAACCATACTTAATAAAGTTGGTTTCTTCGCGGTTGCCCGCCAGGTGCATGGCAACCGGAATGCCCTCGCGACGCGCGAATTCCGACACCTTGCCGTACACCGAGGGGTGGCACACATACATGGCGGCCGGCGCAACGCCAATGGTGATGCGAGAGGGGTCAACCTCTTCGCGCCAGTGCATGATGTCGTTTTCGGCCACGCGCATGGCGTAGTCGACGCGACGCTTGTCCATGGCGCCCACCTCGCGGTAGATGACGCTGCGCATGCCCAGCTTCTGCGTGGCAGTGCAGGCCGCACCCGTGGTGGTGATGTCCGCCACCGTGGTGATGCCGCTAGACAGCGCCTCCAGGCCACCGAGGATGGCGGAGTCGTACCAGTCGCCCACGTCCAGCTTCGAGCTTTTCTCCAGCATGGAGGTGACCCACGTGGTGTAGGGCACGTCGTGCACAATGCCGCGCATGACGGAGTTCTCCAGGTGAGTGTGCATGTCCACCAACCCCGGAAGGAGCGCCGCCTTACCGTAGTCGATGATTTCCTCATCCGGATAGCGCAGTTTCAGCATGTCAATGGTGCCGATGTCGCGAATCACTCCATCGCGCACAAGCACGGCGCCTTTTTGGAACGGCTCGGAGGTAATGGGAAGAATATATTGTGCGCACAACAGCATGATGGGGCCCGCCTGTCTCCCGAATAATCGTGTGGTGCGTATGATAGCATTCCGCGCCCGCTCTCCTTCAAAGACACAGAGCCCAATCGGCCGAGGGAAGAGGTGCGGCGCGAGCCGACCGAGCAAGGCGACTCGTGCTATACTCGCTGGCATTATGCAAACATTGGATATGACCTACATTCACGCGCCCGCCACGTACGATTTCCGCGAGCGTTCCATCATGTACGGGCCCGTGTCTGACATGGTGCCTTCCACGCCCATCTTCGAGATGTACCCGCTGGGGCTTACCACGCTGTGCGAGTATCTGGAACGCCACGGGCTGCGTTCGCGCATCTACAACCTGGCGTCGATGATGCTGCACAAGAAGAACTTCGACGTGGAGAAGAATTTGGCGCGACTCGATTCGCACATGTTCGGCATCGACTTGCACTGGATGCCGCACTGCCACGGCTCCATCGAGGTGGCGAAAATTCTCAAGCGGCTGCATCCGGGTGTGCCGGTGTCGTTTGGCGGGCTGTCGTCGTCCATTTTCCACGAAGATTTGATCAAGTACGACTGCATTGACTTCGTGTTTCGCGGGGATTCAACTGAAGAGCCCATGCGCATGCTTATTGAGCGCGTGGCGCGGGCGGCGCGCACGCACACGCCGCTGGGCGACTTGTCTGACATTCCGAACCTCACGTGGAAGGACGCCACGGGCGCCATCCACATTAACCCCCTGAGCTGGGTGCCCGACGACATGAACGCCATCTCCATGGACTACGATTACCCCATGAAAGGCGTGCTGCGCCACCACGATATGACCAGCTACCTGCCCATGAAGGGGTGGCTTTCCTACCCCGTGACGGCCAGCCTCACCTGCCGCGGCTGCGCGCGCAACT
>DSLMC04103__coassemble_908_pt1 | contig 16326 bp, 14 predicted proteins | sample DSLMC04103__metabat2_high_PE_001 | metagenome-assembled genome bin DSLMC04103
GGTCGGAGAAGGGGTCGTAGCCGTCGTCGTCTTCGGCCTCGGGGCGCAGGAATGGGTCGACCTCTTTCCCCGCACCGCCGCGCGATTCACCCGCGCGCTCCTGCCCCGATGGAGAAGTAATCGTCGGCCGCAGCGTATACAGCGGGCGCTTCTTCGGCGCGCGCTCGAACTCGGGCGCACCCGCTTCAGCCAGGTCATACGGCGTGGTTTGGTACACGTAGTAGTTCAACCAGTTCGTGTACAAAAGCTGCGCGTGGGCGCGCCAGGTGGCGCGGGGCGTCCGTGTGGGGTCGTCGCCGGGGAAGTAGTGGCGCGGCAGCGGCATGTCGAGGCCCTTCGCACTGTCGCGCTCGTACTCGGCCATGAGGGTGTCGGCGTCGTACTCGGGGTGCCCGAACACGAAGAAGTGGCGGCTGTCGGTACTCTTCGCAATGTAGACGCCAGCCTCGTCGGACACGGCAATCAGCTCAAGCGCCGGATGCGCCTCAATGTCGGCCGCGTGCACCTCGGTGTAGCGCGAATGCGGCGCGCGGAACGAGTCGTTGAACCCGCGTACGAGCGGCGACGACGGCTTCACCACCTCATGGTCGAACACGCCAAACAGCTTTTCCGGCAGCTCGTATTTCGGAATGCCGTAATGGTAGTAGATGCCAGCCTGCGCACCCCAGCAAATGTGGAACGTGGAGTGTACGTTGGTGGCCGACCACGCCATGATGCGACAGAGTTCGTCCCAGTAATCCACGTCCTCGAAGTCAAGCAGCTCCACCGGCGCGCCCGTGATAATCATGCCGTCGAAATGCTGCTCCTTGATGTCGTCAAACGTGGTGTAGAACGCGTCGAGGTGCTGTTCAGACACGTTTTTTGCATCGTGCGTGGCCGTTTGCAGCAGGCTGATTTCAATCTGTAGCGGCGTGTTCGACAGCTTCCGGAGAATTTGCGTTTCGGTCACAATTTTGGTGGGCATGAGGTTCAGAATTACCAGCTTGAGCGGGCGAATGTCCTGATGCATGGCGCGATGCTCCGTCATCACGAAGATGTTTTCGCTTTCAAGCGTGTCGGTGGCGGGTAGTGCGTCAGGAATCTTGATGGGCATGAAAACCTCCGGGTTGAAACGCCGCGCGTGCGGCGGCGTCGCGTTCACTTACCGTGCGCTATGATACCGAACAATCAGATGACCTGACTATCCGAATATCAGATAGCGCGGTATCGGAACTGCCCGTTACCACCGGGCGGGTAGCCGTGGTTATAATGATGCGGACTTTTCCCCTCGCAACAAGGAGCACTACATGAGCGACCGAACTGAATCTCTCGGCACCACTTGCGTGCAGGGCGGCTACCGTCCCGGCGATGGCGAGCCGCGCCAGCTGCCCATCTACCAGTCCACCACCTGGAAGTTTGACACGAGCGAGCACATGGGCCGCCTGTTCGACCTGGAGGAAGCGGGCTACTTCTACACGCGTCTGCAGAATCCCACGAACGACGCGGTGGCCGCCAAAATCACCGAGCTTGAAGGCGGCACGGCCGGCATGCTTACCTCGTCGGGCCAGGCCGCGAACTTTTTCGCCGTGTTCAACATTGCCGGCGCGGGCGACCACGTGGTGGCAAGCTCGGCCATCTATGGCGGCACGTACAACCTGCTGGCCAACACGATGCGGCGCATGGGGCTGGAGTGCACCTTCGTGGCGCCCGACTGCTCGGACGCGGAACTGGAAGCGGCCTTCCGCCCCAACACCAAGGCTGTTTTTGGCGAAACTATCGCGAATCCGGCGCTCGCCGTGCTCGACATCGAACGCTTCGCCGCGGCCGCGCATGCGCACGGCGTGCCACTCATCGTGGACAACACGTTCCCCACGCCCGTGAACTGCCGGCCCATCGAGTGGGGCGCGGATATCGTGACGCATTCCACCACGAAGTACCTCGACGGCCACGGCGCAAGTGTGGGTGGGGCCATTGTGGATTCCGGGCGCTTCGACTGGTGCGCGCACGCGGACAAATTCCCCGGCCTCACGCAGCCCGACGAAAGCTACCACGGCGTGACCTACACCGAGCGTTTCGGCCTGGAAGGCGCATTCATTACGAAGGCAACGGCCCAGCTCATGCGTGATTTCGGCGCCATCCAGTCGCCGCAAAACGCCTTCTATATTAACCTGGGGTTGGAAAGCCTGCACCTGCGCATGGCGCAGCACAACAGAAACGGCCTGGCCATGGCCGAGCATCTGGCTGCGCATCCGAAGGTGGCGTGGGTGCGCTACCCCGGCCTGCCGGGCGACGCGCAGTACGACCTGGCGCAAAAGTACCTGCCCAGCGGCGCAAGCGGCGTGGTCAGCTTCGGCGTGGCCGGCGGGCGCGCCGCGGCTGAAACATTCATGGTGAATCTCAAGCTGGCGCAGATTGCCACGCATGTGGCCGACGCGCGCACCTGCGTGCTGCATCCCGCCAACGCGACGCACCGCCAGATGAACGAAGCCGAACTGGCCGCCGCCGGCATCACCCCCGACCTCATTCGCCTCTCCTGCGGCATCGAAACCACCGAAGACCTGCTCGCCGACGTCGACCAAGCCCTCGCCGCCGTGTAGGGTCGCACCGCCCCCAAAAGCGTCACCCGTTTACCAGAACCGCCCTTGGGCATGTGTTGCGCAACAGGCGCGCGGGGGCTTTCAAAGTTTTGTTACATCAGGGCGGCCAGCTCTTTGTGTGAATTGACCTCGCTATACTGGTGACAGCGGGGTTAACGACCAAAGGAGTTTGCTATGGATATTCAGGCCATTATCGATCAGATTGTGGGAGCGCTGCGCGAGGCGCCGGAAAAGGCTCAGGAGATCATCGCCGATCCGGCGGCGGCCATCGAGAACATCACGGGCCATCAGATTGAGGGCGAAGACATGGCTGCTGTTGTGCAAGGCGTGCTCGCCAAGATTGGCGAAGAGGGTGGCGAACTTCAGGAAAAGCTCGCCTGTTTCGGCGACATGCTGGGCGAGAAAGTGTCGTCGCTCATGGGCGAGGGCGGCGCGTTCGGCGATCTGCTGAACAACATCTTCGGCAAAAAGGACGAATAAGCGCTCGCCGGTTCAGAGCGCGCGCATAACGCTGGTTGACCGTAGGGCAAGGGTTCTACCCTTGCCGGCAACTACGTTTGACCTGCAAGTTTATCAATGCTGAGCGGCAAGGGCAGAGTCCTTGCCCTACGCCAATCTATAAAGGGGCCTCTGTTGCGGCCCCTTCCTCTTCCCTTAGTAATAGATAATCAGCAGCCCCAGCAGAATGCCCACAATCACGAAGAACGTGGGAAGCTTGCTGCGATACATGAGCACCGACTGCGGAATGATCTCGCCAAACACCACGTACAGCATGGCGCCGCTTGCAAACCCCAACGACAGCGACAGCCCCAGCGGGCCGATGTCGCCCAGCCAGTAGCCCAGCCACGCGCCCAGCACGGTGGGCAGGCCGCACGCGGCTGTGACCAGCACCGCGCGTACCCGGTGCATGCCGCCGTTGATAAGCGGCACCGACACGGCCATGCCTTCCGGGATATTGTGCAGGCCAATGAGCACGGCCATAATCATGCCGGTTCCCAAAAGCAGGTTGTCCGACGCCACAAAACTTGCGCCAATGGTCATGCCTTCGGGCACGTTGTGCAGCGCGATGGCGCATGCCATCACAATGCCGGCCACGAACAGGGCCATCTTGGAGTCGTCGCGCTTGCGGTGTTCGGCCAGGTGATCAGCGTGAATGAGTTCGTCAAGGTCGTCGTGGGTTTTGGGATGATTCCTGCGCGAGACGTGCGGCACCTCTGGGTTTGTTCGCCAGTCAATCAGCATATTCAGCCCGAACACCACGGCCCCGCCCACGGTTACCGCACCCGCCGCCACCAGAGGCGCGTGATCGGTGAAGGTTTGGGCGGCCTCAACCGACTCGGTGAGCAGGTCGAAGCACACGATGGACAGCATGACGCCGCCCGCGAACGCCAACAGTAGACTGACGGTGCGGTTGGAGTCGCTCTTGAACAGCGCGCCCACGACGCCGCCCAGCCCCGTACCGCCAGCCCCAGCGACAAGCGTGACCACGGTAATGAAGACGAACGGGTCCATGGCTTCTCCCCTTTGCACCCCCTTGATGACGACGCTTTCCCCAAAGCGCCTTGTTTGCGGGAAACATGATAGCAAAGCGGTAGGAAAAAGGTAACTAAGGATGACTTATTGGTGGCGCAGGAAAGCGAAGAGCCCGCCACGGTGAGGGGGCGGGCTCTTTGAGGTGCGAACCAGGGGTGGAATGTGGGGCCGTGCGCGCGGGTTAAGCGGCTTTCGGCAGTTCCACCGGCTCTTCTTGCTCGTCTGCGCTGGTGTCGGGTTCGGTGGTTTGGGGTTCGTCGGCGGACCCGGCATCCGCGCCCGCATCGGCGTCCGGTTCGCCACCTATCTTGATGGCGTTCGCGGCGGCCGCAGCCACGGCGGCGGGGTCGGCCTTGCCGAGGATGTCGGTGCCGTCTTCCACCGTGCAGCCCGAGCAGCCGCGCGTGCGCCCGCCGTCGAGCGCTTCCTGCACGCTACCAGCGTAAATGGTAGACGAGTTCTTGATGTACTGGCAGTCGGGATTGAAGTGATACACCTCGCCGAAGGGCGTCCAATACGCCAGTCCGTCGTCGGACAGAATGGCGGCGCCAGCCTCAGCCTGGTCGAGGTCCTCCTGCGTGGCAGGGTGGTAGTCGATGCCGCTGGCGACGGCAGCCACCAGCGCCACGGCGGCCACGATGGAGCCCACCTGCTTCGTCTTCTTGTCCAAGTCCTTGTTCGTCAGAAGCAGAATAATCACCGGTGCGAACGCGATGGCGGCAATGATCACACCCAGCTCGGTTTGCACCCAGTAGGCCAGCTTGTTTTCTTTCGGAGCGGGCGACACGTGGTTTGCGTGCTTCCACAGCTGCGAGCCGATAACCACCAGCACCAGGTCAAGCACAATCCACACGATGAGCCACGTGGTTTTCGGGAACCCGGGAAGAAACAGCGTGCCGTTCATCACGAGAATGGCCATGACCTCGCACGCAATGCCCAGCGCCCACAGCACAATGGCGCCAATGCGGAACGGCAGTGCCGCGCCCTTGCGCTCGGCGTGCATCTCGTCGCGGACGGCCTTCGTGGCTGCGTCCGTGCCGCCCTGGTGCGGGTGGGAGATAGTCTTGCCGGTTTTCGCGTCGACGAAGGTGCGCTCTTTGTGCTCCTTCGGCGCGGGCTTCTCATCAGGGGCGTCGGCTTGCGGTGCGGGTTCAGCGGCCTTCGCTGCCTCGGTTTCCGCAGCCTTTGCTTCGGCTTTGTCTTCGGTCTTCGACGTGCTCTTCGGAGCCGCTTTCTTTGTCTTCGCGGGCTTGTCCTCGGGGGCTTCGTCGGTTTTCTTCGTTGCCATGCGTCCCTCTCCTTGCGCTTCAATCTTGATGTCCAAGAAATTGTGGGACAGTTGCTCAAGTCCGCCGCCGGTGGGCGGCTGGGCCGGTGCGTATAACGGCTTCACCCGCAACTTCCCCTTGGGAATGGCCGATCTGCCCGAGGACTTGGAATTCGAATCCGCGTCTGTTCCCATGTCGTCAGGCTGGATCGGACGCTATCGACGACCATACCTCCCTCACAAAGGAAAACGGCCTCAAGGGCGTCGACAGGCTTGAGTATCCCGTCAAGATGATCTGGAACATTGCGAGCGACTTCATGATGACGTCCGGTCCCGACTTGAACCGCGTGCGCGCCATCCTTGAGGACGAGAGCAAGGTCGAGTGCATCATCTGCTCCGATGTGCTGATGACGCCGACGGCTCAGTGGTCTGACATCGTGTTGCCTGCGTGCACGTGCTTCGAGCGTTGGAACGTCGGCGGCACCTGGAATAACGGCGACTACTTCATTCTATCCCAGAAGATCTCCGAACCGCTGGGTGAAGCGCGTTCTGAGTACGACTGGTTGGCCGAATGCGCTGATCGCATGGGGGTCAAGGACGCGTTCACCGGCGGCAAGACCGAGGAAGAATGGGTGCGCTACATGGTGGAGGAAACTCAGAAGGAGTTCTCCGACCACAACCTGCCCGACTTCGACACGCTGACGAAAGAGGGTGTTGCCTTCTTCAAGAAGGAAGAGCCGCGCGTGGCTTTCAAAGATCAGATTGATGACCCGAAGAACAATCCGTTTAAGACGGATTCCGGAAAGATCGAGCTGTTCTCGAAGAAGCTTTACGACATGAAGAACCCCGAAATTCCCGCGACACCTCACTACGTACCCGTCGCGGAAGGCCCGGGAACGGAACTGGCCGTAACCTACTCGCTCCAGCTCATCGGTTGGAAGACGAAGGCGCGTGACAATTCGAGCTACTTCACGCACCCGTGGCTCCAGCAGACGCAGGACACCGAACTGTGGATCAACCCGCTCGATGCTGAAGCACGTGGTATTGCCGATGGCGACAAGGTGCTGGTGAAGAATGACCGCGGCGCTATGAAGATTACGGCGAAGGTGACGACCCGCATCGTACCTGGTTGTGTGGCGGCTCCTACCGGTTCTTGGTACAACCCGGATGCCGAAGGCGTCGATCAAAATGGTTGCGTAAACGTGCTTACTTCGTCGGCTCGTACGGCGTGGACGCAAGGAAATACGCAACACACTAACCTCGTTGAAGTCGCGAAGCTCTAGGAGGCGATGACGCTATGACTCAGTACGGATTCCATATTCGCCAGGACCTGTGCACTGGCTGCCATGCCTGCCAGATGGCCTGCAAAGATGAGAAGAACCTCGATGACGCGCGACTGTTCCGCCACGTGTTCGAACAGGAGGGCGGTACGTTCACGGCCGCCGGCAACGGCTACGTGCATGATGCGTTCGCGTTCTACACGTCTATGTCGTGTAACCACTGCGAGCGTCCGGCGTGCCTGGGTGTGTGTCCGGCCGGCGCTATCGACAAGGATGGCAAGACCGGCATCGTCACCTACGACGGCGAGCTGTGCATCGGCTGCAAGTACTGCTTTGAGGCCTGCCCTTATGGCGCGCCGCAGTACGACGAAGTGGCTGGCAAGATGACGAAGTGCGACCTGTGCGCCGACCGCGTAGCCGCCGGCGAGCAGCCCGTGTGCGTAGCGGCTTGCCCGTTCAACGCGCTCGAGTTCGGCGAACTTGAAGAATTGCGCGCCACCTACGGCGACGTGGTGACCACCCTCGGTCTCCCCGAAGACACCACCGGCCCAAGCATCGTCATCACCCCTCACACCGGCGCAGTACCCACCGCCTAACCACCACCCTCCGCCGCTCCAGCGACGGAGCACAACAAACCCTTCCTTCCCTCCCCTCAGCCCCCGCCCACCGCGGGGGCTGAGCGCATGAGGACCTACTTCTCCAACTTCTCGGCAACGGTGCCGTCGTTCTTAGCTCCACGCACCCAATCCGACGCCGCCTTGTTCTATGGTGTCGAGGAGGCCTTGGCGGTCGAAGACACCTACTTTGCGGTAGATGTTGCTCACATGATGTTTTGCGGTGCCTTGGGCGATGGAGAGCTCGTCGCAGATGTAGCGAACGGTGCGGCCGCGGGCCAGCAGCACCAGCACCTCGGACTCGCGGTTCGTCAGCCGGCACAACGAGGCAATGTGTGCGCACTTCTGTTCAAGCGTGGCCTCGGCCGCTTGGGCGCGCGGGGTGGCGTAGAGTTTCTGCACGTCGGCTTGCGTGAAGAACAGCATGCCCACGAACGTCAGCGCCAGCACACCCAGCAAGAACACGTCGGTGCGCAGCGCGGCCGACCATGCCTCGCTCCCCAAGAGGCCGTCGGCCGCTACCGACCCAATGAGCGTCCCGGTGCGCGCGCACAATATAACCAGGCCAAACGACAGCGCCACGGGAATGCGTCCGCGAAACGCCACATCGGTGGACACCAGCATCATGAACATGTCCAGGCAGTACACGCCCATGATAACCAGCCCTGCGCCCACGAAGCGATACGGCGCCGGCAACAGCAACAGCAAGATAAGTCCCGCCATCATGGCAGGGATGACCGGCCGATACAGCGCCAGCGGCTCGGCCGACGAGGGCGCCACTACCATCGACAGCGTGATGGCCGCAATGGCCAGCCCCGCCAGCAGCAGCGTTTTGCCCATGAACGCACTGTCGCCCTCGGCAAAGGTGTTCACCATGCCTTGCGACAGCCCATACACCACACTTATCACCAGGATGCACGCCAGAATGCGCACCACAGGAATGGTCTTCACGTCCAGCGGCAGCACCGAGGGCTCGCGGCGCGGCTCCTTCTTGCAAGCGTGCAGCACGCACGCCGAAATCACCGGCAGCGCCGCCGTAAACGCAACGGCTGCCGGCCGGGGCAGAGCATACCCTATAAAGAACAGCACGAACGCGAACGTGTACGACACATACAGATGCCGCCCGACGCGCCCCGTGGCAAGCGCGCTCCACAGCTCGCCCCACATTATTAGTAAGAGTGCGTTGCCAAACGCCAGCGCCGCGGCCCCCACGACAAATACGGCGAACCACGCGCCCTCGGCCCCGCTTCCAGCACCAGTGACTGCCCCCAGTGTGAGCGCCACCGGTACCAACAATGTGCCCACGGCCGTAAGTCCGCCCGCCGCCACAAAGCACGACCGCCGCGCAACAAACGGCGAAAAGCGCCGCGACAACGCGATCGCTGCTACGTAGCCCACCGTCATCAATACCAACACCAGCAACACGGTGTTGCCCGCAAATACAAACGCGCCCGTCGCAGGAATCACCGTGTCGGTGCACATGGCCATCATCTGCCACGCCTGCCAAAACGCCAACCCCAAAAGCCGCCAGCCCGAAAACGCGCCGCCGCCTTCCTCATTTCGTTTCGCGCCCATGCGCCCCTCCGCCTTTCGCCCCGCGCCGCCGCTCGTCGGCTCCGCGCGGGCATTCTCCCACCCGCAAACCTAACAAACCAACCGCGCTCGCGCAAGTCTCACCATGAGCCAAAGCGGCCCATACGGCACTTTCCTGCGGAAATGGGCCACTTCGATCGATGACGCCGCGCGCACTCTTCGCCATTATGCGCTGCGGGAGGGAAAGCGCGAACGCCCGACAGCCAACCGGCACGCACGGGCGTACACGTTTTTCCACACACGATAGAGCGCGGAGCGAGGGGCCTCGCGCGTTGTAGGGAAGGGGTTACACCATGGATAATTCGAACGAGAGCACCGCGCGCCAGGGTTTGTCGCGCCGCGCGTTCTTGGGCCTGGGCGCCACGGCCGCCGTTGCCGCGGGTGCCGCTGGTCTCGCCGGCTGCGCGCCAGCCTCCAAGGAAGACGCGCCCAAGGGCGATGCCGCCGGGGCGCAGGGCCAGGCGCAGTACGCGTGGGAAGTTGCTCCCGAGCCTATCACCGACATCAAGGAAACGGTTGACACCGACATCCTCATTGTTGGCGCGGGCCTGGCAGGCTGCGCGTGCGCTGCGGCTGCGGCCGAAAAGGGCGGCAAGGTGACCGTCGTCGAGAAGACCTCCAGCTGGAACGGCCGCGGCGGTGGCTTCGGCGCCATCAACTCGCACTACATGGATGAGCTGGGCATCAAGGTGGACAAGGTCAACGCCAAGCAGCACTGGATCGCCCAGTGTGCCAGCCGCGCGAACGAAGACCTCATCGTGAAGTTCTTCAACAACTCTGAGGAAGCCTCCAATTGGCTGCTCGCCAAGGCTGAGGCCCTGGGCGGATCGGCCATGGTGGGCGCGTTCTACAGCCATGACGACGTGTACGCCGAGCAGCCGGGCTACCACATGCTCATGATCCCGAAAGAGGCGGGCCTCACTTCCACCGGTTTTGCGGGTGCTGAACTCTGCTACAACGACGCCGTGAAAGACGGCGCCGAGTTCGTGTTCGATGCGCCGGCCGTGCAGCTGGTGAAGGACGGCAACAAGGTGACGGGCTGCATCTGCGAGACAAAGGACGGCTACGTGCAGTACAACGCCAGCAAGGGCGTGGTGCTGTGCACGGGCGACATCAGCGGCGACATTGAAATGTGCAAGGCCTACGCGCCGGTCTGTGTGGAATACGGCCAGCCGCGCAGCCAGTACACCCCCGTCGGTGTGAACACGGGCGACGGCCACAAGATGGGTATGTGGGCCGGCGCGCAGCTGCAAGACCTGCCGCTTCCCACGATGATGCACCCGCAGGCGTTCTGCTGGTTCCACGGCCCGTTTTTGTTCGTGAACGACAACGGCGAGCGCTTCATGTGCGAAGACACCTGGGTGCAGGGCAAGTCGCTGGCCATCAACCGCCAGCCCAACGGCGAGGCATGGTCCATCTTCGACGCCAACTGGAAGACCGACCTGGTAAACGGCCTGCCCTACGGCGGCGGCATGTTCTGGGATTCCTTCCGCCCCTACGGCAGCGACCTTGAGCTGGCGCCCCAGTACTTTGAGACGCAGATTCCGGAATACATCAAGCAGGGCAACGCCTACCAGGCCGACACCATTGAGGACTTGGCGAAGCAGATCGGCTGCGACGCGGCCACGCTGAAGGCCACGGTCGACCGCTACAACGGCATGTGTGAGCAGGGTGAAGACACCGACTACTACAAGAAGCCCGTGTTCCTGACCCCGGTCAAGCAGGGTCCGTTCTACGCGCTGAAGGTTGGTCCCGCGCTGCTGGCCATCACGGGCGGCCTGCGCACGAACGTCGACTTCCAGTGCCTCGACGCTGAGGGCGCTCCCATCGAGGGCCTGTACGCGCTGGGCAACTGCATGGGTGACATCACCGCAGTTGACTACCCCATCAACGTGGCCGGCAACAGCCACGGCCGCTGCATCACCTACGGCTATCTCCTGGGCCACGAACTGGCCGAGGCGTAAGCATACTAGCCCCGCCGCACCCCTCCCCGCGGCGGGGAAACAGAGTCTCCCTCCCTTCGACCCCCGTCCTTGCGCGGGGGTCTTTGCATGGGCGCGCACTGAAGCGGCGTCCCCCGATGTTCCTTGATGTTCCCTGATGCATTCTCTTTGTGAGAATCAGGCATAACGTGGGGAAAATGCGTTGACTTCGCGGGCTGCCGCTGTTTACAATGCAAAGGTTCGCTTTCAAAAGCCCCGTGTATGCAGTGGAAGACGGGAGCGCGCCCGAGGGAGTCCAGGCCCGAAGACGTGCGCCGGCGTAGGAAACCGGCATCTGTTGGAACTGCACTTTTGAAAACAAACAAGCTGTTTCCCCGCTGCGGGGGAGGTTCGGAGGCCCTGCTTCCAAGGAGCCACCCGGGAGCGTGGATGACGGCGAACCGGCGGGCGCGTTTGCGCGCGCACGGCGGAATGAAGGATTATTGGAGGAAGATAGTGAAGACGTATTACGCGAAGCCCAACGAAGTTGAGCGCGAATGGGTCTTGATCGACGCCACGGACCAGGTGCTGGGCCGCGTCGCCGTGAAGGCCGCGCAGATCCTCAAGGGCAAGCATAAGCCGCAGTACACGCCCCATGTTGACACCGGTGATTTCGTGGTCATCATCAACGCGGACAAAATCCGCGTGACGGGCAACAAGGCCGAGGAAAAGCGTTACTACCGTCACAGCGGTTTCCCGGGTGGCCTGAAGTCCGAGACCTTCAACGAGGCTATGACCAAGCATCCGGAGCGCGTGATTGAGCATGCCGTTAAGGGCATGCTGCCGAAGAACACGCTCGGACGCGCCATGGGCAAGAAGCTCAAGGTGTACGCCGGTGCGGAGCATCCGCACATGGCTCAGAAGCCTCGCGAGATTAAGATGGAGGGTTAGACATGGCAGGTGAAGCTCTGTATTACGGCACCGGCCGCAGGAAGAACGCCGTCGCTCGCGTGCGCCTCGTCCCCGGCACCGGCAAGGTGACGGTCAACGGCCGCGAGGGCGCTCAGTACTTCGGTCGTGAAGCGCTGCTCAACTACGCTAAGGCACCGTTCAAGGTGACCGACACGATGGATCACTTCGACGTTATCGCTCGCATTGATGGCGGCGGCATCTCGGGCCAGGCTGGCGCGCTGCGTCACGGCATCGCCCGCGCCCTGCTCGCAGCTGGCGATTACCGCGGCGAACTGAAGAAGGCCGGCTACCTCACGCGTGATGCCCGTATGGTCGAGCGCAAGAAGTACGGTCTGAAGAAGGCCCGCAAGCGCCCGCAGTTCAGCAAGCGCTAAGCCCCACTTCGCAGCACGTTCTTTTGGAGAGAGCCCCCGGGCTCTCTCTTTTTATACGCAGGTTGTAAACTCACGCTGATTTCGTGCTAAAATATCAGCGTGAATTTACAACTTTGCAAGGGAACAACATGCAATTAGAAGAACTGCTGGAAAAAAACGATGGCTTACTCATGAGGGCCGATACTCTGAATCATGGCGTGTCCAACGGCACCTTCTATAACTTTGTGAAAAAGAAGCAGTTGCAAAAGATTGCGAAGGGTGTGTACCTCGCTCCTGATGCGTATCCAGATGAGATGTATATGCTGCAAACGCGTTATCCACGTGCCATCTTTTCGCACGACACGGCACTGTACCTCCACGACCTTTCGGAGCGCGAGCCTGTCCCGCTGTCGGTTACGGTGCCTTCCAGTTATAACGCAGGCTCTCTTTCCGAGGGCGGTGCGCGGGTTCACTACGTTAAAGAGCCGTGGTACAAGCTGGGAATGTGCGTCATGGAATCACCAGAGGGCAACCCCATCCGCGTATACGATAGGGAGCGAACCATCTGCGATACCGTGCGCAAGCGTTCGGCAATGGAGCCCTCCGCATTCAATTATGCGATGCGAAGCTATGCGCGGTCCCGAAACAAAGATCTCCGACGGCTCGGGGAATACGCGGAGGCCATGAACATTGATTCTCAAGTAAGAGATGCCTTGGAGGTATTGCTGTGATTGAAGGATCGAGAAGGGTCAAGGATCTTATCAAGAACATAGCCGAAGGTGATAGCGGCAAAGCGCAACGCCTTCAGCGCCACTATGCCATGGAGCGCTTTCTTGAGCGCATATCGGTGAGCCGCTTTAAAGGACAATCTGGTGCTCAAAGGCGGAATGCTTGTTGCCGCACTGGTGGGACTCAATGCGCGTTCAACTATGGACATAGATACCACCTGTAAAGGTTACCCCTTAACGCTGGAGAGCGCGCGAGAGATGGTTGAAGAAATCGCTGCGCTTGATATCGGCGATGGGATGACATTTGATATCACAGGTGTAAGCGAGATTATGGAAGACTCCGAATATGGCGGGGTGCGGATTTCGCTGGTGTCACATCTTGATAAAACAAGAACGAACCTCAAAATTGATATTTCTACTGGTGACGCAATCACGCCATCGGAGATATCGTATGACTATAAGCTTATGCTCGAAGACCGGTGTCTGAATATTTGGACGTACAGCCTCGAAACCATTTTAGCGGAAAAGCTGCAAACAATTCTCATTAGATCGGTCTACAATACCCGGCCGAGAGATTTCTATGACATTTATGTTCTCCAGGAGACGAATCATCATCCCGATCCGAAGATTTTCGACGTGGCTATGGAGCGTACCTGTGCGAAAAGAAACACCCTTGGTCTCCTTACCGATGCTGACCTGGTGCTCAGCACCATAGAGGCGAGTCGACCTATGAGGGCGCATTGGGGGCGCTTTCAGAACGATTACGATTATGCTCAAGGCATCGAATGGGAAGATGCGGTGTCTTCGGTACGTTTGCTTGTGAGTATCATTAGATAGTGAAAATTGAGGTGTCGCCGGCTCCGCAGTGGGGTGCGGGACCGGCGATGGGGAGCGAGGTGTCGGCGAGGCGCTTAGTCTTGTACGGTGAATTCGCGGACGGCGTCTTCGTTCAGGGTTACGCCCAGGCCGGGGGCGGAGGGCGGGTAGACGCGGCCGTCGCGCATGTCGATGCGTTCGTTGATGAGGCTGGGGGCGTTTGGGTCGTCGAAGTCCATGAACTCGCAGGCGTACGTGATGTGTTTCAGCCCGCAGCCAGCATGGATGATGGCCGTCATGCCAAGCGAGCTTTCAGACTGGCTGCCGATCATTATGGGCCGGTGGTAGGCCTCGCACAAAGCGGCAATCTTGCGGCCATACGTGAAGCCACTGCGCGGAATCTTAATCATCATCACCGATAGTGCGTCCAAGTCCAGCTGGTGCGCAATGTCATACAGCGTGAAGTTGCTTTCGTCGCCCGCGATGGGAATGTCGATGGCGTGTGCCAGGCGCACCCGATCTTTCTCGTTCGTGGCGGCGATGGGTTCTTCGAAGTAATCCAGCTTGCCGCGCAGCGCGTCATACACCTTTTTCGCCTCGAAGTAGCCGTAGCTTTGATTGCCGTCGATGTAGAGGCGCGTGTCGGGAGTCACGGCTTCGCGCAGGGCGCTGACGCGCGCGATGTCGGCGTCGGGGTCCTGGCCGCCCTTCACCTTAAAGGCGCGGTAGCCGCGCTCGTTCAGTTCGCGCGCCTGGTCAAGCATGGCGGACGTCTCGCCCAACCACAGGATGCGGCTGGGGGCGATAGACTCGCGGTAGCCGCCCAAAAGCTTGTAGCACGGCAGTCCCACCAGCTTGCCCATGAGATCCCATAACGCCACGTCAATGCCGCCCTTGGCCGCGAGGTTCGCCTTGATGAAGTTCATCTTCTCGTGGATTTTCTCCACGTCGAACACGTCCAGGCCCACGATGAGTGGCGCCAACAAGTCGTTGATCACGTGCACCATGCCCACTTGCGTCTCGCCGTAAATATTCTCGCGTGGGATGGCCTCGGCGATGCCTTCCGCCCCCTCGGTAGTGCGCACGCGCACCAGCACATGCGCCTGGCAGGTCATAGCCCCGGTTGCCCACCGCACCGGCCGCTCCAACGGCAACCGCACCGGCGTCGCCGTCACACTCTCAATAATGCCATTCATACCGCACCTCTTCCCAAGCTTCCCAACAGCCGGGCGCGCCGCCCGACGCATACAAGCACGCCCTCCATAATACCCCTGCCGCCCCACTTATCCCAGCAGCCATCTAAGGCTTGCCTGCACCCACACGCAAAAGCCTGTAAGATATAAAAAAGATGGGCTTCGAAAGTCTTTGCACGACACTATCGGACGCATCTTTACCGCGAAAGAAGGACCAGCATGGGATTCTGGGGAAATTCTTATAAAGCGAAATTCTTGTCTTTACGAAAGGCCAATTCGGGCTGCAAAGAGTTTTCTCGCTCAAAAATGGAAGAGAACTCAATCCCATCCCGTATTGCACGTTGTTTCGGGTTATTGCTTGCGACCAGTCTTTTTCTTGGCCTGTCCATGATTGTTGGTTGCTCATCCAGTGAAGAAACAGTTGATGCGGGCGGAGCTGGCAATGTAAGTTCCGAATGGTACAGCGGGTCTGTCGTCGATTTTAACCCCGCGGAGAGCACCGTCAACTTGGTACTCGACGAGTCGGAGTCCCTCGAAGCAGAATTTAGTCTTGAAAAGATGAGTGATAGGCGTAAGGAGTTTATCTTTTCCTCCCTTAAACGAGGCGACTCTGTATCTGTATCTTGTCTTGAACTTGTCGAAAAGGGAAGCGGAATCAATAGTGCAATCAGCTTCAGAATTAAAGGCCTCGAAGATCAAGAGGCCAAAATCAGCGACGAAGAAATTGCCGAAAACCTTGCAGATATAAAGGCTAACTTTCCAGCATAATTTTTAAGTATGGGTGATAGTGGAATTGCTTATGATGCTGCCCGAGAGACTGTGTAGGCGCCTCATTTTTCATGCTAATGCTTTCGATGGTCACATGCGTTCGTCCTTGCGCGGTGTTGCGTTCTCCTTGCGCCCTTTCCCCCTGAAACCTGTCCGAAACAATGAGCCTTTAGTTTGGTTACGGCGTGTTGAGCACGCACATAAAGGCGAGGTCATGCTATCGTATTCGCTGTCGACGCGAACGATGGGCCGCGACGCGGGGGGACGCCGCCTCCGCGGGCGGCGAGTGAGGAGCAAAGCCCTATGGCACGAGTTTCGGATACCTACGGCTCGATGGTGTTCAACGAACACACGATGCAGGAGCGCCTTCCTTCTGCAACGTACAAGAGCCTGCTCAGAACCATGAAGCAAGGCGAGCCGCTAGAAATTGAGGTGGCCAACGTGGTGGCACACGCCATGAAGGAATGGGCCATCGAGAAGGGTGCCACCCACTTCACGCACTGGTTCCAGCCGCTTTCCGGCATCACGTCGGAGAAGCACGACAGCTTCCTCGACCCGGTGAGCGACGGCCGCGCCATCATGAGCTTCTCCGGCAAGGAGCTCATCTCGGGCGAGTCCGACGCGTCCAGTTTCCCCTCCGGCGGCCTGCGCGCCACGTTCGAAGCGCGCGGTTACACCGCGTGGGACCCCACCAGCTACGCGTTCGTGAAG
>DSLMC04103__coassemble_909_pt1 | contig 16312 bp, 13 predicted proteins | sample DSLMC04103__metabat2_high_PE_001 | metagenome-assembled genome bin DSLMC04103
TGGGTGCGCGGGGTGGGCCGCGGTTTTTGCGGCTTGGCGTGTGCGGGGGTGACAAGCTGGTGTCGGTCGGGCGGGGAAGGGGTGTTGCGGTTCCCGGGCGCGGGTGGGGGTGCTACCATGGGGCCATGAGTCTTTTTGCTGCGGAACATATTAAAGCGTCCTATCCGCGCGACGGGCAGGAGGTCGCGCTGTTGCATGACGTGTCCTTTCAGCTTGAGGCGGGAACCATCTATGACTTGGTGGGCCCTTCAGGCGCGGGGAAGTCCACGCTCTTGCGCGTGTGTGCGCTCATGCTCGGCCGCGACGGCGGCGAGCTGTACTTGGATGGCCGGCCTTCGTCGGCGTATCGGCCGCAGGAGTGGCGCCGGCGCGTGTGCCTTGTGCCCCAGCAGGCGGCGCTTGTGGCGGGCACGGTGCGCGACAACTTGGTGCTGCCCTGGTCGCTGAAGGTGAACGCGGGGGAAAAGCCGCCAGCGGATGCCGCGCTTGTGCGCCTGCTTGAGTTGGCGGAGTTGGCTGACGTGGGGCTTGAGCGCGATGTGTCGCAGCTTTCGGGTGGGCAGGCCGCGCGCGTGGCGCTGCTGCGTGCGTTTGCCACGCGCCCACCGGTGTTGCTGCTTGATGAGGTGGATGCTGCGCTCGACAACGGCTCGGCCTGCGCTATCGGGCGTTTGACGAAGGCGCTGGTTGACGAGCGCACCACGTGCGTGCGCATTCGCCATCGGGCGGCCGATGGGTTCGCGTCGGGCACGTTTACCCTGCGTGCGGGCGCGCTGACCTATGCCGATAACTCGCCGGTGGCTGAGAATACCGCGTGTACGGAGGGATTTGATCCGGCAGCGTATGCCGACGTGCGTGCGCTTGCTCAGGCGGCGGTGCCTGTGGCGGCGGGTGTGGGTGCGGGCACGGTGGCCGCACCTCCCGCATCCGGGCCTCAATCAAAGGTGCACTCATGAGCGGGGGAGTAGTCGACATCGGCTATCTGGAACTGTTCGCCGCAAGCGCGCTCATGTTGGTGGCGGGCATCGTGTCGTGGCGGCTGGAGCTGGGGCAGACGAAACGCATTGTGGTGTCGTCGGTGCGCACGTTCGTGCAGCTGCTTGCCGTGGGCTTCGTCCTCATGTTCCTCTTCGAGTACCAAACCTGGTGGCTCGTGCTGTTGCTTTTGGGCTTTATGGTGTTGGCAGCCACGCAGATTGCTACCTCGCGCGTGAAAAGTTCCATCCGGGGGCTTTGGCCTGCGGTATTCGTCTCGCTGTTCGCCTCGTCCATCGTGGTGGCGTTTGTGGTGGTAGAGGGCGTGATTCACGCCGACCCGTGGTACAACGCGCGCCAGTTGGTGCCCATCGCGGGTATGATTATCGGCAATGCCATGTCGGCCACGGCGGTGGCTATCGACCGCCTTTTTGCGGACATGGACAGCCGCTCGAACGAGGTGTTCGCCCTGGTGGCTTTGGGTGCCACGCCGAAGGAAGCGGCGTTTCCCTCCATCAAGGCGGCCGTTGGTGCGGGCATGACGCCCATCCTGGCGTCCATGTCGGCCGCAGGTATTGTCACCATCCCCGGCATGATGGCCGGCCAGCTGCTGGCGGGGGCCGATCCGGTGGCGGCGGCGAAATATCAGATTGTGGTCATGCTTATGCTGTCGGCCGCTAACACGGTTGCCATCGTGCTGGCCTGCTATCTTACCTATCGAAAGCGCTTTTCAGCCGATGGATATTATTTGGACAAGGGCATCCGCGGTTAAGCCGTACCTTATAATCGCAGGAAAGCGAAAGGATTCACCGTGGCTGACGAGAAGGCGTTTTCCCATATAACGGTTTCTGCTGACGACGAGGACGATGTCGTTATTGTGGCGGGTGCGCGCCCCGCATCGCGCGCGAGCGGCGAGGTTCGCCCGGCGGCAGGGGCGGCGGCTGCGCCTACCCCGGTGGCTGCTGCGCCCGAACCTGAACCTGCGCCTACGATCGCACCAGCGCCCGATCCTGCGCCAGCTGCTTCTCCGTCACGCCAGCCCAAGGAAGACGTGAGCGAAACCACCCTTGAGGATTTGAAGGGCGAGCCCATGCCGCTCACGCAAAAGATTGTCATTGCGGTGGCTGCGCTGCTTATCGTGTCCTTCGCGGTCTACTACTTCTTCTTACGCTAACGCGCCAAGCCCCTTTGTCAGGAAGGTAACATCCGATGCCCAAACATGCTGCAAACACACCCTCCGGCACTCCCGATGAGCCCGAGCGCGACGAGCGCATCGGCCTGACCGAGGCGTTTTCTCCCGTGGTGCCCGCCGCGGATGATGCCGAGCCAACCGCTTCCGACGACCGCGACAACGCTGTTGGCCTCACCACAGCTTTCGCGCCCGTGGAAGGCGAAGAGCCTGCTCCCGCCCATGCCGCGGGCTTCAGCTACAAGGGCGACAACGACGATGAATACCCCGACGCGTTTGAAAGCCTTGAGCCGCGCGATGCTCCGCCACTGCTGTTTGGCGACGACAGCGTGCCGGTTGAGCCGGCGGAACCGGTGGGTCGTCATGGCAAGAAGAACAAGGCTGACATTCCGCCTCACCTGCGTAAATCGCGCCGCATGCGCCGCGTGCTTCTGGTGGTTGTGGTGCTTTTGGTGGTGCTCATTGGTGCCCTTGCGTACTTCACGTACCAGTTAATCAACGAGAGCCAGACCCTGGCCGCCCAGCAGACGCAGCAGCAGCAAGAGTCGCAGGAGGTCACCACCATCCAAAAGGATGAAACCAAGGATGCCTCCACCGAGACGGTGAAAAAGACCGAGGCGCCGAACCTGGTGGCCGTGCTTGGCATGACGCAGGACGAGGCCGTGGCCGCCCTCAAGCACGGAGCGACGGTGACCAGCACGCGCGAGGTGAAGGAAGAGGGCAATCCCATCAAGCAGAACGTGACGGTGGCGCTTACCGACGAGCCAGCCGACACGCGCACCGGCACCCCCACGGTGTATCTGGGCCTGAACGAAGAGGGTAAGGTGGCCCAGGCGGGTTACTCGGCCTCCACGGCCGCGCTTGGCTATGGCTCGCTCAGCTTCGCCGATGCCGTGAAAAACGAGCACATCGTGGAAAAGACGCTGGAAGAGGCAGGCATTGAGGTGGCACCGGGTGCCGCCGTGCTGCCCGAGGACAAGACGGCGTACTCTACGTACGCCTCCGACGGCACCACGCTGGTAAAGGAAAACTGCTCGTTCTCCGGCACGGTTGACATAGCCGGCGCCCCCCACGAATGGTCCTCCGTTCTGTCCTACGACTACACCACCGCCAACACGTCGGGGAATCTGGCGGATACTATTCGCATCATCTATGTATACATAAACGCATAACGTTTCGGCGACGGAATGTGAGCGGCATATGGCGAAGCGGACGAAGATTATTTGCACGTTGGGGCCGGCGGTGGATGATGAGGAAACCATTGGCCGCTTGCTTGATGAGGGTATGGATGTTGCGCGGCTGAACTTCTCGCATGGGTCGCATGAGGAACATGCCGAGCGCATGACGCGCTTGCGTCGTGTGTGCGCGCAGGTGGACTCGCCGTGCGCGGTGCTGCTTGATACGCGCGGTCCCGAAATTAGGACAGGTACGCTGACAGGAGGCACGCCTGTGTCGCTGCATGCGGGGGAGCGCATCGTGCTCACCGAGCAGCTCGTGGAAGGCGATGCGCACCGTGTGACTCAAACCTGCGCGGGCCTGGCTGCTCACGTGCCTCCCGGCACGTCGCTGTTGGTTGATGACGGCCTCATCGAGCTAGTAGTCGAAGCCGTCGAAGGTACCGATATCGTGTGCCGCGTGGCCAACGACGGCACGCTTGGCGAGCGCAAGTCCATCAACGTGCCCGGCGTCACGGTGCCGCTGCCGGTCATGACCGACCAAGATCGCGCGGACCTCATCTTCGGCATCGAGCAGGATATCGACTTCGTGGCGGCCTCATTCATCCGCAGCGCCGACGCCATCCGTGAGATTCGCGCGTTTCTTCAGGATCACGGCGGCGGGCACATCGGCCTCATCGCCAAGATTGAAACCGCCGAGGCGGTGAACGATATTGAGGCTATTGTGGACGCGGCCGACGGCGTCATGGTGGCGCGCGGCGATTTGGGCGTGGAGATGCCGTCGTATCTGGTGCCACATATCCAGAAGAAGATCATCCGCCTGTGCAACGAGCGCAACACGCCGGTCATCACGGCCACGCAAATGCTCGACTCCATGATTCGCGCGCCACGCCCGACGCGCGCGGAGGTGGCCGACGTGGCCAACGCCGTGTACGACGGCACCGATTGCCTCATGCTATCAGGCGAAACGGCTATGGGAGCCTATCCGGTGGAGGCCGTGCACGTCATGGCGCGCATCGCGGAAGAAAGCGAGCCCTACCTGCGCGCCGAGGCGGCGGGTTTGCGCGAAGCGTCGCGCGAAGCGGGTCATGGCAGCGTGTCGGTGGCGGTGGGCATGGCCGCCGTGCGCGCGGCTGAAACGCTAGGGGCGCGCTGCATCGTGGCGCCCACCATGTCCGGCCGCAGCGCGCGCCTTATGGCCAGCTTTCGGCCGCATCAGCCCATCTACGCCGTCACGCCGCTGCGTCGCGTGCTGCGCTCGATGCAGCTGTATTGGGGCGTGATGCCGCTTCTGGGAGACGTGCAGGGCGACACAGACTTCGTGATTGAACAGGCAAGACGCATCGTGCTCGACCGCGGCCTGGCCGAGGTGGGCGACATCGGCGTCTTCACCGTAGGCGACCGCGACACCAGCCCCAACGCCGACCAAGCCACCTTCGCCCCCACCAACATCATGTACGTAGTCCAATTCCACCCCGAGGATGCCGAAGGAATGGAAGCGTAACGCGCCGCACGTTGGCGATGGCACCCGCAACGCGCCAAAAGTGTGACGCGCTTGCGCGCTACCGATTAAGGCAAGAGATGGTCGCCCCTCCCTACCACCATGACGAGGGCATATCCTTGTAAATAAACATTACCTGTTAGGTAATCAACGTAGGGGTGCTTCACGAAGCGCCCTCTCCGCCGCAGGCGGAGAACCCAACCATGACCTGCGTTTTCTCCCTTCGCGTGAACAAGCAATTCGTGAACTACCCCTCCATCAACCTATCTCTCAATGATACTTCCTGGTTAGTCAACCCGCGCCATAATACAAAGGCAGGTGATGCGCTTCTGGCGTAATCGACGGCGCGTAAGCGCGTCATACTTGTGCAGCGATGCACCTCAAGGAGGCCAGCAAACATCCATTCCTCTACCAACAACAACCCCTGCAACTCTTGGCTGGCGCATCGAGAAAAACGCAACTTTGCCTGTGACTTTCGGGCTGCATCTTCCTGCAACTGCTCGCTTGAACTACCTGGCAAGCGATGGTACGGCTGAAATAGCCAGCATTTCCTATACGGTTTCTCTCGCTACTTCGTAGCCAACTTATACCGACTCGCGGTGGGTCACTTCGCCGCCGCACGGCACACAGGCGCGCTTTCCCCATAGGCGTGCCTGTTGTGGTTTTCAGGAGCCGCGCGTCTGTGCGAACGTGAGCCTCACCTTCAGCCCTCCCGTTTTCCTCGCGTGACATAGACGTGGGGGAGGCGTTGGTTGCTTGGGGCGTGCGGCGGGCGGGACAATGGGGGAAACGTCCGAGCGCGGGCGCCGCCTCGGTGCCGCAGGAAGCGAGGCTCCCATGATTCCGAACCAGTGGTACGCCGTCTTGTCGTCCTCCGAGATCAGGAGGGGGCGGCCGGTTGGCGTGACGCGTTTCGGCAAGCGCCTTGTGCTCTGGCGCGACTCGGAGGGTAACGTGGCCTGCCTCGACGGCACGTGTTGCCATCGCGGGGCGAACCTCGCGGCGGGGCGCGTGGAGGGCGACCACGTGCACTGTCCCTTCCATGGCCTGCGCTATTCTGCCGACGGGCGCGTGGTGGCCATTCCTGCGAACGGCCTTGAGGCTGAGGTGCCCGAGAACTTCCGCGTACGTGCCTACCTGGCCGTGGACGCGTTCGGCTTCATCTGGGTGTTCTACGGCAAGCCCGAAGACGCGCCCGATGACCTGCCCATGTTCGCCGAATTCCGCGGCAACTTCCCCTACGCCGAGCGTTCGGAGGTGTGGGGCGTGCACTACTCGCGCGCCATCGAAAACCAGCTCGACGTGATCCACCTGCCGTTCGTGCACCCCAACACCATCGGGCGTGGCCACAAGACCCTGGTGAACGGGCCGGTCACGATGTGGGACGCCGACACGCTCACGTTCTACGTGAAGAACGAGCCCGACCACGGCCAGACCCCGCAAACCGCCGACGAAATCGAGAACTGGCACGACCTGAACAGCCTGCAATACCGCGTACCGAACCTCTGGCAAAACCGTATTTCAGACGACCTGCGCGTCATGGCCGCCTTCGCGCCCATCGACGATGAGCACACGAAAATCTACCTGCGCCTCTACCAGCGCATAGTGACCGCGCCGGTGCTGTGCGACGTGGTGTGCGCCGCCGGCAACGTGGCTAATGGCGTGATCCTCCACCAAGACCGCCGCGTGGTGCTCACGCAGCGCCCCAAGAAAACCGAACTCAAAATGGGCGAGAACCTCCTGCGCGGCGACAAACCCGTCATAGAATTCCGCTCCCGCCGCGAAGAACTCAAACACTCCGCCGAGCAGGACTAACGGGGAAGTTGCACGAAGACGCTCAGGTTGCGCCGTTTGAGCTTCAACCGGTGCCATGGTGCTTTTTGGGTTGCGGCTTTGTTGTGGGACAATGGCCTCATCATAGGCGAGGTGGCGCAGGGGATGGGGGACACATGGACGTGCGGGAATTGTTCTTGCAGGAAGTGATGCCTGGCGAAGGTGTGCTCGACCCCGATATGTCGCCGCCGGCCTTTCTTTCGGTGGGGCGCGGCGGGTTCTACGACGCGTTTTGGCCTGATGAATGGGCTGAGGTGCGCGCGTATCCTCCGGCAGACGACGGATGCGCGGCGGGAAAGTATGGCTTTCGCATGCTGCCTGATAGATGGCGCGGGGACACGCTGATCTCGTTTAACACCGTGTTCAAGACGCGCTACAGCGAGGGCGACGATATCCCCAACGGCGCGCGGCCGGGGGATGAGAACCCGTATCTGGCGGCTCGCAAGAAGGTGTGGCTTACGGGCGTATCGCCGCAGTTGATTGCGTGTTTTCGCCGCCAGTACCACTGTTTGGCGAACTTCATGCCGCTTCCGTGGGGCCTCAACCAGTGGCGCGGGTTTACCTGTGATGCGGCTACCGGTATCGCGAACCCCGGCTTGTGCGATTTTCCCGATCTGTTCTTTGATCAGGTGCGGAGATGGTATCTTGGCGCGCCTGACCTCAATCCTCTCGCCCGCGAGGAATTCGATGCCTATCGCACCTACTTCGCCCGCTTTGGCGAAGGGGAGGCGGGCTGGTGGGCTTACGTGCGCCGTAACTACCTTGAGGGAAGTTTTGTGGATGCGGAGGGGCGCATCGTGTACCTGTTTGACCGCGGGGGCGGCGCTGAGCCGTCGACGGAGCATCTGCTTGAGCATGCCCGGCCGCAGCATCCCGCGCAAACGTTGCAGCTGATCAACAACGCGTTTGTGTGCTGGGAGCGTCGCGCTGAGGCGCTTGCGCGCACGGCGGGTACGGTGCTGGAAGAACTTGAGGGCGCGGGTCTTCTGCGCACAGAGGGCGGCCAGGATGATGTCGACGAGGAATTCAACCGGCTGGATTCGTTCTGCGAAGTGCTTACCATCAACGACTACGGCTCCGTGAACCCGCGGTTTCTCTGCGAACTTGCTACAGCTGTTGGTGCACGCGTGGCGTGGAGCATCGTTGCGGAAGACGCGCGAGGGTTCCATGACCTGGCCGAACGCTTCGACCGCCTGGTTTGCGTACGAGAAGTTGCCGTGCCGCTTGAGGGCGTGTGCACGCAAGCCCACGTTGCAGAGCGCCTCGCTACTCTTGAGCGCCAAAACAACGTGTGTAGCATTGTGTACGACCGCAGCCTGAAAACTTTCCGGCTTAAAGGAACTGACGAGTTTGGCCCGCTCGGCTACATCGCTGGCGAACTCTGTCACGACGGCCTGTTCTACGGCTGGGATCTCAAAGATCATGCAGCCGGCTACCACTTCCACGACCACGACTTCGAAGGCGTTCTACACGCTGTACTGCAATACCCCGAACAGTTCTCCATTCCCGACGACTGCATATCTCACTACAGCCCCCAAGAACTAAGATTCCTCAAAAACTTCCAAGCAGCACTGCTATCGGCACCTCTACGCCATCGCGAAAAAGTGTGACGCGCTTCGCGCTGCCGATTATGCCACAGGGTGGTTGCCTCCCTGTCATTATGACGCGGGCATATGCTTATAAGTAAACTTTATCTGTTAGGTAATCCATATACGAACAAGCCCGGCGCGGGGGGCGTCGGGCTTGGGGGAGTGAGCGTTGTGGGAGGGGCGGCTGCTTATGCTTGTTCGAAGTTCCAGCTGTTCATGTACTTGATTTGTTCCTCGGTGAGGGTGTCAATTTCTATGCCGAGAGTTTCTAGCTTTACGCGGGCGACGCCGTCGTCGATGGCGGCGGGGACGTCGTACACCTTGTTCTCCAGCTCGCCAGCGTGCTTATAGAGGTACTCGGCGGCCAGCGCCTGGTTGGCGAAACTCATGTCCATGACGGACGCCGGGTGACCCTCGGCGCAGGACAGGTTCACGAGGCGGCCCTGCGCCAGCACAATCACCGTGCGGCCGTCCGGCAGCGTGTATTCCTCAACCAGCGGCTTGAGCTCGGTCTTCTTCACGGCGTGCTCTTCAAGCCACACGAGGTTGATCTCAGAGTCGAAGTGGCCGGAGTTGCACACAATGGCGCCGTCTTTCATGTTCTCGAACGCGGGGCCGTCAACCACCTTGCAGTTGCCGGTCACGGTCACCCACACGTCGGCGAAGCGCGCGGCCTCGGCGGCGGGCATCACCTCGTAGCCCTCCATGTGCGCTTCGAGCGCCTTCAGCGGGTCCACCTCGCACACGATTACGCGCATACCCATGCCCTTCGCGCGCAGCGCAAGCCCGCTGCCGCAGTAGCCGTAACCCGAGATCACAATGGTACGCCCGCACATCAGGCGATTCGTGGCGCGGATGATGCCGTCCAGCGTGGACTGGCCGGTGCCGTAGTGGTTGTCGAAGCAGTGCTTGGTGTTCGCGTCGTTGATGTTGAACACGGGGTAGGCAAGCGTGCCCTCGGCAGCCATGGCCATGAGACGCACCACCCCGGTGGTGGTTTCCTCGGTGCCACCCACCACGCCCGGTAGCTTGTCGGTGTGGGTGGTGTGCAGCGCGGTGTCGAGGTCGGCGCCGTCGTCCATGATGATCTGCGGGTTCGTGGCAATCACAGCCTCGATGTGGCGCTGATAGGTGTCCGCATCTTCGCCCGCGATGGCGAACACGTCAATGCCGAAGTCGCGCACGAGTGCCGCCGCCGTGTCGTCCTGCGTGGACAACGGGTTCGACGCGCAGAGCGCCACCTGTGCGCCCGATGCCACCAACGCGCGCATGAGGTTCGCCGTTTCGGTGGTCACGTGCATGCAGGCACCAATGCGCACGCCCTCCAGCGGGCGTTCGCGCTCGAAGCGCTCACGGATGGAGGCAAGCACGGGCATGTCGCGGTCAGCCCACAGGATGCGGGCGAGGCCTTCGTCGGCCAGAGTGAGGTCCTTGATATCGTGGTTGGTGGACATGGTAGTCTCCCTTATATAGTGTGTAGGCGATGACTCGTTTGGTAACTGCAAGCGTACCATAGCCGCAGGGTCCCGCGCGTCTGCGGCCGCCCCCCTTACATAAAACGGACGGAAGGCAAAGGGGGGCGGCGGCACGCGGCGGCACGCGGCACGGTTGCGCTACACGGCGACGTGGCGCAGCGCGGCACGCTCCACGGCATTGCCCGCGACACGACGCCCTTCCCGCCACGCGCTCACATTCCGCACCCCGCCGCACAGCTTCCATTTCGAGGCGGTTGTGAAGTTCGTATGCAGAACGTTTGTGCATACGAGGCTTTTATCGCGCGGAAATCAGAAGAATCGGTAACGGAGTGACTCCGCGTTGAGACGAATGGCTGCGAAGTAGCTATAATCTCCCAAGCTTGCAAACCTGCATGACGCACTCGTACCAACAACACACCAGGCGGTAAGGGCGAAAGCCCCCGGACTGGCGTGCGCAGGGGAGCAGAGGACGGCCGTTGAAGGAAGGCGGCCCGTAAAAGGAGCAAATTAGAGTGATGCTTGACCAATTTTTCTCGCAGATATCGTTCGTCGACATCTTCAATTTCTGCGTCTTTCTCACGTTTAGCATCTGCTATACCTACCAACTGTATTATGTGTTCGTGGTGCTCACCCGCAAGCCAAAGAAGCGTGTGGCGAAGAAGAGCCACCGCTTCGCCGCTGTCATCTCGGCACGCAACGAAAGCGCCGTCATCGGCGACCTCATTCACTCCATCAAGGTGCAGAACTACCCGCAGGAACTCATTGACGTGTTCGTCATCGCTGATAACTGCACCGATAACACGGCCGAGGTGGCCCGCGAGGCCGGCGCCATCGTGTTTCCGCGCACGAACGACAAGGAAGTGGGCAAGGGCTATGCGCTTGATTACGGCTTCCAGGTCATTCGCGAGCAGTACGCCGACCGTGGCTACGAGGCGTATTTTGTGTTCGATGCCGACAACGTGCTGGACGTGAACTACTTCCGCGAGATGAACGCCACGTTCGACGCCGGCGCGAAGGCCTCCACCAGCTACCGCAACTCCAAGAACTACGACTCCAACTGGATTAGCGCGGGCTATGCCGTGTGGTTTTTGCGCGAGGCGAAATTCCTGTCGCAGGCGCGCCTTACGCTGAACACCAGCTGCGTGGTGTCGGGCACAGGCTTTTTCATTGCGGCCGACATCATTGAGAAGCACGGCGGCTGGAAATGGCACCTGCTCACCGAGGATATCGAGTTCTCAACGAACAGCATCCTGGAGGGCGTGCGCATCAGCTACACCCCCACGGCCATTCTCTACGACGAGCAGCCCACCACCTTCCGCGATTCATGGAACCAGCGCTTCCGTTGGGCAAAGGGCTTCTACCAGGTGTTTTGGCACTATGGCGGGCGTCTGGCAAAGGGTGTGTTCACCAACTCCAAGGGCTCGCGTTTCGCGTGCTACGACATGCTGATGACCATTGCGCCGGGCATGCTGCTTACCATTGTGTCGGTGCTGTTCAACGGCATTATCATTGCGCTGGCCGCCGCGGGCATGATGTCCACCGGTGTCATGATTGCCTCGTCGCTGTCCTCCATCTTCTTCTGCCTGTTCAACTACCTGGTGTTCATGTTCATGTTCGGTGTGCTGACCACGTTTGTTGAATGGGATTCTATCCGCTCCACCACGGCCAAAAAGGTGCGCTACATGTTCACCTTCCCGTTCTTCATGCTTACCTACATCCCCATTGCGCTTGTGGCGCTGGTGAAGAAGTGCAACTGGAAACCCATCCAGCACAGCATTTCGGTTGACGTGGCTGAATTCGCCGAGTCGCCCACCACCAAGCGCGAACGCATCATGTAATTCAGGTAACTCAGGCAACCCAAGCTGCACACTCCTTCCAAAACGGCGAACCTTCGGGTTCGTCGTTTTTTATGGGGGAAGAATGCTTGCTGTTAGAACACGCGCGCAAACGTTAAGCACCACACTTTGTGTGCGCCAGCGCGCAGAAGGGCGTCGGTTACGTCGTAGAGGGTGGCGCCGGTGGTGCACACATCGTCAATGAGTAATACGTGTGAGGGGATGGAAGCGCCCGGCAACGCCTCAAAGCGCCCTGTGGTGTTCTCCAGGCGCGCCCGGCGGGAGAGGGCGCGCTGGTCGCGCGTGTGTGGCCGCGCGAGGGGAGAGGCAAGTGGCAACCCCAGAAGCCGGGCGACTTCCCCCGCCAGCAGTTCCGCGTGGTCGAACCCGCGTCGGCGGCGGGCCGCCGAGGAAGCGGGCACGAACACTACCACCTCAGGGGCCCAGGCGGGTGGGCACATGCGTACCATGAGCTCGGCCATGGGCGTAGCGAGGCGTCGTTCTCCCTGGTCTTTGTATGTGCGCACGATGCGCCCGGCTGCTTCTTCAAACGTGACGGCGCTCGCACAGCCCGCGAAGGGTACATCCTCGCGCCCGGCTCGCGTAAGCATTACGGGGTTGCACTCGGTGCATTGTACGCGCCCAAACGGCGCGCCGCAGCGTGGGCAGGCGCGCCACCAATCCAGGTAGGGAAGGGTCGCTCGGCAGGCGTCGCACAATACCTCGCCCGGTGCATCGCAGACGGCGCAGCGCGTAGGCCACAACGTTTCAGCCAGGGCTTCGGTTGCTCCGGCAACGTAGGTTCTCAAAAGGGTGGCATGCGCTTCCATAGCCAAAAGCCTAGCGCCGCAACCTTACCGCTGCGCCGTCTTTATGCCGTCGCCGAACCGCCAGATTCTTACCGTAATCCAGCGTGCGCGCCGTTTTCCCTTCGACAAAATTACGGCGCATTCCCAACGCATTCCAAGCGCATCTCCAACGCGCGCCACACAAACACGCCACCCCCTCGCGACCTGCCGGATTCCGCTACGCCCCCAGGGGTTCTCCTTCATGCTGATTCTGCGCGCGCCGCTTCCGGGCGTTTTCCCTATCTGGTACACTGATCGGTGCTTCTTTCGAGTCTGTAGTTGCGGGACGTACGTCCCAAGTCCATGGCAGACGCGGTCGAAAGGATCCACGTAAGTCGCGCGGTTCGCCGTGCGGCGATCATGGCGCGTCCTAGAGGTAAGCCGCACCGCCCGTCTAACTTTCAAGCGACATACCGTCGCTGCGGGCGAGAGGGCCACGGGTGCAAGCTCGGCTCCGGTGCGCGGGTGTGGGGGCAAAGACTAGGTCAGTCGGAAGAAGCACCCGAAGGGAAACGGCAGATGGAGGCTCCTGATTATGGTGCGTTTTAAGGCGCTTGTGTGCGCCGCGGCGGCTGCTTGTTTGGCAGTAGTGCTGGCAGGCTGCGCGTCGCAGCAGAACTATACCCCTCCCGAGAAGACCCCGACCATCTCCACGCCGGCTATCGGCAAGGAGGGCACGCTGCGTGTGGGTGTGGACGCTTCGGCGCCGCCCTTGGCGGGTCAGTCGAACAGCTCGTCGAAGATCGTGGGCATCAATGTTGATGTGGCTGCCGCGCTCGCCGACCAGCTGGGTTTGAAGCTGGAAATTGTTGACGTGGGGGCCGACCCCGAAAGCGCGCTTAAGGACGACAAGGTTGACATCGTCATGGGCATTGAACAGTCAGATTCCGATGTGACGTTCTGGAAGTCCTCGCCGTATCTGCCCACGGCGGTTGCGCTGTTCTCCACGCCGTCGAACACGACGGTGCCCACCAAGGCCAGCAAGCCGGAAATTGCGGCGCAGGTGTCGTCGAAGAGTTCGTGGCAGGTGGAAAACGAGTTTGGCGACAGCGCGCTGGTGCCTGAGAACGATTTGAAGAGCGCGTTTGCCGACCTTGCGGCGGGCACCGTGCAGTATGTGGCTGCCGACGCGGTGAACGGGTGGTATGCGGCCAAGGCGAATGACGTCGACGTGATTCTTGTGGCGCTTATGCAGCAGCTCAATGGTTACTGCGTGGGTGTGACGGATTCCAATGCGGAGCTTAAGCAGGCGGTTTCTGATGCGCTTGCCTCGCTTGAGAATGGTGGCATCGTGGACATCATTGAGGCTAAGTGGCTTGGTGAGGCTCTTGATCTCAGCTCGCTTCCGCTGACTGAGGGTGCAAAGGCCTCAAAGTCCGGCACCACCACCAAAGACACCACCGACAACAATAAAACCGCCGGTGATGAGCCGAAGGATGGCACCGAGTCCACCAATGGCGAAACCCCTGTTGAAGGCGAAGGTGACGAAGCCGAGCCTACTACTCCTACCGAGCCCGGCGGTAACGCCGTCCAACCACAAAGCGAAGCAGCTTAAAGCGCAGGGAGTACACAAGCCTGCGTTAGTTGCATTGGCGTGCATTGGTGTTTATCACGTGCGTCACCAAACGAAACACCCGCCTCATCATTTCTATGGGGCGGGTGTTTTTGCGTCGTAGGGTGAACGTGAACTTCTAGTTCAGGAAGTCCTCGAGAATCTCCTGCTCGGCTTCTTCTTCCGTTAGGCCCAGTGTCATCAGCTTCACAATTTGGTCGCCGGCGATCTTGCCGATGGCGGCCTCGTGGATGAGTTGTGCGTCCTCGCTGGCGGCCTCAATGCCGGGGATGGCCGTGACCTTCGCCTTCCCCATGATGATGGCGTCGCACTGTACGTGACCGCGGCAGGCTGCCTCGCCGATGACCAGCGGATTGAACACCTGCTTGGAGTTGTCCTGCGCCACCGAACGCGAGATTACCTGCACGCTGGAGTCGTCGCCCTTGAGCTCAATCTTCATGTTCGACGTGGCCACCTGGTCATCATGCGTGAGCAGCTTTTCGGTAAGCACCAGCTTCGCGCCGGCGCCCAATTCGGCGTTCGTGTCGCGCACGGTGGACGACACGCCGCGCAGCTGGGTGAGTTCCATCTCGCAGCTGGCGTTCTCTTCCATCACCACGTTCGTCACAGGGTTCAGGATGCGCTCGCCGGTGCCGGTACCTTCGCCATAGTGCTTCTCCACGTACTTGACGTGGGAATTCTTGCCGCAGTAGAACGTGTGGATGCCGTCGTGTTCAGAAGCCTGGTGGCTCTCGTTGTGAATGCCGCAGCCCGCCACAATGGTGACGTCGCAGTCGTCTTCGATGTAAAACGTGTTGTACACGACGTCCTTCAGGCCCGCCTGCGTCACGATGACCGGGATGTATACCGTCTCGCCCTTCGTGCCGGCTTTGATGCGGATGTCGATGCCGGGGTTATCCGACTTCGTGGAAATTTCGATGTTTGCGGACGAGTGGCGCTCAACGAGTTGCCCGTCCTTGCGGATGTTGAACGCGCCTTTCGGCATGCCATGAATGTTGGCAATCTCGGCGAGCAAACTCTCGTCGATGGGGGACAAATCTACAGCCATGTGACTCACTCCTTAGCAGGTGGTGGGGATTTCGGTCAGGTGCAGCTCGGGGGGCTCGGTGAAGGTGCAGCCGGGGATGCCCTTCGCCACGAAACCGAGCTTCGGCATGAGGTCGGCCGGGGTGCCGGTTTCGGCCACTTTGCCTTCGCGGAGAAGCACAATTTCGTCAGCCAGTTGGATGATGCGCTCCTGGTGCGAGATGATGACGATGGAACGGCCGTCGCGCGCCTCGTGGATGTCGCGAAACGTTTCGGTCAGGCGGTCGAAACTCCACAGGTCGATGCCCGCCTCGGGCTCGTCGTAGATAGCGAGTTTCGGGTCGCGCGCGAGGATGGTGGCAATTTCGATGCGCTTTACCTCGCCGCCCGAGAGGTTCTTGTCCACCTCACGCGTGAGGTAGTTTGCCGAGCAGAGGCCCACGCGGGCGAGGTACTCGTTGCACGACAGCATGGGCAGCTTTTTGCCGGCCGCGATGTCGAGCAGCTTCTTCACCTTCATGCCCTTGAAGCGGGCGGGCTGCTGGAAGCCGTAGCCGATGCCCTTCTTCGCGCGTTCGGCGATGCCCAGTTCGGTGATGTCTTCGCCGTCGAAGAAGATCTGGCCCGAGGTGGGGCGCTCAACGCCCATGATGAGTTTCGCGAGGGTGGACTTGCCGCCGCCGTTCGGCCCCGTGATCACCGTGAAGCGGTCGTCGGGAATCGTGAGCGACAAGTTGTCGATGATGCGCCGCATCTCTTTGGAGCCTTCCTGAAGCGGCACTTCAAACGTGAGGTTTTTCAATTCCAACATGGTTTGTGCTCTCCGTATCCTTCTCGTCTAATTGCTATTCTATTACTACCATTTAAGGGACGCCCCGTCAAGGCGCAGTGGCGCACATTCCCCTCACCAAGCCCCGATTGCGGGTGGATGCCCGCCGCCGCTCGATGAGAACTCGCGCGAGCTAAGAACCTCCCGCTCATGCGCCCGTTCGTCTCAATCGTTTATTCTAACTTTAATTAGCCCCACCGACCCCCTGAATGTCCCAATTTACTACTCCCAAACCTCGCATTCTTCCCCAGAACAAATGTACGAATGTTTCACGTGAAACATTCAACGAAAAAACGAGCGCTCAAAAAAATGCGTGCTCAAAAAAAGACTATCCAAAAAAATGAGCGTTCGAAAAAGGGGGACTTAAAAAATGAGTGAAAAAAGTTTTGTGAAAAATAGGTGGAGTAAGGGGAAGTGAAAAAGTGGGCGCAAAAAAGATGGCGCGCAGGGGGTCCTGCGCGCCA
>DSLMC04103__coassemble_914_pt1 | contig 16213 bp, 14 predicted proteins | sample DSLMC04103__metabat2_high_PE_001 | metagenome-assembled genome bin DSLMC04103
CTCGCCGTCGCGCAGCGTGGTGTCGAAGATGTGAATCTTGCGCGTCATGTGCGTACGTCCTTTCGCGATAGCTGGTAATTACTTTGATCATCATAGCAAAACAGCCCACCGCTACCATGGAAATTCACTCGTACGCCCCGGAAAAACGCGAAGAGAACGCCCTTACTGGACGCTCTCTTCACCAGAACTCTTACGCTTAAGGTAGTGCCACGCCAGCAGGGGGCCGCGCGCCCGTCGACGCATTACGCCACCCGCCTGCGTCCCGCACAAAGAGCGGGCGCAACACGATGCCGCCGCCATGGCGTCCCGTACCGAGGTACACCACGCCAGGGCGTTCCTCCCCCACGTCTACCCAGGTGTTGGACTCGCACTCGCGAAACGCCTGGCCATCGGCCCCCAGAAGAAGCCCCCGCTCGCGGTCAATACCACACACCGCCACCTCAGGCACCTTCTCCATCACGCCCACCCTTTCGCAACCCGAACCAAGTTCTAGCGGCCCATGAGGTCGGCCATGGTGCGCAGGGGGCGCGTGCCATCCCAGGTGTCGGCCTGGGCCTTGATACCCTGCCACAGCTGTTCGATGGGGGCGTTCACTTCAAGGAAGCTGCCGAGCGTTTCGCGGCAATCGAAGTAGTAGACGCGCAAGCCCGCGCCGGATTCCATGAACAGGGCTGTCTCTAAACCCTGCGCGTTCATCTGACGCGCCACTTCGTCAGCGTCATCAGCCCATATGCACAAATGGTGCAAACCGTAGTGGCCCAACTCCTTGTAGACGTCGGGCTCGTCGGTTTGCACCTCAATGAGTTCGATTTGCATATCTCCCAGCTGGCCGAGTGCGCAACGGCTGCGCATGGTGCTGGGTGCGCCGCGGTATTCGAGAACCGTTGGTTCGGACACACCAAGATCGAAAAAAGGTCCAGCACCCAGCGTCTCAGCAAACGCCTGAGCTGCCTCTTCGAGATTTTCCACGTAGTAGCCAAGCTGCTTGATGCCGTATTTGTTCAGAAGCGTTTCGTGCATGGGGTTCCCCTTTCGATACCGCCTGCGGCGCACCCCTCCGGCGCGCCGCAGGCTTTAAGGTGGATGGTTTAAGCCCGTGGCGGTGTGGGGGCGCCAGGGGCCTTTGGAGCACCCGGCGCGCTCGGCGCTTGGGGGGCAGCAGGAGACGCCGGGGGCTTGGGAGCGGCTGCTGCATCGAGTGATGCCTGGTCAGCGTCAAAATCGGTCTTCACCGTGGGTAGATCGGCGCCGCACTTTTCGCACGCCGTCGCAATGGGTTTATTCGTGGCCCCACAGGCGGGACACGTCTTCATTTGAACTTCCGCGGGCCTGAAGCACATGCGTTTTACCTCACTTTCTCTTGTGGCGGTGCCGCCCACCCGCTTCGCTCCAGGCACGCGGCACCGCCCGTAATTCAGCAATGACTCTTCATGAACAAACTAGGAGAGCGCGATGTCGCCCAATCCCAAGTCTTTCTCCTTGGTGCTCACGTCCATAACCTTCTTCTTGCCGCCCGCCTCAATGGTGAGTGTCCAGTCGGCATCGGGCAGTTCGCGCAGCCAGAAGTCGCCCCAGCTGTCGGTTTCGGCCGTGAAGGTGCCCGCCTCGCCGGTGACGGTGCACACCGCGCCTTCGATAATGTCTTTCGCCTCAGGGTCATACACCGTGCCCGCAATGAACTTCTTCGGCAGCCCGCGGTAGAACACGCGCGGCTTCGTGCCGTATTCGGGATGCAAAAACTCGGTGCCCTCCAGATCGAGGTCTTCCTCTTCGCCGAACATGATGACGTTCACGTGGCAGTTATCCACGCAGCGCGGCACCTTGATGGGCTCGTCGCCGTCAAGCAGGTGCGCACAGCCCGTACACTTCTGCGGCACTTGCAGTTCTTCGTTCCAGAACACCGCGTGGTAGGGACAAGCGTCCACAATCTGCTTTTGGCCCTTGGCCTTCACGGGGTCGATGAGCACAAGCCCGTCGTCGCGGCGATACACCGCGCCATCCTTGGCGGCCTTCATGCACGGCGCGTTTTCGCAGTGCTGGCACATGACGGGCAGATACGTCACCTTCACGTGCGGGCGGCTGCCGCGTTCGTACTGGTTGACCTTGCACCAGAACTGACCCACCTCCGGCTGAGGCAGCGTGTAGGGCATCCAGGTATTGCCGCAGTGTTCGTCCTTGCAGCCGATCTGGCAATCGTGACACCCCACGCAGTTCTTCACATCAACGAGAAATGCTTTCATGGTTTGACTCCCCTTCCTATTCCACAACCCAGGAGTTGTAATTGATGCCGATAGCCGGGTCGTAATCGCGGGCGAAGGCCTCGGGATAGTCGCGCTTCCAGCCGTCGTATTCGTCCTGCGAAAGCTTTTCCGCTTCCACCAAATAGCCCGTGACCGCGAAGCCCTTGCAGTGCTTGGACACCTGGTTCGTGGGGCTGATCAGGTTAATCGCACCGCCGCGGTCGATGTGCGGAGCGATGGGGTCAACGCGCGAGCCCTTATTCACCATAACCGAACCCGGCATGATGCGCTCGGAGATGCGGGCGGCGGTAAGCACAATGCCGCGCTCGTTGTACAGCTTCACAATGTCGCCGTCGGTGATGCCACGTGCGGCGGCGTCGGCCGGCGCCATCCAAATGGGCTCGTAAAGGTAGCCGTCCGGGCCCTTCACCTTGCAGGTTTCAATCTCGCGGAACCACTTGATGTCGTCGCCCTGTACGTGCACGCGGAAGCGCGCCGGGTTTGCGGTGATGAGCAGCGGATAGTCCTTGCAGCGCTCGCCCCACAGGCTTTCGTCGTGCGTCCAACCCTCTTCGGCCGGGCCGCCCGTGATCCACTTCGCCATGGGCTGGCGTTCCTTGTCGTCCGGGAAGTTGTCGGCCAGCGCCTGCGACCAGAACTCAATCTTGCCGGAAGGCGTGTCGAGCGGGAAGTTCTCGGGATCTTCGTAGAACTGGCGCATGCCCGGAGGCAACTGCTTCCAGTTCGGGTCGAGCTTCGGGAAGTAGTAGCCCTTCTCCTGGTATTCTTCCCAGGTGATTTCCTCGGTCAGGCGCGACTGGTCAAAGCCGTACTTGATCCATTCGTCTTGCGTCATACCAAGGTCAATCTGCTCGCGCACGCCGAAGCGCTCGCCCAGTTCACACGCAATTTCGAAGTCGCTCTTCGACTCGCCCACGCGCTCGCAGGCCGGCGGGGTGAGGCCCGCGTGGCGCATGCTCACAATCATGCTGGAGCCCATGGAGTCGTTGTCTTCCAGGCATGTGGTCACCGGTAACACCAGATCGGCGAACAAGCTGTCGTTTTCGAGCCACTGGTGGTTGGTGACGAAGCACTCCACTTCGTTGGTGCGGATGGCATCCTGGTAGTTGAAACCGCCGTCCCAGCAGTTCATGTTGCAGGGCTTCTCCGACCACAGCAGGTGCACCTTCGTGCCGCCCTGCTCGGCGGGTGCCGGGTAATTGAATTCCTGGAACTGTTCGGCCGTGTCAACGTAGACGATGCACGGGCTGCCCCACCAGGTGGCCTTGCCCGTTTGCAGTGCGCTTGCAATCATGGTGCGCGGGATGGACTGGGCGTTGGGGTAGAACATGCGGCACTGGTTGATGGATGAGAACGGCGCGGACGTGGAGCGGGCGATGTTTTCTTTAGCCATGGATGACGCGTTCAGGTGCAGCTGCTGCACGCCCGGCTTGCCGAGGCCCTGCATGGCCAGCAGATACGCGCCCGTGCGGCCCGGTTCGTGCGAGTACGGCGTTTTCACACTGCCGCTGCTGAAGTGCGCGTGCGAGGTCACCTTCTTGGCCACGTTGCGCGCGAACGCCTTGATGGTCCACTCGGGCACGCCGCAGCGTTCAGAGGCCCAGGCGGGCGTCTTCGGCACGCCTTCTTCGTCCTCGCCCAGCACGTAGGCGCGTACCTTCTCAAAACCAATCGTGTGCGTGTCCACGTAGTCTTTGTCGTAGAGGCCTTCGGTAATCCACACGTACATGACGCCGAAGTCAAACGCGGTATCGGTGTTCGGCAGGATGGGAATCCACTTCATGGTTTCGTGGCAGACCGCCGTATAGTTGCAGAACGGGTCGACAATGACGAATTCCTTGCCGATTTCCTCCCAGAACTTCAGCAGGCGCGACCAGAACTGGCTGCCGTAGTTTTGCGTGAGTTCCCAGTCGCCGGCGTCGAAGCACACGAGGTCGGTGTAGTCGGTGATGTCCTTGATGATGTTCCAGCTGTTGTAGCCCGTTTGCGGCGGCGCAATCATGCCGAGGCCCTTGTTGGAGCCCGAGCCCCACACGTGCTTCGCGCCCCAGTACCAGCCCTCCACCGAGTCGGGCGTGCGCGTTTCGCGCGTGTAGCCGCCGAGCTTGCTCATGAGCGTGGCGTGCATGCCGCCGCCTGCGTGCAGGTCCTTCGACTCGCGGTGACCGTCCTCACCGATACAGAGCACCGACATGGGGCCGTAGGTGTCGATGACGCGCCGAAGTTCGCCTTCCAGGATGTCGAGTGCTTCGTCCCAGGTGATGCGCACGAATTTTGACTTGCCGCGGTTGGCGGCGTTGATTTTGGCGGGGTCGCCGCCCGGCTCCCAGTCCACGCGCTTCAGCGGGTAGCGCACACGGTTTTTGGAGTAGACACGGTTTTTGTAGGCCAGCGCGAAGTAGTTCGGCGCCGACTTCATGGGTGGCGTGAACGTTTTGCCGTCCGCCTCAAGTTCCCACAGGCTTCCGGCCAGCTCCTCAGGGGTATAGCGTGAGTCGATGCGGTACGGGCGAATGCGAACAATCTTGCCGTCCTTCGCGTCGACCGCGGTGAGTTCGCCTCCCGTGCCGCCGCACGCGATGCTTTGCAGCGTGGTGATTTCCTGCTCAGCGCAGACGACTGCCTTCGCGTCGGTGTTCCCTTCCTTCATCTGCTCTCCTTTCTCGCCAAGCCCCCGGTGCGGGAGCCTCGATATCCTCATGATGAGGTGCAGAAAGGGCGCGCGCCATTCCCAGAGCGGGCAAGGTGCGAGAGCGGGCGGACCACTTGAGCCCGCCTGTGAAGGGATGGGTTACAAAACCGCGTGAGTGTTTCCTTGGTAGGCGCGCGAGGGCCAGCGCCGAGGGCCAACGCGCAGGGGCCAACGCAAGGGCGCTTACGCCAAATCGCGCCAGAAGGAAGAGGTCATTTTGCCGTAGAGTTCCGCCAACTCATGGGGCGAAAGCACCATTTTGTCGGAGATCCATTTCTGCATGAACATGGCCTGCGACGAGGCGAAAAAGTAGGCGATGTAGTCGGCCGTCACCGTGGAGCCCCGATACCCAATTTTCGGAATGAGATCTTTGTTGAACGCGTAGATGGCGTTGGTCACCACGCGGATGAAGGTGTCGTCGTGACCGCGCAGAGGGCCCACGAGGTTTTCGTAGTACGTGCGCTCGTCGAACAACGACTCGTACATTTTCTCGTAGAAGAGCGAGTCGAGTTTGCGCGCACTGTCGCGCGAAAGTAACTCGTTCAAGTTGCGAAGCGGCTGCATGACATGCTGGTCGAAGAGGCTTTCCACGATGGCTTCTTTGTCGCGGTAGCGCACGTAGAACGTTTTGCGCGACACGCCGGCATCTTCGCAGATGGCAGAAACGGTGATTTTTTCGTAGGACGTGGTTTCCAACAGCTTCTTGAAGCTGCGCTCAATCGCATCGTTCGCACTCATGCCCGCGCCCCCTTGTGCCGTCTCCCCGTGCCTGCTGCCCTCATTTTACCATGGGTAAAGAAGGAACGGCCCGACCGCATGGCCAGGCCGTTCGTGTTTTGCGTAGGTTGCGGAAGCGTGCGTGTGCAACAGTGCGCTTACAGCTTCACGTGCCAGAGGTTTTTGAGATTGGTGACGCCGGCGCGGAGGTTGGCGAGGACGGTGTCGGTCACTTCGCCTTCCACGTTCACGTACACGAGCGCGTGCTGCTCTTCGGGCTTGGCGCCTATCTGCATGGTAGTGATGTTGATACCCTCTTCGCCGAGGATGGTACCAATGACGCCAATGCGGCCCGGGGCGTCCACGTATTCGAAGATGAGGGACTCGCGGCCCGGGGCGATGTCAATCTTGTAGCCCAAAAGCGAGGTGAGGCGCGCATGCTGCGCGGCGTCGCCAAGCGTGCAGGCCACCTCCGTGCCGTCGGCCATGACCGACACCGTGGACGCGTAGCCGTCGGCGTCGGGGCGCGCCTGGGTTTCCACCTTGATGCCATGGCGCTTTGCTACCGCATCCGCATTCACGGGGGTCACCGTGGCACGGCCCTGGTATGAGAGCAGGCCCTTCACCGTGCCCGCCACCAGGATGGACGGATCAGCACCCGCAAGCGCACCCGCCGCAGTCAGCTTCAGGTACTGAGGCACTTCGCCGTGAATTTGCGCGAGCATGCTGCCCATCATCTGACACGCGGGGACATACGGGCCGACGGCGTCCATGACCTCAGGCGGCACGGGCGCCATGTTCACGGCCGTGGGCACGATGGAGCCCGCCAGGCCCGCGGCCACGTACTCGGCCGTCTGCACGCCGGCGCGCAGCTGCGCTTCCTTCGTGGAGGCGCCCAGGTGAGGCGTGAGAATGGCGTTCGAGAACTCGTGCAGCGGGCTTTCCGTGCACGGCTCGCTTTCGTACACGTCAAGGCCCACAGCGCCAATCTTGCCCGCGGCCAAGAAGTCCGCCAGCGAATCCACGTTGTAGATGCCGCCGCGCGCCGCGTTCACCAGGATGACGCCGTCTTTCATGCGCGCGTACTGCTCGGGGCCAAACATGCCGATGGTTTCTTTCGTCTTGGGCAGGTGCACAGTGATGAAGTCGGCCAGCGGCACGATGGCGTCCACGTCGTCGTAGAGCGTGACGCCCAGCTGCTCGGCGCGCTCGGGGCTGCAGTACGGGTCGTAGCCGATGAGTTTCATGCCGAAGGCGCGCGCCCGCTCCGCCACCAGGCCGCCGATGCGCCCGAGGCCGAAAATGGCAAGCGTTTTCTCGTACAGCTCCACGCCGGTGAACTGGCCGCGCTCCCACTTGCCCGCGTGCATGGACGCGTTCGCCTGCGCCACGTGGCGCGCGCACGCCAGCATGAGGGCCATGGTGTGCTCGGCGGCACTCACGATGTTGGAGGTGGGCGCGTTGCACACAATAACGCCACAGTCCGTGGCGGCGTCGACGTCCACGTTATCCACGCCCACGCCCGCGCGGCCGATGATGCGCAGCTTCTTCCCCGCCTCGATGACCTCGCGCGTGACCTTCGTCGCCGAACGCACGATAAGCGCGTCGTAGCCAGGGATGGTCGCGATCAACTCTTCCGGCGCCATATCCAGCTTCACGTCCACTTCAAAGCCCTTGTCGCGCAGCACCGCAACGCCAGCATCGGCCAACTTCTCGGCCACCAGCACCTTCTTCGTCATACTTGCAACCACCTTCGGACTGTTCTGTTGTCAGTAATAACGCGCCACAAAGGACGCGCGTATGTATGATACGGCGAAACCGCCCGACGCGCGAAGGGAAGCAAAGAAATTCCCCGAAACCCGCGCGCGAGCGGTGATAAAAGCATCAGCCTTACCGCCCTTGCCATTTTTTAGAAGGAAAATATTCCAATAATGCCAATTTTCAGAATGATACTAGCACCTGTGATACACATAAGAGTGAATTAGGCTTGGCGCGCGACCTCGAGCAGGGCTTCACGCGATACTGGGGGGAGTGAAGCAAGTTCTTCGGCGCGGCGGCGAATGAAGGTTGAAAGACCTGCGAGGAAGGCATCCGGGAAGGGGTGGGCTTCGCAGTTGGTGAATTCGAAGGACGCGAGGCGCTTCAGTTGTTCGATCTGGACGGGTCCCACCAGTCGCCGCGCCTGCTCGTCAAAGGTTACCTGCGGCCACGAGGGCAGCACAAACGCCGCTTCATTCGCGAAGGAATCCACCTGGTCAAAGGCCAGGTTGAAGAAGAGTGACCGGCCGTTGTCAAACACCGGAGCACATTCAAGGCGCTCGCCGGTGTGACTATCCCGCAGGATGCCGAAGTTCGTCAGGTGGCGATCGGTGTTGTAGATGAGCGCGTCGAACACCATCATGGAAGCGTAGCGCTCGAAGTGGTCAATCCCCCACCGCAGGTAGTCCTTCGCCGCCGCGGCGTAGGAGGCGTGCCCGAACGCGAGCGCGTGTGGCGCGTAGGAGACATCCGTAGTGCAGAAGCAGTCGCACGTGGAACACACGCCCGCCGACGCGGTGCTCCACTTGGTCAGGCCATAGTGCACCGCATAAAGCCCCATGGCTTCCGCCACCTGGGAGGCAAGGAATTCTGCACGCGCTTCGCCGTATTCCGCACGCACGTCGGTGCTGCCTTTGTAGAGCCGCCGCGTACCATCAGGCTCAATGCGCCACGCCTTGCGCAGGTTGCCGTTCGTGGTGAGTTCCGGCGTTGCGGGCGTGAGGCCGTGAAGGTCGCTGGTCACGCCCGTGTAGGCCACCGCTGCCAGCACCGACGAGAAATCGTTCTCGTACAAATTACATTCGGCGAAGGTGTCGCGGCAGTCTTGCGGAACAATCCAGTAGGAATCGTTGAGCGATAATCCGCGGCTGACCGCAAGGATGCCGCTGCGGTCGTTCACCGAAAGGCCCAGCGAACGACAGAGTTCCGTCGCGAAGCGCCGATTCTGCGGGATGGCGCGCGTCGAGAGCCAGCGCCACAGCCCTTCGTTGGTGGCGTGGAACCCTGCGGGCAGCAGCTGCGCATTCGCCTCGTCGTACTCGTGCAGCAGGGCAGGCTCGTCTTCGCCGAACGAGAAGCGCGCGAGTGGCTGGTCAAAGAGGCGAAGCTCGTATATGTCGGTACTGCGAATCATGCAGGCATTGTAGCACGACGGCGGGCGCACGATCGCACCCGCCGTCGGCGTGCCATGGAAGTGTCTTGAATCCGCAGGCTCGCTGAACCCTAGCGGGGGACGAAGGTGAACATGCCGCGGATGTTTTCGCCTACTTGTTCGATTTCAGCCTCGGCGTGGGCGGTGCGCTGCTCTTTGAGCCAGGCTTGGCCGTTCTTGGAGTCCTCCATGAACTCGTGGGCGAAGCTGCCGTCTTGGATGCGCGCGAGGATGGTTTTCATGGCGGCCTTCGCCTCGTCGGTGATGACCTGGGGGCCGGCGTAGTAGTCGCCGTATTCGGCGGTATTCGAGATGGAGTAGCGCATGTTCGCCATGCCGCCCTCGTACATAAGATCCACGATGAGCTTCATCTCGTGGAAGCACTCGAAGTAGGCCATCTCGGGCGGGTAGCCCGCCTCCACCAGCGTCTCGAAGCCGGCGTTGATGAGGGCGGTCACGCCGCCGCAGAGCACAGCCTGCTCGCCGAAGAGGTCGGTTTCGGTTTCGTTCTTGAACGTGGTTTCGATGACGCCGGCGCGCGCACCGCCAATACCCCACGCGTAGGAGAGCGCCACGTCTTTGGCCTGGCCAGAGGCATCCTGTTGCACGCAGATGAGGCACGGTACGCCCGCGCCCTCGGTGAACACGCGGCGCACCATGTGGCCGGGACCCTTCGGCGCAATCATGATGACGTCCACGTCGGCGGGCGGCGTGATGTAGCCGAAGTGGATGTTGAAGCCGTGCGCGAAGGCCAGCGTGTCGCCGGGCTTCAGGTGCGGGGCGATGTCGGCCTCGTAGGTGGCGGCCTGGGTCTCGTCGGGCGTGAGGATCATGATAAGGTCGGCTTCTTCGGCGGCGTCGGCCACGCTCATCACCTTGAGGCCCGCTTCCTCGGCGGCCTGGCGCGACGACGAGCCCTCGCGCAGACCCACGCGCACGTCACAGCCGGAGTCTTTCAGGTTGAGCGCATGGGCATGCCCCTGGCTGCCGTAGCCGATGATGGCCACCTTCTTGTACTGGATGAGCTGGGGATTCGCATCGTTTTCGTGGTAGATCGTAACAGCCATGGTTAAGTCCTTTCTTGTTTGGCTGGGTTTACTATGGTTGCGCGGCACGGGCAGAGCCCTTTCCCTACGGTTCAACCTGCGCGCTACATGCAGGTTGTCATCCTGAGCGGAGCGAACGCAGTGAGCGAAGTCGAAGGATCCCGGGTGGCGATAGCAGGAAATCTCACGGCTGACGCCGCTCGGGATCCTTCGACTACGCACCTAACGGCGCTCCGCTCAGGATGACAAACCTAGGCGCCGCTCGGGATCCTTCCCCTACGGGACTAGCTTCGCGTCGCGACTTCGCGCCTTCGGCGCTTCGCTCAGGATGACAAGAGGTACATCAAACGTCCTTACTATTTCTTGACATCGCAATTTTGCCGGTGCGGGTGATTTCTTTGATGCCGTAGGCGCGGAAGAGGTCTTCGAGGCCTTTGAGTTTGTCCTCGTCGCCGGTGGCTTCAATCATGAGCGAGCTTTTCCCCACGTCGACAATTTTCGCGCGGAAGATGTTGGCTATCTCGATGATTTCGTTGCGGCGGTCGGGGCTTGCGTTCACCTTGAACAGCACCAGTTCGCGCTCGATGGCGCCCTCGTCGGTGAGGTCGGTGATTTTGTGCACGCTGATGAGCTTGTGTAACTGCTTGGTGATCTGTTCATACGCCACGTCGTCGGCCTTCACGATGGCGGTTACGCGCGACATGGTAGGGTCTTCGGTGGGGCCCACCGACAGCGACTCAATGTTGAAGCCGCGCCGCGAGATGAGGCCGGTCACACGCGAGAGCACGCCGGGTTTGTTTTCCACCAAGACCGAGAGAATGTGTTTCATCGGGCTCCCCCTTCCCTGCCGTCGTCTTCGGGCGCGTCGGTCAGCGGCTCCTCGCCCTCGCGCGGGGCCGTGTCGTTCGGGTCACTCTTCCAGCGGCCGCCGAACTGGGCATCCACCTTCGCGCAGGGCGAAGGTTCCATGCCAGCCACGTGCACATCACGCGCGGGCACATCGGTGCGCACGGCACCCACCGCCACGTCGATGGCCCCCATCACGTCGTCGAGCGCGCGACCCGGCGCCACCATGGGATACACGTTCTGGTCGCGCGCGATGGCCACATCCAAAAGATACGGGCCCTCAGCAGCCAACATGCACTCAAGCGCGGCGGACACCTCGTGCGGATCTTCCACGCGCTCGCCCGCCCAGCCGTACGCGTCGGCCAGCTTCACGAAATCGGGGTTGGCGTCCAGCAGCGTGGACGAGTACCGCTCGTCGTAGAACAGCTTTTGCCACTGACGCACCATGCCAAGGCAGCGGTTGTCCATGATGAGCACCTTCACCGGCACGCCGTGGATAGCGGCCGTGGCCATTTCCTGGCTGTTCATCTGGAACGATCCGTCGCCCGCCACGCACACCACCTGCTTGTCGGGACACCCGATGGCCGCGCCGATGGCCGCCGGGAACCCAAAGCCCATGGTGCCGAGGCCGCCCGAGGAAATGAACGAGCGCGGCACTTCGCGGTCGATGCTCTGCGCCGCCCACATCTGGTGCTGACCCACCTCGGTCACCACGATGCTCTTCTGCGGGTCCAGCAGCTCAGACAGCGTCCGCATGACCAGCTCAGGCACAATTTCGTCCGGACTATCGCCCACCGCGTGGTGGTAGAACGGGAAGCGGCTGCACCACTCGGCAATCTGTGCGACCCACTTCTCGGTGGCTGGCTGCGCGCTCTCCTTGCGCAGCTGCGCCACCACGCCGCCGAGCACGCCTTTGAGGTCGCCGACGATAGGTATTTGCACGGCGCGCACCTTGCCAATTTCGGCCGGGTCGATGTCGATGTGGATGACGTCGGCGTGCGGCGCGAATTCGGAAAGTTTGCCGGTCACGCGGTCGGAGAAGCGCGCGCCCGCCGCAATGATGAGGTCGCTTTCAGTCATGGCGAGGTTCGCGTACTTCGAGCCATGCATGCCCACCGGACCCAGGTTGAGCGGGTGCGACGCGGGAAACGCGCCCTTGCCCATAAGCGTGGTGACCACGGGGATTTGCATGATTTCCGCGAGCGCGCGCAGTTCATCGGCCGCGCCGGACGACACGATGCCGCCGCCCGCGTAGATTACCGGGCGTTCCGCGCGTTCGATGCGCGCCACCGCCTGCCTTATCTGCTTCGCGTTACCGCGATACGTGGGCTTGTACGACGGCAGGTTCACGTCGTCGGGGTACGAAAACACCAGTTCTTCGGACGCCAAGTCCGACGGAATGTCAATGAGCACCGGGCCGGGACGCCCCGTCTTAGCAATATGGAACGCCTCGCGGAACGTGGAGGGCAGTTCTTCCACCGTTTGCAAGAGATAGCTGTGTTTCACAACGGGCATGGTGATGCCCACGATGTCGGATTCCTGGAACGAGTCGGTGCCGATGACGCCGCGCGGCACCTGGCCGGTGACCACCACCAGCGGCACGCTGTCCATGTAGGCAGTCGCAATGCCGGTAACCGTGTTCGTGGCACCGGGGCCGCTGGTCACAATGGCCACGCCCACGTTGCCGGTTGCGCGCGCATAGCCGTCGGCCTCGTGCACGGCGCCCTGCTCGTGGCGCGCGAGCACGTGCGTGATCTGGGTGGAGTCGTAAAGCGCGTCGTAAATCTTGATGGCTTGGCCGCCCGGGTAGCCGAACACGAGGTCGACGCCTTCAGCCTCAAGCGAGGCCACCACAGCCTGCGCGCCAGTCATGGTGTGGCCCTGCTTGGGGTTCTTGCTGCCGAGGCCACGCGGCGCGCCGACGGCTGCCGCCGTGGCACCGGGCTTCGGTGCGGGCTGCTGCGTGCGCTTGGCGGGCGACGCGCCGGCTTCTGAAGTCTTGTGTGAGTTCGTCATGACACATACGCCCCCTTATCTGCAGAAGAGACCAGCTTGGCGTACTTCGCGAGCACGCCGTGGTTGTGCTTGGGTGCGGGCGGTTGCCACGCGGCGCGGCGGCGCTCAAGTTCCGCGTCGTCAATGTTCAGCGTGAGCGCGCCGCCCTCGATATCCACGGTCACCGAGTCGCCCTCTTCGATGAGCGCAATGGGGCCGCCCGCCGCGGCTTCGGGGCTCACGTGGCCCACGGCCGGGCCTTTCGTCGCACCCGAGAAACGGCCGTCGGTGATGAGCGCCACGCTGGTGGACAGGCCCATGCCCACGATGGAGGATGTGGGGGTGAGCATCTCGCGCATACCGGGGCCGCCCTTGGGGCCTTCGTAGCGGATGACCACGACATCGCCCGGCTTGATAGCGTCAGCGTTGATGGCCGCGCAGGCTTCCTCTTCGCTGTTGAACACGCGCGCGGGGCCGGTGTGGGTGAGCATGGAGGGGTCGACGGCCGACTTCTTCACGATGGCGCCGTCGGGCGCGAGGTTGCCGTGGAGCACGCGCAGGGCTCCCACCGGGGAGAACGGATTGTCGTACGCGCGCACCACATCGCCGTCGGCGCCCGCGCAGTGCGCCGCCATGTAGTCCAGGTACTCACCCATCTTCCCCATGCACGTGATGGCCGAGCAGTCAATGAGGCCCAGCTTGTCCAGCTCGGCGATGACCACCGGCACACCGCCCACCTCGTAGAGGTCGGACAGCGGCCGCGGGCCGGAGGGCTGCAACTTCACAAGATGTGGGGTGCGCGCGCTTGCCGCGTCCCAGTCGTCCATCGTGATGGGATGCCCCGCCTCGCGCGCGATGGCCGTGAGGTGCAGCACCGTGTTCGTGGAGCCGCCGAAGGCCATGTCGCATTCCATGGCGTTGTGGATGGCCGCCGCACTCACGATGTCGCGGGCGCACATGCCCTGCTCCAAGAGTTCCATCACCTTCATGCCCGCATGCTTCGCCAGGCGAATGCGCTCGGAGTACACCGCCGGGATGGTACCGTTGCCCGGCAGCGCAATGCCGAGCGCCTCACACAGGCAGTTCATGGAGTTCGCCGTAAACATGCCAGAACAGCTGCCACAGGTGGGGCACGCGGTGTCCTCGTAGTACTTGAGCTCGGCCTCGGTCATGGTGCTGTTTTGCACGGCGGCCGCGCCGTCGAAGAGCGTGTTGAGATCGGTCGTGGGGCCGCACCCACCTGGCTGCTTGCCCGCGAGCATGGGGCCGCCCGACACAAACACCGTGGGAATGTTCACGCGCAGCGCGCCCAAAAGCATTCCCGGCACAATTTTGTCGCAGTTCGGGATGCACACCATGGCGTCGAAGGCGTGGCCCTGCACCGCGCACTCCACGCTGTCGGCGATGACCTCGCGCGACACGAGCGAATAGTGCATGCCCTCGTGGTTCATGGCGATGCCGTCGCACACGCCAATGGTGGAAATCTCGAACGGCACCCCGCCGGCCATGTAGATGCCCGCCTTCACGGCTTCGGCAATTTTGTCGAGGTTGTTGTGACCTGGAATGATGTCGTTGCGCGAGTTAACCACCGCAACGAGGGGCCGCGTCAGTTCCTCGTCGGTGATGCCGTCGGCCTTCAGCAGGCTGCGGTGCGGTGCGCGCGCGACACCGGTGGTTACCGCTTCGCTTCTTCGCTGCATGCGTCCGATCCTTTCTCTCTACCGCGCCCCCGAACAGGGGCTCGGGTGATTCTGCCCATAAAAAAATCCCGCCGCAGATAGCCTGCACCAGGACCTCAGAAGGAAGGGAGCAACGAACGTACCCTGCGACAGCGTGCCGCAGCGGTCGTGCTCGATCGGACTGATAACGGAGTCGCCGGTTCAGACTACTTGCTCCGCGCGCCGCCGGAGATCGTCCGTCGACGTCGCGCAACGTTCGCACCGAACTGCTCGGAGGTGGCGTTCAGGCCGCCCACCACCGGCTCGCAGCACCCGCCGGCTCTCTGAAGATGGGTTAGTCCCTACTGTCCTCGTCAACGCATTTCGTATGAAGTTGTTGGGGGTTAGTATACCCCTTAACCCCCACCACGCAACAAAAAGTTTGACAATCAAACTACCCCGCGCGAAATTCACACGAAAGGAGTTCGCTTTCGTGAAAAGCAGTACCGTAACAAACGACGGCCGCCCTCTCCGTGTGGGCTGATATGGTATGATCGTATTGTTGCTACGTGAAAGGGTGTGCAGATGCTTGACATACCTACTATTACCAAGAATGTAAGCGAAACGGTGCGCGATTATCCTGTGAGGAAGATTGACCTCTTTGGCTCGTATGCGCGCAACGACCAAACCGACGCGAGCGACGTTGACCTGCTGGTAGAGTTCACTTCACTTGCGGTTTCGCTTCTTACGATTTCCTCTCTTCGTATGCAGCTCGAAGAGAAACTTGGCGTGCCAGTTGATCTTCTGCATGCACCACTTCCCGAGGATTCCTTCCTTGAAATAGGCGAAACGGTCACGCTCTATGAACGGTAAAAACGAGCAGGTCCTTCAAAAGATGCTGAGCGAAATTGCCATCGCATCCAGCCTGATGGATGGCATCGATTTGGATTCTTTTCTCGCTGATGAAATGCGTAAACGCGCGGTCTGCATGACCGTTATTAATATTGGTGAACTGGTTAAGAACCTCGACAACGATTTTCGCGCCAAGAATGCGCACGTACCTTGGAAAGCAATCGCAGGGTTCAGGGATGTTGCCGCGCATAAGTATCAGACGTTGCGCATGGAGGATGTGTACGCAACGGTGTCGGACGATTTTCCTGCACTGAAAGAGATGCTTGAAAAGATTATTACTTAGCAGATAGATTACTCAGAGAATACGAAGGGGGGCGATGCGTGAACGTCGTCCCCCTTCTTTTCTTATGGTAATTACTTATGCACCTGTTCGAACTTGTCCATGAACTGTACGAGGGCTTCTACTCCTGCTTTGGGCATGGCGTTGTAGATGCTGGCTCGCATGCCTCCTACGCTGCGGTGGCCTTTGAGGTTCTCTAGGCCGGCGGCTTTGGCTTCAGCTACGAAGGCGGCGTCGAGGTCGGCGTCGCCCGTGACGAACGGAACGTTCATGAGGGAGCGGTCCTCTTTGCGCACCGTGCCGCTGAAGAGGGTGCTCTGGTCGAGGAAGTCGTAGAGCAGCGCGGCTTTCTCCTGGTTGCGCGCTTGCATGGCCTCAAGGCCGCCCTGGGCTTTCAGCCACTTGAACACCTTGCCGCAGATATAGATGCCGTAGGCGGGCGGCGTGTTGTAGAGTGAATCGGCGTCGGCCTGCGTCTTCCATTTCAGCATGGTGGGCGTACCTTCCAGCACGTCGTCCGTGATGAGGTCCTCGCGGATGATGGCGATGACCACGCCAGCGGGACCAATATTTTTCTGCGCGCCGCCGTACATGACGCCGTATTTGGTGATGTCAA
>DSLMC04103__coassemble_918_pt1 | contig 16160 bp, 18 predicted proteins | sample DSLMC04103__metabat2_high_PE_001 | metagenome-assembled genome bin DSLMC04103
CGACACCGACAAGCTGGCCGTCATCATCACCCAAACGGGCGGCGGCTGCCGCGCCACCAACTATATCTCGCTCATCCGCAAGGCGCTGGCCGCGGTGGGGCTGTCGCACATCCCCGTGATCGCGCTGTCGTTCAAGGACCTCGGCGAGAGCAACCCCGGCTTCAAGGTGACGCCTGCCATGCTGCTGCAGGCGGCCTACGCCATCTTCTACGGCGACCTGCTCATGATGGCGCTCTACCGCACGCGCCCCTATGAACTGGAGCCAGGCAGCGCTAACCGCCTGTTCGATCACTGGATGGCCGTGTGCAAGGGTCAACTACGCCAGGGCCTCAAACGCCGCATATTCAAAGACACGGCGCGCCGCATCGTGGAAGACTTCGACACGCTGCCGCTGCAAGGTGAAGGCACGAAGCCGCGCGTGGGTGTGGTGGGTGAGATCCTCGTGAAGTTCCACCCGACGGCGAACAACCAGATTGTTGACGTGATCGAGCGCGAAGGCTGCGAGGCCGTGGTGCCCGGCCTGGCCGAGTTCTTTCTGTTCGGCATTGCGGGCGGCATTTTCCAGAAAGACCCGCTCGGGCGTTCGGCGAAGGGCGCCATCGGCAGCCGCATAGGGCTTTGGGCCATTGCGAAACTGCGTGCACCGGTGACGAAGGCGCTTGCCACGTCGAGCCGCTTTGAGCCGCCGGCGGATATCTACGAGTTGGCCGAATACGCGAGTGAAATCCTGTCCTTGTGCAACTCGATGGGCGAGGGCTGGCTGCTCACGGCCGAGATGGTGGAACTTATTCGCACCGGCGCGCCGAACGTGGTGTGCACGCAGCCCTTCGCGTGCCTGCCGAACCACGTGGTGGGCAAGGCCGTCATCAAGGAGCTGCGCCGCCGCTATCCGGATAGCAACATTGTGGCCGTGGACTACGACCCCGGCGCGTCCGAGGTGAACCAGCTCAACCGCATCAAACTGATGATTAGTGTGGCGAAGGCGAACCTCGCCGACAAGGAGGCCGAGGCGAAAGCCGAGCGCGACCGCTTCGTCGACGCCGGGCGACCTCACGCCCGCCAAGACAAGCTTGGTAAACTGGAGATAGAGACCAAAGAGGCGTAAACACGAAAAAGAAGGAGGCCGCCGGGCCTCCTTCTTTTTCGCCCACTTCTTCCGCCCGTTCTTGCCGGTTTCCGTAAATCGCTCGCATACGGTGCCCGCTGCCGGATAGCCGCTTATAGCGGGTCAACTTATATCGGTGCATCGTAAATCATGGGTGGGCGAAAGGAGGCCTCGTGCGCACCTATGACATCCGATGCAAGATTGGCCTGCGCATCAAAGAGCTGCGCATGGACCAAGGGCTGAGCCAAGAGGCGTTCGCGAACCTCATTGGCATGTCCCGTTCCTATTTCGGCGAAGTAGAAACGGGAAGACGAAACGTGGCAGCCATCAACCTTGAGAAAATCGTCAAAGGCCTCGGCATAACCCTGGAAGAATTCTTCCACTCCGACCTGTTCATCGACTGACAGAGAAGAGTCGCCACGCGCCTATTGAGCAAATTTGCTCAATAGGCGTGCATTTTCACGTAAGAGACAAGCAAGAGACTCCCGTCACCCTATTTCCGCCTTGAAGGATTAAGGCTTCGGCAAGTATCGTGATTGCGGGAGTCGTTTCATTTTGTAAATCAAACGCGACAAAATACGTTTCTCATGCCATGATTGGTTGGTGGTGTGGGGCTGGTTGGCGGGGTACTATGGGTTTGTTGGGAGTATGAAAAACATGATTGGTCAGAACATTCAGAGTAGGCGCAAGATGCTGGGCCTTACGCAGGAGCAGTTGGCGGAGCGGCTGGGTGTGTCGCGGCAGACGGTGACGAAGTGGGAGACCGGCGAAACGTCGCCCGACCTGGCAAACGCGGGTGCGCTGGCTGCGGCGCTCGACGTGTCGCTTGACGCGCTGGTGGCCTACGATGCGCGCGGCACGGGGCTGCCCATGCCACCACGGGGAAAGCACCTGTTCGGCACTGTGACGGTGGGTGAGCGCGGGCAGATTGTTATCCCGAAGCAGGCGCGCGAGCTGTTCGGCATCATGCCGGGCGACGCGCTGCTGGTGCTGGGCGACGAAGATCAAGGCCTCGCCCTGATGAAGGCTGACGACTTCATGGAGCGCATCGAAGCGATGCGTGCACATTTGAACGGCTGACCCCGCCCCTCCCGGCGGGCGGAAGGGGGCTCGCAATGGGCAAAGGCAAGGGGAGCGGCAGGGGAAAGAAGGTTGCCATGGCAGTGGGCATCGTAGTTGTGGTGGCGATTGCGGCGGCGGCCATCGCGCTGGCCGTGTACGTAGATGGCAACCGGCACGGAGAGGAGCGCGACCTCGCAAAAGCGCAGGCCGCCGGCTTCATGGAGCACCAGGCTGCGATTGATGGCGCAACTGTGAACTACGCCGAGGGCCCCAACAACGGGCCGGCCGTGCTGCTGGTGCACGGCCAAGGCATGCAGTGGGAAGACTACGCGCGGGTGCTGCCCGATCTGGCAACGCGCTACCACGTGTTTGCCGTCGATTGCTTTGGTCACGGCGAGTCGGCGCATGACCCGGCGCTCTATTCACTCAACGCTCAGGGCGCGGCGCTGAAGGCGTTCGCCACGCAGGTGATAGGCGAGCCCTACGCAGTGTCGGGCCATTCATCGGGTGGCATCATCGCGGCGTGGCTTGCGGCGAACGATGCCGAACGCGTCACAGGGTGCCTGCTTGAGGACCCACCGTTCTTCCACGTGACACCCGAAGAAATGCAGGCGCCTCCCGGCTGCTTTGCGTGGAAAGACGGCTTTGAGGTGACCCACGCGTTCCTCAACCAGGACGAAGTGGACGACTACGCCGTGTACTACGCGCAGCACAGCTACCTGTTTGGCCTGTTCGGAGGCTTGCAGCCAAGGATTGCCGAATGGACGGCGGCCGAGCGCGCCGTGAACCCCACCGGCCACGTGACGCTTTCGTGGGTGCCCCGGGACTGGGTGCGCGGCATGTACTTCTTCGACGCGTTTGACCCGCGCTTCAGCGAGGCGTTCTACACGGGTACGTTTTTCGTGGACGTTGACCAGGTAGATCTGCTTGCTCGCATCGAATGTCCCACGGTGTATCTGAAGGCTGAAACAAACTATGGCGAAGACGGCCTGCTTTACGCCGCAAACACGGACGAAGATGCCGCGCACGTGCAAGAGCTGGTGCGCGACTGCGAAACCGTGCGCATCAAAAGTGGACATGATATCCACTTCGAGCACCCCATGGAGTTCGCAGCCGCGCTTGACCAGGTAACCTCCTAGAACGGGTAGGGGTGGGGGGCGTGTTGGATGCTGGTCCAGTGGGTGCGGGTCATTTCTTCAAGGATCCAGCGGCCGTTGAAACGGCCGAGTCCCGAGTTCTTCTCGCCGCCGAAGGGCACGTGACGCTCGTCGGCCACGGACATGTCGTTCACGTGGGTCATGCCGGCGTCAATCTTCAAGGCGAAGGCGGTCGCGCGCTCCACGTCGCCACCCACCACGGCCGATGACAGCCCGTAGTCGCTCATGTTTGCACACTCGAGCGCTTCGTCCTCTCCGTGTGTCACGATGATGGGTGCCAGCGGGCCGAAGCTTTCTTGTAGGGCGATGTCCCAGATGGGGTCCACGTCGCCAAACACCACGGGCGGCAGCACGAGGCCTTCCGGCTCGCCGTGCAGAAGCACGCGGGCACCTTGCTCTTCGGCGCGCTTTACCTTGTCCAACAGGCCGTTGAGCTGGGATTCGTTGATGATAGGACCAATGTTGGTGGCCGGATCCAGCGGGTCGCCGCACACCAGGTTGCTCGCGCGCTCCACAAAGCGTTCAGTGAAGGCGTTCGCTATCGAGGCGTCCACAATAATGCGGTTCGTGCTCATGCAGATTTGCCCCTGGTGTAAAAAGCGTCCGATGATGGCGATATCTACGGCGCGTTCCACGTCGGCATCGTCAAGCACCACCAAGGGGCAGTTGCCGCCCAGCTCCAGTGCCACGCGCTTGATGCGTGTTCCCGCGACTGTCTTGGCGGCGATGCCGCGACCGACGGCCGTGGAACCCGTGAACGTGATGAGTTTCGGCACGGGGTGCTCCACGAAGTAATCGCCAATGACACTGCCGCGTCCCACCAGCACCGACAGCGCGCCAGCCGGCAAGCCCGCTTCTTCGTAAATCTTTGCCAGAAGCAGGCCGCCCGTGATAGGCGTGTCGCTGGCGGGCTTCAATACCACCGTGTTTCCGCAGCCCAGAGCCGTGGCCACCGAGCGGTTCGACAAATTCATGGGGAAGTTCCACGGGCTGATGACACCCACCACGCCCAGTGGCTGGCGGTAGACGCGGTTTTCCTTGTGCGGTATGTCGGAGCCGAAAATGTCGCCGTCCATGCGGTAGGGGAACGACGCGGCCTCCGCAGTAATATCGCGCGCGGCGCTCACCTCGAACTCGGCTTTTGCGCGGACGCTGCCCGATTCGCGCTGGCACCAGCCAATCAGTTCCTCGCGGCGTTCGTCGAAGATGCGCACGGCGCGGGCCAACACGTTCGCGCGCTCGGCGGGCGCAGCGGCGGCCCACTCGTGTTGGGCGCGTGCGGCGGCTGCGTACGCTTCGTCCAGATCGTGGCGGTCGGCCAGCACGTGCTCAGCCAAGATGTTCTGATTGTAGGGGTTCACGTCGGGGGTGGTTTCACCGCTGCCACCATCGCGCCAGGTGCCGGCAACAAAAAGCTTATCCAGACCGTCGTAGGGGCGCGGTGCGGCAGGTGTGGCAGAGGCGCGGACGGAAGATTCTGAAGTCATGGGCGGGCCTTCCTTTTCCTGAAAGTGTGGGTTAGTTCGTGCGATGATAGGCCCAGAGGAAGGCGCCGCGCGCCGGGACGCGCGGTCGTTAGCGAACGGTTCCGAAACGGTAACGGCCGAGTGTCGGTCTTACGCCTCGCAGAGCGCGCGCAGGGTGGCGGGCACGTCAAGCAATAGCGTGGGTCCCGCTGGCCCCTCGAAGCGCTTGGAAGCACTCAGCGGAAACGGCAGAGGGATTTCCCCTTCCGCAAGGTTGGTCACGGCACCCACGGTGTCCAGGTCAACGACCTGCGGCGCACCAGAAAAACGAAAGCCGCAAGCGCGCTCGTCATGGCTCACGAGGGCGATACTCGTCCGTGCCTGCGGTGCGCCTCCCAGGTTGAGAACCGGATACAGGTCAACTCCCCTGGCTACCGTTCCGCAAAACCACGCCGGAAGAAAGGCGAACGGACGCAGAGAGGAGCCGGGAACGATTTCTTCGATGAAGGCAAAAGGAAGGGCAAGCGGCCCGTGATCAGAGGAAACGGTTACCACGTTTGAGCGCGGCACCAGGTTGGGCCTCGCGCCAATAAGGCTTTCGATCCAGGCGAGGCGGCGTTCATTATCACGCATCTACAACACCACCTTTCAACGCGGCAATCATCAGCACCACGTTGAGCACCAGCCGCGGCGACCCGTCGGCGAGCAGGGCGAACCCCATGCTGTTTACACCTGTCACCTCACGTTCAAGCGTGCGCGGCAGGGGGTGCACCACCACGTGTTCGTACCCGTCGGCTTCGTCGATGAGTAGGGCGGCATGGCCCTCACGGCAACTGAGGAAGCCAACAAGCCGCGGACGCGCGGCGCCCAGAGGCGAATTCTCGGCATTGATAAGAGGGTAGCTCGTACCGTTTTCGCTTTGGTAGCTAAAGCTATTCTCCTTTGGCGTTTTGCTCGTACTGTCTTGCGGCGCGTGGACGTGCTCGGCGCAGAACCGCTCAAAGCGCTCAATCCGAAATGCAGGAATGGCTATCTCGTTGGTACCACATCTCAGAAGCGCCACATCAAGCGCGATAAACGGCACTGGCAAAAACAGCGAGACTTCGACAGTTCCGTGTTCAGTGTTGCGGATGCTGCCATGCCCGCCGCTTTGGTGCAGAATGGAGCTTATTTCCTTCATCTTAAACGCTGTGCCGAAGCGGTCCTCGCTGTCGGCCAGAAAATGGGGCATAAGAACAATCCTGCCGATATCACTTTCGCTGTAGGTTGAAAGGTCGCGCGTGAGCAGGCCTCTTTCTTGGGCAAGCTTGCCGGCCACCTGTGCTTGATAGGCGCGCCCATCATGTTCGCACCGACAGATTACCGTGGCACCGTCGGTTTCTACCGAAACGTGAATGGTGGCTCGTGCTGGCTTACCCGCCGCGCGCCGCTCCTCGGGGCTTTCGATGCTTTCACGTATATAAACCCTGATCAGACGCTTAATTATTTCTTCAAGCGAACCGAGAACGCTCTGGTCAACTTCCAGATCGGTGGCGGTTACCTTAAGCTCCGCTTCCACGTTGAACCGAGTGGCATACGAGGTGGTAAGGGATTGCAGCGAGGCGGTAATTGACTTGAACGGCTGCATACGCGAGCGTGCAACAAGGGTGCGCAATTCGTCGGCAGTCTTTTCCTGTAGAAAGGCCACGTCATCAAGTTCGCGGTCTTCAGGATGTCGTAAGGCGCAGGCGCGCAGCCGACGTCGCACGTCATCGAAGTGAAGCAACTGGCGTACCAACTCGCTGTTGCGCTTGTCGTCACCGCTTTGGAACGCCGGCGAGGGCCGCGTAGCATCGTGCGTCCAGTGCTCGTCCGCCGTTGACAACAGCGCCTCGTACACCGGAATATCGTCCGCGTCGTGTACGAGGGTGCACGTTTCCACGTAGAACGAACTGCGGATGGTCAGCAGCACCTGTTCGGGCTGGGTCGAACAAAAGCGCACGTAGAGCCCATGGTCTCGCAGGTAGGAAATGGTTCCCGTGTCGCCGCCAACATTGTTGGGATAGCACGACACCCGCTCGCACAAACGCGCGATACGCCGGATGATAAGCGAGGCGCGGGTGTTTTCCAAATCGCAGTTGGGCTTGAAGGTGACCTGCGCTATGAGCTCGGGATACCTCATACTAGCGTTCCTCTTCGTGGGCGGCGGGGAGCGCTAAGATGCAGCAGTTCTTGCCCGTTTCTTTTCCGCGGTACAGCGCGCGGTCGATGCGGGCGAAATTTTCCGCGAAGGTGTATTGCGAATCGAATGCACCCACGCCAAACGTCAGCGTGCAGGAAAACTCGCCGTAGCCATCGTTGATGCGGTAGGAGGCCACCTGCGCGCGTATTTTCTCGCACAGACGCAGTGCTTCGGAAGTTCCCATGGAGAACAGCACGATGAGCAGCTCTTCGCCTCCCCAACGAATGACCGGCTGATCTGCAGCGAGGTCGTCCAGAATGTCGGCGATGCAGACGATGGTGATGTCACCTGCGCGATGTCCCCGCGCGTCGTTGATGTTTTTGAAGTCGTCGATGTCGCACAACGCCAGCACAACCGATGTTTCGACCGACCGTTCTTCAATTTCTCGCTCCAGGTACTCGGTCAGGTAGCGGCGGCTGTAGAGGCCGGTCAGCTGATCGCGAAAGGCGAGGCCGCGCAAAAAGGTTAGTTCCTCGCGCAGCCGGGCGTTCTCCTTGTGCAGGCGCGCGTTTTCCTCGTGCAGCTGCGCTAAGGAGTTCGCCTGCTCCGCGGGTGCGGGTGTGGGGACGTGTGCGGATGCGGGGAATGAGTGCGTGGCGGTCATCGGGCGTGCTCATCCTCGCCGCGATTGAACCGATCCATAAGGTGTTGCAGCTCTTCAGCCTGGGAAGACAGTTCCTCCGCAATAACGGCGCTCTCTTCGGCGGAGGCCGAGTTCTCCTGCACGACGTCGGAAAGCCTATCCATGCTTTCGCGAATTTGCGCGACGGCTTCCTGCTGCTGCGTGGAGGTTTCGGCGATGCTCGACATCATGGCTTTCACGTTTTCGGTGGCCTCCACCGCGCCCGTCATGTTGCGCACGGCTTCGTCGATCATGGCCGAGCTGGTTTGAATGCCGGAAATGGTGTGGTCGGCGAGCGTGTCGGCTTCCTTGGATGCGTCGCTCACCTGAGCGGCCAGCCGCCTGATTTCCTCGGCCACAATGGAGAACCCGCGCCCGGCTTCTCCTGCGCGCGCCGCCTCAACCGAGGCGTTCAGGGCCAGGATATTGGTTTGGAATGAGATGTCTTCAATGTTGTTGGCCAGCTGGGAAATGTTCTCGGTATTGCGCTTGATCTGGTCGATTATCTGCGCGGTTCGCGTGATATGGTCGTTTCCGTCGGCCACGGCGGCTAGGACGTCGGTGGTGCTGTTGTTGGCCACCAGCACGCTTTCGGTGTTTTCGCTCACCACTTGGTCGATGTTTTGCACGTTCGTGGCCAGCTCTTCAATGGACATGGCCTGTTCCGCCGAGCCCTGGGCGATGGATTGCGCGCCGTCGGACATTTGTGACGACGAGCGCGTCACCTGTTCGACCGCCTCGCCAATCTTGTCCAGAGTGTTGTGCAAAGAGCGTGCAGTTTGGTTGATAGAGGCGGCCACGGCGCCCAGTTCGTTTTCCGACTCGTATTCGACGGAAGCCGTGAGGTCACCTTGAGCGATGCGCTGGGCGGCTGCCTGCATGGCCAGCGTCGGCTTGGTGATAGCGCGTGCGAGCGCGCGCCACATGAGAACCACCAACAAAAGCGTGATCAGGGCTCCAACGCCCACAATGACCACCGTCTTGATTTCCAGTTCCTGAGAGGTCTGCACGAAGGTGGTGGCGACGGAATTCGCGGTGTCCACAATGTCGTCCGCCAAGCCGGACGTCGTTTCCTTTTGGGGGAGGTAATCGTCGGTGTACAGGTTTGAGGCGCGCTCGTAATCGCCCTGCTTAACGGCCGTGAGCACCTTGTCGCGGACGGCGACCAGCTTGTCGTTTGCCTCGGAGAAACGCTCCAGCAGAGCTGGGTCGGCGGTGAACGTGTTGGATATGAAGGCGAACTCCTGGTTGCGCGCTTCGCTGTACTGCTCGATAGCGGCAAGATTTTTGGTCTGCTGCGCGCTGGCGCTCTCATCGACCAGCTGGCCGAGGCAGTTGGCGGTTTGCTCGATGGCGCTGCGCAACTGCATGGACGACTTCGTCACTTGGAAGGGGCGCTGGTAAAACTCGCTGGTCATGGCGGCGTTGGAGTGGATGGCGTAGAACGCGACACCAGCCGACGTGATGAACAGCACCATGACAACGACATAGGACAGCATGATCATAGTGCCGATACTCATATTCTTAAAGCGTTGCTTCATCGGATGGATGCCTCCTGCTTTCGATAGATCGAATTGCCTTCGTAGGTGAACTTTTCGCGATCTCGTGCAATTTCCGCATGGCCGAGCACGAGAAAACCCTGCGGCTCAAGGTGTCGATGGAGCTGATTGAGAGCCCGCTCTTTCGCATCTTGCGTGAAGTAAATAAGTACATTGCGGCACATGATGAGGTCGTAGGATCCTCTGAGTGCGTTGGCGTCGCCCAGCTTCGCGCTTTGGAACGTTATGCGATTGCGTATGCTTTGGACGACGCGGAATTGCTCCCCTTCGCGAGAAAAGTAGAGCGACTTCCAGAGAAGGGGCACCTTGTCAATGTGTGACGCGGAATAGATGCCGCGGCGGGCCGCCTCCAGTGCGGGTTCGGACACGTCAATCGCGCGGATGGTGACTGGGGGTAGGCTGCGGGAGCGGCTGTACTCTTCCACAAGCATGGAAAGTGTGTAGGCTTCTTCGCCCGTAGAGCAGCCGGCGCAGAGGATTTTCCACGGGCGCTCGGGAATGCGCTGTTCCAGCTCGGGAAACGCCACGTGTTCCAGGAACGAGAACTGCGAACTTTCGCGCATGAAGTAGGTGTAGTGGGTGGTAACAAGGTCGACAAATCGCTGGAACGCGCGCGGGTTCGCGCCGCTTTCAATGAGGTTGAGGTAGGCAGTAAATGAGGGCAGCTCAAGGCGCTCGCGCTCGCGGGTGAGGCGGCATTCAAGCAGAACACGTTTAGCCCTCATCTCAAGTCCGAGCACACGGGAGATAAGGGTGCAGGTTCGTTCGAATTCGGTATCACTCATATGCTGCATAGGGTCTCTTGTGTGCTATTACGTAGGGGCTATTCTGCGAGAATCAGGATAGCACACCCCCGGTCACTATCTTATCTGACTCGCTGTGAATGAAGAGGAAAGAGAAGGTTTTCATGTGCCGCTTGTGGGGGTGCGGGGACGAAAGGCGAGGGGCAGGGGCGAGCGGGCGAAAGCGTGAGGGTTTGCCAATGGGAGGGCGATGGCGGACAATGTGAGCATACACTGTTCGGCACGTGAAGATGAGGCGAATATGGAAGGCGTTCAGGGTGGCCTGGCCTGCACGGGGGATAGCCCGGTGCTGTTTCTGGTGGTGGCACTCGTTGCGGTGGCGCTGATTGCGGTAGTTGTGGCAGTTGTGTTCATGCGGCGCGGACGATGAGTGAATACGGGGAGGCAAATGTGCCCGGTAAGCTGGTGATATGCCCCACGCCCTTGGGGAATTTGGGAGACATAACCGAGCGTGCGCTCACGGCGTTGCGCGCGGCTGATGTGGTGTGCGCGGAGGACACGCGCGTGACGGGTCGGCTTCTGGCCGCGTTTGGGATAGGGAAGCGGCTTGAGCGGTTGGATGAGGCGCTCATAGGCGACCGCGCGGCCGGTATTGTGGGGCGCGTGCTTGATGGTGAAGTGGTGGTGTACTGCTCGGATGCGGGTATGCCGGGCGTGTCGGACCCGGGCTTGCGCCTGGTGCGGGCCGCGCGCGAAGCGGGCGCTGCGGTGGAAGTGTTGCCGGGGCCGACTGCGGTGGCCGCGGCATATGTGGCGAGCGGGTGCGACAACCCGCGCTTCTACTTCGGTGGCTTTCTGCCCCGCAAGGATGTTGAGCGGAGGGCGCTTCTGGAAAGTGTGCGCGCACTGGATGCGGCGCTCGTGTTTTATGAGAGTCCGAACCGCCTGGTAAGTGCCCTGGAGGCGCTGGCTGAGGCGTTCCCGCAGCGCGAGGTGGCGGTATGTCGCGAGCTCACGAAGCTGCACGAGGAAGTGGTGCGCGGCGCAGTGGGTGAGGTGCGCGACGAATTTGCGCGGCGCGTGGCCGAAGCGGGTGACGGACGCGGCGTGAAGGGCGAGATTGTGGTGGTAGTAGACGGCCCGAACGCGGCGGAGGATGCTGCTGCGGCCGAGGATGCTGCCGATGCAGCTCGCATGCGTGCGGCTGAGTTGCGCACTGCGGGTGCGTCGAAGAAGGACATCGCGCGCGCGTTGGCTGACGAGTTTGGCATTGCGCGCAATGCGGCCTATGAGCTGGCCCTTCAGGTGTGAGGTGGCTCGGGTGAAGGGTAGCGGAGGCGAACGCGGCGTGGCTGCCGGGCGCGAGGATGCGGCGCGCGTTGAGGTGTTGGCGCGGCGGCGCTCAGCCCGCGGGCGCGGCACGGTGTTGGGTGTGAGCGAGATAGAGGTGGACGGCTTGCCCGTGCGCCTGGTGCACAAGCGCGTGAAGAACCTGAACCTGCGCGTGAAAGCGCCCGACGGCACGGTGGAGGTATCGGCACCGCCGCACGTATCTGCCCAGTCCGCCGCCTCGTTTGTACGCCAAAAGCGCGCGTGGATTGACGCGAAGCGCGCAGATATTGCCACCTCACCGCGTGCCGAAGCGGCCGCTGCCGACCCCGCCCAGGTGGCGGAGTGGCGTGCCGTCGTTGAGGCGTGCGTGCCCGTGCTGGTGAAAGCGTGGGAGCCCATCATGGGCGTGAAGGCGGGTAAGCTGGCGTATCGCAACATGACCAGCCGTTGGGGTAGTTGCCAGCCGGCCACGGGGCGCATCTGTATCAACGTGCGCCTAGCGCTGTATCCGCCTGAATGCTTGGAGTATGTGGTGGTACATGAGCTCTGTCACCTGCGCGAACGCGGGCATGGGCCGCGCTTTCAGGATCTCATGGACACCTATATGCCCGACTGGCGCGAGCGGCGTGCGAAACTGCGCTAAGCCCGCGTGCCGCGTGCCGCTCGTCGCTCGTCGCCTACACGGTGTGCACGAACGACAGTGCCGCAGGATCAAGCGCCTGCATCCAGGCGATATAGGTGTCGGGATAGTGCGCTACCAGGGCCTCGCCCCAGTCGAGGTAGGCAAGTTCGCCCGCCGCTGCAACAATGCCAAGCGGAGATAGGAAACTGTCAGCCGTCGGCAGGCTTTGCGCCGCGCGCTCTTCAAACGAATCGAGGGACGCCAGCGTGTCGACGCTGCACGTATCGAGGTACCCCGTGTTCTCCAAGTACGCCTGCTGCATGGTGGCGAACGAATCGGCGAAGCGCTCGTCGGTTGCGCTCGGCAGTTCCACCGTGGTGCCGTAGCGACCATAACCCCAGGCCGCAAGCGGTAGCTGCGGCACGAGGTCGGCGGGGTTCACCACGTTGAAGATGCCTTTGTAGGCGGCGGCATCGCGCGTTTCGGCGCGGGTTGAGCCCGGCGCGGCAAACGTGTAGGCATACACGCCGTCAGCGGGCGCAAGAGCGAGGGATGTGCTTGAGCGGTCAACCAGTTCGGCGGCCAGCAAGTTGGCAATGGCGCCGCCGCGGCTGTGACCGGTGATAAGAATGCGCGTGTGAGCAGGGTTTGCGCCGATGTCGCTCAGGTAGGCTTGCAGCGCCGTGAGTACTTCCTGCTCGGCCGTGAGGTAGCCTGCGTGATCAATATCTTCCCCCGACGGATCAAGGAAGGAAAAGTTGCTGACCCATTCAGCACCATACGTGCCGCGCACGCCCACGAACACCAGCGTGTCGGCGTTCGCCGCGTCGAGCGGCTTTTGGGCAAACGTGTAGGCCGCTGAGTTGTGTGTGCCGTTCATCAAGGCTCCCACCTGGTCAACCACCGTACTGCGCAGCGCGTACGACTCCGTGCGCACGTGGCTGAAGCCGAGCGCCCCCAGCGCGCGTTCGGCATAGGGGTACTCAGCGCCGTCGCTGCTATAAAAACGCGATTCCGAGTTACAGACGGCGCTGAGTACGGCACAACTGGTGGCCAGGGAGTGGTTGTAGGAATAGGGGCTGGTGTCGAACCAGGCATCGTTCAGCGTGAGGCTGGTTGACGTACGTCCGGTGGGGTTACCGAAGTTGTTAGCGGCAATTGCCTCACTGCAGTATTCGGCCTGCACGGTGTTGCCGTTAGTGCTGGTTGTAAGAGGGTTTTCGGCAGCTTCTGCCGTGGCGTGCGGAAGGGGAAGCAGGTTGAGCGTGCCTGCGATGAAGCGCACCTGAATGAAGAAGAGCGTTACCAGGAGGAACGCCGCGCACGAAGCCGCGACGACGGCGATCGGGCGAGACGGTTTCGTCATCCCATGCTCCTTTTTCCTACGGCCATTGCTGCTGGTTAGTATAGGGGGCGTAGCGCGGTGGCGTCCGTGCGTTGGCGAACCAACATATTCCTTAAGATTAGGTGTCATGAGATGGTGAGAAATGGCACGGGCGGCAAGGCGGCCGTATTCTTACGCCGCCGCAGGAAGGGCGGTGGGGTTCGGGTTTTCGCGCGCGGTGAGGTAGGCGTCGACGATGCTGGCGGTTTTTAGCTGCTGGTCGGTGTGGGTGATGGTGGCCACGCCGTCGCCGCTTTGGGCGCCGTAATCACCGAAGAGGGCGTGGTTGCCACCGGGAATTTCTACCGTGCGCGCGTCGGGGGGAAGGAGGGGTGCGCTGTCCGCCATCTTGCTGCGGTTGAGCACCTGGTCGTTCGAGCCATATACGGAGATGATGCCCAGGTCGGTGGCCGAAAGATCGCTTGCGGTGTACGCGCCCAAAAGCACGAGGCCCGCCAGCGCGGGGTCGCTTGCATGGGTGGCCGCGTACTGCGCCGCCATGGAGCCACCGAGGGAATGGCCGCCCACCCACCAGCTTTTCACCTGGGGATACGCGTCTCGCACGCGGTCGGCCGCGTCAATGCCGAAGAACGCGAAGTTGAAGGGCATCTCCGTGATAACGGTGAAGTAGCCCTGTTTGGCCAGTTCGCGAGCAAGCGGGGCATAGGCGGTGTATTCAACCTTGGCGCCCGGGTACAGCACGATGCCGGCGGAGGCGTCCGGGTCGCCGAATGCCACGAAGCCGTCGCCCTGGGCGACGGGAATTTCTGGTGTGGAAGTGAGCGCGGCCTGTGCGGACGTGCCAGCGTGGTAGTAGTCGCTCGCGTACACGAGAAACGCTGCCGCGCACACGAACAGGAGCACAGCCAAGGTAGTGAGCACGATGGCCACCCGCCGCGGCCACCGCCGCCGCGGCTGCGCGGGGGCGGAAGCGGGGGAAGCAGCGGCGTCGGGTGCCACACCATTGGACGATGCATACTTAGATGCTGCGCTCTTGGATGTTGAGGCTTCGTTCGCTCTGTCGTCGATGTGTTTCATACTCCGATGATACCAGGTTCCCCTTCACCAAGGCTCCCCATGTTCACCCCACACCACCCCGTCGCCATCCCGCACCCCTTGTGTTTCCCGAGAATGCCAAGTATACTTGGCACTATGACAAGAAAACTTGGCACACGAAGGGGGTTGGGTATGGACAAGAATGAGATCCTCGAGAAGAATCGTAAGGACAATCAGGTGGTTGACGAGCGCTTCCGCATTCTTAATCAGCGCCAGAGCACAGTGTTTATCGCTGCGATGCTGGGCATGTGGCTGGTGCTGTTTCTTTGGAATCTCTTTCGCGGCCTCGATACCAGCCAGGGCGGTGCCATCATGCTGTCGGGCGTTGCGGCCATGGGCTTTTGGCAGTTCTACCAGTACCGTATGAAGAGCGGCCTGTTCTTCGGCGCACTGGCCGCGTTTGGTGCCATCACCTTTGCTGTCAACTATATTATGGCAACGATGTAAGGCCGCGCCATGATAAAGATGCCCTCATTTGGCTTCGATAACGTGCACGACAACGATGGCGAGCTTGAGCTGAAGAACCGCCTCAAAGCCGCTCGCGCCGAAGCAGGACTTTCCCAAACAGAACTGGCCCGCCTGGTAGGTGTGTCGCGCCAAACCATCTCATCCATAGAAACAGGCCTGTTCAATCCCACCGCAAAGTTAGCCCTCGTCCTCTGCATAGCCCTCGACAAAAAATTCGAAGACCTTTTTTATTTCGAGTGAAAAATTGAATCACAACGGGACTGTCACAAAAGTCCCGCTTCACAAAAGTGTGACGCGCTTCGCGCTGGCAAATATGCCAAGAGATGGTCGCCCTCCCTACCACTATGACGAGGGCTTTTCCATGTACAATAAACCTAACTAAAAAGGTAACCTTCGTAGGGGCGCTTCACGAAGCGCCCTCTCCGCCGAAGGCGGAGAAATCAACCTTGACCTGCGTTTTGCACTTCGCGCGAAAGGCGCGCTCTGGGGAACGCTCCTACGGAGGTTATACCTCTTGTAAGACCTCGCCTCCAAGTCAGCCCGCGTCGTAAGGTAAGGAATGCGAGAAAACTCATGGCGTATTAGCTAGCGCGAAAGCGCGTCACACTTTTGTTTGCGGAAAGGCAGGTACCTGTAAAGGTAACTTTTTGTTACGGCTTTCAATAGTGTCAGTACAATTCGTCGTGGGTTCCGCTTCGGACGAATACGGCTACGTTTCCCTCTACTTTATAGATGAGGAGCCAGTCGCTTTTGCGGCCTCCCACATGGAGTTCGCGATAGCCCTGCATGTTCCCCGAAAGCGCGTGGTCGTTGAAGCGGCTTGGAATTGCTTGCGTGTCAGACTCCATCACTGCCTTGATTGCTTCGTTGAGCCCGCTCCCATCCCAATGCTTTTTCTTGCATTTCTTTCGGTCTCGGTTGAATGCTGGCGTGAAGTCCGCATCAAGCATTAGTCTTCCTCGTTGTCGAGCGCTGCCATGAGATCTTCGAAGGAAGAATAGTGAGAGCGGTTGGGGTCGGAAATGATTTGTTCTGCATCTGCCATTGCTGCGCGGGTTTCGGCGTTTGGCTCTTTGTGTGCGGCGGGCATGATGACAAGGTAGGGTTTCGAGTGTTTGAATACCGTGACAGGATTTCCGGTCCGGTTGATGGCTTCACCGATTTTCGAAAAGTTGGCACGTGCCTCCGCTACACTCACAGTGTTCATAGTCATGCGTACTCCTTTCTTTCGACCGTAGTGTACCATAAAAGCGCTATAAATATGTACGTTAATAGAGCGTAAGAAATAGCTTTATTGCAAGCGTTCACGAAGCGTCCAGCATGGTGGCAAAGTTCGTGGTGCTGTCACCCGTGGAACATTCGC
>DSLMC04103__coassemble_951_pt1 | contig 15619 bp, 14 predicted proteins | sample DSLMC04103__metabat2_high_PE_001 | metagenome-assembled genome bin DSLMC04103
GAAGGGGGCGCAGGGCGTGCGGGCGCGAGGTGCAAGCGCATAGGGTGGTGCTGGCGAAGAGGGCACACGCGACCTGGTACCTTAAGGAATTCTGAAGAATGCTTAACGACCGAAAACGGTTGGCGCGCGTATCGCTTTTCACGCGCGGGCGCGACGTATGCTAAGAGAAAAGGTTGGAGAGCCTGAGAGGGGCTTCGTTACACCCCGCGAGAAGTAGCATCCGAAAGGTGGATACCATGGAGTTCAAAGAAGTTCAGTGGGAAGTTGACGTAAATGGTGGCGCGGGCGCACACGGCGTGGCGCGGCCGGGGACGCTTGCCCGCTTTCTGGGAAGCAGGCATCTCACGACGGCGATATTCGTGTTCTACCTGGTGGTTCTCACGTGGATCATCCTGTTCAAGATGCAACTCTCGCCCGACATCCTGGGAACCGTCCGCAGCATCAATCTGATTCCGCTTGCGGGGGCGACGGTCATCAACGGCGCGGCTGATTACCGCGAAGTGGTGCAAAACGTGCTCGCATTTGTGCCGTTCGGCCTGTTCATGGGCATGCTGACAGCGGGCCGCCCCTGGTGGCGGGTGCTACTGCCGGTCACAGCAACCAGCCTTGCGTTCGAAGTGCTGCAGTATGTGCTGGCTGTAGGCATGAGCGACATCACCGACCTTCTGGCAAACACCCTCGGCGGCGCGATCGGCCTGGGGCTGTATGTGTTCGTCCGCCTCGCCGCGCGCTCAGACACCCGAGCCCTCCGCGCCTGCAACACCATAGCCCTCATCTGCGGCCTTATGCTCGCGTTGCTGGTAGCGCTCCTGGTGATAGGGAACCTGTAGGGTTCTAGTTTATTTATCGCACTTGCAAGAGCCCGCGTCATAAAGCATGGGATATGGGATTCTCCTGGCGTCATCAGTAGCGCGAAGCGCGTCACACTTTAACGGGCATCGGTCGCTGGTTCGAAGGCTACCAGGATGCCGGTGCGGGGGTAGTAGGTGGTGTGGGCTATGCCGCCGGCTTCGGCGAGGGGGCGCAGGGCCTCGCGATCCTGCTCCTTCACGGCGAGGTGGATGGTGTGGCCCTCGCCATCCGTCAGTTCCAGCGCCAGGTCGGTCGTGCTCAGCGCACGGTAGCGGCCGGTGGGGCGCTGTTCCTCGAAACCGGTCATCGCGCACAGGGTTGTGCGGGGTCCTTCCAGCGCATCGGCCACCACCTTCGCGCCCTCAAGCGCACCCGCCACGCACGCGACGCTACCGAACGCCACCATGAACAGGAACAACGCGGCACCCCACGCGCGGGGATAGGCGCGCGGATGACGCCTGCGCCACAGGCGGAGCGCCACAAACCCCGCGACGCACACAAGAATAACCACCACAGAAACCACCGGGACGCTGTCCGCCGCAGATAGCGCGCCCAGCGCGACAATCACAGTGCCGCCGTATCCAACAATGTTGATGAGCGCCGCCCCGAACTCGCGCACCCCTTCGCGCAGCTCCTGTTTCCACGCCTCACGGCCGCGCGGGCGGACGCGCCAGTTGCCCGCAAGAAACACAATCGCATAACCCAGCAGCGCCAGCCCCATCGCCAAAAATCCCGCGTTGGCGGCGGCGCGGTTCGCGAGCCCCGCGTTCCCCACCGAGGTGCCAAACTCGCCCACCATTAGGGCACCGAACCCGCCGAACAGCAGCACAAGCCCCACTATCACAACTACTTTCTGCCAGGTGCTGAGCCCCGCCCGGAATATCGCCACTGCGTTCCCTTCTCTTCGCAAACCTCAATTTCGCCAGTATACCCGGCCTTTAAGGAATCTTTAGAAACCGGGCACACTATGGGGTGCGTCAACGAAAAGCGAAAGGAGTGCGCATGGGTTACGTGCTTGAGACGAGGGGGCTCGTCAAGGAATTTAAGGGGCAGCGCGCGGTGGACGGCGTGTCGCTGCATGTGCCGGAGGGCGCGGTGTATGGCTTGTTGGGGCCGAACGGCGCGGGGAAGTCGACGCTGCTCAAGATGGTGTGCGGGATGCTGCGGCCCTCGGCGGGCGAGATTTTGGTGGCCGGGCGGCCGTGGACGCGGAGCGATTTGGCGGGCATTGGCGCGCTCATTGAGACGCCGCCCCTGTACGAAAACCTCACGGCGCGCGAGAACCTGCTCGTGCGCACGACGCTTCTGGGCGTGGGCGAGGAACGCATCGACGAGGCGCTGGCCACGGTGGAGCTGACGAACACGGGGAAGAAGCGCGCGGGGCAGTTCTCGCTGGGCATGAAGCAGCGACTGGGGATTGCGCTTGCGCTGGTGGGACATCCGCGGCTGTTGGTGCTGGACGAGCCCACCAACGGGCTCGACCCGGTGGGTATTCAGGAATTGCGGGCGCTCATCAGGTCGTTCCCGCAGCGCGGTATCACGGTGGTGCTGTCGAGCCACATCTTGGGTGAGGTGGAACACGTGGCCGACCTCGTGGGTATCATCGTGGGAGGACGGCTGGCCTACGAGGCGCCGCTTGACGGCGGGCAGGACTTGGAGCGGCTGTTCATGGATGTGTGCATGGGGAAGGCGGTGGCGTAAATGGCAACGAATGGGCAGGTGGGAAGCGTAGGCACGTTCCCCGCGACGCTGCGGGCCGAGGTGCGGAAAGGCAAGCGCGGCGCGGCGCGGAAGGTGGCGCTTATCGCGCCGCTGCCGTTTTGCCTGTTGGGTGTGCTGGCCTCGGGCGTGATCCCGGGGATGGGCGCGGTAGGCGGCATCAGCACGGTCATGTGGAACTACTGGTACGCGCTCATGCTGCCCATCGCGACGGCGCTCATGTGTGTGTCGGTGGCGAACCTCGATGCGCGGCAGAAGCTGCGCCCGGTGCTGGGGCTGCCGCTGCCTCCGGTGCGCACGTGGTGGGCGAAGGTGTGCTGCGGCCTTGGGCTGGTGGTGGCGGCGAATGTGGTGGTGCTGGCGGTTTCATGCGTGCTTACGATGCTGGGGGCCAAGGGGCCGAACGTGTTTGAGGGCGTAGCAACCGTGCTGGTGCTGACGATTGGAAGCGCGTGGATGATACCGACAGGGCTTGTGCTTACGATGCGCTTTGGCACGCTGGTGGGCATTGCAATTCCGGCGTTGCTGCAGCTGGGCGTAGGGATTGCGCTGTGGTCGTCGGCGTCGTGGTACCTGTTTCCGTCGGCGACGGCGCTGTGTGCGGCCGCGCCGTTCACGAGGACGGAGCCCTCGGGCGTGCCGCTTGAACCGGGCGCGGCGTTGGGCGTGTTTGGTTGGGAATGCTGGGCGGGACTTGCCATTGCGGCGGCGCTGTTTGCGATGCTGGCTGTGGCAGGCGCGGCCTGGTTTGCGAGACGGGAGGCGAAGTGATGGGTGCGCATGAGATGGCAGCGGGCGCGAGCGCGCGTGCGGGCGTGCACGCAGGCGTGGGTGCGGGTGCGCGGATGACGTTTGCGTCGGCGTTGCGTTCGGAAGCCGTGCGTCTGCGCCGCTCGCCGCTGGTGTGGCTGCATGGGGTGCTGGCGCTTGCGCTCGGTGGGTGTGCAGGCGCGTATTTCGCCTGGACACCGTGGGATTCGCTTTTGGGCACGGACGCATTCTTCCAGCTGCTGGGCGCAGGGGCACCGCTGCTCGCCGGCATTTCCTGCGGACTTGCGGCCGACGCAGAGCAACGCGCGGGCGACGCGACGAACCTGCTGGGCGTGTCTTCCCGCCGTCGCGCGCTGGCGGCGAAGGTGGTGGCGCTCTTGGCGCTGGGGCTTGCGGCCGCGGCGCTGGCGGCGGTGGTGTTCTGCGGGATCCTTGCGGCGGCGGGGCGCGTGCTGCCCGCGGCTGGCGCGGTGGCGCTTGCGGTGGTGGGTATCGCCGTGGGAAGCGCGTGCGTGTACGCACTCTTTTTGTGGGTGGCGCTCAAGTTCGGACGCAACGCGGCCATCGGCGCGGGAGCCTTCGGGTTCGGCACGGCGCTCGCGCTTATGGGCGGCCTGGCGAACGGGCTGGTCACGGGCACGCTTACGGGTGGCTTTGGCGTCGGACTGGCGGCGGTCGTGCCGTTCGCCTGGCCCTCGCGCCTGGCATCGCTTCCGCTGGAGGCGTCCATCGCTCAGGCGACGGGCACGGCCGAACAGGCAGCGGCCCTGTGGGTGTCGTATGTGGTGGTGAGCGCGGCGTGTCTGACCATAACATTGCTGGTTGTTGCGGTGTTGCTGGCTGCCGCGAACCGCTTCGAGGGCCGTCGCGGTAGGGGGGAATAGGCTGTGCTACACTCGCACGACGAGAGAAGGAGGAAGTTCGTGGCGCGCATTCTGGCAGTGGATGATGACCAGGCTATTCTCACGCTGCTTGGCCGCATTCTGGTCAAAGACGGCCATGACCTCACGGCTCTGGACAACCCGGCGCGCGTCGAGTCGCTTGACCTGGGGCGGTTCGACTTGGTGCTGCTTGACGTCATGATGCCCGGGATGGACGGGTTCGAACTCTGCCGCCGCATCCGCGAGCGCGTGGACGCGCCCATCGTGTTCCTCACAGCGAAAAGCGCGGAAGAGGATGCCGTCTATGGCCTCGGTCTGGGTGCGGACGACTACGTGCGCAAGCCGTTCGGCGCGGCCGAGTTGCGCGCGAAAGTAGCGGCTCACCTGCGGCGCGAGCGGCGGGAGCGCAAGTGTGCGCTGTCGTTCGGCGACGTGCGACTGGACGTGGCGGCGCGGCGGGCCTTCGCGGGTGAGCAGGAGGTACTGCTCACGAAAACGGAGTTTGAGGTGTGTGAATTCCTCGCGCGCCACCCCGGGCAGGTGTTCTCGCGCGCGCAGATTCGCGAGGCGGTGCTCGGGTGGGACGCGGAGTGCGACGAGGCCACCATCTCGGTGCATGTAGCGAACGCGCGCGCGAAGTGGCGCGATGTGGGTGCTGAGGTGATCGAGACGGTGTGGGGAGTGGGGTACAAGTGGACGGCGTGATGCGAGAAGATGGTGTCGGCGGTGTCGCTGGTAGCGCTGGCGGCGCGGCGCGACGGCGCGGGCTGCCGTTGTCGCTGGTTATCCTGCGCTACTTCGCCTACGTGTTGGCGGCGACGCTCGCCGTGGCTGTGGCAGCGTTTGTGGCGTTCGCGGTGATATTGAACATGGGCGTGGCTTATCCGGCAAACGAGGGCGACCGTGCACTTGAGGAAACGTCGGCGCGCCTGGCTCAGCTGGCTTCCGATGACCCGGCGGCGCTCGATGCAGCCATTCCGTCCTGTTACTGGTGGACCACGTTTGCGCCCGATGGCACGCGTCTCGGCGGAGACGCACCTGATGGCAAAGCCAGTCTGTCGCGCGAGGCGGCGTTCGGCGGGCTGTCTGTGGAGTACGGCGTGCTAAGCACGGCGCGGTACGAGCCGGTGGAGCTGGCGGACGGTACCACGTGTGTGCTCGCGTACGAGTACCTGCCGCAGTTTGTGTCGAAGGAGTTGCGCGATTCGCTGCCGAATCCGCAAAACGTTGTGGTGGCGGCGGCCGTGGTGCTGTTCGTGGCCGCGCTCGCGGGCATCGTGACGCGTGCGGCGCGGGTTATCGCGCGCAAGATGAACCCGCTCACGGAGGCGGCGCGTCGCATTGAGGGGCACGACCTGGACTTTTCGGTGGAGCGCTCCGGCGTGCGCGAGATCGACGACGTGCTGGGCGCGATGGACGAGATGCGCTCGTCGCTGAAGGAGTCGCTTGAGGATCAGTGGCGCAGCGATCAGGAACGCCGCGAGCAGATGGCCGCGCTCGCGCACGATTTGAAGACCCCGCTCACGGTGGTGCGCGGTAATTTAGACGTGCTGCTGGAGAGCGAACTTCCTGATGAGGAACGCGCCTGCGCCACCGACGCCGCTGCGGGAGCCGCGCGCATGAGCGACTACGTACGGGAATTGATTGACGTGTCGCGCGGCGGAGCGGCGGTGTTTTCGCCAACTGAGGCCGACGTGCGAGCGTTCTTCGCACGCGTACATTCGCAGGCCGAGGCGTTGGCGGCCGCAGAAGACGTGCGGCTGACCTGGGGTGAGGACGCGCAGCTTCCCGAAACGCTGCAGATGGACGAGGCCCTGTTTGAGCGCGCCGTGCTGAACGTGGTGGCGAACGCGGTGGAGCACGCGCCCGCGGGCTCGCTGGTTGAAGTGGCCGTACGCGCTGACGAAAGCGGCAGCGTCGTGGTAGAAGTGAGCGACGAGGGCCCCGGTTTCTCCCCTGAGTCCCTGCGCCGCGCCTGCGAACCCTTCTACCAGGGCGACCCCGCCCGCGCCACGCAAGGCCACAGCGGCCTCGGCCTCCACACCGCCGCCCGCGCCGCCACCCTCCACGGTGGCATCCTCCACCTCACCAACCGCGACCCCGCTGGCGCTCGCGTGACCCTTCAGATTCCGCGCCTTTCACTACCCACCAGTTGACTTTCCCCGCCGCAAGTCAACCACCCCTCGCTTGTGTCAACCACCAGTGGGCCTCATACTGAAAAGAAACCACAGCGAGAGGGGCGTCGGACGTGCATGAACTCAATAGTGAGAAAGCTCCCGTCCTGCGGGCAGAGGGGTTGGCGTGTTCGTATGGGGCGGTGGAGGTGTTTGCGGGGGTTTCCTTTGCGCTGGCGGCGGGAGAGATTGCGTTTCTGACCGGGCCGAATGGGGCGGGGAAGTCGACGCTGTTGCGTTGCTTGGCTGGCTGGGACGTGCCGCGCGAAGGGCAGGTGGAACTGTGCGGGCGACGCTTCAACGGGGCCGACCGTGCGCTGCGTTCGCTTGTGGCGTTCGTTCCCGACGTGCCGGCATTCTACGACGACCTCACGGCGGGCGAACACCTGCGCTTCGTGCAGCGCGCGAACCACTTGGCGCCGGAGGACGATCCGGCCGAAGAGCTGCTTGAGCGCTTTGGGCTGGCGCGGCAGCGCGGGCTGTTGCCTTCGTCGTACTCGCGCGGCATGCGGCAGAAGCTTGCGCTGGTGTTGGCGTTCGCGCGGCAGCCTCGGGTGATGCTGCTGGATGAGCCGTACGGGCCGCTTGATCCTGAGGCATCGCTGGTGCTGAGCGCGCTTCTGGACGAGGCACGCGCCGCGGGAACTGCTGTGCTGATAAGTTGCCACCATGAGGTTCCCGACCTTGCGCCGGATGTGCTTATGCGCTTGGAAGAGGGCCGGCTGGCGGTGGAGCGACCATGATCTCGTTGGCTCTCAGTGCTTCCGACCTGCGGCTTTTGTTGTGGCTGCGCGCACGGCATGCGCGCTCGACCATCAATCGGGCGCTGCATTTGCTCGGCGTCGGCGTGGAGGCGGGTGGGCGCACTGAGCGCCTCTACCAGCTGTATGCGGTGGGACTCATGGCTGTGTGGGCGGTGATCATGTGGTCGTGGTTGCTTGATACGGTGGTGAAAGGGTTCGTGCTTGCCGGTGCCTCGGCCGCTGTGCTTGCGGTGCAGGTGGCGCTGGCCGCGTGCGCGCTGGCGCTGGTGTGGATGGGCGTGAATGGGTTGCGCACGTCGCCGCTTAAGTTGACGCACGCTGACATCGCGCAGGTGGCTGCGAGTTCGGTGAGTGCGCGTGCGATGGTGCTGGTGGCTGTGGGTGCGCAGGTGCTTGGTGGGGCCGTGGTGGGCGCGGCGGTCGGGTTCTTGCTGGGAGCAGGTGCGGAAGCTGCCAGCGCTTTTGGCTCGGGCGCGGCGGTGGGGTTCGCGGCGCTGGGGGCGGTGGCGGTTGCGGCGGCAATCGGATCCGGGTGGCTTGTGGGTGTCGTGCGACTTGCGAGTTCGCAATGGCGGGCGTGGCAAGTTGTTGTAACGGTGGTGGCGTTGGTGGCTGTGGCAGGTGCCGGGGTTGTGCTGGCATTTGTTGCGGGCCCTTCCGCTTTCGCGTTAGCAGCCGCTGCTGTGGTTCTGCCAGCGTTTACCGCACTCTTGCTTGTCGCGCCGCGCATGAACATGACGGCGGTCATTAAAGAGAACGCGCTTTACGCTGACTTACAGCCCTTCGGCGTGTTCTCCCCGCTCAGCGAGCAGGCGAAGGCTGACTACCGCCGCCGTCGCAAGCTGGCCACGCGTCCGCCACGCTTTGCGCTGCTGCCGGGGGAGGGGCGCCGTGCGCTTGCGGCGCGAGCGGTATTGTCGCACGCGCGGCAATACGACGGGCTGTTTGCCCTCGTCGTGCAGGGAGTGTGCGTTGTTCCGCTTGGCGCGACGGCCGTGCTTGGAGTTGGCGGGCCCGTTCTGTTTTTGTTCTGGTTGCAAGTGGTCGCTCTCATGCCGGCGGGCGTGCGCGAACTGTCGCGCGTGTTTCGCGACGACGTGCGCAACCGCCTCATCCGTGAGCGCCTGCCATTCAGCACGCTTGAGCTGCTGGTGTTCGACTCGCTGCCGGCGTTTGTCCTGACGACAGTGCTTGCCTGCGCAGTGTGCGCCCTGGTTGCGCCGCCTGGCGTTCCTGCGGTAGGTGCCGCCGTGCTCGCCGTTGTGATAAACGGCTGCACCCTCTTCACCTGCGGCCTCGACGCCGTGCGCCTCACCCCTCGCGGCCCGCGCCCCTGCTACGAATACGGCGCCATCGCCATGGTTCTCACCGCCTTCCTACTCTCCCTCTTCGCCCCCTGGCCAATCGCCACCGCTGGCATTGCGCTCGTAGCTGTCACAAGCGCTTTTATCATCCACCACGGAGCCGAGTGTCCCCACTAGTGCGAACCCAAGGCAAACACGCCACACGAACAAGGTTCGCACCGATTTTTTCGAGAAAGGAAAGCCCCAAAACCCAATCCCCACCCCATTGACCACCCAATCCCAACAAGATAAGGTAAAAAAGCACCTACCACAACCAAATACTGCGGTCGTTCTCCTCGTGGAGAACGTGGATTGAATAGCAAAACGGGGGTGTGCTTTAGCAAGAAATTTGTTGTCACCTTCCGCACGGAAGGTGGGGATTGAAATACCGCGAACTGATCTGTGAGCGCGGCAACCGTCTGGTCACCTTCCATATGGTTGTAGGTTATGCCCCAAGTGTTGTTTTTGCTGCGCTTGGTAGTTCCTCGGCCGTACGCTCTTCCCAGCCGACGACACCACGAAGAGGTTTCGTTTCCAGTTCCAGGTAGGCGCCATCGCGGAGTTCGCGTTCTGTTTGGAAGGTGATTTCGGACTTTGCACCGCTCGCGTCCACTGCGTCCAGGTGGTACTCGAATTCCATGCCGCCATGTGGTTTGATGGCGCTCACCTGCTCGTTGTCGATGCGCACGTATGCGTGTCCGCTTTCGCCATAAAACGCCCACATGCCCACACCGATAATCGCCGCCACTATAACCGCCGCAATTCCTAAACCTATCAGGGTCTTTGTTCCGCTTCGCACGATGCCTCCCGTCTTTGAACTTCCTTCATTTCGATGGCTCCTAGTTTAGAAGCGCATCCTGACGGGTTGTTTGGCGGGCCCTTGTGATTACCTTACGAGGCAAGAAGGCCCCGGCATCAAGAACGCCAGCGACACTTTACGAAGCGTGGGGAAGCCCCGCAAAGCCCCCGGGCCTCACGCACCAACAAAGTGGCATATCAGGTTCACTATCTGGGGGAAGAAGGCCATGACGAAGGCGGCGCGTACTACTTGCATGATCACGACGTCGGTGTTTTGTACGCCGAGGTCGTCCATGATGAGGGCCATGTCTGACGCGCCGGCGGGCGACGCGATAAGCATGCCCTCTTTGCGACCGTAGCCGAAAAGGCGGCTCTCCAGGCGGCCCGTGGCGAAGCAGTTCAGCGTGTAGCCGGCCACCAAAATGAGCGCCGGCACGGCAAGATCAACCATGCCCGCGAGCCCTTCCGCCGTCAGCAGCGTGCCCAAATAACAGCCCGCGACCAGCTGACACGCCTTTTTCACCTGCTTGGGAATGTAGGCGAAATCGAAGCCCAGCTTCAGCACGAGTACCGCCAAAATGGAAGCGGTGAACGTGAGGCCGGGAACACCGGTCGCCTTGCCCAGCAGGCCGGCGAGCGTGGCCACCACAAGCGCGGCAAAAGTGGAAGCAATCGACTTCTGCTTCGACTTCACGCGCTGTGCGTCGGAAGCGAGCGCGCGGTTGCCCGGGTCGGGGTGCCCGTGTGCTGTGCGCAGGCGGTCGAACGCGGCAATCATCACGGGAAACACGCCAATGCCCAGCACCTGGCGAATCAGCTGCATAACCGTGACCGCGGGCGCGTCGGCGCCCATGTCGGCCGCCACGATGGGCGTGTCGTTGATGCCGCCGGGCACGGCGCACATGAGAGAAGTCACCAGGTCAAGGGGCGAAGTGGCCCACAGAACAAACCCCAGCACGAGGTTTAGAATAAGAAACGACACCAGCATGACCACGATGGGTTTCACGAAGCTTCGCAGCCGCGCCACATCACTGCGTTCAAGCGAGCAGCCGACGAACGCCCCGGCCACAATCTGCACGCCGGTGCGCGTTCCCGATGGCAACCACGCAAACCCCGTGGATACGTTGAGCACCGCCACCGCCACAAAAGCCCCGATCATCAGCCCGGCCGGCACCTTCAGCCTCTTCAGCAGCAACCCGCCCGCCGCGCCCACCACAAGCGTAACCACCAACGCCCCCACAACCGCATCCCCCATGCCGCACGTCGCCCTTCGTTACTATTCTCGCATGAGTATACTCATCGACAGAGACATGAGCAAGCGTTACCCTCTTGCACTTGTACTGAGTAATTTTACTCAGTACAATGAGTAAAATTACTCAGTAGGAAAGGAACACCCATGTATGAGCGAGCCGTTGTTAAGGTGCTACGTGGTCGCATGGAGGAACCGCTTGGGCTGATGCAGGTACTTGTTGGGCCACGTCAAACGGGGAAAAGTACGGCGCTTAAGCAAGCGAGTGCCGACCTTTCCGTGCCGGTTCATTCGGTGAGCGCCGATTTCGCCGACCAGGCGTGGCTCCGCACTGAGTGGCAACAGGCTCGGAACTTAGTTTCCGCACGCGGCGAGGCCCTTCTCATTGTCGACGAAGTGCAAAAGATCGAAGGCTGGTCAGCTGTCGTCAAGGAGCTTTGGGATGAGGATCGCCGCGGCGACGTCAACCTCAAAGTGTTCCTCAGCGGCTCGTCCTCGCTTCTTCTTAGCAAGGGGCTTGATGAGTCGCTCATGGGCCGCTTCGAAATGCTGTATTGCCTACAATGGACGTACGCCGAGTGCCGGGAGGCGTTCGGTTATTCGCTCAACGAGTTTATCTATTTCGGTGGCTACCCGCGCTCAGCTTCCTTCGTTGCGGATGAGGATCGCTGGCGGCGATTTATGCGCGAATCAATCATCGAACCAACTATCTCGCAGGATGTTCTTGCCCTCGCTCCCATCAAGAAGCCTGCGCTCATGCGCGCCCTGTTCACACTGGGTGTTCAGTACTCGGCGCAGGAACTTTCCTACACGAAAATGCTGGGTCAACTGCAGGATGCGGGCAACACCGTCACGCTGGCCGAATACCTCAACCTGCTTTCGTTGGCGGGCATGCTGTCGGGTTTGCAGAAATTCGACATGCGCAAAACGTCAAGCAGGAAAAGTTCGCCGCGCCTCATGGCGCACGACAGTTCGCTGCAAAGCGCCATGCTGGAATTGCCGCGGAAGTTCATAGAGATGGATCGGTCGCGCTGGGGCCATCTGGTGGAAACGGCTGTGGGAGCGTACCTGATCAATCGCGGCCGCGAAGAGGGGTTCGAGGTGTTCTGGTGGCGCGAAGGTGCCGCTGAGGTGGATTTTGTGCTGCGCAAAGGCGAACTGATTACCGCCATCGAGGTGAAGAGCGGTGCCGTGGGGAACCTGGAAGGCATGGAGAAATTCCTGGAGCTGTACCCGAAGGCGTATCGCATTGTCGTTGGTTCTCCCGAGGTTTCGCTCGAAGACTTTTTGCTGGGGAAAGTCGACCTGTTTCTGCTGTGAAGTGCAGAAGTGCAGGAGAAGCTATCGAGAAGAGTGGCGCGCGTGGAATCGCGGCAAAGGGAAGTGGAAGGAAAGTCAAGATGAAGAAAGACCTCGTCAGAGACGAATTGGAGCACGGTGCGAAGGGTGAGCTTTCACCTCGGGAACAGATGGAGTCGGGGGAGTGGTTTGATGCGGCGGATGGGGGGCTTGAGCGGGATCGCATTCATGCGCGCGAGGTGATGCTGCGGTTCAACACCGATCCGGCGCTGTCGTCTGAAGAGCGTACGGAACTTTTGCATGGGTTGTTTGGCGCATTGGGTGAGGGTACGGAGGTGTCTCTTGGCGCACAGGTGGACTATGGCTTCGGCATCTTCGTCGGGCGCAATAGTTTCTTCAACTTCAACTGCACGTTTCTCGACGGCGCGCCCATCGTGTTTGGCGACGACGTGTGGGTGGGGCCGGGCTGCACGTTCGCCACGCCGCTGCATCCGCTGGTGGGCCGCGAGCGCGCGAAGCGCATCGACGCAGATGGCACGCCGCATTTGTGGGAGCGTAACCTGCCTATCACCGTGGGCAACGACGTGTGGATTGGGGCGAACGTCACGGTGAACCCCGGCGTGACCATTGGGGACGGGGCTGTGGTGGGCTCGGGCAGCGTCGTCACGCGCGACGTGCCGCCGCGCACGCTCGCGTTCGGCAACCCCTGTCGGGTCTTCCGCGAAATTACCGACGCCGACAGCATCGCGGACGCACTCGCCGAGGCGGGCCTCGCGTAACGCGGGGCACCCGCGCGCTCGCAAGCCGCCGCTGCGCCCGCACCCGCGCCCCTGCGCTTCACAAATCTTCACCAAGGAAAACTTTTTCGTGCCATGCGGCGCGATAAGCGTTACTATGGTCTCCGAAAAGTAAACGAAGGCTAACGCTCCCGCGCGAACGGGGGCAATGCGCGCGCAAGGAGACGATCAGTGGGCGCTTTGAACAACCTGCCCATCGGCAGCACAGCCACAGTGGTGGCGGTCGGCGGCGAAGGGTCGCTGCGGCAACACTTCCTCGACATGGGCATTATTCCGCAGGTTGACGTGACCATGGTGAAGCACGCGCCCATGGGCGACCCCGTGGAGGTGAGCATCCATGGCTACGAACTCACGCTGCGCGTGGACGACGCCCGCAAGATTGAAGTGGCTGATGAGCGCCCCGCCGACACGTCCCGCACGGGCGCGCCCCGCGAGCGACGCCTCTTCCACGAGCAGAAACCCCTGCCGCACCCCGGCCTTGGCGAGGGCGGCAAGTTCCACGACAAGGACGACGAAAGCCCGCTGCCCGAAGGCGAACTCATCACGCTTGCGCTCGTGGGCAACCAAAACTGCGGCAAAACCACGCTCTTCAACCAGCTGACCGGCGCAAGCCAGCACGTGGGCAACTTCCCCGGCGTCACGGTTGATCGCAAGGATGGCACCATCCGCGGTCACGCGGAAGCGCAGGTCACCGACCTGCCGGGCATCTATTCGCTCTCGCCGTACTCCAACGAGGAAGTGGTCACGCGCCAATTCCTGCTAGACGAGCACCCCCGCGGCATCATCAACATCGTGGACGCCACCAACGTCGAGCGCAACCTGTACCTCACCATGCAGCTGTTGGAACTGGGCGTTCCCATGGTGCTCGCCCTCAACATGATGGACGAGGTGGAGGGCAACGGCGGCACCATCCGCGTGAACGAGATGGAGAAGCTGCTGGGCATCCCCGTGGTGCCCATCACGGCATCGAAGAACGAAGGCACGGCTGAGCTGGTGGATCACGCGCTGCATGTGGCTCGCTTCCAGGAACCGCCCATCCGTCAGGACTTTTGCGCAGCCGACGCACACGGCGGCGCGGTGCACCGCTGCCTGCACGGCATCATGGCGCTAGTGAGCGACCACGCCGAGCGCGCCGGCATCCCCGTGCGTTTCGCGGCCAGCAAGCTGGCCGAAGGCGACCCGCTCGTGCTGGAAAAGCTCCAACTCGACGACAACGAGCGCCACATGCTTGAACACATCGTGCGTCAGATGGAGGTGGAACGCGGCCTCGACCGCGCCGCCGCCATCGCCGACATGCGGTTCGCCTTCATCGAGAACGTGTGCGACGCGTGCGTGGTGAAGCCGCGCGAAAGCCGCGAGCACGCACGCTCCATTCGCGTGGACAAGCTACTGACCGGTACGTTTACGGCCATCCCCGCATTCGTGGCCATCATGGCGCTGGTGTTTTGGCTCACGTTCAACGTGGTGGGCGCGTGGCTATCCGAGTTGCTGGATACCGGCATCGGTGCGCTCACGGATGTGGTGTCGGGCGCGCTGGCCTCGGCCCATGTGAACGAGGTGCTACAATCGCTCATTATCGACGGCATCTTCAATGGCGTTGGCAGCGTTATTGGCTTTCTGCCCACCATCGTCACGCTGTTCTTTTTCCTGTCCCTGTTGGAAGACTCGGGTTACATGGCGCGCGTGGCGTTTGTCATGGACAAACTGCTACGCAAAATAGGCCTGTCGGGCCGCTCCATCGTGCCCATGCTGGTGGGCTTCGGCTGTACGGTGCCGGCCGTCATGGCGTCGCGCACGCTGCCCTCGGAGCGCGACCGCAAAATGACCATCCTGCTCACGCCCTTCATGAGTTGCTCGGCGAAACTGCCCATCTACGCGTTTTTCACGGCGGCGTTCTTCCCCGCGCACGGGGCCGCCGTCATGGTAGGCCTGTATTTCGGTGGCATGCTGGTGGGCGTGTTGGTGGCGCTTCTTATGCGGAAAGGCCTGTTCACGGGCGAGGCAGTGCCGTTTGTAATGGAATTGCCGAACTACCGCATGCCCAGCCCTCGCAACGTCGGCCAGCTTCTGTGGGAGAAGGCGAAGGACTTTCTGGAGCGCGCGTTCACTATCATTTTCCTGGCGACCATTGTCATTTGGTTCTTGCAGACATTCGACTTCGGGCTGAACGTGGTGGCCGATTCGGCCGACAGCATGCTTGCTGTGGTGGCGGGCTGGCTTGCGCCGGTATTCGCACCGCTCGGGTTCGGCGATTGGCGCATCTCCACGGCGCTTGTGACGGGCGTGATGGCGAAGGAAAGTGTCGTGTCCACGCTGTCGGTGCTGTTCGGAAGCACGGAAGCGCTCACGGCCGCGCTCGCTCCGCTGGCGGCGCTGGGGCTTTTGGTATTCTGCCTGCTGTACACGCCCTGCATTGCCGCCATCGCGTCGGTGAAGCGTGAACTGGGTGGACGCTGGGCGCTCGGGATGGCGTTTGGCCAGTTGGCGGTGGCATGGGTGGCCGCTCTTGCCGTGCGCGGCGCGGGCCTGGCTGTGGAAGCCGGCGGCTGGACCATGGCCGTGGCGGTTGTGGTAGTGGTGGCGATAGCGCTGGCCGTCTGGCGCGTACATCGTCGCGGCGGGGCAGTAGCAAGCTGCGGCGGCTCCTGCGCCGGCTGCGCGAGCGCCGGCAGCAGTGCCTGTGCGGCGTGCCCAAGCGCCCCCGCAATGCAGGTAAGCGAATCCCCCGAACCCGAATCATCCCGCCTGTCCTAAAGAAAAAGTGTGACGCGCTTAGCGCTAGCTACTACGCCAGAGAGTATCCAAGTCCCTCACTTTATGACGCGGGCTGACTGACTTGAAAGCAAGGTCTTACAAGAGGCATAACCTCCGTAGTAGGCTGTAACAAAAGCCCCCTACCTGTCAGGTTGGCCGTAGGGCAAGGGCTCTGCCCTTGCCGACAACTACGTTTGACCTGCAGGTTTGCTGATGCT
>DSLMC04103__coassemble_954_pt1 | contig 15526 bp, 15 predicted proteins | sample DSLMC04103__metabat2_high_PE_001 | metagenome-assembled genome bin DSLMC04103
GGTCAGTTAACCTGCGTCGTAAAGCTAGGGAAGGGCTACCCTATAGCGTATTAGCTAGCGCGAAGCGCGTCACACTTTTATAGCGTTTCGCTATAGGGCATCGTCGGCGGGGTGGCCGGTGTGGTTTACGTTGGTGGCCAGGGGGTTCTCCTTCAGAGTGAGCATGAGGATGAAGCCCACAGCCAGAAGCGGCACCACGTACAGGAAGATGGGCACAAGCGCGTCCGAATACGCGGTGGTGATGATGTCGCGCGTCGGGCCGCTGAGGTGGTCAACGAAGTCGGGTGTGATGCGGTTCATGCTGATGTTGTCCACGCGCGGCAGCTGCGCGGCGAGGTCGGCCGCTAGCCGCGACGTAAACAGCGCGCCCACGAGCGACGCCCCCAGCGTGGAACCAATCTGGCGGAAGAAGTTGTTCGCCGCCGTGGCCGTACCCACAATGGCGTGCGGGAATTCGTTCTGCACAATAAGCACGAGAATTTGCTGCCCCAGACCAATGCCAAAGCCCAGCACGAACAAATACACGCCTGTCATCAGCAGCGACGTATCCGGCGTCAGGCGCGACAGCAGCAAGAACCCCCCGGCCGCCACCACGCACGATGCGATGGGCATCCACTTATAGCGCCCCGTTTTCGTCGCCAGAAAACCGGTGCCCACGGCGGTGAGCAGCACGCCCGCCATCATGGGGAACGTCATGAGTCCGGCCTGCTCAGGCGCGAGGCCGTCCACAATTTGGAAGTACGTGGGCAAATACGACACCGTGCCCATCATGCCAATCATGATAAACATGCCCGTGAGGGTGCACACCACGAAGTTGCGGTTCTTGAACAGCAGCATCGGGATGATTGGTTCCTGCGCCCGCCGCTCCACCAGCACAAACACCACGGCCGCCACCACAAACAGCGCGAATAGCCCCAGAATTTGCCACGACAGCCACGGGAACAGCGTGCCGCCCCACGCGGTGGCCAGCACGAGCGAGGACACCGACACGGCCATGGACATCATGCCGAGCACATCCACCGGCGGCCGGTTGTCGCGCCGCTGCGGGTTCGTGAGGAAGAAGGCGACCGCCGCAATGGCCAGCACCGCCAGCGGAATGTTGAACGCGAACAGCCAGCGCCAGCCCGTCACCTGCACAAACCAGCCGCCGAGCAGCGGTCCCACCACCGTGGACACGGCGAACACCGACCCCATGACGCCCATGTACTTGCCTCGCTGGCGCGGCGGGATGATGTCGGCAATGGTGGCTTGCGCCAAAATGATGAGGCCACCGCCGCCGAGACCTTCCACGGCGCGGCCCGCAATGAGTCCGTCCATGCTGGGCGCGAGCCCGCAGGTGGCCGAGCCTATAATAAAGATAGAAAGCGCCACAATGAACAGGTATTTTCGTCCGAAGAGGTCGCCCAGTTTGCCGTAGATGGGCATCATGATGGTGGACGCCAAAATATAGGCCGTCGTGACCCACTGCATGTGGTCGACGCCGCCGAGGTCGCCCACAATGGTGGGCAGCGCCGTGGCCGTCACTGTTTCCGACAGCGTGCTCACGAACATGGCCAGCAGAAGGCCCGCGAACACGGCGGCCACGCCGCGCTTGCGCTCGGGCGCGGCGTCATTCGGGGGCACGTCGCCCTGGCGTGCGGTGTCGGCTGCAAGCTTCGCCGCACGTCGGGCGGCGCGACGCTCGGCGCGCGTTTCGTGCGTGGAGGTGGATGCTGAAGCAGGCGCGGGTGTTGGCGCTGGTTGAGTCGCCGGGGCGGGTGCGCTCGTCGAAGGCTCGCGCGGCGGCATATTCGCCACCGTCCCCGCTGCCGGATCGGCCGCAGGTGGTGCCCCGGTGAGCAGCATATTCGCCACTTTGTTCGGCTCGGTTGTTGTGTTGGGTTCCGCCGCCTCGCGCACGCGCGCCTCGTCAGCCGCCGTGCTTCCCGTTCGATCTACGCCTTCCATAGTTGCTCCTTCGCGCCACGTCAGTTCGCTCTAGTATCCGGGAAGCGAAGCGAGCGAAGTGCGTGCGCGCGGCGGCGGCAACCGCCCCGTTGCGCGGTGGAGGGCGTGCTGAAAGGAACTAAGTTACCCATGCCAAGCGGCAAGGGCAGAGCCTCGCCCTACGAAGAATGTACAAAAACTTTGGTTGGAATCCCCGAGTGACCTAGCGGTCGATGTCCTCGCGCGGGTCGTGGAGGTCGTTCGGGGGAACGCGCACTTCGCTCCAGCCCATCTGCGCGAGGGCGTCGGCGGTGCGCCAGGGGGGTGTGATATCGTCGTGGCGCGCGCAGTAGTTCAGCGCCTCCACCACGGTAATGGCGTGCATGAGGTCGGCCATGGTGTCCACGTCGGGAATGGGCGGCAGGTAGAGCGCCGGCAGGTCGCGCTCGCGAGCCTTCGCGATGTAGGCGGGCAGCACGGTGAGGCCCTCGGCGTTGTAGAACACGCCCGTGTGGCTGAAGTCGGTCGCGCGCGTCCAGCCGATCACCGACACGCCCATCTCCTGGTCAGGGGCCAGCACGATGCCGCCGCCCTCCACGTTGTCCAGGCGATGCAGCGCGTCGAAGCCGGCGAAGATGTCCGCCTTGGTGAGGGCCGGCATGTCGGCGCCCATGGACAGCACGGCGTCGGCCCCGCGTTCGAACGCCTGGTCAAACGCATGATTGTAATGTTCGTCGAAGCTGGCTCCCTCGTCGGCAATGAACACAATTTCGCGCGGCCAAGTGCCCGACTCTTCGAACAGGCGTCGCATCACGTCCACGTTCGACGCCGGCGTTGTGGAGATGATCAGCTCGTACACGTCGCGCACGTCCGCACCCGCCGCAACGGCGGCCTCGGCGCGCGCCTCAAGGTCGGCCAGCGCTGCGCAACATATTTCGGTCACGTCGAACAGCATGCAGTGATACAGTGCCGATGCCACCTCAGGCGTGAACACACCGTCCTTGAGCGTGGTCAAGCGCGTTTTCACCAGCCCCGGCACCGGCGGCTTACTGAACAGCAGCAGCACATTCTTACGTTCCCTCACAACACCCTCCTTGCAACCTTACGAGCACAACGCGGCCAGCCCTCTTTGTCATCCTGAGCGAACGAAGTGAGTCGAAGGATCCCGTGTGGCGCCAGCAGGAAGTCTCACTGTTGGCACCGCTCGGGATCCTTCCCCTGCGGGACTAGCTTCGCGTCGCGACTACGCGCCTTGCGGCGCTTCGCTCAGGATGACAAAGGAATTACTTCGCGATGAGTACCGGGACCGGCGAGCCGTTCAGTACTTTGTGGCTGACGCTGCCCATGTACTCTTTCAGGCCGCTCAGGCCGCGGCTGCCTATGACCACCATGTCGTAGTCGCGCTGCTCCAGCAGCTTGATGATTTCCGTAGCCGGATTCGTGCCCGTAAGCAACAGTGTGTCGGTGCGATCGACCACGGCTTCGCCCATTTCTTCTTCCATGTCGGCCAGCACGCCCTCGCCGTCGGCAATCATCATGTCGAGGATGTCCTTGAAGCTGGCCGTTTGCGATTCGTCCAGCAGCGGGATGGGCACCACATACACCAGGTCCAGGTGAATGGCGGGGTTGGGGGCCGCAAGCGCTGCGGCAAGTTCGAGCGCGCGCTTCGATCCTTCGGACTCGTCGACCGCAACCGCAATCTTCTTAATCTCCATGCTGGTCTCCTTCCACGCATTACCCCTGAGGGCTGGCGGACGCTTTCGGCCGTCCGCGCTACCGATATGCCCCCAGTATAAAGGTTTTACGGCGTGCGCGGGGCCTGATCGGAGCCCGATTACATCCCATTCGTGCCAGTTCCCCAACAGGCGCGTGCCAAGCGCCGCACACCCGATGCGCTGGCGACGGCCGCAGCGGCGCAGGGCGTAGCATGCACAGGAAACGCCCGCGCACGCGCGGCAGACGCGCCCCGGTGCGCACCGGCGCGGCGGCGGAAGAACCGACAAGGGAAGGACGCACCATGGAGCACTCCAACCAGGTAGACGCGGCAATCATTGGCTACGGGGCGGCGGCAAAACCGCTGGCCGTGGCCCTGGCAGACGCGGGGCAGACCGTCGCGGTCATTGAGCGCTCGCACAAGATGTACGGCGGCGCGTGCGTGAACACGGCCTGTCTGCCGTCGAAGATGCTGGTGCACGCCGCCGAGGTAAGTGCCTTCGAAGGGGGCGAATTCCCCGCCCGCGCCGAGCGGTTTCAGGCAGCCGTCAACCTGAAGAATCAGGCTACGAGCCGTCTGCGCGAGCGCAACTACCGCGTGTTGGCCGACCACCCAGGCGTGGAAGTGATCGATGGCGAAGCGTCGTTCATCGACACCACGCACCTGCGCGTACGCACCGACGAGGGCGAACGCACACTGGAAGCCACGCGCACGTTCATCGACACCGGCTCCGAGCCCAAGCTGCCACCCATCCCGGGCCTCGACGGCTCGCGCGTGTACACCAGCGAGTCACTACTGGACGTGGAGGTGCTGCCCGAAACCGCCATCATCATTGGCGCAGGTTACGTGGGGCTGGAATTCGCCTCGCTGTTCGCCGACTTCGGCGTGGACGTAACGGTTATGCAGAGCGGCACCGACTTTTTGCCGCGCGAGGACGCTGAGGTGGCCCGTGTCGTGCGTGCCAACTTCGAGCAGCGCGGCATCCATTTTATGTTGGGCGCAAACGTGAAAGCCGTGGAAGATGACGTGGCCGAAGCCCTTGTGGTGGTGGACGTCGACGGCAAGGAATCCCGTCTCACCTGCGATTTGGTGTTAGTAGCCACCGGGAGGCGCGCTGCCGTTGATCACCTGAACCTGGAGGCCGCCGGCGTGCGCACCGACGAGCGCGGCACCATCGTCACCGACGAGCACCTGCGCACCACGGCCCCGAACATCTGGGCCATGGGCGACGCGGCCGAGGCGCAGCAGTTCACGTACGTGTCGTACGACGGCTACCGCATTGTGGCCTCCGATGTACTGGGCGACGGCAGCTACACACTTGCCACTCGCGGCGCCGTGCCGTCGTGTATTTTCGCTGACCCGCCCATCGCGCACGTCGGGCTGACCGAGAAGGAAGCTCGTGACCAGGGCTTCGAGGTGGCCACTGCCACGCTTACAGCCGACGATATGCCTAAGGTGCCGCTGCTGGGCAAGGAGGCGCTGCTGATGAAAGCCGTGGTGGACGCATCCACCGACCGCGTGCTGGGCGTGCACCTCTACTGCACCGGTGCGCCCGAAATCGTGAACCTGGCGAAGCGCTTCCTCGACGACAACGCCACCGCCGCCGACTTCCGCGACGCCGTGTTCACCCACCCCACGGTCACCGAGGAACTAAACAACCTGTTCGCCAGCGTAGGGAAGTAGTGCCCGTGCTTTTCTTCTCTTCTTTCTTGACACGTATAACTGTACGTACTAGTGTTACAGTTATACGAAGCGGAGACACCTCGTAACCGAGGCGGCGCAGAGAGCGCGGAAGGAGAGCGGCATGGCGGACGAAGCAAAGCGGGACAACGCACCTGAAAACATGCTTGCGAACAGCACCGACGGCGAAGGCGCGCCCGAGAAACCGGACGAAGAACTGAGTGCCGCCCAGGCGTTCTTAGCCACGTGCGATGCCTACCATCAGCTCACGGCCGATGAGGCCGAAGAGTTCGTCGACGCCGGCGGCGTAACGGTAGTGGACGTGCGCTCGGCGGCGGAATACGCCGATGGGCATCTGCGCGGCTGCCTGCACATCCCCGCCGTCGAGGTGGGCACCACGCCCCCGCCCGCGCTGGCAGAGCACCAGCATGACCCCGTGCTGCTGTACTGCCGCACCGGCTCGCGCAGCAAGAAGACCGCCGCCAAACTTATTAAGATGGGCTTCACCAACATCTACGACATGGCCGGCGGCATCCTCGACTGGTCCGGCGTAACCGTAGGCGGCGACAAGGGATAAGCGGGTATCTCACTTCGCGTTATAAAAAGGTGACGCGCTGACGCGCTACTGAATACGCTATAGGGTATTCAAGTCCCTAACTTTACGACGCAGGCTGACTGACTTGAAGGCAAGATCCAACAAGAAGCATAGCCCCCGTAGGGATGCACTCCAGTGCATCCGCTCCGCCGAAGGCGGAGAACACGAGCATGACCTGCGTTTTCGCGCTTCGCGCGAACGGATGCTCTGGAGAGCATCCCTACGGGGGCTGTCCCGATTGCAAGTCAACGCCTACAAGGCAGTCAGCCCGCGTCATAAGGTTAGGGACGCAAGAAAACTCGTGGTGTATTAGCCAGCGCGAAGCGCGTCACACTTTTTTGCGACGCGAAACGCAGCCTGAGCAGCAAGGGCAGAGTAACAAAATGGTTTCGCGGGTTTTTCCCGTATTGTTTTCCTAGGTTTTTGCTTGACTTTGCTTGTGGTGCGTTCTATGGTGTAACTGTACTTAATTTGATTACAGAAACGCGGCGAAAGGACCGGCCATGAGAACACGAACGATTTCCCGAACAGCCTTGGGAGGCGTCGTGGTGGCGGTGGCGTTGGTAGCTGCGCTGGGGCTTTCGGCCTGCGCAGGCGGCCCAACTAACAGCGACAGCTCAGCAGAAGGATCAAATGGCGGTATAAATACCGCCACAGATACCGAGACCAGCGCTTATCACAAGATTACCGCAGCCGACGCAAAGGCCCTCATGGACGAAGGCGACGTCACCGTGGTGGACGTGCGCACGCCGCAGGAGTATGCCGACGGCCACGTGCCCGGCTCCGTGAACATCCCGAACGAGGACATCACCACCACCCCGCCCGACGGCCTGAACAAGGACGACACCCTCATCGTGTACTGCCGCACCGGCGTACGCAGCAAACAAGCTTCCGACAAGTTGGTGAGCATGGGCTTCACCAATGTGAACGACATGGGCGGCATTGTCGACTGGACGTACGACACCGTGAAAGGCACCACACCGAACGGCGACTAACCCACCTCCCACCTTCCCATCTCCCACTCCCCTCGGGAGGGTTGAAGGAGCGCGCCGCCCCTGACCACACGTAGGTGTAGGCAAACGCAATCGTGACGAGTCATCCCGGCCGGCACGCTCCCCCAACCCTCCCGAGCCCCTCCTTCTCTTCCCCTCACTTTCCCCAGTTCATCCCCACCCTCATTTAGAACTCGAAAGATTCATAGCCCAAATGGGCTATGAGTTCGGTGGGTGTGAACTTAGGAATGGCTCTGGTGTTGAACGCGGCAGCATCACGTGAAAGAATGGCATCTACTTGCTCTACTTGCGCACAGGCGGCAATAATGCCATCTTCGTAGTCGGGCTTTTCCAATGTGAGGGCCTGTTTACACACCGGGTCGTCCACAGCGGCAATATCAGCAATGCTAAACAGCAGGTCAAGCGCACGATAGCCCGCATCAGCGCCGGCCGACTTGGCCGCCCAATAAAATACATCCTTCACCGAGGTGCCCACTACCAACAGGCGCACGCCCTTGTCAATGCACACCATGACCGCACCCAGAGAGTCCTCAACGAAATCGGGCCGCTTTAATACAATATCGACCCAGACATTGGTATCAACCAGCACACTATTCATAGCGGCTCATATACAGGTCGCGCATCTCGTTATCAGTGAGGTTCGAGCACAACCCCTCGCCTACACCCGCCAGTTCCAGCAACGCCGCCTTCTTCTGCGTTCGCCCGCTCGACTTCTGAAGACTCTCCTGCAAAAACGGCGGAAGCTCACGCGAGGAAGCGAGTTGCTCCCACAAGGCGCGCACGGCAGCCGACGTACTCACGCCATGATCGCGCAACACTTTGTCGCCGCGCTCTTTGAGCGTCTGATCAATCCGAATATTCAACGTAGCCTGCATACGCCTCCTTCCGCTTTGGCGGTTCATTTTACCATAGTGCATTACCGTACTGCAAACGCTTCCTTTCCCTTGCCTCTTCTTCTCTTGCTCCCTCTCTCCCCTTCCACACAAATACACCTCCCCGGTGGCAAAACTTAGGACACCGGGGAGTTCAATAGTATTTTGAAGGATTGACTTGGGGTTTCTCTATAACGAGGATGGTCATTGCACCTATTTCACAAGGGAGAGGAGTCATTATGTCGGTTGAAGCTTATTGCATGAAGTGCAAGGAGAAGAAGGTCATGAAAGACCCGGTGGCGGGCGAGACGAAGAACGGCAAGCCCATCACGAAGGGTAAGTGCCCGGATTGCGGCAGCACCATTTGCCGCATCGGCAGCATGAAGTAGGCTTCGCGTTTCGCGAGCAAGCACAACGAACACGTACGCACAGAAAGCTAGGGGAGCCTACACATGGAAGTATCGTCAGTAAAGAAATACGCCGCCGAGGCATTCGGCACCTTCGTCCTTACGCTGTTCGGCTGCGGAAGCGCGGCTGTGGCGGGGGCCACGCTGGGAACGCTGGGCATTGCGCTGGCGTTCGGTCTGTCCATCATTGCCATGGCGTTTGTCATTGGCAACGTGTCCGGATGCCACATCAACCCGGCCGTATCACTGGGACTGTTTTTGGACAAGCGACTGTCGGCCAAGGACCTCATCGGCTACTGGGTTGCCCAGTTCATCGGGGGACTTGTGGCGGCGGCGGTGCTGGCGCTTATCATTAGTATGTGCGACTTGGGCGGCGTCATTATGACGGGGCTCGGCTGCAACGGCTTCGGCGAGCAGTCGGCCGTGGGGCTGTCTGTAGTGGGCGCCCTCATTGTGGAAGTCATTCTCACCTGCGTGTTCGTGCTGAGCGTGCTGGGCTCTACGGCGGATGAGCGCACGGCGCCCTACGCCGGCATCATCATTGGCCTCACGTTGGCATTTGTCCACATCATGGGCATTCCGCTGACGGGCACGTCGGTGAACCCGGCGCGCAGCTTCGGCCCGGCCGCCGTGCTGGCCGCCTCGGGCGACGTAACCGCGCTCAGCCAGGTGTGGGTGTTCATCGTGGCCCCGCTGGTGGGTGCCGCACTGGCCGCGCTCATCTGGGCAGGCCTCAAGAAGAAGGCGACGAACTAGTATTCCGCACAGTTAAAAGGGAAAGGCCCGCGCACCAGCCTTCGGGCTTGGACGCGGGCCTTTTCATAGGTGAGTCGCGGAAGGGGAAGATGGGGAAACGTAAGCGCACGGGCGCACGGGCGCACCTCCGCCTCCGCCGCGCAGCTCCGCCCTAGCCCAGCAAGGAGACAACATCCCCCAGCTTCAGCTTCTTCACCAGGGAAAGTATCGAAGAACTGCGTTCTTTCAGGCACACAATGCAAATGGGAGACATCACGGCATCTTCCGCCGTCATCATGCGCATGGCCAAACCGGGCAGCGCGCGGCCGAACGCCGGGATGCCGGTGGTGAACAGAATGCCATCCTTCAGCAGAAACGGGCCGATGTCGTCGATCCCCAGATCAACGAAGTGCAAATGCGGAGCACGCTTCGAGTACTCGGACACAATGGTTTCGTTCGCCTCGTGGAACCAGTCGGCGAGAGCAATCGGATAAGGCTCCAGGTCAGCCACCGACACGTGATCCTTCTGCGCGAGCGCGTGATCTTTGCGCACGAGCACGCCCGCCGGAACGGTGCCCACAGCGCAGCAGGTGGTGGTGCTGTGATTGAACGCACCCACCGTGATAAGCGCGTCGTACGTGCCCGCGTGAAGGCCTTCCAGCCCCGCACGACCCATGACCTGCTCAATAACAACCTCTAAACCCATCTGCGACTTCAGCAGCGCCGCAGTGTTTTCGCACACCACCTCGTAGCCGGGAAACGGCGGCGTATTCAGCGCCATATGCAAGGAGTTCAGCCGTTCCTTGTCGCCCTCGTCGTAGGTGCGCGCGAACTCTTCAAGTTCGTGGAAGCTTTCCATCACCTTCTCCGCCTTGCGATTGAAGGCGATGCCGAAGGGGGTGGGCCGCACGCCGTGGCTCTCTCGCACGAACAAACGATGGTTCAATTCGCGCTCAAGATCGGCGATAGCTTTCGAGACGGCCTGCACGGTCACATACAATTCTTTGGCGGCCGCCGACAGACTGCCACACTTCACCACGGTCACCATGTATGTGATTTGCTTAATGTTCAACAACACACCTTCATCAGGCCAAACGTGCACACCGGGAGCCATTGTACTCGCAGTGTGCACAGTACTTAGTCCTTAGAGGCGGCCTTCAAATTTATTTTTAAGCGAATTCGTATGAAAAATTGACAAGGGGGTACCGTAACTGCATGGTTACTTTTGTGCAAAAGCACAAGAAGACACAGTGCGCGACCATCAGGCAGCGCGCTTGCAACCCCCTATCACACTTTGCCTGAGGGCACTCTAGTTCTGCGACGCAGTGGCACCGGCCATGAGGGCGAGCTGGGTTGCCAGCCAGTGCTCGAAGGCTCGATAGGCGGGGGTCTTGCGGGATTTCAGGCTGACGAGGCAAATGGGAATGGCGATGGTGTCGGCCGCAACCAGCGGCTTAATTGCCGTACCGGGGAACATTTCGCCCAGCGCAGGAACGTGAACGATAAAGCAAACTCCCTGGTTGATAAGGTAATGGCGGATGAGCGTGTCCGTGCTGTCTATCACCGTACTCGGCACGGGCAGGTTCCGCTTGCGATAAAGCGCCATGAGAGCTTCGTTGAACGTTTCGAAATTCGTAGAAAAGGATGCCGGGTAGGACTGCAAATCTTCCAAGCTGACGGCATCGCGGTCCGCCAAGGGGTGACTCTTGATCATCTGCACGCCCGGAGACACCGTGCCCACCGGTATGCAGTCAACCTCCGGATGCGAGAAGGGGCCCACCACGATAAAGGCGTCGTATTCGTCGGAACACAGCCCCGACAGCGCGCCTTTCCCTGTATCCAGCACGACGGAGGTGTCGATGCCCAGCCCTCGTTTCGCAAACGCAGCTATGCTGCTGCACGCCCGCTCGTGGCCGACGAAGGGCGGCACGCACAAGGCCAAACGCAACGCGCCGGGCTGATGCACGTCCTCGTACGATGCAGAGAAGGCCTCCAAGTCATCAAAATTGCGCAAAACCGAAAGCGCGCGCTGATAAAACGCCGTACCGAAGGGAGTGGGACGCACACCACGACTCTCGCGTACGAACAGCTGATGACCCAGTTCGTGCTCGAGATCTGCGATAGCTTTTGACACCGCTTGCACCGTGACAAATTGGTCTTTTGCTGCCGCCGACAGACTGCCGAGCTCAACCACGGCAGCAAAGTAGCGAATTTGCTTAATGTTCAACGATTTTGCTTTCACATTCACCTCAGTGGCATTGTCCTCGGGCATTTTACTGCGCTTCACCTGCCTCACCGCTCGCCTTGAACCCTTTCAAAAACTTTTGTAACCTCACGGATACAGAGGGGGCGCTCTGCGAACCCTCCTCTTTTGCGCCAGGGGGGGTTGAAGGGGGTGTCGAAGGAGCTGCCGACCCTCTCCCCCCAACAGCCCAACTGCCCAACTGCCCGACCACCCCCGAAGATCGCTTGCCTCCTTCGTATACCTCGGCGGTTTGATGGCGTAGCTGCCGCATCGGCGACGCACCCGTTTCGGCCCCTGGAAGGTTTGTGGCGAAGCGCGCCTGCTCAGGGACGGCCATGAAGTAAAGGGATACCATGGTGGGCGAGAGATCGAGACTAAGGGGCCGCATGGGTATCCTCAAACAGAGCGACTACGCCGACGTGCAGCGCGTGGGCATCCCGCGTGCGCTTTTGTACCACCGCTATGGCGTGCTGTGGGAAACGCTGTTTGCCGAGTTGGGGCGTGAGGTGGTGCTCAGCCGCGAGACCGACCGCGCGCTCGTGGCCGAGGGCGAGGCGCTCTCCGTGGACGAAAGTTGCCTGGCGTCGAAAGTGTACATGGGTCACGCAGCCAGCCTCGTGGGCGCGTGCGATGCGCTGTTCGTACCCAGCTTTGCGAATCTGGGGCACCGCAAGGGGTTCTGCACCAAGTTCCAAGCACTGCCCGACATGGTGGCGAACACGCTGCGCGACCGCGACGTGCGCGTGGTATCGTGCCTGGTAGACGAGCGGGGCGAGCGCCTGGGGATGCGCGAGGCATTCATGGGGCTGGCCGAGCGTTTTGGCGCGAACCCGCGCGAAGCGAAGCGGGTGTGGAAGGCGGCCTCGCGCGCTCAGGAGCGTGCGTGTCGGGCTACGGCGGAGGCGCAGGAGCGGCAGCTGGCGGCGCTGGAGGCGGCGGGCGCGGGCGGCGGCGCGGGTGACGCGCTGGCCGAGCAGCCGCTTACTATAGTAGTAGTAGCGCATCCGTATTTGGCGCACGACCCCTACCTGGGCGGCAGCGTGACCGACCCACTCAAACGCCTGGGTGCCGTGGTGCTCTACGCCGATGAGATGGATCGCTGGCGCGCCTTCAAAGCCAGCTTGGAATTCTCCGAAACGCTGCAGTGGATTGTGAACCGCGAGCTCATTGGCGCGCTGACGCTTCTGCACAACAAGGTGGACGGCGTGGTGCTGCTGAGCGCGTTTCCGTGCGGGCCGGACTCCATGACCGACGACGCCATCATGCGCTGTATCCAGGGCAAACCCATTTTGAACCTGACCATCGACGCACAGAGCGGCACGGCCGGGCTGGAAACGCGCATCGAGAGTTTCGTCGACATTCTGCGCTACCAGAAGAGCGGAGGCTACGTCCATGGCTGAGATGTTTGAGGGCGGCGCGGGCGCAGAAAACGCGCCAGCCACTGGCGGCGCAGCCCCCGCCGCAAGCAACTCCCCCACCAGCGACGACCGCACGCGCAGCGGGTTCACCCTGTTCAACGGGTCGGACGACGATTCGCTGCGCGCCCGCATTGCCCTGCAGCTGGAACGCAAGCGCCCGCCGCGCCTTCTGCCGCCGCGCCCGCGCCAGCCCAAACGCGACCGCCACGCCCGCACGCGCGTAGCCTTTTTGCGCTACAGCTACTACGACATCGTGTTCAAATTCTTTGTTGAGCAGGTGCTCGACGCCGACTACCTGCCGCTCCCTGAGCCCACAAAACGCACGGTTGAACTGGGCAGTCGCAACGCGAGCGACTACGTGTGTGCCCCCTTCAAGCACATTCTGGGCGACTACATTGAGGCGCTGGAGCTGGGCGCCGACGTGCTCGTGCAGTTCGCAGGCCCCTGTCGCCTGGGCTATTACGGCGAGCTACAGGAGTCCATCCTGCGCGACATGGGCTACGAATTCCAGATGCTGAACTTCGCCACCGTCACCGGCAAGCCGCTGACGGAGTACATCGAGGTGTGCAAGAAAACGGTGAATCCGAATCTGTCGGTGCCGCGCGGCGTGCGCGGTATGCTGGCGGTGTTCAAGATGATTGAATGCTTGGACGAAGCGCAGGACTTTTACCTGGCCCACGCCGGATTTGAGGTGGAGCGCGGGTCGTTCGACCGCACGCTGGCGGCTTATCACGCCGACATGCGCGCCGCCACCACCGAGCGCGACATTGCCGAGGCACAGCGTCGCGGCATGGAGGCTCTGCGCGCGCTTCCCCTGCGCCACGTTGAGCGCCCCGTGCGCGTGGGCGTGGTGGGCGAATACTTCACCGCGGTAGACCCCCACTCCAACCTGGGGCTGGAGCGCAAGCTGCTGGACATGGGCGTGGAGGTGCATCGCCTGCTGAACATGACCAACCGCAACCTGCGCTACCACGAGAAGAATCTACGCGCCAGCATTGCCGACTACGTACGTTACGACATGGGCCCCACGTCTAGCATGACCATCGCCGCCACGCTGAAGTACGCGCAAGAAGGCTTCGACGGCGTGGTGCACTTGAAGTCGTCCGGCTGCACGCCCGAGGTGGACTGCATCCCCGTGTTGCAGCAGGTCAGCCGCGACACCGGCATGCCCATCCTGTACCTCAGCTACGATTCGCAAACCAGCGACACCGGCCTCGACACCCGCCTGGAGGCCTTCTACGACATGCTCGCCATGAAAAAGGAGAAGACACGATGAGCGAATAGCCCGCCTTTGTCGCCCGGGGTGCCGAATACGCCACCCCTTGTCATCCTGAGCGGAGGCGCGTAGCGCCGGAGTCGCGACGCGAAGCTAGTCCCGCAGGGGAAGGATCCCGAGCGGCGACAGCTAGCTTTGTTACGAGGGGTTTTCGCAGTAAAAGGAGAAGCAAGATGAGCGAAGCAGAATCAAACTACTACCTGGGGATAGACATTGGATCCATTTCCACGAAGGGCGTGATCATTGACGCGAATCGCTCCATTGTGGCGCGCTCGTATTTGTGGACGGAGGGCAATCCCGCCGAGGCCGCGCGGCGCGTTGTGGCCGACCTGGGGTCGCAGGTAGACCGCGACACCGTGTGCGTGCGCGCCGTAGGAACCACGGGCAGCGCGCGGCGACTGGTGGGCGCGCTCTGCGGCGCAGCCGTGGTGAAAAACGAGATCACCGCGCACGCCGTGGGCACCACGTTTCTGCACCCCGACGTGCGCACCATTCTGGAAATTGGCGGACAGGATTCCAAGATCATCTGCGTGGAAGGCGGCGTGGCGGTGGACTACGCCATGAACACGCTCTGCGCTGCTGGCACGGGCGCGTTTCTGTCGAGCCAAGCGCACCGGCTGGGCGTAGAGGTGGAGGAATTCGGCGCCATTGCGCTCACGTCGCAGAAGCCGGCGAACATCGCGGCGCGCTGCACCGTGTTTGCCGAGAGCGACCTCGTGCACAAGATTCAGGTGGGTTACGCGCGCGAAGATATCATCGCCGGGCTCTGCCGCGCCGTGGCGTCGAACTACCTGAATAACGTGGGCAAAGGCAAGAAAATTGTCGCGCCGGTGGTGTTCCAAGGCGGCGTGAGCAAGAACGCCGGTGTGGTGCAAGCATTCGAGGACATGCTGGGCATGGACGTGCTGGTAGACCCAGACGGCCACCTCATGGGCGCGTTCGGCGTGGCCCTGCTGGCCGCCGAGGCTGCACCCGGGGCCGGCGCGGGTGGCGGCGAGCCCTTCGACTTCGATGCCCTCAACACCTTCGAGTTCGCCACCCGCGAGGTCGAGTGCCAAAAATGCGCCAACCACTGCGAAATCATCTGCGTCTACCGCAACGAGTCCCTCATAGACTCCTGGGGCAACCGCTGCGACAAAGGCGCCATAAAACCAAGCGTGTAGGTGCAGCGCTGTAAATGCTGTAAAGGTAACGCATTACACTACCTCTTTGCCTAAAGCGCTCCGCTAACCTTCATTCATTCCACAAACCGACTGGCGTTCTGCGCGACGCAACAATGTGACGCGCTTACGCGCTACCAATTACGCCAAAATCATTCCGCATCCCTCACTTTATGCCGTAGGCTGACTAGCAGGAAGGCGAAACCCTACAAGCAAGGCAGGCCTTGTAGGGATGCTATCAGCGACGGCGCACAGCGCCTAGTCCCTTTAGGGAAGCATCCGTTCGCGCAAAGCGCGAAAACACAGGTCGTAGGATGATTCGATCCCTAGTGAACCAGCCATTCATCTCTATGCAGCGGAAGGCAACAATCAATCACCCCCCCTTCGCTGTGCAAGCACCTCCCCCAAAATCGGCACAAAATCGCGTTTGGGGCGTGCGGCAGGATTCTTGGACTTACTCAGGCTACCAGCCCGAGTCTTCTACG
>DSLMC04103__coassemble_970_pt1 | contig 15399 bp, 11 predicted proteins | sample DSLMC04103__metabat2_high_PE_001 | metagenome-assembled genome bin DSLMC04103
CTCGATCGGTCGTGGACCGCCTCAAGGCGGTCCAACTTTCTGCCGCACGCCCTTTATGTATGGATTTTCGCCCGATTTCGCCGCCTCGACGACTTCGCGAAATATTGACCTGGGATTTCTCATACAAGTGCTCATCAAATCCGTACATAAACGGCGATTTGTGCCATTTTTTGCCAGGTTCTATGTCAGGTAGGATCATGGCCATCGATAAACCTCTTGTTCGATTGTGTTCTCAACCTTTGAGGGCCGCCGTCCCGCTCTCATAAAGTGTGACGCGCTTCGCGCTGCTGATTACGCCACAAGATGACTGCCCTCCCTATCACTATGACGCGGGTTTTTTCATGTACGATATCTCTAACTAAAAAGGTAATCCACGTAGGGGCGCTTCACGAAGCGCCCTTTCGCGCGCAGCGCGAAAACGCAGGTCATGGTTGTGTTCTCCGCCTTCGGCGGAGAGGGCGATTCGTGAATCGCCAACCGCCAACCTGTCGGTATCGCCTACAAGCTCAGTCAACCCGCATCATAAGGCAAGGAACGCGGGAAAACTCATGGCGTATTAGCCAGCGCGTAAGCGTGTCACACTTTTTTGTGAAGTGGGGCGCTCGTGAATGTGAGGCTGGTTTACTGCGTGGGCCCTTCGGCAAAGATGCGTTTCTTGAACAGATTTGCGCCAACGCTCGGCGCGCGCAGCCTCAGCCCGGGCTCTTACTTTAGAATAGCGCAGTCATCTATCTTTAGCGCTCGTGTGCGCTTTGTCGCCACGGCGTTTTCCCAAGCAAGCGACGTGCGTAAGGAGCAGGCTATGTGCGGAATCGTGGGCTATACGGGGTCGCGCCCCGTGAAGGATATCCTGATTGAGGGCCTGACACGGCTTGAGTATCGCGGTTACGATTCGGCGGGCATTGCCGTTGAACAGGATGGACGCTTGCAGGTGGTGCACGCCAGGGGCAAGGTGAGCGGCCTTGCGCAGCTGGTGGCGCCGCTTGGGCTCACGGGTACCTGCGGCATTGGGCACACGCGCTGGGCCACGCACGGCCGCCCCTCCGAGGCGAACGCGCATCCCCATGTTTCCTGCGACGGCCACGTGGCGGTGGTGCACAACGGCATCATCGAGAACTTCGCCGAACTGCGCGAGGAACTGGAAGGCCGCGGCCACACCTTCACCAGCGAAACGGACACCGAGGTGATAGCGCACCTGGTGGAAGAGGCGTTCCGCACTAACCGCGACCTGCTGCAAGCCGTGCGCGAGGCTGTTGAGCGCCTGATTGGCGCCTACGCCCTGGCCGTGGTGAGCGACCAGGAGCCCGGCACCATCATTGCCGCGCGCAAGGATTCGCCGCTGGTGGTGGGCATGGCCGAGGACGGTGCGTATGTGGCTTCGGATATTATCGCGCTGATTGACGCCACGCGCGACGTGGTGGTACTCGGCGACGGCGACTTCGCCAAACTCACGCCTGCGGGCATTACTTATTATAAAGTGCGCGGCGAGGAAGTGTACGAGCCGCAGACCACCCACATCGACTGGGACGTGGACGTGGCCGAAAAGGGCGGCTACCCCGACTTCATGCTGAAGGAAATTCACGAGCAGCCGCGCGTCATCCGCGACACGCTGGCCGGACGCCTGGTAGACGGGCACTTGGCCATCGACGAGCTGGATCTTTCGCCCGAGGAATTGAACCTCATCGACCGCGTGTACGTCATCGCGTGCGGCACGTCGTATCACGCGGGACTCATTGCGAAGAACCTCATTGAGGGCTGGGCGCGCATCCCCTGCGAGGTGGAAGTGGCGAGCGAATTCCGCTACCGCAACCCCATCATTACGCCATCGACCCTGGTAGTGGCCGTGTCGCAGTCGGGCGAGACCGCCGACACGCTGGCCGCCGTGCGCGACGCACGCGTGAAGGGTGCGAAGGTGTTTGGTATTACGAATGTGGTGGGCTCGCCGCTGGCGCGCGAATCGGACGGCGTCATTTACACGAAGGCCAACAAAGAGATTGCGGTGGCATCCACGAAGTCGTTCTTGGGACAGGTGGTGTCGCTCACGCTGCTGGCGCTGCTTTTGGCGCAAGCGAAGGGCAAGCTGAAGACGAACCAGGTGCGCCTGCTGTTCCATGAGCTGGCCGACACGGCTGAGCAGGTGGAACACATCCTGGCCGACACAACGGCCATCGACGAGGCGGCGCGCGCGTGCAAGGACGCGAAGAGCGCGCTCTTTGTGGGACGCGGCATGGGTGCGGCCATTTCGTACGAAGGCGCGCTCAAGCTGAAGGAAATCAGCTACCTGCACGCCGAGGCCTATCCGGCTGGCGAGATGAAGCACGGGCCCATCGCGCTCATCGACGAGGGTTTCCCGGTAATTGCGGTGGCCACGAAAAGCCCCGTGTACGATAAGCTGGTGTCGAACATCCAGGAGGCGAAGGCGCGCGGCGCGATGGTGGTGGCGGTGGCAACCGAAGGCGACGAGGACATTCGCGCGCACGCCGACCACGTGATCTACATTCCGAAGGTGCGGGATGCGTTCTCTGCGATTACAGCGAGCGTGCCGTTGCAGTTGTTTGCGCGGGCGATTGCGGTTGAACGCAACTGCGATGTGGACCAGCCTCGCAACCTGGCCAAATCGGTTACGGTGGAGTAGGTGCTGCTTGTCCGTCGTCTCGGGTGGCAACGCCCAGTCGCTCGGACAGTCCTGGGCTCGCACGAACAGCCCACTGGGCTGTTCGGCTCGTGCGGAACTCGCTTGGTGGGCGCTGCCACCCGAGCCGACTGCCGGGTTGCTACTCCGGGCGATGGGGCCAGGTTGCGTGGGGGAGAGAAGAGGGATTCAACCTGTGGGAGAGGGTTTGTTGATGAGTGAAAAGGACATGAATAGTCATCCTGAGCAGAATGATGGGGCATCCTGTCGTCCAGAGCAGAGTGGCGTTGACGCCGCCCCTTGTCGACCCGAGCCAAGCCCCGATGGCGCTACCTCTTGTCATTCTGAGCGGAGCGCTGAAAGCGCGGAGTCGAAGGATCCCGGGCGGCGCGAGAGCGCGCAGGTGCCTGCTGGCTTTGAGGGGCTGGAGGGGCAGGTGGGGCTGGGCGTGGACATCGTGGAGATCGCGCGCATGAAGCGTATCCTAGAGCGAACGCCCAGTTTCGCACGACGAGTGTTCTCGGAGGAAGAGCGTGCCTATTGCGAGGCCACGGCGGCGCCGGAGGTGCACTTTGCCACGCGTTTTGCGGCGAAAGAAGCGGTGGTGAAGGCGCTCGGCACCGGGTTCACGCGCGGGATTGGCGTGCGCGACATTGAGGTGCGCCGCAACACGAAGGGCCGCCCGTATGTGGTGCTGTCGGGGCGTGCGAAGGAAATTGCGGCTGAGCAGGGCGTGCGTGAGTTGCCCATTTCGCTTTCCTTCACGCATACCGAGGCCGTGGCGTGCGCGATGGCTATCACCGAAGATGCCCGCCGCGCGGCCGAGAAGCGCGTCGACCCCATGGAAGAGCTGGCAAAACAGTTCAAAGAAGCCCGCAGCATGCTCGACGAAATGGAACAACCCACCCCCGCACCTGATGCATCGGACTCTTCTGCATCCTAGCGTCGATTGTGCGCCAGATAGCCGCACTGGGTGCTGGCTGTACGAAAACGGGAGTACAATCGGCAAAACTGAGTTGGGTTGCGGAAGGCGGTGGGCATGGACGTGCGGGAATTTTCTTCTGACGAGTTGGTGGCCCTGGTGCCGGTGCCGGCGGATGATGCCAACAAATACACGCGCGGAAAGCTGACGGCGCTGGTGGGTAGCGCGCGCTACCCGGGGGCTGCGTGCCTGGTGGCGCGCGCCTCGCAGCGCATGGGCGCGGGCTACACCGAAGTGGTCACGGCTCCCGAGGCGATGGCGCTCGTGCACGCCGTCAGTCCTTCGCTCGTGGTACGCTCATGGGAGGGGCTACAGCCTCTTGATCTGCCCGTTTCGCGTCCCGGCAAACCCTGCGCACTCGCGGTGGGCAGCGGTTTTGACGCGCAGGATGAAGAAGCCGTCCGGCTCGTGCAGTTCGTGTTGAAGCGGGCGCAGGCTCCTGTGCTGGTAGATGGCGGCGGGTTGGCGGCGCTTTCCACGAAGAAGGGGAGGCGGTTGCTAAAACGGCGCTTTATCTTGGGTTTCCCCACGGTTATCACGCCGCATGGCGGCGAGGCGGCGCGGCTGGCGGAGCCGCTGGGGCTGGCGACGGATGATCTGGCGCGCCTGGCGCTTTCCCTTGCGCGTGCCTATGGCGTGACGGCGGCGGTAAAAGGCCCCGACACGTTCATCTCCGACGGCGACCAGGTGGTACGCATGGCGCTTGGCACGCCTGCGCTCGCGAAGGCGGGTACGGGCGACGTGCTGGCGGGCCTGGTGGCGGCCTTGCTCGCGCAGGGCTTGGCGCCGCTCGATGCCGCGGTGCTGGGCACCTCGCTGCACGCGCTCGCGGGGCGCGCCGCCGAGGCGCGCCTCACGTCGGTATGCGTCACGGCCGAAGATGTGGTCGACTTCCTCCCCGAGGCTTTCAAAACGCTTGTCAGTGAAGGGCTGCCTACAGCGTAAACGACGCCCTCACCTGCGCGTGGCACAAAAGGGCCTTACAGTGCGTAAACGGTTGCGCGAGAGGAGCAGCGCGGGAAAGCGAAGCGCTACAATGGGCGGAAACCATGACGTTGCCGCACGGGCGGTGGTCGGCCTGTCTGCGTTCGGCCTGCTCACACCCCATAGTGCGGCGTCCCGACTCAAGGAGCGTGAAGCGGTGGATACCACCAAAAAGCATGACTGGGGTTTGATTGTTGCGGGAGTTCTGCTGGCGCTGTGCGCGCTGTTCTTCCTGGTGGCGCCAGGGTTGACGCTGGTCACCATCACGGCCATCGCGGGCGCGGGCTTTCTCGTGTCGGGCGTGTTTGACATTATTAACTATGTGCGGTTCCGCAAAGTGATGAACCTGTCTGGCTGGGCGGTGGCATACGCGGTGCTCGACATTGTGATTGGTCTCATGCTACTCATTCACCCGCTGGCGTTCGCGGGGGTTATCCCGTGGGTCATTGGCGCGTTCTTCCTGGTATTCGGCGTGTTTGAGATTGTGGGCGCGTTCCGCATCCGCAAGTCGGTGGGGTCGCTCTGGGGCTGGATGCTGTTCTCGGGCATTGTGAGCGCGCTCTGCGGCGTCACGTTTTTCCTGGTGCCCACGACGTTCGTTCTCTTCCTCGCGCTGTTTGTGGTGATGCGCGCGGCGTCGCTCGTGGTGTACGGATGGAACGCGGGCAAGGCTATGACGTTATAGCTGATCGCCTGCCGGTGTCCGATTGGGCACAGAGTGGTTGCAACCTTTGCTGAAACCATGAGCGCTGCGCCTCGCGTTGCTGGCTCGTGGTAGAATCTCGAAGAAACGAAGAAGGCCCCGAAACGCTCGGGGCCTTTGTTCAGAAGGGCCGCGCAAGCCCTGAGATGACGACGGCGGTGACACTTATGGCAGACGAACAACAATCTCTCCTTGATGAGCGGGCGCTTGCGGAAGCGACAAGCGATCCGGCGGCGCGCGTCGAGGCGCTCAGGCGTGAGATTGAGCACCACAGCTATCTCTATTACGCCTGCGATGCGCCTGAAATATCCGACGGGGCGTTCGACTCGCTCATGCGTGAGTTGCGCGAGTTGGAGGCGGTGCACCCTGAACTGGTGGATCCGGCCAGCCCCACGCAGCGCGTGGGTGGCTATGTGGGCGAACAGTTTGCGCCGGTGCGGCATGCGCGTCGTATGTATTCGCTCGATAACGCCATGGACCTGGGCGAACTTGACGCGTGGCTGGAGCGCGTGGTGGAAGCGTTTGGGCGCATGGTGCCCGTGGTGTGCGAACTGAAGATTGATGGGTCGTCCATTGCGCTGACGTACGAGGGCGGGCGCTTGGTGCGCGCGGCGACGCGCGGCGACGGGACCACGGGCGAGGACGTGACGGCCAACATGCGCACGGTGAAGGACGTGCCGCTGCGCCTGCGGGCCGAGGCGCTGGGCACGCTGGTGGATGCCTCCGCGCCGGTGGAGCTGCGCGGCGAGGTGTATATGCCGAAGTCGAGTTTCGAGGCGCTGAACGCAGCTGCCGAGGCCAACGGCAAGCAGGCGTTCGCGAACCCGCGCAACGCCGCCGCGGGCAGCCTGCGTCAGAAGGACCCGTCCATCACGTCGTCGCGTGACCTGTCGACGTTTTTGTATGCGGTGGCCGACGAGCGTGCGCTGGCGGTTGAGGGCCAGTGGGAACTGCTGCAGTGGCTGCGCAAGGCCGGCTTCCACGTGAATCCCGACGTGGAGTTGTGCGAAACGCGCGAGGCCGTGCACGCGTTCTGTGAGCGCGTGGTACAGCGCCGCGACCACTTGCCGTACGAGATTGACGGCGTGGTGGTGAAAGTGAACTCGTTCGCGCAACAGGCCGCCATGGGCTACACGGCGCGCGCGCCGCGCTGGGCCATTGCGTTCAAGTTTCCGCCGGAGGAAAAAACCACGCTGCTGCGTGACATAACGGTGCAAGTGGGACGCACGGGAAAGCTGACGCCCGTGGCCGAGATGGACCCGGTGGTGGTGGCGGGTTCCACCGTGGCGCGCGCGACGCTGCACAACGAGGACGAGGTGCAGCGCAAGGACGTGCGCGTGGGCGACACGGTCATCGTGCGCAAGGCGGGCGACGTGATTCCCGAGGTGCTGGGCCCCGTACTGGCGCTGCGCCCGGCCGATGCCGCGGTGTGGCACATGCCGAAGAACTGCCCGAGTTGCGGGTCGCCTGTTATTCGCGAGGAAGGCGAGGTGGACTTCCGCTGCATTTCTATCGACTGCCCGGCGCAGGCGTTGGAGCGCCTGCTTCATTGGGCAAGCCGTGGTGCCATGGACATCGACGGTATGGGTGAGGAAATTGTGACGCGCCTGGTAGAGAGCGGCCGTTTGTCTGACGTGGCCGACTACTACACGCTTGACGAGGTGGAGTTGTCATTGCTCGACATGGGGCGCGTGAACAAGGACGGCGAACCCATTCGCCTGGGCGAGACGGTGGCGAAGAAACTAGTGGCCGGCATTGACGCGAGCCGCAGCCGCACCTTCGCTCGCGCGCTGTTTGGCCTGGGTATGCGCCATGTGGGCAAGACCATCGCCGAACTTTTGGCCGCGGCGTACCCGTCGATTGACGCGCTTATGGCTGCGAGCGAGGAAGACCTCGCCGCCATCGACGGCGTGGGCCCCAAGATTGCTCATAGTGTGTATCTGTTCCTGCGCACGCCCGACAACGCGGCCGTTATTGAGCGCTTGCAAAAGCGCGGCGTCACGCTAGCCGACGAGGCGAGCGACCCCGGCGAGCAGCTGCCCCAAACCCTCGCCGGTCTCACGTTTGTGCTGACCGGAAGCCTGGTTGAAAGCGGCATGACTCGCGACGAGGCTGGCGCCGCTCTGAAAGCCCGCGGCGCAAAGGTGAGCGGCAGCGTGTCCAAAAAGACCAGCTACGTCATAGCGGGCGAAGCTGCCGGCAGCAAATACGACAAAGCCGTGAGCCTCGGCGTCCCTGTCCTTGACGAACCTGCCCTCCTGCGCATCCTGGAAACCGGCGAACCCCCAGCGGTTCTGGCGGAATAGCACCCAAGGGGCCACGTCGACCGCTTCGTAAAAGTGTGACGCGCTTCGCGCTACCGATTACGCCAAGAGGTGATTGCCCTCCCCACCATTATGACGAGGGCTTATTCCTGTACAATAAATCTAACTAGAATGGTTATCTTTGTAGGGGCGCTTCACGATGCGCCCTCTCCGCCGAAGGCGGAGAACCCATTTTCCCCATCCTCGAAAACTTAGTCAAAAGTCGCTCGAAAAATTAGTAAAAATGCCTCGAAAAATTAGTTGAACTCGCTCGAAAAATTAGTAACCCCAGGTCGACGTTGTGTCTGTGTAAAGGGCGTCGCTATAATCTTGTACATAGTGAGCGACACATAAATTCGCACGATATTTTGATATTTTAACGTCAAAATGTTAAAATATCAAAATACCGCGGGTGAAGTGAGGCTCCGATGACCTTTGTTAAAACTGCGATTATTGAATTGAAGCGTAAGTTCATGCCCTCGCTGGTGAAGGAGATTGTTGCGTTCGCTAATACCGAGGGTGGCACTATTTATATAGGTGTGGAAGATGACGGTAATGTTATCGGCGTGGATGACCCGCAGGAAACGGCTGACGCCATCAATCACATGATCCATGACGCTATTGTGCCGGACTTGAGTATGTTCGCCGAGGCACACGTTGAAGGGTTCGATGATTTCGACCTGGTGGTGGTTACGGTGCATCGCGGGCCCGATCTTCCATATTGCATCGCTGGCAAGGGGCTGCGGCCGGAAGGGGTCTATATCAGGCAGGGGACCAGCGCTCAGCCGCTTACCTATGATGGAATTCGTCACCTTTTACGTCAGATGAGCGCCGAGTCGTTCGAGGAAGCGCGCTCGCTCGATCAAAACCTCACCTTCGAAGAAGCGGCTGCCGTGCTCAAAAAGCACGACATTCAGTTCGGAGTTGCGCAGAAACGCTCGCTTGGCGTGGAGGGCACCGATGGCTTGTTTACCAACTTGGGTTACCTGCTTTCCGACCAATGCGCGTGCAGCATCAAGGTGGCGCGCTTCACGGGAACCACGAAGGCGGTATTTCAAACGCGCCGGGAGTTCGCCGGCTCGGTGCTTCGCCAAGTGGGTGATGCACTGGAGCTTCTCGATCTGCTGAACAACGTACGGCTGTCTGTCGGTGGCAAGCCTGAGCGCATTGAGTCGCGCGACTACCCGGAGGAAGCGTTGCGCGAAGCGGTGCTCAACGCCGTGGTTCATCGCGATTACGGCATTAGGGCAAGTGTCGGTGTGAATGTGTTCGATGACCGGTGTGAAATAATTTCCCCTGGTGGGTTGCCGCATGGTGCCACCGAGGAAGGCGCGCTTGCGGGCATTTCCGTCGCGCGCAACGTGGGGCTATCGGCGCTGTTCTACCGGCTGCGGTGGATTGAGGCATACGGCACCGGCATCATGAAAATCATGGGCAGCTACGAAGGAACCGGGCTTGAACCCTCCGTGGAATTTCTCGATGGTGCCGTAAAAGTTGTCCTGCCAAATGTGAACGCCGTGACTTCTTCCGAGCCATACCATCAGTTCTCTTTTCGGGAAGAAGAATGCGCAGGCGAACTTTCCGATGATAAGCTCCACGTGCTCAGGGAACTTCCCGATAAGGCGAATCTTTCGAAAAGCGAGGTGGCCAAGCGCACGAAGTTCTCGCCCACAAAAACAGCGCGTCTGTTGAAAGAGCTGGTGAAAGAGGGGTGGGTGGAAGCAAGGGGCTCAACCAGAGACCGCACTTATCGCAGAGTGCGAGCGCCGCATTCCCTCTCGTAAGAAGGAATTCGGAAGACAAAGCCGACCGCTCACCGATGGGGTTACGGAAAATTTATTCGTAACACCACGTCTGGAAGGTGAGTGCTATAGTGTGTTACGCTAATTCAAAACGTAACACGGGCGCCAAGGGCGCGGGAGAGTGAGGGCTCATGGGAACGATGACGCGGCGGCAGTTTGCGAAGATGGCCGGAGCGGGGGCGGCGGCGCTGTCGGTTGGCGGGTTGTTGGCGGGCTGCGCGAGTGGTGGCGAGAGCGCTCCGGCGGCGGACAAGGGTGACGGCGCGCAAACCACGCCAACCACTCCGAACCAGGTAATCGTGTCCATGACGCCGGGTTCCGAGCCGGCGGCGGGGTTCGACCCGTTCGTGTCGTGGGGCTGCGGCGAGCATGTGCACGAGCCGCTCATCCAGTCCACGCTTATCACTACCGACACCGACCTCAACTTTGTAAACGACCTTGCCACGTCCTACGAGGCATCAGACGATGGCATGACCTGGACGTTCACCATCCGCAATGACGTGAAGTTCACCGACGGTCAGCCGCTCACGGCGCGCGACGTTGCCTTTACCTTGAACGGCATTCGCACCGGCGAGGCATCCGAATGCGACCTATCCATGGTGAAGGAAGCTGTCGCCCTTGACGACACCACGGTGGAAATTCACATGGAGAAGCCGTTCAACGCGCTGCTGTACACGCTGGCAGTTATCGGCATCGTGCCCGAGCACGCCTACGACGAGAACTACGGCGACAAACCCATTGGCAGTGGCCGCTACAAGCTGGAGCAATGGGACAAGGGTCAGCAGGCTATTCTCGTGGCGAACCCCGACTACTACGGCGACGCGCCCCAGATGGAGCGCGTGGTAGTGGTGTTCATGGAAGAGGACGCCTCGCTCGCTGCGGCGCAGTCTGGCCAGGTGGACGTGGCCTACACGGCCGCAACCTTCGCCGCCAACCAGCCGGCGGGATACGACCTGCTTAACTGCGCGTCGGTGGACTCGCGCGGTATCTCGCTGCCGTGCGTGCCTGCTGGCGGCACGAAGGTGGAGCAGGGCGACATGGCCTACGAAGTGGGCAACGACGTGACCTGCGACCGCGCGGTGCGTCAGGCCATCAACTACGGTGTAGATCGTCAAAAGATGATCGACAACGTGATGAACGGCTACGGCACCGTGGCCTTCAGCGTGGGCGATGGCATGCCGTGGTCCTCACCCGACATGCAATGCACAACCGACGTTGACAAGGCGAAAAAGCTGCTCGACGACGCGGGTTGGACCCCCGGCGCCGACGGCGTGCGCGAGAAGGATGGCGTACGCGCCTCGCTCAACCTGTACTATTCCGCCGGCGACTCCGTGCGCCAGGCCATCGCGGCCGAGTTCGCCAACCAGATGAAGGACCTCGGCATCGAAGTAAGCATCAAGGGCGCCAGCTGGGATGACCTCTACCCACACCAGTTCACCGACCCCATCGTGTGGGGCTGGGGCACCAACGCCCCCGTGGAAACGTACAACCTGTTCTACTCGAAGGGCACCGGCAACTACGCCAGCTACGAGAACCCAACGGTGGACGCCTACCTGGACGAAGCGCTCGCGCAGCCGCTGGTGGAGGACTCGTTCGACTTCTGGAAGAAGGCCCAGTGGGACGGCCAGGCCGGCATCGCGCCGCAGGGCGATGCGCCGTGGGTGTGGTTTGCGAACGTCGATCACCTGTACTTCGCCAAGGAGAATCTGAAGGTGGCGAAGCAGAAGCCGCATCCACACGGCCACGGATGGTCGCTCGTGAACAACGTCGACCAATGGTCGTGGGCTTAATGTTCCGCTGTTCTGGCGAACAGCGGAACAGCTCGACGCTGCGAGGCGTCGATGCACCCCGCCTTGGCGCTTTTTCGCTTACCCTCACGTGCGAAGCACGCTCGGCCGCGAAACGCGCCAATTCGGGGCACCTCGACGCCTCTCGCTGACTTTTGTGCGAAAGTAAGGTTATGACCCGTTTTATCCTTCGGAACATAGTGAAGTTCGTCCTGCTCATGTTTGCGGTGAGTTTGGTGACGTTTGTTTTGGTGAGCGTTTCGCCTATCGATCCGGTGCAGGCTAATGTGGGGCAGGCAGCGCTGGTCAATATGAGCGAGGCGAAACGGGCGCAGTTGGCTGAGTATTGGGGCGCAAATACGCCCTTGTTTGAGCGTTATGCGAACTGGCTTTATTCGGCGGTGCAGGGGGATTTGGGCACGTCGTTGCGCTATAACGCGCCGGTGGCTGACGTCATTGCGAACCGGGCGCTTAACTCGCTTGCGCTAATGGTGACGGCGTGGGTGGTCAGTGGCGTTTTGGGGTTTGCGCTCGGCATCCTTGCGGGCGCGAATCGCGGGCGGCTTATCGACCGCATCGTGAAGGGCTACTGCTTTCTGCTGGCTTCGGTGCCGACGTTTTGGCTGGGGCTGGTGTTTCTTATTGTGTTCTCGGTGTGGCTTGGATGGTTCCCGTTTGGATTCTCGGTGCCTATCGGCGTGGCGGCGGCCGACGTGACGCTGGCCGATGCGCTGCATCACCTGGCGCTTCCGGCGCTCACGCTGTCCGTGGTGGGGGTGGCGAACATCGCGCTGCACACGCGCGAGAAGACGGTTGACGTGCTGGAAAGCGATTACGTGCGCTTTGCCCGCGCGCGCGGCCTTTCCACCTGGGGGGCGCTGCGGCATCACGGACTGCGGAACCTCATGATGCCGGCGCTCACGCTGCAGTTTGCGTCCATTTCGGAAATCTTCGGCGGATCGGTGCTGGTGGAGCAGGTGTTCTCGTATCCGGGCCTCGGGCAGGCGGCAGTCACCGCCGGCCTTGGCGGCGACGTGGCGCTGCTTGCGGGCATCGCGGTGCTCTCGGCCGCCTTCGTCTTTGGCGGCAACCTCATTGCGAACATGCTCTACGGCGTCGTAGACCCTCGCATTCGTCGCGGCGAACAGGCAGGTGAGCTTCATGCGTAACTGGTTTGCGCTTTCGCGCCGCGCGGGATCCTTCGACTCCGGTGCCTCCGGCACCTCCGCTCAGGATGACAACCTGGGTAGAACGCCCCCCTCTTCCATCCGCAGTGGCGGCGACGCTGCAGCTTCCCCTGTCATCAAGAGCAGTGGCGGCGACGCTGCAATTTCCCCTGTCATCCTGAGCGGAGGCAGCGTAGCTGCCGGAGTCGAAGGATCCCGTGCGGCGACAGCCGGGGCTGCTTCAGCTTCCGTTCCGGCTCTCCATCGACCCCGCAAGAAGCAGGTAGCGAACCGCAAGCTCACGCTGGCAACGTTCATCTTGGCGGTGGTGGCGCTTGCGGCTGTGGTGGTGACGGGGGTCCTTGTGACCGACGCGGCAACTGCCACGGACTTCGCGCAGAAGAGCCTTCCGCCCAGCTTAGCGCACCTCTTCGGCACCGACTGGATGGGGCGCGACATGCTGCTGCGCACGCTCGCAGGGCTTTCAACCAGCGTATTGGTGGGCTTGCTTGCGGCGGGCGTGTCGTCGATCATCGCGCTGGTGCTGGGAGCCGCGGCCGCGCTCGGTGGACGTAAGGTAGACGCGGCGGTGACCTGGCTTATCGACCTCATGATGGGCATTCCGCACATCGTGTTGCTCATCCTTATTTCCTTCGCGCTGGGCAAGGGTTTTTGGGGCGTCACCATCGGTGTGGCGGTGACTCACTGGCCCAGCCTCGCGCGCGTCGTGCGCGCCGAGGTGCTGCAACTCAAAGAGGCAACCTTCATCGCGGCCGCGCGCAAGCTGGGGCAAAGCCCCGTGCGCATCGCGACGCGCCACATGCTGCCGTACGTGTTGCCCCAGTTCCTGGTGGGTCTTATCCTCCTGTTCCCACACGCCATCCTGCACGAGGCGGCCATCACGTTCCTCGGTTTCGGCCTGCCGCCCGAGCAGCCCGCCATCGGCGTCATCCTCAGCGAGGCCATGGGCTACCTCTCGGCTGGCATGTGGTGGCTTGCGGTGTTCCCGGGCCTCGCGCTCATGATCACGGTGCTGCTGTTCGATGCCGCCGGCTCCAGCCTGCGGAAACTCATCGACCCGCACAGCGCGCAGGAGTAGGAGGGGGCATGGAGAAGCTGACGGAACAGGAGGCGCTGGGCTTGCGCGAGGTCATCGAGCACGAGCGCACGCAGCACGAGGATGCGCAGGTGCACCACCATCACAAGCACGCGTCCGTGTCGCGCCATGAGCACGGCCACCATCTGCTGCAAGTGGAAGACCTCAGCGTGGGCTTCCGAATGTATGAGGAAAATGCCCCCTTCTTTCAGGCGAAACAGCGCTTCGTGCCGGTCATTGAGAACCTGAGTATCTCCGTGCACGCGGGTGAAATTGTGGCTGTGGTGGGAGCGTCGGGCTCTGGCAAGACGCTTCTGGCCGACGCCATCCTGGGGCTTTTCGAGCCGAACGCCACCGTGACCGGGCGCATCTGGTTCGACGGCGAGGCCATGGATGCCGCCGCGCTTGAGCGCGTGCGCGGCCGCGGTGTGTCGCTTGTGCCGCAAAGCGTGAACAACCTCGATCCGCTCATGCGCGTGGGCCGCCAGGTGGAGGGCTTCGCGTACCCCGAGGCCGACCGCGCTGCGCGCCGTCGCAAGCGCGAGGAACTGTTCGCCCGCTATGGCCTGGGGGAAGAGGTGGCGAAGCTGTACCCCTTCGAACTCTCCGGCGGCATGGCGCGGCGTGTGCTTCTGTGCTGCGCGCTCATGGACGATCCGCGCGTGGTCATCGCCGACGAGCCCACGCCGGGCCTCGACCTGGACCTGGCTGTACGCGCCCTCGACGACTTCCGCGATTTCGCGAATGCGGGCGGCGGCGTCATGCTTATCACGCACGACATTGAACTCGCGCTGCAGGTGGCGGATCGCGTGGCGGTGTTTCGCGAGGGGACGGTCGTGGAAGAGACAGCGGTCGCGAACTTCGCCTCGCCGGACATGCTAGAGCACCCTTTCTCAAAAGAACTCTGGCACGCGCTACCGGAGCACGACTTTGTACCTGGGGGACCGCGGAGAAGCGCGGGGAATACCCAGTCGCTCGATGATCTTTAGCTGTCCGCCGCAGTACCTTGAGGGGCCTGCTGCTCAGACAGTCCTGGGCTCCGCACGAAGCATCCACTGGATGCTTCGGCTCGTGCGGAACTGCGCTGCAGACCCCTCAAGGTACTGCGGCTACAGTAAAGGGCTCGCTTGGTGGACACCACCGCCACCACCGAGTTTCAAGGGAGTTGTGATTCGAAGGATCATGCCCGTTCTCTGGAATCGGGTGAACCTGTGAGATTGGGTAGCGAAATTCGCGACCGGAGGGAAGAGGTAGAAGATAAGCATGCTTGAGGCGCGCGACATAACCTATGGGTATCCGGGGGCTGTGGAGCCTCTGTATCGGGACTTTAGCTTGGTTGTTGGGCCTGATGAGCGGGTGGCTTTGGTGGCGCCTTCGGGGTTTGGGAAGACGACGCTTTGTCGGTTGCTTGCGGGGTTTGAGCGGCCGCTCAAGGGCGAGATCCTCGTCGACGGCGAGCCGCTGCCTGCGCGCGGGGTGTGTCCGGTGCAACTCATTCTGCAGCATCCGGAGGCGGCGGTTGATCCGCGGATGCGGATGGAGAAGACGCTCGCTGAGGCGGGCGAGGTGCCCGAGCAGCTGCTTGATGACCTGGGGATTCAGCGAAAGTGGTTGCGCCGTTATCCCCATGAGCTTTCCGGCGGCGAGCTGCAGCGCTTCTGCATCGCCCGCGCGCTGGCGGCGAATCCACGCTACCTTGTGGCCGACGAGATATCCACCATGCTTGACGCGGTCACGCAGGCCCAGATCTGGCGTTTCCTCGTTGCCGAGACCGAACGCCGCAACGTCGGCCTCGTATTCGTCTCCCACTCCCCGGCCCTCACCCAGCGCATCGCCACCCGCGTCGTGAACCTTGCGGACTGACACCTTTCCGGTATTCTTCGAAGTATTCCGTAGGGCAAGGGCTCTGCCCTTGCCGCTCAGTAAAACAAACCTGACAGGTCA
>DSLMC04103__coassemble_983_pt1 | contig 15177 bp, 10 predicted proteins | sample DSLMC04103__metabat2_high_PE_001 | metagenome-assembled genome bin DSLMC04103
CGCTCATGACCGCTTCCATAATTTGGCCTGTGACCAGGATAGACGGGTAGCAAATGTCGTTGTTCACGTACTTGAGGCCCGCGTCCACCGCGCCGTGGTCCACCGACGGCAACAGCTCCAAGTTGTAGCCGTTGCGCGCGAAAATGTCGATAAGCAGCTCGAAGTGGATCGGTGCCATCTGCGGACAGAGAATGGTGTAGCCCGCATCCTTCATCTCCTGCGTGAACACGGCGCGCGGGAATTCGGTGGTGGCACCTTCGCGCTGGCGGAAGCGCTCAATCACCTCGGGCGCGGCCTTTTCCGTGAACGTTTCGGGCGTGGCACCCGCCACTTTTTCGGCGATGGAGGCCTCGGTGTCGCCCGTGCGCACGTCAACGGCGGCCTCGGGCGTGGCTTCAAACGTTGCGGGGTCGAATGTCATCGCCGGGCAGCCGCGTGGCATGAGTTCGGATTCGGCCCGGTCATCGGCCTGATCCTTGAGCGCGGCCAACAGGCTACGCACGCGAATGCGCGCCGCACCGAGGTTCGACACCTCGTCAATCTTGAGGACGGTGTACACCTTCCCCGCCGCTTCGAGAATTTCCTGCACCTGGTCGGTGGTGAGCGCATCCAAGCCGCAGCCGAAGCTGTTGAGCTGAATGAGATCGAGGTCGGCGCGCTCGGTGGCCACCTTGGCGGCGGCGTAGAGGCGTGTGTGGTACATCCACTGGTCCACGAGGCGAATGGGGCGCTCAAGCGTGCCCAGGTGAGCGACCGAATCTTCCGTGAGCACGGCCAGACCGAAGCTGGTCAAAAGCTCGGGGATGGCGTGGTTGATCTCGGGGTCGTTGTGGTACGGGCGGCCCGCCAGCACAATGCCGTGCGTGCCGGTGGCCTCCATCCAGGCGAGCGTTTCCTCGCCCTTCGCGCGGATGTCGCGCTTGAAGGCCTCGTCTTCGGCCCAGGCGGCCTCCACGGCGGCGTCCACTTCGGCCTGCGTCGGCGCACCAGCCGCGCCCATGAGTTCGGGATGCGCCTCAATCAGTTCCACATACAGGCGCTTCTTCAGGTGATCCTTTTGGTCGTAGGGCAGCCAGGGGTTGAGGAACTGCGTCGGCGAATCGCGCAGCTCGTCGATGTTCAGGCGCAGCGCCTCGGGGTAGCTGGCCACAATGGGGCAGTTGAAGTGGTTGCCGGCGCCTTCGTCTTCCTGGCGCTCCCACTTGCTGCACGGGAACCAGATGAAATCCGGGTGCTTGTCCAGCAGGTTCATAATGTGGCCGTGGCTGAGTTTGGCCGGGTAGCACACCGATTCGCTCGGCATAGACTCGATGCCCGCCTCGTAGGTTTTCTTCGTGGACGGATCGGACAACACCACGCGCCACCCCAGCTTCGTGAAGAATGTGAACCAGAACGGGTAGTTTTCGTACAGGTTGAGCGCGCGCGGGATACCCACGGTTCCGCGCGGGGCGGCCTCGGCGGGCAGCGGCTCGTACACGTCGAACAGGCGCTGGCTCTTGTATTCGAAGAGGTTGGGCACTGTGCTCTTGTTCTCGTCGAACGTGCCCGCGCCCTTTTCGCAGCGATTGCCCGTGATGAAGCGGCGGTGCTTGCCGGTAACGTCATCTTTGCCGAAATCATTCACGGTGAGCAGGCAATGGTTTTCGCACGCCTTGCAGCGCACCGTCTTATGGGTAGGTGAGAGAGCTGCAAGTTGCTCGAGCGAGAGCAGATTGGAGGTGACTTTACCTGTGGGACGGGCGGCATCCTCCGGGGCTTCGCTCAGAAGCTCCGCAGCCTTCGCTCCACCCCGCAGGATGCCGCCCTGGTTCGTTGTTGAGTCAACCTGTGTGTCTGTATCAGCACGAGCAGCTTGCTGCTGGGTGAGGGGGGTCAACCTGCGAACTTCATCGTGGTAGCGGTCGCGCGCGAGCAGGGCGGCGCCGAAGGCACCCATGTTGCCGGCAATGTCCGGGCGCACGGCGTTGACCTCGGACAACTGCTCGAACGCGCGCAGCACAGCGTCGTTTAAGAACGTGCCGCCCTGCACGATGACCTTCGTGCCCACATCGTGCGGGTCACGAATCTTGATAACTTTGAAGAGCGCGTTCTTGATAACGGAGATGGCCAGGCCCGCGGCGATATCGCCCACGGTGGCGCCTTCCTTCTGCGCCTGCTTCACGCGGGAGTTCATGAACACGGTGCAGCGACTGCCCAGGTCAACGGGGCGCTCAGCCTCAATGGCGGTCTGGGCGAACTCAGCCACGTCCAGGTTCAGACCCGTGGCGAAGCTTTCGATGAAACTGCCACAGCCCGACGAGCACGCCTCGTTTAGCATGATGTGGTCGATCACGCCGTCCTTCACGCGCAGGCACTTCATGTCTTGGCCGCCAATGTCCAGGATGAACTCCACGCCCGGCAGCATTTCCTGCGCGCCGCGCAGGTGAGCCACCGTTTCGATTTCGCCTGAGTCCACGCGCAGGGCTTCCAGCAGCAGGTGCTCGCCGTAGCCCGTTACCGTGGCGTGACCGATGGTGACCAGCGGCTCGCCCGTTTCGGCATCCACCGGCATGGCGTTGTACAGGTTGGACAGCGCAGCGCGGGCGCAGCCCAGCACGTCGCCCTTGTTGCTGGCGTAGTGCGACCACAGAAGCGCGCCGTCCTCGCCGATGAGCGCGGCCTTGAACGTGGTGGAACCCGCGTCAATGCCCAGGTAGGCCACACCCGTGTAGTCCATGAGGTTGCTGCGACGCACGCATTCGCCGTCGTGGCGCTGCTTGAACTCGTTGTATTCGGCTTCGTTCGCGAACAGCGGGGCCAGGCGCACCACCTCGGAGCCCTGAATGTCGCCGAGGTTCTTCAGGCGGTCAAGCACGTCAGCCAAACGCTCAGACTTCACCGTGTCGCTGGTTGCGCCCGCCATGGCGCAGCCGCTGGCCACGAACAGGTGGGCGTTGTCGGGCACGATGATGTGCTCATCGTCCAGGTTGAGCGTTTCGTAGAAGCGTTTGCGCAGTTCAGGGAGATATTGCAAGGGGCCGCCGAGGAAGGCCACATGGCCGCGGATGGGGCGGCCACACGCGAGGCCGCTGATGGTTTGCGTCACAACCGACTGGAAGATGGAGGCCGCGATGTCCTCCTTGCGCGCGCCTTCGTTGAGCAGCGGTTGCACGTCGGTTTTGGCGAACACGCCACAGCGGCTGGCGATGGGATAAATAGTGGTCGCGCCCTGGGCCAGCACGTTGAGGCCGCCCGCATCGGTGTTCAGCAGTGACGCCATCTGGTCGATGAACGCGCCCGTGCCGCCGGCGCACGTGCCGTTCATGCGCTGCTCGATGCCCTGATCGAAGTAGATGATCTTCGCGTCCTCGCCGCCCAGCTCAATGGCCACGTCGGTGGCAGGGATGAACGTTTCCACGGCGGTTTTGGAGGCGATGACTTCCTGCACGAATTCCACGCCAAGCCACTGGGCCAGCAGAAGGCCGCCCGAACCCGTGATGGCAATGGTCATACGCTCGCCACCGAAATCGACGGCGGCTTCTTCCAGCACCTCCACGATGGTGGCACGCACGTCGGCGTGGTGGCGGCGGTAGACGGAGAACTTCACGTTGTGTGCGTCGTCCAAGATGGCCAGCTTCACCGTGGTGGAGCCGACGTCAATGCCGATATGCAGCGAACCTTCCGCGGCGGGTGCAGCCGCAGGCGCAACGGCCGGGGCAGCCGTCGCCGTCTCGGGCACCTTCGCCTTTGTGACCTGCGAGTTCTTCTGTTCGCTTTCGTTCATGGGCTCGTTCGCCATGACCTTCTCCTTCACGTGCTCTCGTGTGACTCGCCGACAGCCCCTTCGCCGTCGACGTTATAGGGTGATTGATTCGCCCGGCTTGATGAAGAACAGCCGCATGGCCACCAGGGCCATTTCCTCCGAGCTTTCTTGCATGCCCGTTTCTATCCAGCGCTCGATGACGCCGAGGTAGGCCGAGGCGAAAAACGCCACGTAGTAGCCCACGAACGGCGAGGGGTCGTTGCGGTAACGCTCATGCAAGATGGACTGGACGAGGTTCGTGCAGATGGAATCGCGCAGCCGCGGCCCGAAACGCACGTCGCCGCCGGGGCCGAGGACCGCGTGCAAAAAGTCGCCCTGTTCGCGCAGGTAGTCGAACAGTTCCACAAGGAACGGCAGCGGCTTTTTGCGCGCGCGGTACGTCAAAAGGCGACGCACGGTGAGTTCCTGCATCTGTTCTTGGAAGCGCTCAAGGTCGTCCATGACCTCGTCTTCAAGCGCTGCGAGCAGGGATTCCTTGTCGTGGAAGTGGTTGTAGAACGTGCCGCGGTTAAGGTCCGCGCGGGCACAGAGATCGTTCACGCTGAAGCCGTCAAAGCCGCGCTCTTCCATAAGCTCGATGAGCGCATCGCGCAGGGCTCGCTTCGAACGCGTAATACGGCGATCTTCGCTACACGGCTCCCCCACGTGCCGCGCCCGCTCAGGCGCGCACTTCACCGCAGAGGGCGCCATCGTCGTACGCGAGGCAAGTGAAACAGCCATAGTCCCCCAATTGAACACCCGGACCAATAATGAACAACCTGTCTAATAATGACCATTATAGCTGCTAAACCCCCAAAGAGCAACGCAGAACCAAACAACGAAACAACGAGTGATAGCAACAACCCTCTTCAAAACAATCAATTTTTAATCCATTAGTTGATTGAATGATTAAACTTCCAATGCTTAAAAAAGCAACGTTTCAAACACTTAACGATCGCAGCAACCAACGGCCGAAGCAGTTAACTTTCGAAACAAGCCTGGTCAACATCTAGTTAGTGAAGCCCCCCAACTGTCGCCGCAATAATACTCCCTCCCCCTGCGCCAAAATGTTTCACGTGAAACATGCGTTCGTGAAACATTCATCGCAAATAATTCGTTAAGAAACATTCGTTATGAATAATTCATTGCTGAAAATACGCCTCTTCCATTCGCTCTCATTTTTTTCACGCACGAAAAAGTGATTAACAAAATAACGCGTGACTAAAAAACGGATGACCGATGACTAAAAAAGGAATAACGAAAAAATCGTTGATCAAAAAATGAGTGGCGAAAAAGTTAATTGTCACCTTTAATTTATTCTTTCGTTGACAATGAGGGACGGGGGCTTCTACGCTAGGGAAGTCGGCGAGAAAGGGCAAAGATGGCAACGAAAGATCGGTTGTTACGGCTTTTGGAGAATCGGCGGGAGCGGTTCGTGTCGGGCGAGGTGCTGGCGCGTGAACTGGGCGTAAGCCGCAACGCAGTGTGGAAAGCCGTAGGATTGTTGCGAGCCGAGGGATACGCAGTTGAAGCGGTCACCAACCGTGGGTATCGGCTGGCGCAGGAAAACGACGTGCTGTCGCCGCAAAGCATCGAACACTTCTTACCCGAAGAACACCCCTTCACCATATCCGTGCGCAAGCGCGTGGACTCGACGAACGCCGAAGCACGCCGTCGCGCGCTTGAAGGCGCGCCCGAGGGCACCGTCGTGGTGGCCGAAGAGCAAACGGCCGGCCGCGGTCGCCGTGGCAAATCGTTTTTCTCGCCAGCGGAAACCGGGTTGTACTTAAGCGTGCTTCTGCGCCCCTCGCTGGCCGCTGATCAGGCACACTACCTCACGTGCGCCGCCGCCGTCGCAGGCGCGAGGGCCATCGAGCACGTCACCGGCCGCGCTGTGCTCATCAAGTGGGTGAACGACCTCTACTGCGACGGCCGAAAAGTCGCCGGCATTCTCACGGAAGGCGTCGTCGACATGGAGTCGGGGCTCCTTGATCACGCGGTGCTCGGCATCGGCATAAACGTGAAGCCGCCACACGAAGGCTTCCCCACCACTCTCGACGACACGGCAGGCACCGTGTGCGACGAACAGGTGGGTGCAATCCGCAGCGAGCTGGCCGCCGCCGTGCTCCAGCACTTCTGGAGCCTCTACCAGCAAAAAGACAGCCAACCCTTCTACGAAGAATACCGCAAACGCTGCTTCCTCATCGGCCAAAACGTGGTGGTAACGCGCAACAACTCCCGCGTGCGCGCCCGCGCCGTCGACCTCACCCACGACTTCAAGCTGGTGGTGGAACTCCCCAACAAAACGCGGCTGGAACTTCCCTACGGCGAGGTAAGCACGCGCCCCCTTCCGCCCGCCGCCCTGGGGAGAAACGCCGAAAACAGCTGAACCGTCCACCCGCGGCGCACCGGGTTTGCTAGACTGGGACAACACACCTGAATCAGAGAGAAGGACGGGGCACCATGCAGATCACGCCGGCCGAAATTGCCGAAACGCTTGCGATGGTAAGCAAGCAGCACCTCGACATCCGCACTATCACGCTGGGACTGAACCTGCGCGGCTGCACGGACGCGGACATCGACGTGATGGCGCGCAAGGTGTACGACCGCATGACAAGCGCCGCCGAGCGCCTCGTGCCCACCGCTGAACAGCTGGAACGCGAATTCGGCATCCCTATTGTGAACAAGCGCATCTCCGTCACACCCATCGCTGAGATCTGCGCCGCCACCAACGCGACCGATCTCACGCCCATCGCCGTAGCCATGGACCGCGCGGGTAAAGAAGTGGGCGTCGACTTCGTGGGCGGCTTTTCCGCGCTCGTTCACAAGGGTGCATCAAAGGCCGACCACAAACTCATGGACTCTATCCCCCACGCGCTGTCCGTCACCGACAACGTATGCTCGTCGGTGAACGTGGGCTCCACGCGCGCGGGCATTAACATGGACGCCGTGCTGAAAATGGCGGGTATCATCAAGGCCACGGCCGAAGCCACGGCCGACCGCCAGTGCATCGGCGCAGGTAAACTGGTAGTTTTCTGCAACGCCGTGGAGGATAACCCTTTCATGGCCGGCGCCTTCCACGGCTCGGGCGAGGCCGACGAAGTGGTGAACGTGGGCGTATCCGGCCCTGGCGTCGTGCGCGCCGTGCTGGCCGACCTGCCGAAAGATGCCGACATCACGTCGGTGGCCGAGGCTATTAAGGCCACCGCGTTCAAGATCACGCGCGCGGGCGAACTCATGGCACGCGAGGCATCGCAGCGCCTGGGTGTGCAGCAGGGTATCTTGGACCTGTCGCTCGCACCGACGCCCGCCGAGGGCGATTCCGTGGCCGAGATTCTGGAAGCCATCGGCGTGGGCCAGTGCGGCGGCCCCGGCACCACGGCGGCGCTCGCCATGCTGAACGACGCCGTGAAAAAGGGCGGCGTCATGGCGTCGTCGTCAGTCGGCGGCCTGTCCGGCGCATTCATCCCCGTGTCCGAGGACGCCGGAATGATTCGCGCAGCCGAAGACGGCGCACTGTCGCTGGAGAAGCTGGAAGCCATGACCTGCGTGTGCTCCGTGGGCCTGGACATGATTGCCGTGCCGGGCGACACCTCCGTGGAAACCATCTTCGGCATTATCGCTGATGAGTGCGCTATCGGCATGATCAACAACAAGACCACCGCCGTGCGCCTGATCCCCGCCATCGGCAAAACCGTGGGCGACCAGCTCGACTTCGGCGGCCTTCTGGGCTACGCCCCCGTCATGCCCGTGAACAGCCACGCCGGTACCACCTTCGCCCACCGCGGCGGCCGCATGCCCGCCCCGTTAAACTCGCTCAAGAATTAAGACGCGACACACAACCCTTTATGCTCACCATCAACGCCAATCAATTACCTGTCGAGCTGGCGATTGGCGTTGATGAAAGAATCGCAGCCATATAACAGCTTCCTCTTCAACAACGTAAACAATAAGGTAGTGTGAGAGCGGATACTCGCGATACGGGCGATTTTGAAAATACTCTTTTGTCGATATCGCACGCACGAACGGATTCGCCTTGAGTACTTCTCTCGCTTCGTCAATTTCATCTGCAAGTTGTCTCGCAGCTTCAAGAGAACCCTGTTTGAAAATGAGATACTGCACGGCATGGTCATAGTCGTCCTCAAAAGCCTCGGTGCGCAGAACCTCATAACCCATACTTGGCCCTTATTCGCTCCTGCATCTCATCAACAGCGCCCACTCTGCCTTCAGCAATGTCGCGCTCAGCCTCATTGAGTTTGTCTTTTACCGAAACAACTTTTTTCTTCATCTCCTTATAGTGAGAAATGAGTTCTTCGCCGTCGTACCCTTCTTTGATGAGATAGCGCAATATATCAACAGTCACATCCTCATCATCGACATCAAGAGGCTGCAGAAACATACCCTTGTCAGTCCAGGTACACAGCGCATAGTCCTTAAATCCAGCGCTCTCGTACACTTTCGCTGGAATCGTGATCTGACGCTTACTGGATATTTTGAGAGTAAGCGGTTCCGCCATTGCTGCCACGCCCATACTGCCTCCTTACCAAGCGCTTGGTGCTTGGTAAAGTATAGCATAAACAGGCACACTTATGAACGCTTCTCACCTTCCACTTCCGCCGCTTCCGCAGGCGCAGTCGCCGTCGTCTTCGCATCCTCCCGCCGTCGTGACGACTGGACGAATTCGAAGAAGGCGAAACCGATGGAGACGATGGTGAGTACCGAGACGATGAGTTGCGACATGGCGGTGGCGTACTCTGCTTGCTCGGGCTCAACTACGCCGAGAATCAAATAATACGCGCACCAGATAAGCCCCAGCGCAAGGAACAAAACCGTCACGAACTTGAGAACCGCGCTGACGGCGCGCAGAAGCCGCGCCGTCCGTTCCACCTGATCGGCGGAATACGGCCGTGCTTTCCCCGACCGGCGGCGCACGCCCACCTTAACCGCGCCGCCCAAAAAACCAATGAACAATCCTACCGATAGCGCGCAGCATATTTGGAAAAGGTAGTTCACGCTTCGCTCCCGCCTCCTTGGTACACCGCGCGCACGAGGTATTCCACGTTACCCTCGGGCCCGGTGATGGGCGACTCCACAACCCCCGTTGGCTCGAAGCCAGCCGCCTCAAGCGCCGCGCGCACTTCTTCCACCGTGCGTTGTCGCACCGCCTCATCGCGCACCACACCGCGCTCCGTCTCGTTGGGTCGCGACTCGAACTGCGGTTTCACAAGCCCAATAAACACACTTCCCACCTGCGAAAACCGCGCGAACACGGGAGCGAGCGCCGCCAGGCCAATGAAGCTGAGATCAGCCACCAGCACATCAAACGGCGCGCCCAACTCCGCAGGGTCGGCCAGCTTCACGTTCGTGCGCTCGAACACACTCACGCGCGCGTCCTGCCGCAGCTTCCACGCCAGTTGGCCGTAGTTCACGTCCACGCACGCCACGCTGGCCGCGCCCGCCTGTAGCAGACAATCGGTGAAACCGCCGGTTGACGACCCAATATCCAAGCATCGCAGCCCGCGCACGTCTTGCGCAAACGCATCAAGTGCGCCCTGCAGCTTGTGACCGCCACGCGACACAAAACGCTTGCAGCCCTTCACCACCACCGCGGCGTCAGGCGCCACGCGCACGGCGGCACCCGTGGCGTACACGTCGTCCACCTTCACCTCGTGCGCGAGCACCGCCCGCAAGGCCGCGTCCGCGTCCGGGAAATAGCCCTGCTCAACCAGCAGGGTATCAAGTCGGATTTTCTTCATGAAGAACAGTATAGCGCAGCCACGACCCCGGCCGGCCCCGCCGCCGCAGCCTTACTCGGCGGCGTCGTCCACCAAGCGATAGAATTCGTCGGACGGCACCGGGCGCGAGAACACGAAACCCTGCACCATATCGCACGGCGTAGTCCGCAAAAACTCCAGCTGACGCGGCGTTTCCACACCTTCCATGACCGTGGTCATGCTCAGTTCCTTCGCCATGGCAATGACGGAGCGCACCACCGTTTCCTCCTTGCCGGGAAGCGTGCTTTCCAGCAGGAAGTCGCGATCGAGTTTCAGCACGTCGGCCGGCAGATCCTTCAACACGTTCAGCGAGGACTGACCCGACCCAAAGTCGTCGATCGAGCACAAAAAGCCCGAGCGGCGCAACTCTTCCATAATGGCGAAGGTACCATCCAGGTCCTCCACCACAATGCTTTCGGTCAACTCCAGCTCGCACAGGCCATCCGGAATGCAGTAGGCCTCCTTGATGCGCACGTACGTTGACACGAAGTCGGGGCGATGCAGATGCAACCGCGACACATTCACCGACAGCGGCACCACCGGCAAGCCCGCATCTAGCCGTTCGCGCAGGTCGTGGCACACCTTTTCGAACACAAACTCGTCCAGACGCAGGATGAAGCCGTTCTGCTCGAACAGCGGCACAAACTCGTTGGGGCCCACCGTCCCCTCATCCGGCCGCCGCCAGCGTACCAGCGCCTCGCCGCCCAGCACCTGCGTACCCGACGGATCGTACTTCGGCTGAATGACGTGGAAGAACTCGCCGTTCTCAAGCGCCGCCTCCATACTGCGCTCCAGATCGGCGCGGCGCAAAAGCGCATCGCGCATGGGCTGGCTGAACACGCAGGGCGCAACGGAGCGCTTGCGCGACTCTCGCTGCGCGATGCGCGCACGGTCGGTAAGTTCGGTGATGTCGCGCGCGTCCGGCGCGTCCTCGGAGCAGCACAGTCCCAGGTGAAGCGACAGCGGCTTGCCGTTCCCCAAAATCCCATGGGCGCGTTCGACCAACTTTTCGCACACGGAAAGCGCGTCCTCGCGCGTCTGATAGGGGAACAGCAGCAGGAAGTAGTCGGCCGACTGGCGCGCCGCAATGCCCTGCGGACCCATAACATCCCTGATAACGCCCGCCAGCTCCTTGAGTATTTCGTCGCCGCGTCCGTAACCGTCCACGTCGTTGATCAGCTTGAAGTTGTCGATGTCAACACAGGCTACCGCAAGACCCGCCGCCCCGCTTCCGCCCGCGCGGGACAGCGAGGCCAGGCGCGCATCGCCATCCATCGTAAACTTATCGACACTATGCAACCCAGTCAGGCTATCGAAGTACGCCATGCGCTCAATCTGGCGTCGGTGTGCGCGACTGCCACGCCAGTACACCAGAAGCACCAGCCCCAGCCCAACCACAATGAGTGCACACAGCAAAAGCGTGGCTTGAATAATGGCGTTCGCCTGCTCCATGACCACGGAGTTCGGGATGATGGACACCACATCCCAGCCTTCGGTCCCCGCAAGCGGCGTATAGCAGAACACGTACTCTTCGCCCAGGTAGGTGAACAGCGCCACCCCGCGGCGATCCCCCTCCAGCGCCGCGCGGAACGCGTCAACCGCTGCGGGGTCATTGCCCTCAAACCCCACGATGTCATGCAGGTTGGTGAACGTGCGGTTGCTGTTGGGGTGCGGCGAGCGAATGATCACGTTGCCCGTATCGTCAACCACGTAAGAAAAGCCGCTGTTGTTGTAAAACGACAGCGAGAAGCGTTCGGCCACATCCTCAAGCGGGCGCGCCTTGCGTGCAATACCCTTGGTGCCATCCGCGAACTCAAAACGCTCGTACACACCCAGCATGTTCGTGCCGGTCTTTTCATCCAGAAACGGCTTCATGATGCCGCGCTCGGGCTTCGTGGCAAGCGGGGCCAGCTGCTCTTCGGACACCGCAACCGCCTCATCGGTGCCCATGCGATACGCAAGCCGTTCGTCCAGGTTAACGCACACGTACGTGGCGCCCTCATCGTCGCGGTCAAAGAGCGCGAACTTCTCGTCCAAGCGCGCGAAGTCGTCTGCGTCCTGCATCGCAAGTTCGCCCACGAACAACTCAAGCGCTTCAGCATCTTTTTCGAGGTACGTCTCAAGGGCGTGCTCGCCTTGCGTGGTCACCTCCAACACGTCCGTGACCGATTTCTCCCACAGCGACTCTTGCACGAAGCGCGAGAAGAGCCCCGAGCCCGCAACCACGGCCACGGCCACCAGCAGCACCAGCACCGGAACAAGTTTCTTAGCCTTCATTAGGCACCATCTTCTTCACCGGACAGGTGCTTGAACAGCTGCGCTTCAGCCTCCTCAGCCGTCGCGCCCTCAAGAAGCGCCACCACACTTGCGCGCGTGGCACCCCACACGGGAAGGTTAATGTTGTCGTCAGAGCCGATGACGGCGCGCTCCTTAAAAGCGTCGGCCAAAGGTGCAACCGACTGCTCTTCGGGCTGGAAGCTGGCAGCCAGCGGACTGAACGAGCACTGGCTGTTCGCGAACAACTCAATGGCCTCAGGACGCGTGAACGCGGCCACAAACTCCTTCGCCGCCGCAACATCCGGGCCATTCGCATTCACGCTGACGCGGGTGTCCACGTTCACCACCAGCAGGGGGCCTTCGTCAAGTATTGGGTAGGGATGCACCTCGAAGTCCAGGTCAGGCGCCATGTCACGCACGCGCACTGCAGCCCACGCACCGGTGAGCATGAACGGGCGATCCCCCGCCGCGAACAAATCCAAATCGTCGGCGGTCTTTTCGGTTTGAAGGGCTTCGGCAGCATCCACGTAACCACGCGCAATAAGGCGCTCCACCACGTCCAGGCCGGGCCTCAGTTGAGTGGCCAGCGCAGCGGGATCGTCCACGAACGGGTGCACGGCCTCGCCGATATCTTCCGCCTGATATATCGGCGCCATACCCCGGGCAATGACCAGCGTTTTCAGCGAGATATCGTTGTTCGCCACCACGGGCACGATGCCCTCTTCGACGAACACATCGCAGGCACGTTCGAACTCAGACAGCGTTCGCGGCACCGTCAAGCCGCGCTCCTTCAGCAGCGCCAGATTGCAGTACAATCCGAACGCCGAGATGGAGGTGGGCACATACCTCACCGCGCCGCTTGCCCTCATCTGACTGAGCGCCAGTTCGCCAAACGTGCTGATGGTGGGCAGGTCGGATAGGTCGGACAGGTAGCCCTTTTCGGCGTACACCAGCGACGTGTCGTGATCGACCATGAAGACGTCATCGCCATTCCCCGTGCTCAGACGCTTGTCGAGCGCTGCATAATACGGGCGGCTTTTGATGCCCTCGTAAGAAATGGAGACGTTCGGATGCTCGTCCATGTACGTGCGCAAGATAGTCTCAATGGCGGTGACGTTGAGGGGCTCATACTTGAACCCGAAGAACGTGAGTTTTGTATCGATGGTGGCCTCGTCGGGCGGCGCTTCCACCACGATATTGCGGCTGGGCGAACACCCTGGCAAGGCCAGCACGCCGAACAACGATGCCGCACCAACGGCCGAAGCCGCCAAGAAGCTGCGGCGTGTAAGCGCGGGCCACCCCTCACAAGGCGTGGCAGGGCGCAGTCCGCATGCCCGGACCGTGTGAACGCGCTTCGCGCGATGCTGTGCGTCTGCCATGTTTCCCACCCTCTGTCGGCGGCTCACGTGCGGCTATGCCCCAAAGCGCGCCAGACCTCCGATAACCGTCCACATAATAGCGCAATCGGGCAATGAGCGCACGGAGGATCGAGTGATTCACAGGCTTTACCAACGATTAAACCCATGCTTTAACCTGGACTTTTCCTCTCAACGAAAAAACGCCCACCGGGTGAGCGGCGGGCGTTTGAAGAAGCCGGTATGCGCGCCGTTTTACGGCAGCAGCAGCTGGGCAATTTGCACGGCATTGAGCGCGGCACCCTTGCGAATCTGATCGGCCACCACCCAGAACGCCAGCCCGTGATCCACCGTATCGTCCTTGCGCAGGCGGCCAACGTAGGTGTCGTTCGTACCCGCAAGCAAACCCGGCATGGGGTAGGTGTTGTTCGCAACATCGTCCATCACCGTAATACCCGGGAACGCTTCCATCGCGGCGCGCGCGGCCTCCACGCTGACCTCGTCTTGGAATTCCACGTACACGGCCTCGGCGTGGCAGCGCAGCACGGGCACACGCACGCAGGTGGCAGCCACCTTGATGCCTTCATCACCCATGATCTTCTTCGTTTCGACAACCATCTTCCACTCTTCTTTAGTGGAATCGTCCTCAAGGAACTTGTCGATGTGCGGGATGCAGTTGAACGCGATGCGATGTTGAAACACCTCAACGGTGAGTTCGTCTTCCGGCGTGCCGCTCAGGAACGCGCGCGTCTGGTCGTAGAGTTCGGCCATGGCTGGCGCGCCACCGCCACTGGCTGCCTGGTAGGTGGACACCACCACGCGCGTGATGGGCGACAGATCGTAGAGCGGCTTCAAGGCCACCACCATCTGGATGGTAGAGCAGTTCGGGTTCGCAATGACACCTTCATGCCACGCCACGTCGCCCGGGTTCACCTCGGGCACCACCAGCGGCACGTCCGCATCCATGCGAAATGCGCTCGAGTTGTCAATCATGACCGCACCGGCATCAACCACGGCCTGGCGCATCTCCTTCGACACGCTGGCACCGCAGCTAAACAGCGCAATGTCCACGCCCGCGAAGGACTCCGGTGTCATTTCCTGCACCGTGAGCTCGCCCGCCGGCACCTGCCCGCAGCCCGCGAACGGCACCTTCTTGCCCGCCGAGCGCGCCGATGCGAGCGCCCGCACCTCGCTCGCCGGGAAGTCAAGGTCGTGCAGCACCTGCAGAAACTCCGTACCCACAGCACCGGTCGCCCCCGCAATAGCCACCACCGGATGCGCCGGAATCGTCTTCGTCCACGTCATGATCGTTCTCCTCATCCCAATAGGTTGGCGTAGTCAGTCAGCGAGAGGGGCTGGGGTGCGCCGAATTCGTGGGATCCAAGAGGCGAAGCGTACTTCGGTACGCGAGCCTCTGGGATCGCGCGAAGGCGGTGTGCACCAGCCCCTCGCAGCGTCGAGCAGTTCCGCCGGTCGGCAGACCGGCGGAACGTCAACGGCCCTTATTCATCTTGGCGGCAATCTCTTCCGCCGAGAGTTGGGTTTCTTCGAATACGCTGTCGCTGTCCAGGTCGAACGCGGTGTGCAGGCAGCGTACGGCCTCGGCGGCTTGAGAGCCGTCCACCACCACCGACAGGCGAATGGGCGACGTGGAAATAGCTAGGATGTTGATCTGGTTCTCGCCAAGCGTGGTGAAGGCGCGCGCGGCCACGCCGGGCGACGACTTCATGCCGGTACCCACAAGGCTCACCTTCGCAATGTCCTCGTCCACGTCGAACTCGCGCGCGTTGATGTCGGGCAGGATGCGCTCGATGGTTTCGCGCGCCATGGACAGGTCGGCCCCGGCACACGTGAAGCTGATGTCGGTGAACCCGTCCTCGGAGATGTTCTGGATGATCATGTCCACGCGCACGTTGCGGCCGGCCAGCGCGGAGAACACCTTCGCCGCTACGCCCGTCATGTCGGGAACGCCGCGAATGGTGACCTTCAC
>DSLMC04103__coassemble_990_pt1 | contig 15062 bp, 13 predicted proteins | sample DSLMC04103__metabat2_high_PE_001 | metagenome-assembled genome bin DSLMC04103
TGTCGATGCGCATCATTCACTACTTCATGATGTACGTCTTCATCTGCTTCATGTTCATCCACATTTACTTGGCGAACATTGAAGGTATTTCGCCCACGCTGTTGATGTTCTTCTGGAAAGAGCACGGCGGCCTGGTATACGACCCCAAGAAGCACGTCATCGTTGGAGAAGACGAACTCAAGCACTAATCTGGTTGCGCCGGCCTACCGGCCGGCGCAACTGCTCGACGCTGCGAAGGGCCCCAGCACTCCGCCTCGCCGCTCCAGGCTCGGCTCGCGTACGAAGTACGCCACGCCGAACCTTCACGGCGATCCGGAGCACTGGGGCCCTTCTCGCTGTCTTTGGTGGACCTGTGGGGTATGTTTTAACCTCTAAGTGCCCTGTTGTCGTGCGGGCGGGCGCTCCTCAAAAGTGTGACGCGCTAACGCGCTAGCTAGTACGCCAAAAGGCATTCGCTTTTCCCGTCATCATGACGGGGGGCATTCCCTCATAAGTAAACATTACCTGTTAGGTAACCTTCGTAGGGATGCTCTCCAGAGCATCCGCTCCGCCGAAGGCGGAGAACCCAACCATCTTCTATGCTTGCGCTCGCTGGATGAACGCAACAAACGCTTCAGCTTGAGCTTCCAGGTACGGTTGGGACGCCCCCAACTTTAACATGCCGTCTTCGGCTTGGGTGGCGATGTGGGGGATGGTCAGGCGCGGCTTGTTCATGATGTTGGCATCCAGGAAGCTGAGTACCGTGACCAGTTGATCCTGGGCGTGGGCGGCACCGCTCATACCGATGCTTGCGCCGGCGAGTGCCACGGGTTTGCCAGCGAGTACCTGGCCCTCCGTTTCGCTCACCGGGCGCGATAGCCAGTCGATGAGGTTCTTCAATGGCCCGGGGATGGCGTGGTTGTACTCGGGGCTGAACAGCCACAGGCCGTCGGCGGCCTTCACTTCAGCACGCACGCGCGCAACGGCGGTAGGCGCGGGATATTCGTCATCCTGATTCATGAAAGGAACGTCACTCCAGTCAAGCACGTGGTAGTTCACCTCAGGATGGCTCGCGCGCAGCATGTCTCCCGCGGCTTCGGCAAGTTGGCGGTTGTAACTGTTTGCGCGCAGCGATCCGGCAATGGCAAGAACGTTCATGAAGTGCCTCGATTCTGTAATGCTATTGTTTTGATACCATATGATAACACGGCTGTTGCCCCTGTTGCCGCACCGGCGCTGAACCGTCACGGAATGCCGTTCGGGCGGGGTAGGCGGCTGCGTGCGGCGTGCTTCGGTATAATGGCGTCGATCACGAGGACGAAGGAGCACGTTGTGGCAGAGTTGACCGACGAGCAGATTGCTCGCGAAGAAGAATTCTTAAAAGGTATCCCGCGCGTGAACATTGGCGCACTGTTTTTGCCGCCCATCTGGGGACCGGCGCACGGCATGTGGGCGGCGCTTCTGTTCTATCCCATCTGGCTGTTCGCGGATAACACGTTCTACGCAGCCTGGACGGAGCGCACGCCACTTGCGCTTATAGTGGCGGCCGTGGTGTTCCTCACGCTGACGGCGGGCACGGTGGCGTTTTCGCTGGTGGGACAACCTATTGCTGCCCATCGTGCGGCCTCGCGCGGGGTGGGCAAGGAGGCCTATCTGCGTCGTGAGCGCATCTGGACGGTGGTGAGCGTGGTGGCAGGGCTTGCGATGATTGCGGGTGCTACCTACTACAACCTGGTCATTCGCCCGACGGTGGGGGCGTAGTCATGGGGGAGCAGAAGGCTGAAGCGTCGGGACGCGTTGAAGAGGTGCCCGTGAGCGAAGAAACCCCCGCAACGGAAGAGTGCCAGGAGAGCGCGCTGCGCCGCATTGCGGTGTTCTGCGTGGGCAACAAGCTCATGCTCGATGATGGCGTAGGTCCTGCGGTCTACGAGGAGTTGCTCGCGCGCTACGAGGTGCCTGAGAACGTGGAGTTGTTCGACGTGGGCTGCCTCAGCATGGATTTGCTGCCGTACGTCGACGACTTCGACATGATACTTACCGTGGACGCCGTGGATGGCACGGATGCGGAGCCGGGCACGGTGTTCCGTTTCCAGCCCGACGCGATGGCGCGCCACTCCGGCGCCACGGCATCGCTGCACGACTTGAAGCTGGTCGATCTGTTCGATGCCGCGCTGCTGTTGGGCTATAAGGCCGAGGGCCTGTGTCTGGGCATGCAGGTGGAGAACCCGTCGCCCGCGGTGGTGACGGTGGGTCTCACGCCGAAGGTGGCGGACGCCTTGCCGCTGCTGGTGGAGACGGTGGCGGGCGAGTTGGCGCGCCTTGGTTCGCCGCTCACTGCGCGTGTTGAGGTGTCGGCGTAAAGGCATGCGATCGGGGGGCCGTAGCGGTTCTGTGACGGGAGGTCTGCGATTTCGCCACAGGAGAAGCGTGTGGCTTCTGCGAGGGGTGCGCGAAAGATAAGCTAGGCGAAAAGCCGCGACCTGCGGTTCTCGCCTGAGGCTTCACGTGATGAGCGTACGGGCGAGTCCGCCGCCCGCTACGAAGGAGCCTTCCGCCATGCGAATAACCACCATCAGCGCGTATGAAACTTCCGCCGACCAATTCTTCGGCGCCCTTGAGTCTTGGGATGTCGATCTTCTGCTGGACACGCGTCTAAAGAACACGAACCAGCTGGCGGGCTTCACGAAGAAAAACGACCTCGCGTACTTCGTGCCGCGGCTTTTGCATGCCGATTACGTGCACGATAAGCTGTTCGCTCCCGCTCCCACCAAACTTGAGCGCTACCTGCACGGCAACATCGACTGGGACAATTTCGCCGCCGCCTACCGCGAAGACATGCGCGAACGCGAGGCTATCCCGCAATTCTTCGATCGCTATGGGAAGTACCAAAGCGTCTGCCTCCTGGGCACCGCCACCCGCCAACGCCGCAGCCACGTAGAAGTCCTCCAAGAAATGCTCGAAGAAGCCATCAAATAATGAGCGCAAAACAACGCACCCCCACCAACCTCAATCAATTTTTCGCCCCAATTTTTTGCCCCTCCCTATTTTCCGCGCCCAATTTTTTGCCCACACTTTCTTGCGCTCATTTTTTCGTTCCCAAATTTTTCGCAAACGAAAAAGTTATTTCGCAATACATAAAAGAGCGCTCAAAAAATGAACGCAAGAATGAATGAACGCACGAATAAATGAACGCTCGAATAATGAGTGATTCAATGTTGTTCTTTTCTCCGAACGAATGTTTCACGTGAAACACCTGCACGGTTTCACGTGAAACATTTTCTTGATGTTTTGGAGCGCAACTTTTTGATTGCTTTAACTAGTGAATGCTAGTATAGTAGCTAGCAGTTACTAGTTAAGGAGAAACACATGAAGGCGAAGGATACGCGGGAGCGCATTGTTTCGGAGGCGTTTGCGCTGTTTTCGGAGCGGGGGTTTCATGCGGTGTCGGTGCGTGACATTGCGGAAGCGGTGGGTATTAAGGATGCCTCGCTTTACAACCATTTTCCCAGCAAGAAGGCCATATTTGACGCTATCGTGAGCGAGGCGTTTGAGCGGACGCGCCACGTCTTTGGCGAGCGCCGCATCTTGTTTAATGTGACTGACGACACCACGCCCTACGAGAACATGACCCCCGAGCGCCTGCGCGAGTTGGTGCTGCCTTCGCTGCGCTACTTCTTCGAAGACTCGTATATGGTGCGCCTGCGCCGCCTGCTGGTCATTAGTCAGTTTGAAAGCGAAGAGGCAGGGCGCGTCTACCGCCTTCTCTTCATTGACCAGCCCATGGCGCTGCAGCGCACCATCTTCGAGCACCTCATGGTCACAGGCGAATTCGCGCGCGACGACGCGGCACAACTGGCGCTAGAATTCCAAAGCGTCCCGTTCATGCTTATGCATGCGGGTCTGACCTGGGAAGAAGCCGAACCGCGTCTCGTCGCGCATGCCGAGCGATTCGTTCAGGCGCACACAGCACCCGGGCACGGCATCAGGAAAAAGGAGCAAGCATGAACACGGTAGTGGTTTACTCGTCACAGACGGGGTTCACCAAGAAGTATGCGGAATGGATCGCCGAGGAACTGGGCTGCGAAGCTGTCTCGCTCAACGACGAGCCGCGCTTCGACGCGGAAGGCTTCGACGTGGTGGTGCTCGGTGGCTGGTTTCATGCGGGAGGCCTTATGGGGAAGAAGTGGCTCGTGCGGCAGCGCGCGGCACACCCAAACACGCGCTTCGTCGTGTTCGCTGTGGGCGCCACGCCGACAGAATGGACCGACATGGTAGACGAAGCCCTCACGCGCGAACTTCCCTCGCCGGACTTCGACGACGTGGAGCGCTTCTACCTGCGCGGCGGGTTCGCCTACGAGCGCCTGAGCACGCCAAACAAGCTGGCCATGAAGCTGTTCTTCAAGATGCAGGAGAAGAATGCGGCCACCGACCCGCGCGCCGCCGAGATGCTCTCTGGCATGCGCGGCGGCTTCGACGGCACCGATCGCGCCTCCATTGCGCCCGTTATCGCCAGCGCTCGCAGCCACGCCTGCGTAACCCCGCCCGCGCCTAGCGGTGTTGGGCCGTCTCGATCCTCTTGACGCGTTCTACCAGGAAGTCTTTCACCTCTTCGCGCGGGATATCCAGTGCCACTGACAGTTCGTCGAACAGCAGCCCTTCGGCCAAATCGAAGTAGCGCTTGTCGGTGGCCGTGATCTGGCGACCGGCATGCGTGCGCCGCGCGGTGCGCTCGCGGACCGACTTCATGATGGGCACCAAATCTTCGGGCTGAAACGTCTTCAGGCGTTTGTCGTATTCCTCCCGCATGCGGCGCTCGACCAACGTGGGCGTGTTGGCGCCGGTGAGCGTTCCCTCATCAATGCCCTCGACATCCGCGATAGAATCGATAAGCGCGAGCGCTTCCTGCTTGCTCATAACGGGCCTGAGCGCGGGCGGTTTCGCCTCGTCAACAGCCACAAACAGCTTGAGCGAGTTCTCAAAAAGGGCGTTCAGTTCGAAATAGTCGCGGTCTTCGAAATAGTTTTCTCGGACGGCAGTGACGGTGCACACGTGGTGACGATAGACAATGGTATCTCCAGGTGATAGCATGGCGACCTCCGATGACGGGTAAGGATGCGGTTCGCGGTCCGTCGCGTCGGCAAAGACGTCGCAGATCAGCAACCCCTATTATACCAGGTTGCAAGGGCGCGTATCAGCATTGTCGACAAAGCGACTCAAACTTTCGGGTACTGGTACTATTCGTTGAATGCCACGCCGCACGTGCCGTTTGAGCCGGGGCTAAGCTTACAATGGAACCGCTCAGCTTTTTGAGCATGCGCAGAAACTACGAGCGATTTCGCAGACAGAAGGGGGCGGGCGTGGACGTACCGTTTGGCAAGGCAGCAACTTCCCACAAGGAAGCGCTTCGGCAGATGTCGTCCGCGCACTTCGACGAAGAACCTTTCGACCAGCTCACCGGCCTACGCACACGCGTGGTGTTCTTTGCTGCCGTAGAAAAGCAGCTGGCGCTAAGCCCTGCCAAGCCGTTCTGTCTCATGGCCATAGACATTGAGCACTTCAAACTGTACAACGAATGGCACGGCATGGCGGAAGGCGATGGTTTGCTGAAAGCAGTCGCAGTCGTACTTGCCCAGGTGGAGCGTGACTTTGACGCAATTGCGGGCTACCTTCTGAGTGATGACTTCTGCCTTCTTCTGCCCGACGACCCGCTCGTTCTGAGCGAGGTGCAAAAGCGTCTGTTCGACGCGATTCGCTCCTTCAATAAGGGCATGGCGTTCATGCCGGCGTTCGGCCTGTATGGCATCGACGACGCAACGGTGCCGGTGAGCACTATGTATGATCGTGCGCTCATGGCGCTTGCCTTCATCAAAGGCAACTACGCCGAACGGTCGTGCCGCTTCGAGCCCGGCATGATGCAGGAAATGGAAGAGGATCACGCACTTCTGCTGGAGGTGCAGCGCGCGCTCGCGCACGATGAATTCACCTTCCACGTGCAACCGTTGTGCGCCATATCGTCAGGCGCAATTGTAGGTGTGGAATCGCTCGCACGCTGGAACCACCCCGAGCGGGGCCTCATTCCGCCCGGGCACTTCATTCCCATGTTGGAGCGCAATGGCCTCATTACGGCGCTTGACCTGGTGGTATGGGAGAAGGCGTGCGAAACCCTACGGGCGTGGATGGATAAGGGTTTGCGCCCCGTGCCCGTGTCGGTGAACGTGTCGCGGCGCGACATCTACGCGATTGACGTGGCCGACGAACTTACTCGCCTCGCGCGTGCCTACGACGTGGAGCCGTCCCTGCTGTCGGTGGAAATTACCGAGAGCGCCTACGTGGAGGACGCGGGTAAGGTGTCTGACGTGGTGGATCGGCTACGCGCTGCGGGCTTCACCGTGCTCATGGACGACTTCGGCAGCGGTTACTCTTCGCTCAACACGCTCAAGGACCTTAACGTGGACGTGCTGAAGCTTGACATGAAGCTGCTGGGCGAAGGAATGGGTTCCTCGCAAAAGACCCGGGGCATCCTTGAGTCCGTCATCAACATGGCGCACCTCGTTGACCTGCGCATTGTGGCCGAAGGTGTGGAAACCGAAGAGCAGCGCGATTTCCTCGTGCGCGCGGGATGCTCCTACGCACAGGGCTTCGGCTTCTATCGCCCCATGCCGCCGGAGGACTTCGAGCGCCTGCTGGCTGACCCCGCGAATATCGACTATCGCTATATCGTGCCCGCGCCCATCCACGAACTGCAAATTCGCAAGATGCTCGCCGAAGGCGTGCTGAGTGATACCATGGTGGATGACATTTTGGGCCCACTTGCTTTCTACGAAGTGCACGATGGAAAAGTGCAGGTGGTAAGCGCGAATGAGCGCTACTGCCGCTTCGTGGGCATCAGTCCGCTCGATCTGGCGGATCGCCGCGAGGCGGTGCTTGACCTGGTGTATGAGGCTGATCGCGCAAGTTTCTTCGATGCGTTTGAGCGCGCTTGGAAAAACGCACCGGACGGGGCGGAGGCGGAAGTCCGCCGCATCAGGCAGGACGGCAGCACGGTGGTGGAGTCGTTCCGCGTGTTCTTCCTGCGCGAGCGCGACGGGCATCGGCTATTCTATGCGTCGCTTTCTGACGTGACCGACCAGGTGCGACGCGCCCGCCAGCTGGAGTCTTCGCAGCGTGCGCTGTCCGCAGTAGTGGGTGTGTCGTCGAGCGATGCCGCGTTCATGAGTTTGGCTGAGGAAAACCGGCGCACGGCGGCAGCCATCTTTGCGCAGATGTCTCCGGGCGGCATGATTGGCGGCTACTGCGAAGAGGGCTTTCCGCTCTACTTCGCGAATGCGGCCATGGTGGAGTTGTTGGGCTACGACTCCTACGAGGAATTTGTTGAAGGCATTGGCGGCCTGGTGGGCAACACCATCCACCCCGACGACATGGCCTCGGTCGTGCAGGACATTGGCACCACCTATTACGCGGGGCTTGAGTACACCACCACCTACCGCATGCCGCGCAAGGACGGCACGTGGTTTTGGACGCTTGACAAGGGCAAAGTGGTGGAAGCTGAGGACGGGCGCCTCGCCATTGTGAGTGCCTGCACCGACATTTCCGAGGTTATGGAGGCCCACCAGCAGCTCTCCGAGCGCAACGACCTGCTCATCAAGAAGAATCGCGAACTGGCGTATCTGAACGAGGACATGCCGGGCGGCTATCACCGTTGCGCCGACACGCCCGGGTTCGAATTCCTCTACGTGAGCGAGCGGTTCCTGCGAATGTTTGGCTATACGCGCGAGGATCTGGTGGAGCTGTTCGACGACAAGTTCTCCAACATGGTGCACCCGGATGATAGGGAACTTGTGGCCGCTCAGGTGGAAACGTGGAAGCGCAACATCGATGGGACGGTAGCCATCAAGTATCGCCTGAAAGCGAAGGATGGCTACCGCTGGGTGGTCGATCAGAGTAGCTACCTTGAGTACGAAGGCACGCAGTTCATGCAGGGCGTGGTCATCGACGTGACGAACGTCGTGGGCCCACGCCCCGATGGGATTGACTAGCAGTCGGCTGCTTCTTCAATGCAGCGCAGGGCGTTCAGGCAGCGCGGATAGCCCAGGTAGGGTACCAGCTGCGAGACTATTTTGATGAGGAATACGCGGTCGTTGCCAATGCGCAGGTTTGCGCCTATGTGCGCTTTGAGCTGCGGTTCGCAGCCACCTTGCGCGGCCAGGAAACAGAGCGTGATCATTTCGCGTTGCTGGAGGTCGAGGCCTGTGCGCGTGTACCAGTCGCCGAAGCAGTTCGCGGCGAGCCAGCGGTCGATGTGGCTTGTTTCCTCGGGCGCGCGCTCCCAGCTTTCGCGCATCTGCTCGCCGAACAGCTCCACTTGAATGTCGTTGCCGGCGGCGCGACGCGCGGTGGCCTCGGTGGTTGCCTGGCCGGGAAGGGGCAGCTTCACGCCGCGAGCCGTGAGTACGTCGTTGGCGATGCGCAGAAACGGCAGCGCGCGGCCCATGCCCAGATACGCCATGGACTGGTAGATGATTTCCTTCAACTCAACAGGTGTGACACCCACCTCAAGCGCGGCGGGTACCATGGCCTGGAAGGCCAACTCGCCCTGGCAGCCGATGATGGCCGCAAGGATGGCCATAAGGCGCGTGCGGTCGTCGAGGTCGCTGCCGCCCGCGTCGTCGGCGTTGGCCACTTCGCCGAACACGAAGTTGTCGAAGCGCTCAATGAACTCCGGATCGGTTTCAATGAAGGGGGAAGCATAACCGGGGAACAGTTTGCCGCGGAATTCGCGCGCGGCGTCGGTGAAGTTCGGTTCGGGTTGCATGGTTGCGTCCTTTCGGTTGGCTGCAACGGCGCGGCACGTGCGTTGCCGCACCGTTGCATTGTTGTTTGAGGTCATTAAACACCAAAAGAGTAGGATTTTCCCAAACCTTGCAGTTTCAACACGAGCAGGGTCAGTTGGCGAACAGCGCCGCCGCCTGCGTCATGCGCTCGGCTATGGGCACGCCGAAGGGGCAGCGGGGTTCGCAGGCAGCGCAGGCGGTGCAGTCGGCGGCGGTGGCATCGAGCGCGTCGTAGTGGGCGCGCAGCGAGGCGGGCACTTCGTCTTGTATGGTGGCCAGGTCGTAGAACTTGTTCACGGTGGCAATGTCGATGCCGGCCGTGCACGGTGCGCAGTGGCCGCAATACGTGCACTGGCCGAAGTAGGCGTGCTTGGGGGCGGTGGCCAGCACACTTGCGTAGTCGCGCGCGGCGTCGCCGGCGGTTTCGTAGGCCACGGCATCGTCGATGTGGGACGGCGTGTCGAAGCCTGCCATGATGCTGGCCACGGCCGGGCGCGTGAGCGCGTAGTGGATGCACTGCACCGGCGTGAGCGCCACGCCGAAGGGCGATGCCTCGGCGCTGAACAGCCGCCCGCCTGCGTAACCCTTCATGACGGTAAGCCCCACGCCCTCGCGCTCGCAGAGCGCATACAACTCGGCGCGGGCGGGGTCCATGCCGCCCAACTCATCGGCATAGTTGAACGTGAACGCCTCATCGAGGCTCGTAGTGGCCGGCAGTAGGTCAAACGCGGGGTTCACGCTGAACATGATGACCTCAATCTCGCCGGAGAGCGCCGCGCACCGCGCCACCTCGGGCGAGTGGGTGGAAAGCCCGATGTGCCCAATAGTACCCGCGTCGCGCAGCTCACGCACATAGGCGATGAAGGGGCCGGCCATGATGCTTTCGTATTCGTCCACGTCATCCACGTAGTGGATCATGCCCAGCTCCACATGGTCGGTGCCCAGGCGCGCGAGCAAATCCTCGAACGCGGGCCGCACCTGATCCATGTCGCGCGTGCGCGTGTACTGGCCGTTTTGCCAGGTAGAGCCAATGTGACCCTGGATAATCCACTTATCGCGCGTGTCCGCAAGCGCCGCGCCGAGGTTGCTGCGCACCTCAGGTCCCGCCATCCAACAGTCGAGGATGTTGATGCCCGCTTCTTCGCAGCGCGCCACCACCGCGCGCACCTCTTCGGGCGACTTCTTCTCCATCCACTCGGCGCCAAACCCAATCTCACTCACTTTGAGGCCCGTACGCCCCAGCTCGCGGTACTGCATGCTGTTCCCCTTATCTCGTGCTGGCTTTACTTCTGAGGTCATTATCAACCCTGGAGTGGGGTCACAGTCAAGCGGTGGAAGGTGAAGAAAAAAGAGCGACGTGCTTGCGTGCTGTCTTGTGCGCCAAAAGATGATGAGGCCATGCGCGCGAAGAATGTGACGCGCTTACGCGCTACCCGCCGCGGCGGAGAACGCAGGTCAAGCAATGTACTCAGCCTGCGATAGAATGCGCGAATACGTCAACCCTCGTAGGGATAATATCAGCGACGGCGCGCGCGCCTAGTCCCTTTAGGGATGCATCCGTTCGCGCGAAGCGCGAAAACGGGGACACCGATTGGGTTCTCCGCCTGCGGCGGAGCGGATGCTCTGGAGAGCATCCCTACGAGGGTAACCTAACAGGTAAGGTTAATGCTATCTGCATATGTCCGCGTCATAAAGCAAGGGTAGGTGGGGGTCTTCTGGTGTAATAATGTGAGTGAATGCGTTGTTGATAAATGGGACAAGGATGTTGAGAGTGTGACGCTTTATGCTCATTGGACGTTGCAGATTGACTGCGCTATTCCGACCTCGGTAGATATAGAGGTGGACGCTTCGGGTACGAGCACTACAAGCGCTACCCCTGAGTTTTCATCTTCGACACCTGCCGACATTAAGGTGACTGCTGTCTCAAGTACGCAGGGTGCAGATGCAGCAACGCTCTTTGCCAACAATGTTGCTATAGGGGTTGGTATTCAGCTTAAGCCTGCCTCAAGTGGCTTGCCTGTTACGGTGCCGCTTACCTCAACAGGTACCACCATTCCGAACAACGGTTGGACTATTGCTGCTGGAAGCACCACCACACCGACCAAGTTTGCTGTTGCATTTAGCTTGTCGCTTCCGAGTGAGACTCAGCTTAACTATCGTCCCAACACGCCGGTTACTGTAGCCAACCTTTCCTATGTGATAAAACTCGCAAGCGCTTCGTAGGCTCACCACAACATTTCGCGGCAGGGGCCACCCGTCCTGTCGCACAACCCGCAGGCGCGCCTTCCCATCCCCGGCGCGCCTGTGTGTTTGGTGACTTGTGTTTTCGCTCTGGCGCGCGAACGATGCTCTTAATGTTCGAGATTCTCGTAGTCTTCTGCGCCTACGGGTTCGAGCCATTCGTTGGAGGTGTTTTCGCCGGGGACTTCGAAGGCGAGGTGGGAAAACCAGCTGTCCTTCGCGGCGCCGTGCCAGTGCTTCACTTCGGCGGGGATATGCACGACATCGCCCGGTTCGAGCGCGCGGACGGGCTTTCCCCACTCCTGATACCAGCCACGCCCGCCCACGCACACAAGCATCTGCCCGCCGCCTGATGTGGCATGATGGATGTGCCAATGATTGCGACACCCTGGCTCAAACGTGACATTCATAAAGGGAATTTGCTCTGTGCTGACGGGAGCCAGGTAACTCTGCCCGTCAAAGAACTGCGCAAACGCGTCGTTGGGGTCGCCAATGGGGAACATGAGCGTGCTCTCGTAGACGGCGCGACTGATGTTCTGTGATGTGGTATTCGGTGCGGTCATGAGGTACCTCTTTTCTTTCACTATCCGCTGTCAAACCCAGTGTGAACTCTGAAGCTCACTCCAAGTCAAGAGGCGGGCGAGCATTTCTTTACACCTTGCAGCAGCTGGGGCAGATATCGCAGAGGAAGCAGGTGGCGCATTTAGGGTTGCGGGCTATGCAGGTTTCGCGGCCGAACAGCACCCACTGGTGGTTGATGGGGCCCCAGTATTTGCGCGGGTACAGTTTGAGCAGCGCCGTCTCGGTCTTGGCCGGCGTGTCGGCCGAGGGGCCGGCGAACTTGAGCCGATGCGCGATGCGGAACACGTGCGTGTCCACCGCGATGCCCTCCACGATGCCGAACGCTTCGTTCAGCACGACGTTCGCGGTCTTGCGACCCACACCCGGCAGCTTCTGCAGCTCGTCGATGTCGCGTGGGATCTCGCCGCCGTAGTCGGCCACCACCATCTGGGCGGCTTTGATAACGTTTGCAGCCTTCGTGTGATAGAAGCCGATGGTGCGGATGATGTCTTCCACGTCGCGCACGTCGGCCGCCGCGAGGTCGGCCACGGTGGGGTAGCGCTCCCACAGGGCCGGCGTCACCTTGTTCACGCCCTTGTCGGTGGTCTGCGCGGACAGCAGCACGGCAATGGTCAGGCGAAACGGGTCGCCGCCGTAGATGAGCGCGCACTCGGCGGCCGGGTAGTGCTCGTTCATGCGCCGAGCCACTTCCAACGCCCGCTCCCGCTTAGTACCCACAGTCTCCCGCGCCATGAAGCCTCCTTGGACAAAAGGTTCAATACTCTCAGGTACATCAGTATAACGTCTTTCGTGGTTATCGCAGTTGACGGCTATAATGGAAAAGACAGGCGTGCAGGTATACGGTTCCCGACTATTGGACCATTGGTGCGGTGTATGCGCGCTTGGTTGAAGATGTTGCCGAAAGCGACGACGTGGTTCAGGCCTTGCAGGCCGTCTACTTCTCGTGGATGGATGATGCTCTGTCGAACTATAATTCCGATTTCTATTATCAGCCGCGCGATTACCTTGCTGCCTGCTATCGTGCCGGAGAAGTGCTTGAGTAAGCTTGGCGTACCCCTGCCGTAGCGTCTGTGATTTCTTCCTCTTGGGTGGGTTTCGCGGCGTGTGGGGTGGGCGTCGTGTAGTAGAATCGGCTGCACTTGTTCGCGCTTGCGTGGACGGGGAGAAGTAACCTTGCAGGAAGCCGCGAAATGCGGCTTTTTGTGCTGCTTTTGATACGAAAGAGGACGCACTATGCTTATCGACTCGCTCACCTTTACGCTGGAAAAATCAGGTGCGCTCGAAACGTTTTGGGGCAAGCTTGATGCAGGCGAAGATGGCGCACTGGGGGTGGCGTCCTCGGCACGACCGTTTCTGGTGGCGGCGCGATTCGCGCACAAGCCGCAAACGACGCTGGTGGTTGTGGCGGGCGAAGACGCAGCCGTGGCGTTCGCGCGGCAGGTAGCGGCGTATCTGGGGGACGAGTGCGTCATGCGCTTTCCCGAGCGCACCGACTATCCCTTCAATCCCAAGGCGAGCGACCCGGCGCAGGCCGCGCGGCGCATGGAGGCTGTGCATGCGCTCGCTTCAGGGCGCGAGGTTGTGGTGGTGGCGAGCGCGCGGGCGCTTGTGCGCATGCTGCCGCCGGCGGGGTCCAACGTGCACCTGCCGCTTGTGTTTGAAGCAGGGCGCGAACTTGCCGCTATGGAGGGTGCGCAGGCGGCGGGCGTGGCTGAGTTCAGCGACGTGGCGCGCGCGCTTGAGGAACGTGGCTTTGCGAATACGGGCGAGCTGGACGGGCCCGGTACCTTTGCCGTGCGCGGCGGCACGATCGACGTATTCCCCGGCAACCTGGTGTATCCCGTGCGGCTGGACTTTTTCGGCGATGAACTGGACGAAATCCGCCGCATCGTGCCCACAACGGGGCAGACCATCCAGGCGCTGCCGCGCACGGAGGTGTACCCCGTCATAGAATTCGCCGCTTCGAAAAGTGCTCTTGCGCGTGCCCGCGAAAAGCTTGAGCGGCCGGCCGAGACGAACGCGGCTCTGCGCGACGTGCTGGAGAAACTCGACGGTGGCCTGCGTTTCGGCGGCTCCGACGTGCTGCTGCCGTACTTGTACAACAAAACGGCCACGCTCGGCGACTACGTGCGTCCCGGTGCGCTGACGGCGCTGGTGGAGCCGCGCTCGCTCTTCGACGACATGGCGCACGCCTACGAAGATGTGGCTGGTCGCGCGAAGGGGACGGGCGTGGGGCTGGCGGGGCTCTACGCCGAGCCGAGCGCGGTGAGTTTCGGCGAGGGCCAGCGCGCCACCTACGTGTCCATCATGACCGTGGGCGGCCACGTAGATGACGAACTGCCGGTGAAGCGCGTGGAGGTGGCGGGGCATCCCGACAAGCTGTACGGCCGCCTGCGCAGCCTCGTGGACGGCGACTACACGGTGGTGTTCAGCGCCCCGAACTTCCGCGCCCGCCAGGACATGAAGTTGGCGTTCGTCGATCAGGGACTTCCCATACAAGAATTCTTAGATTCCGCCGTTCTAACGAACGGCGGAAGTGCCGACGCTGTGGCTTTCCGTGGCACCCAATCTCGCGGCGATGCCGAAGGCTTGCGTACCGAAGTACGCGGCGCCTCCGCCATCCCCACGATCTCGGGCACCACGAAAACCCTAGCTGACGTTGGTGGACCTGCGTGTTTGGAAACCCCTGGTGCGGCTAAGCGGCGGTTGCGGCGCGGTGTGGTGAATATTGTGGACGTGGACGTGCCGCTTGGCATGATCATTCCGAAGGCGAAGCTGGCGATGGTGAGCATTTCCGATACGCAAGGCGCCTCTGCGGCGCGGCCGAGCCGGCATGTGGACATCACCGAGATCACGTTTCCCTACCAGCCGGGCGATTACGTGGTGCACGCGGCGCACGGCGTGGCGCACTTCAAGGAGCTGGTGCGGCGCGACGTGGACGGCACGGCGCGCGACTACCTGCTGCTGGAATACGCCGAGGGCGACAAGCTGTACGTGCCGGTGGAACAGCTCGACCGCGTCACGCGCTACGTGGGGCCGGAGGGGGCGTCGCCGCGCCTCACGCGTCTCAACACGGCCGACTGGTCGCGCGCTTTGAAGAAGGCCCGCGCCGCCACGAAGAAGCTTGCGTTTGACCTGGTGGATGTATACACGCGCCGCGCCACGGTGCAGGGGTATCGCTTCGGGCCCGATACCGCGGCTCAACGTGAGATGGAGGAGGCGTTCCCTTACCAGGAGACACCCGACCAGCTGGCCGCCATCGCCGACGTGAAGGCCGACATGCAGTCCGCCAAGCCGATGGACCGTCTCGTCTGCGGAGACGTGGGTTTCGGTAAGACCGAGGTGGCTCTGCGCGCGGCGTTCAAGGCCACGCAGGACGCCAAACAGGTGATGGTGCTGTGCCCCACCACCATTCTCGCGCAGCAGCAC
>DSLMC04103__coassemble_992_pt1 | contig 15045 bp, 8 predicted proteins | sample DSLMC04103__metabat2_high_PE_001 | metagenome-assembled genome bin DSLMC04103
GTACTTCTGCGCGGCGCGCTTGCACACGGCCACGAGGCGCGGCAGCATGGTTTCGTACCAGGCCTGCGCGTCGTCGGTCTGCGACAGCACGAGTTCCATTTTCTCGCGCGGGTAGTAGATGAGGGTAGCCAGCGAGCGCTTTTCTTCGGGGCTGAGGGAGTCGCCGAATACCTCGTCGATTTTCATGCGGATGGAGCCGGAGCCGTTGCGCAGGATGTGGGAGAACGCCTCGTATTCGCCGTGGATGTCCGAGGCGAAGAACTCGGTGCCCTTGGGCAGGTTCAGAATGGCGCTGAGGTTGATGATTTCTGCCGACGCCTTCGCGGCGGTGGGAAACGATCGGGAAAGAAGCTCCAGGTACCGCTTGTCCGTTGCATCCATGAGCGAGGCCTCCTTGGTTGGTTGGTCCGGCGCAGTTGCTTCCATGATACCCGCAGGCGACGCCCCTTGAACAACCTGAAACCAAGCGGCACGAATAATCGACAGAGAACGGGGGGGCCGCGGGCGAGTGTAGTACGCGGCTGTCCCAAAAGTGTGACGCGCGGCGCAAAACAAGCCAGCTCCCAGGCGCTATTCCCAACCCTTCCACACATCCGGGGCGTAACCTATGGTGGCTTGTTTGCCGTTGCGGACGACGGGCTCGGCCAATACTTGTTGGTTCTCTAGCAGCTTGTCGAACTTTTGGTCGGGCGAGAGGTACGCAAGCAGCGCAACGAGGTCCTGGTCCTTCGCCTTGGGGTCGATGAGCGCGTCAATGCCGCCCACCGCGCGGGCGACCGATTCCAGCTCGCCCTTGCTCATCCCCTTCTCTTTTAGGTCAATGAACTGGAACTTCACGCGCCGCTCCTTGAAATACCGCTGCGCCTTTTTCGTGTCGAAACTTTTCTTGGTGCCGAATACTTGAATGTTCACGGCCCTTCGCCCTCCTTGCCGCTCGTCTATAATGACTACGAACTTTACACCATTCACCACCGATTGCGAGAGAGCACCCATGCCCACCATTGAACATCTTATCGCCCAGGAACTGGGAATTTCGCCCGCGCAAGTGACCGCCGTGGTGGCGTTTATCGACGAGGGGAACACCATCCCCTTCATCGCGCGCTACCGCAAGGAGGCCACCGGCGGCCTCGACGACGTCACGCTGCGCGACCTCGACGAGCGGCTGGCATACCTGCGCGCGCTCGAAGCGCGCAAAGCCGAAGTGCTGAGCGCCATCGAAGAGCAGGGGAAACTTACCGCTGACCTGCGCGAAAAGATTGATGCCGCCACGGTCATGCAGCGCGTGGAAGACCTCTACAAGCCGTTCAAGAAGAAGCGCGCCACCCGCGCATCGAAGGCGCGCGAAGCCGGGCTTGAGCCGCTCGCGGTGCTCATGATGGGGCAAGCCACCACCCAGGGCGACCCGCTGGCCCTCGCCGCGCCCTACGTAAACGCCGCCGCGGGATACGACACCCCCGAGGCCGCCCTCCAAGGTGCCCAGGACATTGTGGCGGAAACCATCGCTGACGACGCGGAACACGTCGCAACGCTGCGCACACTCACGCGCCGCCAGGGAGCGCTGGCCGTCGAAGCGGCCGACGCGACCGAGAAAACCGTCTACGAGTCCTACTACGATTTCGCCGAGCCACTTTCCCGCATTCCCAACCACCGCATCCTCGCCATCAACCGCGGCGAGAAGGAGGGCAAGCTGAAGGTGCGCGTGCGCACCGACGCCGACGTGGCCGTGGCAACGCTCGAAAAACGCGTGGTCAGACGCGCGAACAGCGTGTTCACCAGCGCGCTGCGCAATGCCGTATCCGACGCCTACAAGCGCCTCGTCGCCCCCGCGCTTGAGCGCGAACTGCGCACCGAACTCACCGAGCGCGCGCAAACCGATGCCATCCGCGTGTTCGCCAAGAACACCGAAAGCCTCCTGTCGCAGCGCCCCGTGCGCGGCGCGCGCGTGATCGCGCTTGACCCCGGCTACCGCACCGGCTGTAAGGTGGCAGTGCTCGACGAGTACGGCAAGCTGCTCGACCACGGCACCGTCTTCCCCACCCCGCCGCGCCGCGAGATCGAGCAGACAAAACGCACGCTGGCCGACCTCGTGCGGCGCCACCAGACAAACGTCATCGTCATCGGCAACGGCACCGGCAGCCGCGAAACCGAGGAAGTGGTGGCCGACTTTATCGCCGAGACCGACGCGGGCGCGCACCTTCAGTACACCATTGTGAACGAGGCGGGCGCGTCAGTGTATTCCGCCTCGAAGCTGGCCAGCGAGGAATACCCCGACCTCGACGTCACCACGCGCGGCGCCATGAGCCTGGGCCGCCGCCTGCAAGACCCGCTGGCCGAGCTGGTGAAAATCCCGCCGCAGTCCATCGGCGTGGGTCAGTACCAACACGACCTCAACCAGGCCGCCCTCGGCCGCGCGCTCACCGGCGTGGTGGAAAACGTCGTAAACCGCGTGGGCGTGAACCTCAACACGGCCAGCCCCAGCCTACTTGCCTACGTGTCCGGCGTGAGCGCCGCCGTGGCGAAAAATATCGTGGCCTACCGGGAAGAACACGGCGCGTTCACCGACCGTCGCGAACTCAAGAAGGTGTCGAAGCTGGGCGCGAAGGCGTTCCAAAACTGCGCCGGCTTCCTGCGCATCGAAGGCGGCGCAAACCCACTCGACGCCACGAGCGTCCACCCCGAGAGCTATCCTGTTGCGCGCGAAGTGCTTAAGCGCGCTGGCGTGAAACCTGAGGCGCTCGCCCACGGCGGCATCCCCGACATCGCCCAGCGCGTGGGCGACCTCCCCGCGCTCGCACAAGAGCTGGGCGCGGGTCTGCCTACGCTGCGCGATATTGTTGCTGAACTGGAGAAACCCGGCCGCGACCCCCGCGACGACGCGCCGCCTGTGGTATTCAGCCGCAGCGTGCGTGACTTCGACGACCTCACCCCCGGCATGGAACTCACGGGTACTGTGCGCAACGTGGTGGACTTCGGCGCCTTCGTCGACATCGGCGTGAAGCAAGACGGCCTCGTCCACATCTCGAAACTGGCCGACCGCTTCGTCCGCCACCCCAGCGAAGTCGTCAGCGTCGGCGACACCGTCACCGTCTGGGTCACCAGCGTAGACAAAGATCGCGGCAAAATCTCCCTCACCATGGTAAAAGGCAAGGAGTAGCAGGCCGCAACCCGCACCCCTCGCTTTTTCGTTGCAAACGAATCTGCAACGAAAGCGTATTCGTTGCATAATCGTACAAGAACGCGCCACATCGCCACCCCCACCTTGTGATGCGATACGATACGGGGCGAGCAAAATGCACCCGTTCATACGTCGAAAGGAACGCATCAATGGCGGAGCCGGAACAGACCATCCAGCCGTGTGACCCCACTCCTGATCGCATACAGGTGCGGGGGGCTCGGGTGCATAATTTGAAGGATGTTGATGTGGACATTCCTCTTAACCGGTTGGTGGGTATTGCGGGGGTGTCGGGGTCAGGGAAGTCGTCGTTGGCGCTGGGGGTGCTCTACGCCGAAGGGTCGCGGCGCTACCTGGAGGCGCTGTCCACCTACACGCGGCGCCGCCTGTCGCAGGCGGGGCGCGCCGACGTGGACGAGGTGTTGCACGTGCCCGCCGCCTTAGCGCTGCACCAGCGGCCTGCCGCAGGCGGCGTGCGCAGCACGTTCGGCACGTCCACCGAGCTGCTGAACAGCCTGCGCCTGCTGTTCTCGCGCGTCGGCAGCCATGTGTGCCCGAATGGACACCGCGTGCCGCCCACGCTCAACGTGGCGGCGGAGCGGCCCATCACGTGTCCCACCTGCGGCGTGGAATTCTACGGCCCCGGCGCGGAGGAACTCGCTTTCAACAGCGACGGCGCGTGCCCCACCTGCGACGGCACCGGCGTGGTGCGCACCGTGAACGAAGCGGCGCTCGTGCCCGACGAAACGCTCACCATCGACGAGGGTGCAGTCGCGCCTTGGGGCACGCTCATGTGGGACCTCATGAAGCAGGTCGCCCGCGAGATGGGCGTGCGCACCGACGTGCCGTTCAACCAGCTCACGCCCAAGGAGCGCGACATCGTGTTTCACGGCCCCGCCGAGAAAAAGCACATCTTGTACAAGGCGAAGAAAACCGACACCTTCGCTGAGCTGGACTTTACGTATTACAATGCCATCCACACCGTAGAGAACGCGCTGTCAAAAGTGAAGGACGAGAAGGGGCTTAAGCGCGTGGCGCGGTTCCTGAAAGAGGGCCCCTGCCCCACGTGCCACGGCACGCGCCTGTCGGATGCAGCCCGTAAGCCTGAAGTGGCGAATATCAACCTGGCCTTAGCAACGGAGAAAACGCTGGGCGAGCTTGTGGAATGGGTGGCGGCCGTGTCGGACGGGCTCGCACCTGAGATGCGCCCCATGGCGGTAAGCATTTGCGAGTCGTTTCAGCACACGGCGCGGCGGCTGGTTGATCTGGGGCTTTCTTACCTTTCACTCGACCGCGCGAGCGCCACTTTATCCACCGGCGAGCGCCAGCGCGTGCAGTTGGCGCGGGCGGTGCGCAACCGTACCACCGGCGTGCTCTACGTGCTTGACGAGCCATCCATCGGCCTGCACCCCTCCAACATCGACGGCCTGCTGGAGGTCATGCGCGACCTCTTGGCTGACGGCAACTCGGTGGTCATGGTGGATCACGACACCCACATTCTCCGTCACGCTGACCACATCGTGGAGCTGGGCCCGGTCGCGGGCGCCGGCGGCGGGCACGTCATCGCAGAGGGAACGGTGGCGCAGGTGGAAGCCAACCCCGCCTCGCGCATCGGCGGCTTTCTTTCGGGGGCTGAACAGGTGCGCGTGCGCGAATCCATCGCACCTGATCACCTGTTTGACGAGGGCCGCATCCACCTGGAAACCGACGCGCTGCACACCGTAAAGCCGCTTTCCGTTGACGTGCCGCGCGGCCGCCTGACGGCCGTCACGGGCGTGTCCGGTTCGGGCAAAACCACGCTCGTGCTGGAAAGCCTCGTGCCCGCCCTGGCCGCGCAGGCCACCGGCGCGCCGCTCCCTGACCACGTGCGCCGCATTGACGCCGCTGGCATCGCACGCGCGAATCTCATCGACGCCTCGCCCATCGGTATCAACGTGCGCTCCACCGTGGCCACCTACTCGGGTGTCCACGACGAGCTGCGTCGCGCCTTCGCACGAACGGCCGACGCGAAGGTCGCAGGCCTTAAAGCGGGCGACTTCTCCTACAATACCGGCAAGCTGCGCTGCCCCGTGTGCGATGGCACGGGCTCCATCAGCCTTGACGTGCAGTTTTTGCCCGACGTGGACATCACGTGTCCGGCCTGCCACGGCTCGCGCTACGGCAACGAGGCCGAGCACATTCGCCGCCTCGACGCGCACGACGGCACCGCCAGCTACTCGCTTCCCGAACTCATGGCACAGAGCGTGGACGAAGCCCTCGCCCACACCGACGACCTCAAGAAGGTGCACGAACGCCTGCAAACGCTCCATGACCTGGGGCTGGGTTACCTCACACTCGGCGAAGCCACCCCGGCGCTCTCCGGCGGCGAGGCCCAACGCCTCAAGCTGGCCAGCGAGATGGGGCGCACGCAAGACGACGCAGTATTCGTCTTCGACGAACCCACCATCGGCCTGCATCCGCTTGATGTGCGCACGCTATTGGAAGTGTTCCAGCGCCTTGTCGCGCAGGGGGCTACCGTGGTGGTGATTGAGCACGACCTTGACGTCATCGCCAACGCCGACTACGTGATTGACCTCGGCCCCGGCGGTGGCGAAGCTGGCGGTCGCATCGTGGCCACCGGCACCCCCGAAGAGGTTGCCGTCAACCCCGCCAGCATCACCGGCCACTACCTTGAGAAGGACTGAAAGGGGGCGTCTTTTCCGCCTATCCAATGAGTTTGGACGATTCCACCTGCTCAACGTACCAGGTCATGAAGTGCGACAGCGGTTTGCGCAGGACGAGGCCGATAAGTGCGGCCGGAATCAGGAACAGCAGAAGCAGGCCCATCTCTATGCAGAAGTCATTGCCGCACACGCCAAACATGGCGGCGCGCATGGCGTTCACCACATGCGTAGCAGGCAGCCACGGGCTGATCCCCTGAATGAACGGCGGCAACAGCTGCAACGGGAACGAGCCACCGCACCCGGTCACCTGCACAATAAGCAGAAGCACCGCCACCGCCTTGCCCAGGTTTGCGAACGCCGCCACCAGCGCGTAGATGAAGAACGTGAACACAAGCCCCGCCACCCAGAAGCACAACATAAATAGCAGCGGCTCCGCCACCTGCACCTGCAAGAACAGCCAGTTACCCAGACCCATAACGGTAGTCTGCGCGAGCGAAAGCAGCCCCATCACCGCAAAGCGGCCGAGGAACAGCTCGCGCGGTTTCGGGTTAACAAGCGTCGTGCGCACGCGCGCGGGTACGGCGGGCTTCACTGCCACCAAGATGAGCAGCGACCCAATGAACAGCGCGAGCGTGGTGTAGAACGGCGCCATAGCCGAGCCGAAGTTCTCCACCGGAAACACCGCCGTGCGCTCAAGCCCCACTGGCGCGGCAAGCGCTCGCGACAGCAGCTGCGTGTCCGACCCCAACACTCGGCGCAGCATGTCCGCATCACCCGTGGCCAGCGCCTCGTCCACGCCGTCGGCAAGTTCGCGCAGCTGAACGCCTGAATCGCGCAACTCAGCGGCCGCGTCGCCAATCTTGCCCGCAGCAGCCCCCAACACCTCGCCGGCCGACCTAGCAGAGTCGGCCAAGCCCGCACCCGCCGCGCGCAAATCACCCAGCCCTGAGTCCACCTGTTCCGCAAGCGATGCCGCGTCGACGGCAAGACGCTCGAGGCCTGGACGCACCTTCGCGTCGAACTCGGCAGCAAGTGCATCGGCGTTCTGCTGCGCCTGATCGGCGAGTGCCTTCACCGCTTCGCGCTCGGCTTGTGCGTCGGCGTTGCCGGCCTCCAGCTTGTCGGCGGCCCTCAGCAGGTTGTCACGGATGCCCACCATGAGATCCGCCTGCGCGTTCATCTGCGCCACCGCGCTATCCAAGGCGACCCGGTACTCTTCGGGCACCTGGTCGCGCAGGGCGGCCAGCTCGGCCGCTGCGTTGCGATAGCCTACAGCCCGACCATCCACCACACCCGCCTGTACACGTATCTGCGCCGCACATTCCTTCGACCCCGAGTCCGCAGCGGCGAACAGGCCGTCCACCGAGTCCGACACCGCTCCGAAGCCTGCGCCCGTGCTCTCAAGCGCACGCGACAGATCATCCACCGACTGTCCGAGCGCATCAAGAATGCCGCCAGCGGCCGACGAACCCTCCGAAGCGCGCGCCGATACGTCGTCGATGGCGGCCTGTGCCGATGCCACCAACTTCGCCGAATCGCCCGCGAGCGTCCGAGCCGATGTGGCCAGAAGCGCGTACTGATCAAGCACCGCCGCCGTGCGATCGGCACCTTCAGCCATAGTGCGCACATGCTCCGCAAGCTTGCCGATACGCCCGTCCGCGTCTGCCTCGTCGGCGTAGCGCGACAGCGATTGAGCCAGTCCCAACGCCACCGCCGAAAGCTCTTCGGCAAACACTTTGTTCACTTCGCGCGACACGGAGTCGGCGCCCTGATCAGTGATTTTGGGGGCGATGGCGCTCTTCTTCTCGTTGGCGTAGTAGACAATCTTCGCGTGCTCCACGTCGTCGGAGTAGAACGTCAGCATGTCGCGGCTGAACTCCTGGGGAATGACCACGGCCGCGTAGTAGCGCCCCGACCGTGCGCCGTCGATGGCGTCGGCCTCGTCGGTGAACGTCCAGTCTATCTGCTCGTTTGCGCGCAACGCCGACACCACCTGTTCGCCCACGTTCACGCGCAAAGGCACCAGGTCGCTCTCGTAGCCCTCATCCACGCTGGCCACAGCCACGGTAAGATTGCCCGTGTTGTCAAACACGTTCCAGCAAGCAATAACGTTATACCAAGCGAAAATGGACGGCATCACCACAAGCCCCACAGCAATGATAATGCTCATCGCGTTCGCAAACAGGCTCTTCACGTCGCTGTGAGCGATGCGCAGGATGTTACCCACGGCCCTCGCCCCCCTTCGCGACGGCAGGCTCCCCGTCAGCGGCGCGCTCCATTTCGTTGCGCGCAATTCCCAACTCCAGCAGCCCCTCATTGGTGAGGTCATCCAAAACCAGCTGCCGCTCGAAGCTGGCGCGCAGGCTCTCCACCACAACCAGGAACACGAACACCGCTACCATCCACACAAGCCACGCGGTGAGCAGCCACACCTTTTCCGTGGGGGTGAGTGCGAAGAAGATGGTGAGCGCGACCGGCACCGATAGACCCAGCGCCACCGAACCGCGGATGAGACGCGGGTACCAACGCGAGAACCGCTCGTAGCGCTGCGTGATTTCCTCACGGTACTCATCCTTGCCGGCAAGCGCGCGGAACAGTTGCGAGAAACGGTAGGGCCGCGCGGGAATTTCCACGTCCTCGCCGTTGAACAGGCCGCTCTCGCGCACCTGTCCGGCCACCATACGGTTCACGTTGGCCATGAGTGGCCGCACAATCAGGCCAAACGCCATGAATCCAACAAAGAACAGTGCAAGCATCCAAAGCGCATTCGCGTACTGCGAACCATAGAAGCCGCAGATGGCCTCGCGCATGGCGGCAATGCCGTACGTGAAAGGCAAATACGGGTAGACGGCTTGGAAGAATCCGGCCGTCATCTCGATGGGATAGAGGCCCGTTGCGCCCGGGATCTGCGCAAACACTAACACGATGCAGAGGCCCTTGCCGATGTGCTGCAGCGTGACGGAAAGCGCGTAGATGATGCTGAGGTAGGCGAGCGACGCCACAGCCGCAGCGAAAAACAGGGCCGGCACACTGGCGGCCTGCACGCCAAGGGCCAGCACGCCTGCGCAGCACACGAGAGCCTGAATCACCGCGAAGCACGCGAGCAACAGGAAACGCCCCAGGTAGCGCTGCGCCACGGTGAGATTGCGGATGCCCTCGGAGTCTACCTCCTGGCGCATGATGACCAGCAACATGAACGCACCGATCCAAAACGTGAGGTTCATGAACAGGGGCGCCATGGCCGAGCCGTATGCGTTCAGTTCGTAGAGCTGCTCGGTGACAAGCCGCGTGGGCGAGCCCATGAAGTCGGCAACCTTCGCGGCGTCCAAACCGTTCTCGCCGAAGAGCTTCGCAAAGGCATCGGATCCGCCCAGGGCCAGTACGTCGGAGCGCGCCGTGTCGAGGCTTTGCTCGAGCTCGGCCAGCAGCCCATCGGTTTGTCCAAGCGCCTCCTTGGAAGTGGAAAGCGTGGATAACAGCTGGTCAAGCACGAGCGAGGCCTGGTCGACGAGCAAATTCTGGTTCGACACTGCGGTGCCGAGGGCGGCTGCGGCAGCGGAGAGTTCACCCAGGCTTTTATTCACCGCAGGCACCGTGGTACCGAACAGGCCGTTCGAGTACACGCTTGCATCGTCGGCCGCTTGCTGCACGGCAGCATCAAACGCGTCGGACGCCTGCGCGACAGCCTCCGAAAAGCCCTGCGCCTCGGCGCCAAGGGAGGTCAGGCCGTCGAGTGTCTTCTGCGCCTCATCGGCGCGCGCGTCCACGGCATCGGCAAGAGTCACCAGCTGCGCCTTGGACGGGTCGTCGTCGGGCATCGTGGCTGCCAAGTCGCGCAGATAGCCCGCGAGCTGGCGGTTCTCGTCCACGATGATGCGTGCATGCGCAATCGACGCGTCGATGTCGGCACGCGCCTCACCAGCGGCGGCCACCGCGTCGCCTACAGCAGCGTGCGCCTTCGTCGAGGCCTGCGACACCGCAAGGATGCTCTGACTTACCGCCGGCGCCGCGACAGCCGAAAGGTTCGCCAGGCTCTCTTGCATCTGCGCCGTCAGGCCGGACACGGTCTGGAGCGCATCGTTCGCGTCAGCAATGACCGTGCGGGCGTGCTCAAGCGAGCCCTTCGATCCGTCAGCCTTCTCTAGTGCCCTGTCGGCGGCGGCCGACGCGTTTGCAAGGGCATCTCGCGCCTCACCCACCGCGTCTACCGCCCCCGCCACCTCGGAAAGAGCCCGCGTGCGCGACTCGTCAACCGAGACACGCGAAGCGTCTATGGCCTGGTCAATAGCGTCGGCGGCCACATCGCTCACCGTCGATACGAATGTTGAGTTGACGGTGCCTTCCAGCGTTGAGGCACCCGTGTCGGTAATCTTCGGGGCTACGGGGCCGTTCTTCTCATTCACATGATATTCGATGGAAGGCTGCTGGAAATCACCCGTGGTAAGCGTCAGCAGCCGCTCGGTAAAATCTTTCGGGATGATGAAGGTAGCGTAGGCCTCGCCGGTGCGCAGGCGCTCAAGCGCCTCGTCGCGATCGGCGAACGTCCAGTCCAGCTGCTCGTTTTCCTGCAGCTTCTCCACAATCAAGTCGCCCACGTGCAGCTCGCCCGTGAGTTCGCTCGATGCGCCGGCGTCCTCGTTCACCACATACACACGCAGGTTGCCCGTGTTGTCGTAGGGGTTCCAGAAACCCACGACGTTGTACCACGTGTAGAGGGAGGGCAGCACGAGCAGGGCGACCACCACCACGAGCGCAGCCGGCACCTTGAGCAGACGCAAGATGTCGCGCTTGAACACCCGCAGCACGTTTCCCATTACCCCAGTCGCTTCCCTTCTCCGTCACCTTTGCCCTCAACGAAGGGCATGATACCTCACTTTTGACGGAGTGTCAGGCGAGTTTTGACGCTTCTCGGCAGTACGTCAACAGAGCATGCCGTCCCTCACTTCCCCACGTCGATACCTTTCGTGGCTGGTCCCTCTACCACGGCACCTTCCGAAGAGAAACGCGAGCCGTGACAGGGACAATCCCAGGTGTCTTCCAGGTTGTTGTGAGCAAGCGTGCATCCCATATGCGAGCAGCGCTTTCCGGGCTTCACCAGGTTCACTGTCGAGGTACCCAAGTTGGAGGCGAGGCTTGCATGAAGCATCGAACGCTGTGGCGAAAACACGTCCGCGGCATCGCTGCCGCCTTCCACAATGAGGTCCGCCAGAAGTTCGGCCGCCACGAGTGAGCCGGTCATGCCCCATTTGCTGAACCCGGTGGCCACATACCAGTTCGGGTCCTCGCGGCGATGGATGCCCACATAGGGCACGTGATCCAAACTCATGCAATCCTGCGCAGCCCATGCGTAGCGCTCGACCGCTTGCGGGTAGGCGCGCCTCGTAAAGCCGCGAATCTTGCGATAGCCTTGCTTGGGACCAGGCCCTTCGCCCGTGCGATGGCCACCGCCGCCCACTAACAGATACTCGCCGTACGTACGGAAGGAGAAACCATCGTCCACGCCGATGAACATGCCGTCGGGTTGCAGCGCGCCCTCAAGTGCCAGGGAGTACGAGCGCTCCTGGTGCAGCTTCATGAAGTAGAGCCCTGGTATGTTGACCAGCGGATAGCGCGTCGCAAACACAATGTGGCGCGCGGTGACCGACCCCTGCGGCGTGTGTGCTGTGTCGCCCTTCACGTCGCTCACGAACGTATCCTCGTACACGTTGATGAATGGCAGCAAGCCGTAAAGTAATTTCAGCGGGTTGAACTGCGCCTGCTGCTGCATACCCAACGCGCCGTTATTCTTCAGCGGCAGCGGTGCCTTATTAAGCACCTTATGCGGAATACCCAGTTGCTCGTATGCAGCCAGTTCCTGCTCGAGGGGTTTGGTTGAACCCTCGGCGTAGAGATAGGCCGTGCGTTCCTCGAAGTCGCAGGGTACCGCCTGCGAAAGGCAACGGAAGCCTTCGACTGCGTTTTGATTCGCCACAAAGTAGCGACGGGCCACGTCTTCGCCGCGCTCTTTAAGCAGGCGGTCGTAGATGAGGCCATGCTGCGCCGTCACTTTGGCGGTGGTACCCTGCGTGGTGCCCGAGCCCACGCGCCGTCCCTCCAATAGCACGCAGTCGCGCCCAGCCTGGGTCAGCAAGAAAGCCGTGAGTACGCCCGCCATGCCGCCACCTATCACCAACACGTCGGTTGTAAGCGCGCGATCGAGAACCTTCGATGGTTCACCGGTGCGCTCGGAGTACGCCGTCCATACGGATGTCATGGCCAGCCCCTTTCGTCCGTCTGCATTTCTGCCAGACGATACCGGGCGGCACCACCGCAGGGCGCTTCGCCGTGTGAACCGTCAACCGTCGCTTGCCGGAAGGTTGCCCGACCGATGAGGTTGCCAGTTGAGGCAATCCCCAATCCACCCACCTCACCGCCAGGCGAAACACACAGCCTGGGCCACATTTTCGCGCTGCGCGCGAACAGGGCTGTGACAAAAGCCCCCTACCTGTCAGGTTGGCCGTAGGGCAAGGGCTCTGCCCTTGCCGACAACTACGCCTGATCTACCTGTTTACTGATGTTGAGCAGCAAGGGCAGAGCCCTTGCCCTACGCAATACCCGCAAAGGCAACTCACGCTTGATGCAGCATGAGAATATCGTCGAAGGGGATACGGGTGCGCACGATGGTAAGAACGCGCCCCGCCTCGTCGATGTCGGTCACCATGCCACGCAAGGTGACGTAACCCTCGCCGTCGTAATAGCTCACCTCCGCCATCTTTCGGCGTTCCACCTGCGAAAACGCATGTGACAGCGCAAGTGATTCTTCCTCGGTGAGGTCGCGCTTCGGCTCCACCACGCGCTCGCGTTCGCGGATGAGGTCGTAATAGCCCCGCAGCGCCGCAAAGGGCATGAACTGCTGCGCGCGGTTGGCGCGTTGCCCGCCGTCGGCGCGCACCTTCCACTCAGGCATGGTGACCCCCAATCTGCTGGTTGCGTTCGCGCGCCGTCGCCTTTTCCTTCAAGCTGGTGCCCCGCAAAAGCGCATTCTTGCCGAACTTCCCCTTGACTGCCAGCACGGCCTCTTGCAGCTTGCGTTCTTCCGCCTCGGTCGCCACGTCGGTGAAGAGATCGAACGTAGCCAGCTCTTCGGGCACCACATCGCCAAAGCCCACGTGAATGCGCCGCACCGCCACGTCCCTGCGCGTCGTTTCGTCATACAAATCCAAAAAGCGCGGCAACAGCTTTGCAAGCGAATTCGTGCGATCGGACTGTCGCCGCGTGCCGCCCGTATGGGGAAACCCGCGGCGGCCACTCACCGGCCGTCGTCCGTGTCCGCCATCGAACCAACCTTCCGCCGCCTCGCGTGCGCGGTCGCCCTCCCCCTTCGCGTAGCCCACATACAGCGAGAGCGACGAGGCCACCAGGTGCTTGTCCACCAAGTCCAATACCAGCTGATCAACCATCTCCTTCACCACATCGCGCGCTTCGTCAAACGTATAGTCACACGGCAGCACTTGGCCGTTCATCAGGGAATGAGCGCCTGGCTCGTAGGCGCGAATATCGGCAATCGTACACGGCTCCACCCCGTGGGCGTGGTCGATGAGGTATTCCGCATTCACGCCAAACTCGCAGTAGAGCGTGCTCTCGTCCAGCTCACACACGCCGCGCAGGTCGTGCACGCCGTGCTTCGCCAGGCGCTTCGCAATGCCAGGGCCGATGTTCCAAATATCGGTGATGGGTCGGTGCGTTTGGATAGTCTGCTCAAACGTGGCACGATCAAGCACACCAATGTGATCGTCGGCGTGCTTTGCCGTAATATCAAGCGCCACCTTCGCCAGAAACAGGTTTGACCCGATGCCCGCCGTGGCGCACACCCCCGTCTCGGCCAGCACCGCGTCCATGAGCATCTGGGCGAACGCACGCGCATCCACGTGGTAGAGCGCCAGGTAGGGCGTCGCGTCGATAAAGCACTCGTCGATGGAGTACGGATGAATATCCTCGGGCGACACGTAACGTAAATAGATTGAATAAATGTCGGCCGATACATCCATATAGCGCTGCATGCGCGGCCGCGCCTTAATGTAGTCGATGCCAGGCGGGATCTCAAACACTCGGCAGCGCCCCGGCAACCCAAGCGCCTTGAGCGCCGGAGACACCGCCAAGCAGATGGTTTTCTCCGTGCGATCAGGGTCAGCCACCACAAGGTTCGTCGTGAAGGGATCGAGCCCGCGGTCGGCGCACTCAACGCTTGCATAAAAACTTTTCAGGTCGATGCACAAATACGTACGCTCATCAGCCACGATACCCTCCCTTCGCCAACTTATTAGCTGAACATTTGTTCGCATTAGTATAGCGTGTTTCCGCGACAATCGCAAAAAGAAACCGCCCTTTCGGACGGCTTCTTCACAAGAAGTATGAAAGCTAAAATTACGCCTCCAGCCGCTTCGCGATAGCTAGAATAAAGTCGCGGGTCGAAAGCGTCGTCGGGTTCGGCAGCGTGGTGATGCGCGCGAGGTCGCCCGTCATCTCGCCCGCCTCGATGGTGTCAAGCGTGGCCTTCTCCAAGCGGTCGGCGAACGCCACGAGGTCATCCAGTCCGTCCAGCTCACCGCGCTTGCGCAGCGCGCCCGTCCACGCGAAGATGGTGGCCACCGAGTTCGTGGACGTTTCCTTGCCCTCCAGGTGCTTGTAGTAGTGGCGCTGCACGGTGCCGTGCGCCGCCTCGTACTCATAGTAACCCTGTGGCGACACCAGCACCGACGTCATCATGGCCAGCGAACCAAACGCGCTCGACACCATGTCGCTCATCACGTCGCCATCGTAGTTCTTGCAGGCCCAGATGAAGCCGCCGTCGGCCTTCATCACACGCGCCACTGCGTCATCGATGAGCGTGTAGAAGTACTCGATGCCCGCCGCCTCAAAACGCTCAGCGTATTCGGCGTCGTAAATCTCCTGGAAGATGTCCTTGAAGCGGTGGTCGTACTTCTTGGAGATGGTGTCCTTCGTGGCGAACCAGATGTCCTGCCCCAGGTCAAGCGCGTACTCAAAGCAGCTGCGCGCGAAGCTTTCAATGGAGGCGTCCAGGTTATGCATGCCCTGCGCAATACCGGGGCCGTCGAACTCCTGCACCAGTTCGCGCGTCTCAGTGCCGTCAGCCGCGGTGTACACCAGCTCCACCTTGCCGGGGCCGGGCACGCGCAGCTCGGTGTTCTTGTACACGTCGCCGTACGCGTG
>DSLMC04103__coassemble_1006_pt1 | contig 14780 bp, 10 predicted proteins | sample DSLMC04103__metabat2_high_PE_001 | metagenome-assembled genome bin DSLMC04103
GAGCCCGAACTAGTAGCCTAACCCCAACCCCAAAATCCAAACCCTCCCCACTGGCGGCCCCCACAGGCCGCCGGTGTTTCATAACTAGGTAATTTGAGGAAAAGAACGTCTGAAAAGGCTAGTACTTTTTCGGTTTAGAAGAATGATTTTAGGCATTCGCGTACGGCGCGCATGAATTCTTGGTGGTGGGCTGCGCTTTCGATGAAGGTAGGGTTGCGTGCTTCGAGGTCGAGCGCTCGTGGTTGCTCCATAGCGACAACCCCGTACGAGTTACACGTATGGGGAAGCACACTGGCTATGCATTTTTATTTTGTTTCCGCGCCGTTGCTTCTTGCCTCTCCTGCCGAAGAATTGCCAAATATCTCTCTACTTCCTCGGTGAGGCTGGAGGCTTTTGTTGACGCATCCTCGGCGGTTGCAAGTAAAACATTCACTTGTCCGCGGATATAGTCATCGCATTCCGCGTCATCGTGCCCTAATGCCGTTCGTACGCACCTGAGCCCCTGAGCAACATCCTCTGTCTCGTCCGTCAGCATCCCCAACTTATCCGCAAATCTCACAGACGCGCGCACATACTTTCTCCCCTTCGCCATGCTATACTCCTTTCGGTTTCCCGGCGCTGAGCTTTTTCTGGGGCGTACAGCGCCGGGGGCTTTTGACCCTCGCTTTATGCGGGGTCTTTTTGATTGTTCTAGAAAGGTTTTGTGTGTTAGGTGATAGAACTGCGGCGCTCGCCTGTAATCCTCCCAAGCGTCCACGGAGTGCCAGCAACCTTTCGATAGGTCAATACTACTCTAAAAGGTATGCATATTCACTAGCGTACTTATCAGATACATGATACCTACACAAATTGATACATATACACTTTATGGTATATTGCATCGTGTAACGATAGGAGATACAAGTATGGATGCTTACAGCGCAGTGCGGGCGATGAGCAAAGATAGCGGCATTACCCTTTATGCCATAAGCAAGGCACTTGGCAAAAGTGCGAACTACATTAACAATGGTGCCAGCCGAGGCAGCGTACCGCGCTGCGATACCATGGCCCGCATGGCTGACGTGTGCGGCTACAAGCTGGCACTGGTACCCGCCGACGAACTGACAAAGAGAGCTCTCGTTATTGATTCATCAGATGATAAGGAAGCACGCTAGACAGAGTCTTAACGCAGCAGGTTGAGGTTCTCATACTTGAACCTTACTTGTCCAAGCCATAGTGGGTTTTTACTTCATCAAGCGTGAACGTTTCAAGCTTGCCCGCGCGATAGGTCGTGGCGTCGCGCAGAATTCCAGCGTGATTGGTCGCTTCACTCTCTACCAAATCTATGAGTTCTTGTTGGGAGTGGACGTCTAGTTTGGCGTAGATGTGTTTGATGTGGCTCTTTACGGTGTTGCGCGAGATGACGTAGTGCTCCATGATGAAAGTGCCGTTGCGGCCGCGGGCCAGCATGGAGAAGATTTCTGTTTCGCGTTCGGTGAGGCCGTGCTGCGCACCCAAAACAGCACAGCACTCTTCGATGCTGGGCGTGTGAGACCTTTGAGGGATCGCTTGATCTTCGCTCGATTGACCGGGGGAATCTGCGGCTTCCGTACTCGCAACGTGCGCGTCTGCCTTCACGGCGACACCTTCCGCAGTTTCCTTTCCCGCAGCACTGGTCCCTTCGGCCACGCCCGCCATGCCGCGGATGGTGCCCGAGAAGCTGAACTTCCTGAAACCCACCCACAGAAGCGCCACAAACAGAAACAGCGCCACGGCGGCAATAAGCTCAGCGGCTTGCTGGTTCGCACCCACGAAGCCATTGGACGTGTGACCTGCGATAGCGCCGAGATTCGTACCCAGCGCACCGCACGCTCGGATGAGCGCAAACGTGGGCAACAGCGCGAACACATTGCGTCGCCCCACTGCGGCAATGACCATCCACACCAGCATGCTGAACCCGTCGTTGCCACATCTCAACAGCGTGTTTGCCGAGGGCAGCCCCGTTGAGAAGGTGAACGGCGCTAGCAAAAATCCTGCAATCACCAGCAGTACCGCGCATGAAAACAGCGTATCTTCCTTGTCTCCGTCGCGGCCAAAGATAGCCCACAGCGCCAACGCGACGGTAAGCAACGCGGAGAAGTCGCTGGTCACCGGCGCATGTCCCACCTCATTGATGGTGAGTGCGTAGCCGGATGCCACGCTGAACAAAAACGCGCACAGAAACAGCGCGTGCGTGGGCGCAAAAAACGACTCGGGGTTCGCCACTTCAAGGTCGAACGGGGGCGCACCTCGGCGCACTGCGTCAAGCACGTCGGAACTACGCCGGTAAAGAAGCGCTACGACAAGTACCGGAAAAGCCACGTGCAGCGCAATAGCAATCTGCCAGTTGGGCGTGGGCGCCAGCATGGCCACAATGCCGCCAAGCGCAATGCCGCCCGCAGCAGCCACAGCCGCTTCTTTCGCCGAGCCGAGCGACCCAAGCGAACATGCAATCAGAGCCGCCGCCCACGTCTTGCCTGCCGACGAAAACAACAACCCCACAACAGTAGCCGCCGGATCGGCAAAACGCACAGCTAACTCCAAAACGACAGCGGCGGTTGCCAAACACCCCAGCGCGCCCACGGTCATGATGCGCTTATCCAGCAGCGACGGCCAGCGCACAGCAACCACAAACAGCACAAAGAACAACGCTGCGCTACCGAACGTGTTGATTTCGCGCGCGATGCCACAGTAGGTTGCCACCTGCGAATACAGGCCTGCATTCAGCACGAACCCGCCGAACGTGGTCAGCGCAATAGTCACCGCAATGGCGGCTGCGCCTCCCACGCGGAGCGCACGTGTGTCGCTTCGCTGGTTCGCGCCAGCATGGGTGCTGTCGCTCATATCCCTCCCAAATTGTTCAGTTCCCCCTTACTGCATTGTACGCTACCGGACGCCTCCGCGCGAGGGGCGGGCGCATTCCTTGCCCTGTTGTTGAGTTTGCCTGCCTCTTACAACAGCGCCATGTGATCTGGGGTTTCTTACTGCGTCACCCCAGCGGGGGGAGCGCGCACGCAACGATTCTTTACGCAGAAACGCCCCACGTGGGGTGGTGTGGCGTGCCCTCTTTGCGCGCTACGATGCTTCGCGAGGGAGCGACCGCGCCCTCTTTCGCACGAGGCTCCGTGCCGCGTCGAAAGAGCGAAACGCCGTCGCAGAACATCTAAGGAGGATTCACTATGCAAACGAACACCACAGGCATCTCCCGCCGCAACTTTATTGGCGGCATGGCAGGCGCCGGCGCGCTGGCCGCGCTTGGCCTGGCCGGCTGCGCTCCGAAGGCGCAGGGCGAGGCGACTGGCGACACCAAGAAGGCCGACGGCGCTGCCGAGGGCCAGAACGCCGCAGCCGACTGGCTGGGCACCGCCCCTGAGATCGCCGAGAGCGACATCAAGGAAACGAAGGAGTGCGACCTGCTTATCGTCGGCGCTGGCAACGGTGGCATGGCCGCCGCCGCGTACGCCGCCGACAAGGGCGTCGACTTCATGATCTGCGAAAAGGGCGAGACCGTGGGTGCTACCCGTCACTGGTTCGCTGCAGTTGACACCCCGCCGTTCACCAGCCAGGGTGTCACCGTCGACCGCCAGCGTCTCATGGGTGAGATCGTGCGTTACTCGCAGGGCAACTGCGACCAGCGCCTCATCCGCATGTGGATGGACGAAAGCGCCGACATGTTCGCGTTCGTCGACGGCATCATGACGGCCGCGGGTGCGCGCGTCATCGCTGACGAATATGAGATGCCCGGCGGCATGGGCGGCACCCCCTACTACACCCCGCCGTTCGAGCATCACTACGGCGACGAAAAGGGCGGCCGCGACATCGAAGAGCGCAACAAGCTATTCGAACAGCACATTCAGAAGGCTGGCCACGAGGTCATGTACAAGCACGCGCTGGCCAAGCTGGTGCGCGAGGGCGACGGCACGGGCAGCGTGACGGGCGCCATCTTCGAAACCGGCGGCGGCTATGTGCAGATCAACGCCAAGAAGGGTGTGCTTCTAACCACGGGCGGCTACCCGGCGAACCCCGCCATGGTGCAGGCGCTGTCCCCCGTGACGGCGCAGAGCGTGACCGCGCTTGGCTACAACCAAAACGACACGGGCGACGGCATTAAGGCAGCCCTGTGGGCGGGCGCTGCGAAGGACCTCACGTCCGCGACGATGATCTTCGACCGCGGCCTGGTGGCTCCTGGTACGAAGGCGGGCTACACCGAGGAAAGCATCAAGGCCGGCGACCCGCAGTTCCCCAGCAATGGCCAGTTCAACCCCGGCACGCAGCCCTTCCTGAAGGTGAACCTGAACGGAGAGCGCTTCGCCAACGAGTCCGCCGACTACGACTACCTGCCGCACGCGGCAGCGCAGCAGCCGGGCGGCGTGTACATTTCCGTGTGGGACTCCAACTTCGGCGACGACGTGCAGCGCTTCCACACGCTGGGCTGCTCGGCCGGCACGCGCATGGGCGTCCTGGGCGTGAAGAAGGAAGACGGTACGTACGACCTGGACAAATACTTCCAGAAACAGCTTGATGACGGCCGCCTGCAGAAGGCCGACACCATCGAGGAACTGGCTGACAAGTTGGGCTTCGAGGGCGATGCCAAGAAGAACTTCCTGGCTGAGGTGGAGCGCTACAACGAGCTCTTCGACATGCAGCAGGACCCGGACTTCGGCAAAGAGGCGTATCGCCTGTCCGCGCTGCGCAAGCCGCCGTACTACGGCGCAACGCTGGGCGGCACACTGCTGACCACCATCGATGGCGTGCGTATCAACCACGACTGCCAGGCCATCGACACCGAGGGCAACCCGATTGAGGGCCTATACGCCGCCGGCGACTGCTCCGGCAGCGTGTTCAGCGGCTGCTACCCCGACCAGCTTCACGGCTTCGCCTGCGGTCGCACGATGACCGAAGCCATCCACGTTGTGAAGCAGATGGCCACTGCGTAAGCGGCAACCGTTTCGACCTATTTCGCCTGCCCACGCGGCACGCAACACGCGACGCCCGGAGACTCCCCCTCCCTCCCCCGGGCGTCGCTTCGCGTTTAGAGGGCGCCTAGTGCGTTTGTGCTGGTTTTGCTGCCCTCGCTGTGTTCGTCTGCTTGTTACTTAGCCACGCTCCAGGGCTGGGCCCAAGCCTCCACGGTGGCGTATTCCGGCACACCGTAGCCGATAATGTCAAAAGCGGTGGTGCCGCCCGCCGATAGGTTGTCGGCAAAGCCCGTGTAGCCGCCCACGATGACACCATTCGCGTCACGCAAGAGGGCACTGACAGCAACCTGATTCATGTTGGTATCCTCAAGCAGACTGGTAATCTCACCCACGAAGTGCACCATGCCGTATCCGCTATCCTGGACATTAAGCCCGTCGATGCGGAACATTTCGATATTCGGGTCCGAATCCTGCCAGTTGCCGGAACCCACACTCACCTCAAACTCAACGGTAGCAGGAGGCGTACCGTGCCCCGCCTGACCACCCCAAGCAAGTTCCTGATCAGGTCGAATGCTCATGAGTACCTGCTCGTCGGAGGAAATGACGTTGCCGCTTTCATCCTTGCTCACAATTTTCACCGTGGGAAACAGCGCCCCCTGAGCACCTTCGTTCTTGATGATGACGCCATAGTGGATATAGCCCTGCTCATCTACCGACCAACCGGAATCCACCAGTGAGACTTTGTTCTCCTTCGGCTCCGGCGCCGTCTGCGTTTGTTTAGCGGGTGCGCCGCCGCCTTCAGTCGGTTGATCAGCCGGTTCGCTTGCACACCCCGCAAGAGTAGCAGCCAACAGCGCCGCCGCACCCAATGCAACAATCTTGTACACGATACCTCCTATCGCACGACCGCGCGTCCCACGCCCGGCCCATGTCAACTATTCAGCGCGCATCCCGCGCGCCCGGCCGCCCGCGCGACCATCCTCGCCCACCATACCGAACCGTCACCCACCCGTAGCTAAGCCCTCATCCCCTCGCAAAAACCGCACAAACATTGCGGGGGGGGGGGTAGTGGGGGCATTCGCCTCTCCCAGAAGAGTTAGGGACGATTCCTCCTGCGGTTGGCCGTGGATTGTCTTCCGTAGGGTTTTGGATAAGAATCAAACAGGCCACCAGTAGTATGCTGGTGGCCTGCGACTTTAGGTGGTGCCCCCGGCGCGATTCGAACGCGCGGCACCCGCTTTAGGAGAGCGGTGCTCTGTCCCCTGAGCTACGGAGGCGTGCTTGGTATTGTAGCATTCCCTTCTGCTTCGGGGAACGGGGTGCGCGTTCGCGTTCGCCTTCGTGCAGAAGGTTCGCATGGCGCAAGCGTCAGGTGCTGCGCCGATAGCGCTCCCCGGTGTGGTTTCTTATTTATTTGAAGCCGGTTTCCTTAACAAAAAGGTGTTCAACCGGTATCATATTCGCTTGACCCCAGAGCCTCAAAATCGGCTCGAAAAGCTCGAAAGGCTCAAGCATGGACGTGCGCGCGTTATATGAAAACATCGGTGTTGATTTCGCCGATGTTTTGGCGCTGCTTCGCAAAGAGGAACGCATCAAAGCGTATCTTGTTCAAACTATGGACGACCCGGCATTTGCCGCGCTGGATAGCGCTATGGAGCAAGGTGACCATGAGGCCGCCTTTCGCGCCGCGCACACCATCAAGGGCATGAGCATGAACCTCATGCTGAAGCCCATGACCGAAACCGCAGTTGAACTGGTGGAATGTTTGCGCGACGGACTTGCTCCTGGCGAGGAAGAGCGGGCGCACGCACTGTATCGCCAGCTTAAAGCCAGTTGTGAGCATCTCACCGCACTAGTCGGTGAACTCGCATGACGGCCAGCAAACGCCAAACCATCCTCATTGCCGACGATACCGCTGTCAACCGTTCCATGCTTTCCGACATCTTGTCGGATGACTACGACATCCTGGAAGCCTGCGATGGCGTAGAGGCGCTCAACATCCTGCGCCGCCGTGAAGGCTCCATCGCGCTTCTTCTGCTGGATATTGTCATGCCGAACATGGACGGCTTCGACGTTCTTACCCACTTGCATCGCAACCATTGGAGCGACGACGTGCCGGTTATCGTCATCTCCGCCGAGACGTCGCCCGCCTATATCCGCAAGGGCTTCGAGCTGGGCGTGGTCGATTACGTGAACCGTCCGTTCGACCCCGAGGTGGTGCTGCAGCGCGTGCGCAACACCATCGCGCTGTTCGCGAAGCAAAACCTGCTGAAAGATTTGATAGCTGAGCAGGTGCAAGAGCGTGAAAAAACCAACACGCTCATGGTGGACATCCTGAGCACCGTTGTGGAATTCCGCAACGGCGAGTCGGGTTTGCACGTGGCGCGCATCCGCATCATCACCGAAATTTTGCTGGAAGCCATGAAAAGCCGCTTCCCTGACTACAACCTCACGCCGTCAAAGATTGCGCTCATCTCGAACGCGGCAGCGCTGCACGACATTGGCAAAATTGCCATTCCCGAAGAGATTCTCAATAAGCCGGGACGTTTGACCGAAGAAGAGTTCGAGGTCATGAAGACACACGCCGCCATCGGCGACGAGATGCTGGAAGGCCTCCACTTCGGCAAGAACGAGGCCCTGGTCACGTGCGCGCGCGAGATCTGCCGCTGGCACCACGAGCGCTGGGACGGTCGCGGCTACCCCGACGGTCTTGCCGGTGAAGAAATTCCCGTGGCGGCCCAGGTGGTGGCGCTGGCCGACGTGTACGATGCACTGGTGAGTGAGCGCGTGTACAAGAGCGCCTTCTCGCACGAAACAGCCGTGGCCATGATAGAAAATGGCGAATGTGGTGCGTTTAACCCCGACCTCATGCGTTGCTTTTTGGAAGAGGCCGACCATTTGCGTGACATGGTAGCGCTGCGCAGCGACCGGTCGCTTGAGTTGTTCGACGTGGGCAAACTCTCGCGCGAAGTGATGGAACGCAGCGAGCCGGGGCTGGCCGACCGCACGGTGCTGCTGCTTGAGCGCGAGCGCGCGAAATTCAAGTTCACTGCTTCGTACTTCGACGGGGTGCTGTTCGACTATGACATTGAAAGCGACACGGTGGTGTTCTCCGGACGTGGCTGCGAACGGTTTGGGTACGCCGAAATTGTGGTGGGCGCCTCTGCCAGGGAATTTTTGCCCGACACCGCAAAGGCCATTGGGGTTCTTGCGCGGGTGAGCGAGAACTCGTCGCCGACCAGCCCCGTATTCGAGGCGCAGGTTGACCTACCGCTGGCTGATGGCACCTTGCTCTGCTGTAATGTGGCGTGCCTGGTAGTGTGGGCCGAAGACGGCGACACCCTGCACAAACTGGGTGTGGTGGGGCGCATCGTCGCAGTGGAGGGAGCGGCTGCATGACACCGAAGACGCCCCGCACAGGAGTTCGCCCGCTGGTTTACCTGGCCATGTGTGCGGTTGCGGTGGTGGTGTTAGCTGGCGGCTATCTGCTCTACCAGCAAAGTATCACGCAAGCGGTGAACGGAACTACCCTTTCGTTCATGGAGCAAATTGCCGACCACGATGCGCAGGGTATTCACAACCAAATGACCAGCAAGTGGGATTATTTGGATTCAGTATCCGAGCGCATTCGGCTTGCGCGCAAGGGCGAAGTGGCTGACTTGTCGTACCAGCTGAGCGTGGAGGTGCGGTCCTCTTCATTCGAACGTATCTATCTGGTAACTGACCAGGAACATCTCTACGATAATACCTACCTTGCCTCCACTCTTAATGATGTCGAATGGGCCGACACCTATCGCGCTGCCGACGACCGCTTCGTCATACGCTACACACTGGAAGAGCGCGAAAAGTGGGGCGAGTACCTGGTATATGGTGTGAAGCTGGATACTCCGGTAGTTTGCGACGGAGAGCGCATCGAAAGCGTGGTGGGGCTTGTGCCTGTAGCCGATATCGAGGCTGGCATGCGGTTCGAAAGCTTCGATGGCCAAGGCGTCGCCCTAGTTATTCGCAATACGGGCGAAATTGTGACGGCCAGCCGTTATTACGGCGGGTCCGATGGTCAGGACTTTTTCGCCGAGTTGAAAGATGCCTCATTCGTGTCAGGTTCGCTTGCCGAAAGCCGCGCCGCTATCGAGCGCGGCGAAAACGTGTTTGCTGAGTATCGCATGGGCGACGAGCGCTACTACGTTACCATGGTGCCCATTGCTGACAGCAGGTGGTATTTGGTGGTGAAGGTGAACGCGTCGGTGACATCGCACCAGGTGAACGAGCTCATGACGCGCTCGCTCTTGTTCTTTGGCCTACTGGGACTTCTGATAGCGGGCGTGCTGTTCACGGTGTTTCGCTCGGTGCGCGACGCGCGTGTGGCGCGTGAGTCCGAAAAGGCAAAATCCACCTTCCTTGCCAACATGAGCCACGAGATACGCACGCCGCTGAACGGCCTGGTGGGACTTCAGTATCTCATGCGGCAGAATGTGGATGACAAGGAAAAACTGTCCGGCTATCTGGATCAGGCGGACGTGTCCGCGGACTACCTGAAGAGTGTGATCACGGACGTGTTGGACATGTCAAAAATCGAAAGCGGCCAGATGGAGCTGTACGCGCAGTCGTTCGACCTGGCGGCTATGCTGGACGACATCGACACGCTCATCGGTCTGCAGGCGAAGCCGCGCAACTTGCAGTTCTCTGTTGTGTATGGTGAGTTGCCGGCTCGCCGGGTGGTGGGCGACGAAATGCGCATCAAACAAGTCATTGTTAATTTGCTGGGTAACGCGCTTAAGTTTACACCCGAGGGCGGCCGGGTGTCGTTGAACGTGAGCCAAGTTGTGGCGGGCGAAGGAACTGTGGCGCGCACCACGTTTGTGGTGTCTGACACGGGGTGTGGCATGAGCCCCAGCTTCCTTGAACGTATATGGGAGCCGTTTGAACAGGAGAAACGAGCGGCATCGCGCAACGGTACAGGTTTGGGTGCCTCGCTTTCCAAGATACTGGTGGAAGAAATGGGTGGCACCATTGAAGTGGAAAGCGAGCAGGGATGCGGGTCGACGTTCACGGTGACGGTGCCGTTGCAGATGGCAGCCGACCAATCGACCGCCGATGCCGTAGGTGCGGCTGCAGATGACGTTACGCTTGAGGGAAAATGTGTGCTGGTGGCCGAAGACAACGGCGTGAACCGCATGATTATTGTGGATATCCTTAAAGATGAAGGCTGTGTGGTGACCGCCGCAAGCGACGGCGCAGAAGCGCTGGAGGCTTTTGCTGCCAGCGAAGAAGGCACCTACGATGTGGTGCTGATGGACTTACAGATGCCGCGAATGGATGGCTACCAAGCTACCGATGCCATCCGCGCGCTCAAGCGCACAGATAGCGCCGCTGTGCCCATCCTGGCGCTGACGGCGAACGCATTTCGTGATGACGTGGATCGCGCTTTAAGCGCCGGTATGAATGATGTGGTAACCAAGCCACTTGACGTGGGGCTTTTGCTGGATAAACTGCGCGCAATTGGCTCAGAGGGAAAGGGAGGGACTCGATGAGCGAACAAACTATGAGCAGGAGGGAGTTCGTGCTGGCCTCGGCGGGTGTCGGCGTGGCTGTGTTGACGAGCGGCGCGCTGACGGGTTGTGTGGGCGGCGGCGGTGCGGGTGGCGCTGGTGATGGTACCGCAGGTAAGAAGCAGGTCACTATCAACGTGAAATGTCCTCCTGTGACCATGGCTTATGATGCGGACCATCCCGATGCTGAGGTGTTTGACCTGTTTCAGGAGGCGGGTGAGCGCTTTGCTGCCACCTATGAGAATTACGACGTTTCCTTTAACTACACGAAGTTCCAGTATGTGGATGAAAAGACGCAGGTTATCGATAAGTTTGGTACGCCCGAGGCCGCCGATGTGCTGTTCGCGGGGTCGTTCAATCTACCCACCTACATTCGCGAAGGTCGCGTGGCGGCGCTTGATGATGTGATTGATGCCGAGTTGCGTGCAGATATCGACGACGCCATCTGGCAACAGTGCAGCGTGGATGGAGTCACCTACACCATGCCGCTTTATCAGCTGCAAAACACGCTGATGGTAAACGGCGAGCTCATGCGCGCCGCTGGCCTGGACCGATTCATTCCCGCCGAGGGCGAAATTGCCCAGTGGAGCATCGACGAGTTTAATGAGATTCTGAACGCCCTCAAGGCATCCATGGCTCAAGGCGGCACGTTTCCTCTGGCGTTTTATGCAGCGAACAACCAGGGTGACACGCATATCATGACGTTGCTGCGCGCGTTTGGCGCCCCGTTCTACAACGCGGACGGCACCTTTGACGTCAGCTCACCGGAGGGCGTACGGGCGCTTGAGTGGCTGGTGTCGCTGAACGAGCGCGGCATCATTCCAAAGGGTGCCGAGAACTTGGAGTTCATTGATACCATTCAGCTATTCAACAGCGGGCAGGTAGCTTTGTGTCCGGGTAATATGGTTAACGTGCGTATTGGCGACGAAGCGGGCTTGGATGTGTTTTTGGCAAACTTCCCTGACCCTACGGGCGCGGGCATTGCCACTACGTTCTTGAATGGCTTTACAGTGTTTAACAACGGTGATCCGGACAAGGTGCAGGCCACGAAGGATTTTGTGCGTTTCATCTATTCTGACGATGATATGCTGCGTTATGCGCTGAGCAGTATTCCGGTGAACAAGCATGTGGTGGAGCAGCACAAAGACGAGATTGCGTACCTTGATACGTACAGTCGCAACTCGCAAAACACGGTGGACTTCCTGAACAACACGCCCAATTGGGAAGGCGTGCGCGCGGCATTCTATCCCAACATGCAGGATTTGTTGCGCGGCACAAAAGCGCCTGCGGAAGTGGCCGCTGCTATTGACGAGGGCTGTAACGCGGCGCGGGCAGAGGGATTGGCTGCAATAGAGGCGGCAAGGTCGTAAAACGAGAACGGCCACCTGCTGTGGGTTGGGTGGCCGTGAGATTGCGGGTTGCCGCGCGCTGACGCGCAACAGGTTTAGAAGCGTAATGCGCAGGTGAAACCCGACCAGCCAAGCGAGTCGGTGTCGCGTACGAGCGCGCCTTCGGTGGGAGCGTGTACGTACGGTACGCCGCCGTAGCCCACGGCAATGCCCACGTGGCCGTAGCGCCACAGCACGTCGCCCGGGCGCGCCTCCGACACGGGAACGCGCTGGCGCGCAGCGCTATACTGAGACTCGCTCTGGTGCGGCACGTACATGCCCACCTGGCGATATGCCCAGGTCACTAACCCCGAGCAATCAAACGAGTCGGGTCCTTCGGCCCCCCATACATACGGACAGCCAATGCGTGAGAGCGCGTAATCAACCACCGAACCCTGCGAGGGAACTTCCACACCATTGCCGCCGGAAGGTATGTCGTAGCTACCCCCGTCGGAGCCTCCGCCGCCCTGCTCGCGCTGCAGCTGAGCTTCGAGTTCGGCCTGCTTCTGCGCGGCCGCAGCTGCGGCCGCGGCGGCCTGTTCCTGCTCCAGCAACTGACGCGCCTCGGCGTCGAGTGAGTTCATGAGGTCTTGGGCTTGCTGTACTTTGGCCTCGGTTTGATCCTTGATGGTTTTGGCCTCGGCGGCCTTTTCGGCAGCAATCTGTTCCTGCTTTTCGTATTCGGCCTTCGAGGCTTCCACCTGGGCGCGCAGGTCTTTGGTCTGCGCCACCATTTCGGCGTCGCTCTCGTTCAGGCCATTCAGCAGATCCCAGTTCTGGGTGAACTCGGCAAATGAGGTGGCTCCCATGAGGAAGTCCAGGAACGTGGCCGACCCGGAGCGATACATGCTGCGGGCGCGCAGGCCCAGGCGGCTTTGCAGATCGGCGATCTCTTGGTTGGCGAGGTCGATTTTGGCCTGTTCGGCCTCCATGGCTTGCTTTGCAGCGTCGCGCTCAGCTTCGGCGGTGTAGAAGTTTTCGGCGGCGGCCTCGAGGTCGGCCTGAAGGCCTACCAGTTGATTGCGAACGGCGTCCGCTTCGGCCTGCTTCTCGGCGGCGCTTACGCCAAGCGCGGTTGAGGGGAAGGCGAGGGCAGTAGCACCTGCGACGGCGGCGCCTCCAATAAACGTGCGCCGACTGAGGGCGTTGAACGGCTCGGGCATGCGGTACCTCCTTGAGTGGGCCTGGGGCATGGCAGAGCATACGGGTACTATCTTACCACGCTCCTCAGCCCTCACCAAAAAGCCCGCCAATACTCCAAACCCCCAAGGTGTAAGGAGAAGATGGATAGCGCGTTAGCGCGTCACACTATGAGGCGGGAGGCGACTCGCTCGTGCAAAAAAACGGGCACCGTGGGGTGCCCGTTTGGGTTAGTTTGTTGTGGGGGTTTTCTCGTCGTCCGGGGGGTCAGGGGTGGTGGGGGTTGATTGTTGGAACGTTACCGTTATGTTCACGTCGTTCTTGACGTTCGGCACGGTGAACGTACCGCCGGACTGAGGCACGCCGTCGAGGCCAATCACCGAGGCCACGATGTAGCCGGGGTCAGGCATGATGGTAATTCGTACGCTGTCGCCTTCTTCAACGGAGAAGCTGGAGGCGTTCACCGTGCCGCCGCCGTTGGCGTTCAGGTTCACATTGTAGTACGTGGCCTGCTTGCCGGTGCTCACCACAATGTTTACGGTCTCGCCAGGCTTCAACTTTTGCTTCGCGTTGGGGCTCTGGCTAATAACCAGGCCCGACTCAACGCTATCGCTCGAAGTGTAGTCCGTCGTCACCTTGAAGCCAGCGTTCTGCAGCGTAGCTACCGCTTCGCCTTCCATGCTGCCCACCACGCTCGGCACGTCGGTGCCCTCGGGCCCAAGCGACTGGTAGTATTCAACCGTTGCGCCCTTCTCTACCTTGGAGCCGGCCTCGGGGCTCTGGCCCATGACCTTGCCCTTCTCCACGTCGTCGGAACTCTTTGGCGTGCCGGCGCTGGGCACGAGGCCCTTCTCAATCAACAATTTCTTCGCGTCATCCACGGTCATATTCTTCAAGTCGGGCACCGCAATTTGCTGCGCGCCTTGCGACACGGTGATGTTCACCTTGGTGCCCTTTTCGCGCTTGTCGCCTGCTTTGGGGTCCTGGCCGATAATCTTACCGGCCTCGGCCTCGTCGTATTTCTGGTCGACCGATCCCAGTTGGAAGCCCTGTTCCTTCAGCTTGGCTTCGGCCTGCTCCTGTGTCATGCCCTTCAAGTCCGGCACGGGGTCGCCCGACGCGCCAAGACCGCTCATCAGCGCAAACGCAATGCCGCCCACCACAATGAGCGCGGCCAGAATACCCAGCACTATAAACAGCGTCTTCTTCGAACCCTTGGGAGCATTGTTGTCGTTGCGGTAGTTTTTGGAGCCGCTGCTGGAAACCGCGGGTTTGACGCCGCCCTTGCCCATGGCGGGCATCACGGCGGTGCCATCGGCCACAGCCATGGGGGGCACCACGCCGCCCATCACGGCCGTCTCAGCGCTGGTGAAGTTGCCTGCGTTGCCTACATTCACGGGACGTCCCGCCAGGTAGTCGTTTAGCGCGTAGCGCATGTCCTGTGCAGTGGCGAAACGCTCGGAGGGGTTCTTTGCCATGGCGCGCATGATAATGGCTTCAAGCGCCGGGTCGATGTCGGGGTTGATCTCGCGCGGCGGCGCGGGCAGCTCGTTCACCTGCTTCATGGCCACGCTCACGGCATCGGGGCCGTCGAACGGCAGACGGCCGGTGGCGGCTTCGTACATCACAATGCCCAGCGAGTACATGTCGCTGGCGGCGGTGAGTTCCTTACCCTGCGCCTGTTCAGGCGAAATGTAGTGGGCCGTGCCCAATACCGAGGACGTTTGCGTCATCACGGAGTTCTTCGCGCGCGCAATGCCGAAGTC
>DSLMC04103__coassemble_1008_pt1 | contig 14758 bp, 15 predicted proteins | sample DSLMC04103__metabat2_high_PE_001 | metagenome-assembled genome bin DSLMC04103
CCGGTCCGTCGCTTACATGCGGTATATAGTCGGCATAGTAGCACGCGATTTGGGATTGTGAAGAGTGACCTTTCTTGGCTGAAGCAAGGACAACCCCGTGTTGAATCCCTCATTCCCGCAGGTAGAACATCTCCCCTACACCGCAATAAGAGCCGTCTTTTAAACCTGCGCTCCTCCATTATTTCTCCACAAAGTATGCCACGGGGCGGCGTCCGCCGCCTCCGGAACTGCGCTAGCCTTCCAGGGCCTCGAGGCGGGCGACGACGGCTGATATCTGCACTTCCGGAGTGGAGGCGCCGGCGGTTACGCCTACGGTGAAGCAGCCGGCGAACCAGGTGGGGTCGATTTCTTCCGGCGACTCGATGTGGTGCGTGCGCGGACAGGCGGCGGCGCAGATGTCGGCGAGGCGCGTTGTGTTCGACGAGTTACGGCCACCGATAACCACAATGGCGTCCACCTTGTCGGCAAGCGCGGCGGCGGCCTCTTGGCGCTGGCGCGTGGCGAAGCAGATGGTGTTTTTCACCTCGGGCTGAATGCCGCGCGCTTCCAGTTCGGCCACGATGGCGTCGAGCGCTTCGCGCGTTTGCGTGGTTTGCACGACGATGCCCACGGGTGCTTCCAGGTGTGCCGGAAGGTCGGCGGGGCTGGCCACCACAACCACCTCTCCCCCAGCCTCGCGCGCGTGCGCAACCAGGCCTTCTACCTCAGGGTGGCCCTCTTCGCCCACCACAACCACACGGCCACAACGACGCGCGAGTTCAGCCGCCGCCTTTTGAGCGCGGGCGACATGGGGACAGGTGGCATCAATGAGCGGCAGGTCGCGCGCCACCACGGCGCGACGCACGGCGGGTGTGACACCATGGCTGCGGATGATGACAGCACCGCGCTCTACGTCATCAGGGCCTTCGACGGCGCGCACACCGCGCGCTTCCAGTTCGGCCACCACCTGCGGGTTGTGGATGAGCGGGCCCAGCGTGGACGCGCCCTCCCCTTCGCCCGCGGCCGCCACGGCCATATCAAGCGCGCGCTGTACGCCATAACACGCACCCGCGTGTTCCGCGAGGACCACCTTCATTTGGCCTCCTGAACTGGCGTGCTAGCAGGAGATTCAGCTGACGCCACACGGGATCCTTCGACTTCGCTCAGGATGACAGAAGAAGCTGCTGCACTTCCTTCGTCACTCTGGTTGACAGAAGGAGTTGCTCCACTTCCTTCGTTGCTCTGGTTGGCAGAGGGGGTTGCAGCGCTGATCTCGTTCTGGTTGGCGGAACGCGCTGCTTTCGCAGCTACCTTCGCTTCCAGTTCGGCTACCAGTTCTTCTGTGGTGTGGTCGGGGACAGGGTGTTCGGCGAACACAGCGGTGAAATCGCGGCCGCCGGGGAACAGGGCGGGCATGTCAACCTGGTCGCGGGGAATGCGCAGGGACAGCGCGAAGCATTCGCGCATGGCGTACCACGTGCACGCTTCCAGACGGTCGTCCTTCGGCAGGAAATCAAAATCGCTCACTACCACGGGGTTTCCGTACTCGATGGTGATTTTTGGGAAGCGCAAACGCTCGCCTTTACGCTTCACGTTCTCGGCGTTGCGCACCGTCATGGGCAGGATGGGTGCGTGCCCCATCTTCGCGATAAACGCAGCTCCGGAGTGAATTTCGGGCGTTTTCGTACCCTTGCCGCGGCGCGTACCCTCGGGCAGAATACCCACCAGTTCGTTGTTCTTCAGCATGCGCGTGGCGCGTTTAATGGCCGTGCGGTCGGCGGCGTCGCGCTTGACGGGGAATGCTCCCACGCGCGAGAGGATTTGCCCCACCAGCCCGTGCGCGTTGTCAAACAGGCTTTCGCGCCCCATGAAGCGCAGCCACTGCTGTGGGCGTGTGGCCAGATACATGAACGCCACGTCCAGAAACGAGGTGTGGTTCGCCACCACTACCACGCCGCTTTTGCCGTTGAAGCCGCGGATGCTCTGGCGGTTATCCACCCGAAAGCGGAAGCAGATTTTGAACACAAAGGTAAGGAAACCCCAGATGAGGTTACCCGACCAGTGGGGCGCTTGTTTTTCGTCCGACGTGCCGCCAAACGGCATGTCCCACATCTTTTCGTAGGGCATAAAAAGGCTCATCGCGCGTCTTCCCTCAGCTTACCGGCTGTCGCCGCACGGGATCCTTCGACTGCGCCGCCTTCGGCGGCTCCGCTCAGGATGACATGTTCCTTCTCGCGGGCCAGGGTGCAAATTTCGTCGATGACATCCTCGATGTAGCGGCCGGTGGAGTCCAGGTGAATGGCGTCGTCGGCGGCGCGCAGGGGCGACGTGGCGCGCGACGAGTCTATTTCGTCGCGACGGCGCAGGTCAGCCAGCACTTCGTCGAAGTCGATGGAACCGATGGAGCGATCGACGTTTTGACGCACGCGGCGATGCGCGCGCTCTTCGTCCGACGCCGTGAGAAACACCTTCACCGCTGCCTCGGGGAACACCACGGTACCAATGTCGCGGCCTTCCACCACGTAGTTACCCGCATGCCCGATGCGGCGCTGCTGCTCCACCAGCGCCTCGCGCACGGAGGGTGCTGCGGACACGGGGCTGACCGCGCGGTCGATGGCGGCCGTGCGGATGGCGTCGGTCACGTCAACACCCCCAATAAACACCTGTTTAGGGGCCGGGTTGCCCGGCTCGTGACCAAACGCAATGTCGTAGGTGCGCGCCAGCCGCCCGAGCGCCGCGTCGTCGTCGAGCGCCACACCGTCGGCCTGGGCACGCCAAGCCACCGCGCGATACATGGCGCCGGTATCCAGGCAGGAGAAGCCGAGCTTCTTCGCCACGGCCTTGGCAACCGTGGACTTGCCGGCCCCGCTAGGGCCGTCGATGGCGATGATCATCGCGCCAACCTTTCGATATCGTTAAGGAATCGGGGATAGCTAATTTTCACGGAGTCGAAGTTCTCCACCGCCACGGGCTCTTTGCCGCAGAGGCCCACCAATGCCCAGGTCATGGCCAAACGGTGGTCGCCCTTGGAGTCAAACGTAAGGTTCGGCGGGGTGGTGAGGTCCGGCTGACCTTCAATGTAGAGGTCGTTGCCGTCAACCCACGCATCCACGCCCAGAAGGCCAAGGCCCTCCACAATGGCCGCCAGGCGGTCGGTTTCCTTCACGCGCAGCTCGCTGACGTCGCGAAACACCGTAAGGCCGCGCGCATGAGCCGCCACAAGCGCAAGCACGGGCACCTCATCCACGATGGAGGCAATCTTTTCTGCGGGCACCTCGCAGCCGTGCAGGGCCGGCGTGTAGGCCACCGAAATGATGCCGATGGGCTCCTTGCCCGCCGCGCCGGTGTGGCGCACATTCACGTCGGCACCCATGCGCTCAAGCGTGCGCGTGAAGCCAATGCGCGCCGTGTTCAGGCTAACGTTTTCAATCTGCACGCTGCTGCCCGGCTTGAGTGCTGCGGCACAGGCGATGAACGCGGCGGACGACGGGTCGCCCGGCACGCGCACCTCGCAGGCCTTGAGCGTACAGGGGCCTTCCACGCTGGCCGTGCGGTCGGCGGCCGTGGTGGGCACGCCGAATTCGGGCAGCATGAGTTCGGTGTGGTTGCGCGAGGGCGCGGGCTCGTTTACGGTGGTGGTGCCGTTCGCGAACACGCCTGCCAGCAGCACGGCGGTTTTGAGCTGGGCCGATGCCATGGGCGCGTCGTAGGCGATGGCGCGCAGGCTGCGCGTACCGCGCTCTACCAGCGGCAGCGTTTCGCGCCCAGCGGGTTGGAAGCTGGCGCCCATTTTCATAAGAGGCGCGGTGATGCGGCGCATGGGGCGGCGCTGCAGCGATTCGTCGCCGGTGAGTTCCACTTCCACATCCCATGGGGCTAACACGCCCATGAGCAGGCGCGCCGTGGTGCCAGAGTTGCCACAGTCGATGGGCGCGTCGGGCTGCGCGGGCCCGTTCGCCCCCCACCCCGTGACACCGCCGGCCAGGCTACCGTCGGGTTGGCGCTCCAGCGTGGCTTCCGCCCCCAACTGGCGCACCGCCGAGATGGACGAGCGCACGTCGTCGGAGTCCAGCACGCCCGAGAGGCGCGAGGTGCCTTCCGCCATGGCCGCGAACAACACGGCGCGATGCGAGATGGACTTGTCTCCCGGCACCGAGGCGCTGCCGTGCAAAGGCGCGGGCAGCGGCGTTATGACGGCGTGGGATGGGGCGGGTGCGTCAGGCGACATGAGTGTGCTCCTTTGCCGTTAAGGGACTGAACGATACCGAGAACCCGGCGTTGATGAGCTGGGCGGACAGCTGGCCGATGTCGCCTTCGTCGGTGAGCACGAGGCTGAGAACGGCGCTGTCGGAGGTGATGTGATCGATCTCGATGGACTGGATGTTGCAGCCCACTGAACTGGTAATAGTGGTGACTTCGGCCACCACGCCCGGGCGGTCTTCCATGGGAATGCGCACTTCCAGCAGCCGCTCGGTGGAGGGCACCCAGGCCGCCGGCAGCGCACGGCGAGCCTCGGCAGCTTCGGCCAGAAGCGCGGTCATGCGACCGCGGTCACCAGCGTTGAGCGCAGCGGCGAACGAGCCGATGATGTCCTGCACTTCCGCCAGGCCATCGGCGAGCGCGTCGCGGTTGTCGAAGGCGATGCCGCACCAGAGCTCGGGCGAGCCCGCCGCAATGCGCGTAGAGTCCTTGAAGCCGCCGGCCGCCAGGCGCATGAGGGCCTGCTGGTCGTCGGCGTGGCGGCAGGCCAGCTGCATGAGCGAGGAGGCCATGAGGTGCGGCACGTGGCTGACCACGGCCACCGCTTCATCGTGATCTTCACGCGGCAGGGCAATCACGCGCGCGCCAAGCGAGGTGACCAGCTCGTGCAGGCGTGGGAAGTGTTCGGCCGGCGTGGCGGCGTCGGGACAGAGAATCCAGTGCGCGCCCTTAAAGAGGTCGGCACGCGCGCCTTCGATGCCGTTTACCTCCGAGCCCGCCATGGGATGGCCGGGCACGTAGTTTTCGGGGTGCGGCAACACGCGCGCGGCGATGGCGGACACGTGGGCCTTCGTGGAGGCCGTGTCGGTGATGATACCCTCGTAGCCCCAGGCGGCGAGGCTTTCAAAGTAGCCTTCCACCACCTGCACGGGCACGGCCAGCACTATGAGGTCGCAGCCGTTTTGAACGAATTCGCGAAACGCGGGGTCATCGGGCTTAACGGCGGCGTTGGCCCAGCCGAGCCGGACAGCTTCCGCGAGCGTGCGTTCGTCCACGTCAACGGCCAGAAGTTCCGTGTCCGGATGCGCCGCGCACACCGCCCCCGCAAACGATGCGCCCACAAGGCCGAAACCCACCACTGCTATCCGCTTGAAACTTCCGCTTTCCTCCTGCGTTGGTTGCTGCTGCGCCATGCGGCCCGCGCACCCCTCTCTCGTGTTATAGGTATGAACGTTTTTGCGCAGGGCCCTGCGAAATGGCCCCTTCGCGCATCATTCTAGCATTATTCTGTGTCGGCGACGGCAGCGCGCAAAGCTGCCTCTTCGGCAGGCTCAAGCAGACGCCACTCACCTCGCGGCAGGCCCTGCAATTCAACGGGGCCAAACGATTGGCGATGCAGCGCCAAAACCGGATGTCCCACCGCCGCAAGCATGCGCCTGACCTGGCGTTTTTTGCCTTCATGAAGGCCGATAAGCACCACGGAGCGCTCATTTGCGCGCTTAGAACACGCTTGCGCGTACTGCTTCGAGGCACCCGCCGGTGCAGTGCGCGGCACATCAAGCTGCGCGAGCGCCTGACACGCCGCTTCGCCTTCCAGAAGTTCCGCTTCGGCGGGAAGCGTGCGCCCGTCGTCGAGGTCAACACCTTCGCGCAGATGCGCGAGGGTTTCCGCGGTCGGGCGGCCCTCAACCAGCGCCAGGTAGCGCTTCGTCACGTGCCCACGCGGGCGCAGAAGCGCGTGACCCAGTTCGCCATCGGTGGAGAACAGCAGAAGCCCCGTGGTATCGCGGTCGAGCCGCCCCACCGGGAAGAGCCCCGGATGCGCGGCCGCCGGCACGAGTTCGGCCACGGTGGGACGGCCCTGCGGATCCGACATCGTAGTGACGTAGCCCACCGGCTTGTGCAGCATGAGCGTAACGGGGCCATCGGCCAGCCGCACCACGATGCCATCCACCGCCACCTCGTCCACCAGCGGATCCACCTTGCTGCCAAGCTCCGTAACCACGCGTCCGTTCACCGTGACGCGCCCGGCCGTCATGAGGTTTTCCGACCCGCGCCGGCTCGCCGCCCCCGCGCGCGCCAAAAACTTCTGCAAACGCATGGGAACTATGCGGTCATTTATTTTCTCACTCACTGGTCCTCCAAAGTCAGCGAGGCTTTTCGCAGTGCCCGAGATCGGCGCGTTTCGCGGCCGAGCGTGCTTCGCACGTGAGGGTAAGCGAAAAAGCGTCGAGATTGGGTGCTGCGGAAAGCCGCAGCGTCGGCATGTTCCGCCGTTCGGCAGAACGGCGGAACCTCAGTATTCGTCATCGGTTTCGAAGGTGAGGGAGTCGAAGTCGATCTTTTCTACCAGGCCGAAGCTGGAGGCCATGGCTTGGGCGAGCAGGCTCTGGGCGGCATCTGAGGCCGCTTCGTCCGCCGCGTCGTCCACGCGCGCGAAGAGTGCCTGGTCAGACGCAGCGTCGTCAGCGCCACCCAGCTGCTCACCCAGCGTGAGCGTGGATTCGCCTTCGCCATCGAAGTCGAACTGGACGCCTTCCAACTCATCCGCCCCTTCGCGCGGCTCTTCGGCGTGCACCGTCTCGCGCGTGGCGGACAGACGCTCGCGAATGAACGCGCGTGTTTCGTCATCGGGCGCGAACTGGTCCAAATCGGGCAAGTCGGCCGTCGAACGCAGCCCGAACTTCTCCAAAAAGGCGCGCGTCGTGGCATAGAGCACCGGGTTGCCCGGCGAGTCGGCCGTACCCGCTTCGCGCACGAGCCCCTTCTCCACCAGGGAGTTTATGGAGCTGTCGGAGTTCACGCCGCGCACGCTGGCCACGCCAGCACGCGTGACGGGCTGCGAGTACGCCACCACCGCAAGCGTTTCCATGGCGGCCTGCGAAAGCTTGCGCGTGTCCCACGACAGCACGTACTTCTCCACCAGCTCGTGATACACCGGGTGCGTGTACAAACGCCACCCGCCGGCCACTTCGCGCAGCTGAATACCGCGCTCTTCAGCCTCCAGGCGCGCGCGCAACTCCACGAGCGTTTGCTCCACCTCGGCCGGTTCCACCTCCAGCATGTCGGCCAGATCAATGGTGCCCACCGGCTCGTCGGTCACAAACAGCAGCGCCTCCACAGCACCCGCCAGCTGGCTTTTCTGCAAACCTTGGAACATGGCCGATTACTCCCCTTCTCCCACCGAAGTCAGCGCGTCGTCGCCCGTGAGCACCAGTTCGCCCGACCCTTCGATGTAGCGGATGTCGATGTCGCCGAATTGCTCGCGCTGCTCCACGTTCACCATGGCGCGCTTGTATAGCTCCAGCACCGCCAAAAACGTGACCACCACCACGGGCAGTGGCGTGCGATTGTCCACCAACTCCGAGAAGCGCAGGCGCTTTTTGTTGCGAATGCGCTGGTGAATGGCGCGTACGTGCACCTCCACCGGGATGGGTTTCGCGGCGATGTGCTCGGATTCCAGCAGGAACACCTCGCGGCGCGCGTAGGCGCGCGCAGCCAGAAGCGCCAGGCCATCCAGCGTGACGCCCTCCAGATAGTCGGGCATGAGGTTGAGGAAACACGCGTCGGGGCCGAACGGGCGCGCGTGCATGCGGCCCTCGGCCACGAAGCGAGCGAGCAGCGTGGAGGCCGCATTTTTGTACTGCTTGTACGTGAGCAGGCGCTCCACCAGCATGTCGCGCGCCTCGCTGGGCGCGAGTTCGGCGATGTCGTCGTCTACCGCATCGCGCTCGCGCGGCAGCAGGCTTTCGGCCTTAATTTCCAGAAGCGTGGACGCCACCAGCAGAAAGTCGCTGGCCACGTCCAAGTCGAGGTTGTCCATGCGCGACACTTCGGCCAGATACTGGTCGGCAATTTGCGTGATGGAGATAGCCCCAATGTCAACCTTCTGACGGCTGACCAGGTACAACAAGAGGTCAAACGGCCCCTCAAAGCTGTCTATGCGAACCTTGTACGACACGCGCGCCCGCTAACGACCAAACGAGAACAAGAGGTCGAACACGTTGCCCGCCGTGGCATCCAGATAGATGCCGATGGGGTTCACGTGCAGCACGTACGGCACCAGAATGACCACAATCATGAACAGGGGAAACGCATACTGCTGCACCTTGTAGTACTGCGGCAGGTACTTCTTCGGCAAAATAAACGCGAAGATGGACGAGCCATCGAGCGGCGGAATGGGCAGCAAGTTGAAGAACATAAGGTACAGGTTAATAAGCGAGAACATGGGCAAGAACATGGTGTAGAAATAATAGAACAGGTCGTTTTGCACCAGCTGCGCCACCGGCAACACCAGCCCAAGCACCGTGAACACCACCGCACCCACAATGGCCAGTACGAGGTTCGCCGCCGGGCCCGCCAGGCCTACGATGAGGTCGCCCTTGCGCGGGTCCTTGAAGTAGGCGGGGTTGTACGGCACCGGCTTCGCGTAACCAAACACCGGCATGCTCATAGCCATAAGCAGAAGCGGCATGATGACCGTACCGAAAGGGTCGATGTGCTTCAGCGGGTTCAGCGACAGCCGCCCCGCGCGCTGAGCCGTAGGGTCGCCCAGCTTGAAGGCCGCAAAACCATGCATGGCCTCGTGACACACGATGGCCGGCACGAAGCTGAGAATAGAGCAGATGAGATAGGGTATTGATATCATAATGCCGACCAGTCTAACGCAACCCACCCGCCCCGCGCCCCCCACCGATGAAATTTCACAAGAAGGGCCAGGGCGGAACATTGAATTCAGCGCGCGCAAAGCTGCTGCGCAAAGAAAAAACCACCGGGGATTGCCCGGTGGTTTGTAAGTTTCTGGTGGTCGCTACAGGATTTGAACCTGTGACCCCCGCCGTGTGAAGGCGATGCTCTCCCGCTGAGCCAAGCGACCACTTTCGTTGCTTCGTCGCAACGTGCTAGGATATTCTAGCGGCACTTCGCTAAGAGCGCAAGGGGGAATTTCGTCCGCCTGCGACGAATCTTCAAAACTCGCCGCCGCGGCAGCGCCGCCAAGCAGCAGCATTCGCGGCCGCCAGAGCGCTCCCCTTCTCCAGCGCTTGCCCGTCAACGCCTCCCCGTTCAGCCCGCCGCGAGTTGTGCGGATGATGTGTGGGACACTTTATTATGCGCCCACCCTCCGGAAATGCGCGCCGATAGCGTAGACTCAGTGCTGCGGCACAGTGTCGCATCGTTTCGGCAACTGGGGTGACGCGATCATCTTTGTTGTCAGTTTTGCCCTTCGGGGTAGGAAGTTAGGTTTTGTATGTCTACTGGTTCAGTTAAGTGGTTCAACGCGGAAAAGGGTTACGGCTTCATCTCTCAGGAGAACGGCGACGACTTGTTCGTCCACTTCAGTGAGATTCAGGGCGAAGGTTTCAAGAGCCTTGACGAAGGTGCAAGCGTCGAGTTTGTCGTCGCTGCCGGCGCCAACGGCAAAAGCCAGGCTACCCAGGTTCGCGCTCTGTAGAGCCACCGAAGTCTAGCATTCAAAAAGCGACCCGCGAGGGTCGCTTTTTTGTGCCCAAAGGCCAGTGACGCTCCCCCGGCGCTTACGCGTCGCCGCGAATTTCGCGTTCTGCGGCAAGCATGGACTCGTAGTTTTCTATCTTGTCATTCAGGCGGTCGAGGCCGGCTTGCATGTCGGCAATGCGTTGCTTCACCAAATCGCGCTGCTCTTCCAGCAACGCCTTGCGCGCGGCGGCCGTCTGTTCACCCTGCTCAAACAGCGCCATGTATTCAATCAGCGCCTCGATAGACACCCCCGCGCCGCGCATGCACTTCACAAACTGCACGCGTGCGCAATCCTGCTCGCCGTAGTCGCGCACGCCACTTGTGTTACGCGTGACGTTGGGCAGAAGACCAATGCGCTCGTAGTAGCGCAGCGTGTCGGCAGAAAGTCCGTAGCGCTTGCTCACTTCCGCAATTTTCATGGCTGCTCCTCTCCTTACGGCCCTATTGAACCACGTGGAGTGCACTCCAAGTCAAGGAAAATCATGAGGAAAGAAAGAACCCTACTGGTAGAAGTGGCGCGCAATGAAGACAACCACCACCATAAACGCAGCAGCAAGGAGCGAGCCCACCGAGGGCACGCCCGCTCGGCCCCGGTCGGGCACAGCAGAGGTGAGGTGCAGTTCGTCCACGCGAGTGTTGGGATTTCTGGTCATACGCGTCGCCTCCTTCGCTGGGTTGCTTCGTCCATTGTAGGAGCTTTCTGAGATCGCGCGCGCCGCTTCGCCGTGGGCGGCAACTTCGGCTATCATGAATGGTTGCGCTGCCTTGAGCCCTTGCCGCCGGGCGCGCATATCAAACCGTTCACACGCAACGCAGAAAGCACGCACGCATCATGATTATGCAGCTTGAACATATAGCAAAGTCGTTTGGAGGGCGCCAGCTCTTCCACAACGTGACGTTTCGCCTGGAAGAGTACGAGCGCCTGGCGCTGGTGGGCCCGAACGGCGCAGGCAAAACCACCCTGCTCAACATCATTTCCGGCCAGGAAGACGCCGACGAGGGCCGTGTGCTGTTCGCAAAGGGCGCGCGCGTGGGCTATCTGGAGCAGGAAGCCATCGAGATGGAGGATCAGCCCATCTTCGAGGAAGTCATGTCTTCCCAGGTAGAAGTGCTGGAAGCCGAGCGCCGCCTCTATAAATTGGAACACGAGCTGGGCGAAAACCCCACCGAGCAGCAGCTGGCGGCGGCGGGTCGGGCGCGCGACGCCTACGAGGTGCTGGGCGGCTACACCATTGAGGCGAAGGTGCGCAGCGTCATGTTCGGCCTTGGTTTCAAGGAAGACGATTTGCGCCGATCAACCACCGAATTCTCCGGCGGCTGGCAGATGCGCATTGCACTGGCGAAGCTACTCATTCGCAACCCTGAGGTACTGCTGCTCGACGAGCCCACCAACCACCTTGACCTGGAAAGCGTGAAGTGGCTCGAAGGCTTTTTGCGCGGCTATGCGGGCACCGTCATTGTGGTCAGCCACGACCGCGCGTTCATGGACAACATGGTGGATCGCGTGGCCGAAGTGGACAACGGCCAGGTGAACCTCTACAAAGGCAACTACTCCGCCTACCTGCGCGCCCGCGAAGAGCGCCTGGAGCGCCTGCGCGCCGAGAAAGTAAAGCAGGACGAAGAGATTGCCCACATGGAGGCCTTCATCGAGAAGTTCCGCTACAAGGCCACGAAAGCCAAACAGGTGCAGGACCGCGTGCGCAAGCTTGAGAGGATCAAGCGCATTGAACTGCCCGAGGAAAAGAAGACGGTGCACTTCAATTTCAAGCAGCCGCCGCGCACGGGCGACGAGGTAGTGCGCGCCCGCAACCTGGTGAAACGCTACGGCGACAAGACGGTATACGACGGCTTTGACTTCACGATGTATCGCGGCGACAAGATTGCGCTCGTGGGCCCGAACGGCGCCGGCAAGTCCACGCTGCTGAAGATGGTGGCCGGCGCGCTTGCGCCCGATGCGGGCACTATCGACTACGGCGTGCACGTGACAAAGACCTACTACGCGCAGCATCAGTTAGAGGAACTGCACCCCGGCAACACCGTGTTCGAGGAACTGGACCGCGTGGCACCGGGCTGGACTATCTCGCAGGTGCGCACGCTTCTGGGCGCGTTTCTGTTTGTGGGCGATGACGTGGACAAACGCGTCAGCGTGCTCTCGGGCGGCGAGAAGAGCCGCTTGGCGCTGGCGAAGATGTTGGTGGCGCCGCGGCCGCTATTGTGCCTCGACGAGCCGACGAACCACTTGGACATTGCGAGCGCCGACATTTTGGAGCAGGCGCTCAAGGCGTTTGAGGGCACCATCCTGTTCATCACGCACGACCGGCACCTCATCCGCGGCGTGGCGAACCGCATTGTGGAGGTGGAACCCGGCCGCGTGACCAACTACGACGGCGACTACGACTATTACCTGTTCAAGAGCGGACAGCTGGACGGCCCCGCGCCGGAGGAACGCTCGCTTGTGGACGAGGTGATGGAAGAGAGCGCAGGCAGCAAGGCGGCCAAGAGCTCGAAGAGCGGCGGGTCGAAGACGGTGGTGAACGTGAACCGCCGTGAACGCGGAGGTTCTGCGGGCGCGAGCAAGGCTGCCGCTGTGGAGTTGACCGCGCCGCGCGAGAGCGCTCCCAAGACCAAAGAGCAGAAGCGCCGTGAGGCCGAGGCGCGCAACCGCGCCTACGCCGCGCTCAAGAACCACCGCAAGCGCATCGCCGAACTCGACCGCCAGATGGAGGCCGACAACGCGCGCATGGCTGAGCTTCTGGAAATGATGGCCGACCCGGACTTCTACATCAACGAGGACGCTTCATCGGATGCCGTGGCGGAGCACGCAAAGTTGAAGCAGCGGTTGGCCGCGGCGGAAGAAGAATGGTTTACGCTCACTGAAGAGCTCGAGGAAGAGATGGCGAAGCAGGCGGAAAGCTTGTAGGGGCTTCTGATGGGGCATGCCCAGTCGCTCGGACAGTCCTGGCTCGCACGAAACGCCCACTGGGCGTTTCGGCTCGTGCGGAACTCGCTTGGTGGGCACGCCCCATCAGAAGCCAGGGAGATTTACGCTGCTTCGACATCGCTTCCTCGACTCTTCGCTCGCTGTGGGGAAGGGCGACCTGCTTGTAGATTTCAATAGGACAAGGGCTCTGCCCTTGCCGTCGGCCTCGTTTCACCTGCGGGTTTAGTAGTGCCGACAGCCCATCGGAGGGAGGGGTTAAACATGCTCAATATTGTGTTGGTAGAGCCGGAGATTCCTCAGAATACGGGGAATATTGCACGCACGTGTGCGTGTGTGGGGGCTCGGTTGCATGTGGTGGAGCCGATGGGGTTTCGCCTGACGCAGAAGCAGCTGGCTCGCGCTGGCTGCGACTATTGGGATCAAGTGGAAGTCGTGCGCTGGGCCTGTGCCGATGCGTTCTTTGAGGCACATAGCAAAGACGAGTTGCACCTGTTCACGGGGCGCGCCGAACGCTCCTTTGCTGACGTCTCGTTTGGAGCGGACGCATTTTTGGTGTTTGGGCGCGAGAGCCGCGGGCTTGATGAGAGCATTCTCGATGCCTATGCCAACCGCTGCGTGCGCATTCCCATGCGCGAGGGACTGCGCAGTCTCAACCTGAGCAACGCCGTCGCCATAGCCACCTACGAAGCCCTCCGCCAACAAGGCTTCCCCAACCTACTCTAGGGAGTGTGGCGCCGCACTTAGCTGAGGTATGCAGCGACGCTATAGCCTGTTATTAAATACCAGGCGGTGGCGCTCAACAAAAAGATGATCACGACCGCAGCAATGATATAGCCCCACCAGCCCTCAGGTGGTGCCTTTTCAATTGCCTTGTCGATAAAGACATTGAGCGTCGGGCTTTTTCGCATCAAACCCTCAACAGGCTCCACCAGAACAGAGCACAGATGCGCAATCAGCAATAAGAGGGGAAAATAGAGTATGGCCAAGATGGCTGGGCTAGTGAGAATCGCCACCCAATGGGGATTTAGTATACTTGTGAGCCATTCAAACATGGTAGTCCTCACTCTCTCACACGTGGTGAAGATACCTCGTATTTTACCACGTTTTCACGCAAAAGTCCTGTTCGTAAGGAGCAAAGCTCATTGCTTGGTGGGGCTATCACTTCAGTCCAACTACCAGCATTTACTCAAAAGAAAAGCCGGAAACGCGTGGTTTCCGGCTTCAAGATATCTCTGGTGGGCCCAGCAGGACTCGAACCTGCAACCAAGGGATTATGAGTCCCCTGCTCCGCCATTGAGCTATAGGCCCGCGCGCGAAGCGCTCGGCTATTCTATCCCAAATGGACGGGAAATATCAAACAGCACGCACTTCCTTCGCGAAAAAACACGTGACAGCGCAGCCAACAGCACCCGTCAACGCCCGAGCGCCGTCAGCGCAGTTCGTTCGCCCTAGTACACCATTCCCATGGTCTCGCGCACCTCATCAAGCGTGGCGTTTGCAATCTCGTTGGCGCGGCGGTTGCCCTCGTGCAGCACATCCTCGATATACGCCATGTCGCCCAGCAGTTCCTCGCGACGCGCGCGAATGGGAGCCAGGTAGGTGTTGACGCTTTCGGTGACGTACTTCTTCAGCGCGCCCGAACCGCCCTCGCCAATCTCGGCAGCGATGTCCACCTCTGTGCGACCCGTGCACAGCGCCGCCGTGGTCAGCAGCGCGGACACACCCGGGCGATTGTCGAAGTCATACGTGATGTTACGGTCGGAGTCGGTCTGCGACTTCTTGATGAGCTTCGCCGTTTCCGCATCCGTGGCCGAAAGGCTAATAGCGTTGCCATAGCTCTTCGACATCTTGCGGCCGTCGAGACCCGGAATAGCCGGCGCATCATTCAACAGGCCATCGGGCTCGGGGAACACGTGTCCGTAGCGCTCGTTGAAGCGGCGCGCAATCTGGCGCGTCTGCTCGATGTGCGGCATCTGGTCCTTGCCCACGGGCACAATGTTGCCCTTGCAGAACAGGATGTCGCACGCCTGGTGCACGGGATATGTCAGCAAAAGCCCCGACAACACGTGGCCCGACGCGTCCTGCTCGGCCTTCACCGTGGGGTTGCGCAACAGCTCGGCCTCAGTCACAAGCGACAAGAAC
>DSLMC04103__coassemble_1028_pt1 | contig 14524 bp, 11 predicted proteins | sample DSLMC04103__metabat2_high_PE_001 | metagenome-assembled genome bin DSLMC04103
GTAGGGCAAGGGCAGAGCCCTTGCCCTACGATCAACCTGCTAGATAAAGGACTTTTGTTGCATCTCTTAGCGCTTCTTCTCCGGAATGAGGAAGATAAACACCAGCGAGCTAAGCAAAAGCAGGAACGGGTAGAACAAAAATGGGATGATCTGGAACGCGGATACAGCGAAGCCGAGTTCGGTTGCGGCTGAGATGGCTACAAGCATTTGCGCGCCGTAGGGCAGGATGCCCTGGAACACGCACGAGAAGGTGTCCAGCAGCGAGGCTGTTTTGCGTTTTGAAATGCCGTAGGTTTTTGCCATGTCAGCCGCGATGGGGTTTGAAATGACGATGGCTACCGTGTTGTTGGCGGTAGCGATGTCCATGGCGCCCACGAGCAGACCCATGCCCAGCTGGCCGCCTTTCTTACTTTTGAACAGGCTCTTAATGCCGTTCAGCAGCGCAACAAACCCGCCGTGTTCGCGGATGAGCGCGCAGATGGCGCTCACTAGCAGCGCCACCATAGTGGTTTCGAACATGCCCGCAGCGCCTGAGCCCATGTTGGCCAGCAGGTCGGTGGCTGCTGTGGCGCCGGTGGCCACCATGATGATGGAACCGGACAGGATGCCCAGCAGCAGCACCACAAATACGTTCACACCCACGATGCCGCCCATGAGTACGATGAGGTAGGGGATGAGCTGGATCAGGTCATACTCGTGCGTGACGGAGTCGCCAAGGTCGGCGCCGAACGACAGCACCAAAATGATGACAAGCGAAACCAGCGCGGCCGGCAGTGCGATTTTGAAGTTCTCACGGAACTTGTCTTTCATCTGACAACCTTGGCCCTGACAGGCCGCGATGGTGGTGTCGGAGATGAACGAGAGGTTATCGCCGAACATGGCGCCGCCCATGACGGAGGCCACGCAGAGCGGCAGATCGAAGCCCGACGCGGCTGACACAGCCACAGCAATAGGCGTGATGAGCGTGATGGTGCCCACCGACGTGCCCATGGAGAGCGACACAAAGCAGCTGACGACGAACAGAACCGCCACGGCAAACTGTACCGGCACGACGGAAAGTAGCAGGTAGGCCACGCTTTCTGCGCTATCGCGACCGACGGTGCCCACAAAGATGCCAGCCACCATGAAGATGAGCACCATGGTAACGATAGTCTTGTCGCCCATGCCGCGCCCCATGATGGTGAGCTTTTCGTCGAAGAGAAGCTTGCGATTCTGCACGCACGCCACGAGCAGCGCAACCAAAAAGATGACGACAACAGGAATGTTATAAAAGCCCATGGGGATACCCATGCCATACTCAAACAAAATGCCCAGCCCCAGGTAAAATACCAGAAACACCCCTATAGGCAGCAGGGCTGACACATTGCCCTTCTTGGCGGGTTCAGCAGTAGTGCGCGCGTTGTTCTCTTCCATGATCTCTTCCCCTTCATTTTTCGCGTGCGCCTATTGTAGCAAGAGAGGACCTGGAGAGGGACCTGAGTATGGCTGAGTTGGGTCGTAATGATTCGACTGAGGTAGGCAAAGCTGTTTGCTTATTCGCTTTCAAGCATTTTCATCAGCTCGGCGCAGAACTTGGTGTAATCTGTATGGCCTTCTATGAGCATGCATCGTTCGAGGTCGGCCATGCTTTCTAAGAACTGGCTTCGATATTTTTTCTTGAAGCGACAAAATATAATTACGTATGCAGAATCCCCGGAACTAAGTTCTTTTCTACGGAATCGAACAGGAATCTGGTTGCGTATGAATATCTGATCAGCGCGATGATTAGGCACGTCGACAAACAGGTATTCGCAGGTATTCGGAAGTTTCGTGGTTAGTTCGAAATTGTTGAACTTTCCATAGTCTTGTTGCATGGCTGTCTCATCCCTTTTGGTGTTGCGCTGTGCTGTTTATGAACTTGCTGGCACTATATACGGTTGAAGTTTGTCGGGTGGGACTATTGTGGGACAGCCGAGCCTTCTTGGGCAATTGCCATTATTTCAACTTGACGGTATGGAGCGGCTTGTAGAGTGCGCCGTCGTGGGTGAGGGTGCTTTTGAAGAGGGTGACGGTGTTGGCGCGTTCGCTGCGGGGGAAGGGAAGCGGCGGAAGGCCTGCTTTAGGGATGCGCGCGCGGCGGGCGAGGGTGATGTGGGGTTTGAACGGCTTGTCGTCGAAGGGGAGGTCGCAGGCGGCGAGTTCGTCGCGCACGCGGGTGGCGAGGTGCATGAGTTCGGGGGTAGGTGTGATGCCAAGCCAGAGCGTTGCGTCGCTTGCGCGGCCAAATTTCCCTAGGCCATCACTGCTGAGCGGGATGGGTGGTATGCCGGAGCAGGCAGCTTCGAGCGCGCTTGTGGTTGAAGCGATGTCAGCTTCCGGCAGTTCGCCCAGGAACGCAAGCGTCAGGTGGTAGGTATCCGGTGCCAGAAAGCGTCCTTCGATGGAAGCCTTCAGCTGGCGCGCCAACCCCGCCGTGTCCGCAACAAAGCGTTCGGTCAGTTCAAGAGCAATAAACGTACGCATGTCGCTTCCTTCCTTGGCGGGGTTGCCTCCTAAGTTCGCTCCCTGTTAGCTTTTAAGCAGCGGGGTGAGGGGGCCGTGGGCGAGGATGGTGAGGGTTCGGGTGGCGCGCGAGACGGTGGTGTAGAGGCGGCGGCGGGACAGCGGGTCGTCGGGGAAGACGCGCGCGGAGGCGTCCGGGATGATGACCTGGTCGAACTCGAGGCCTTTCGCCAGTTTGAGCGTAATGAACACGAGGCCCTCCGTGGGCAGGGTTGCCGTGTCGTCCACGAGTTCGGGTGCGTCGTCACCAAGGAGCTTCTGCAGGCGCTTCGCTTCGTGCTTCCACGGGACGATGAGGGCGGTGAGGCCCTCGTTGGTGCGCGCCTTCGCCACGGTTTCGCGCAGCGCGGCGGTATAGGCGTCTTCGTCGTGGTAGGCGGCGATGGCGGGTGGAGTGTCGGCGCGCTGGATGGACGAGATGTGGGCGCGTTCGGCCTTGTCAAGCAGGCTGGCGAAGATGTCGGTGATCTCGGGCGTTGAGCGGTAGCTCGTCATGAGGCGACATTCTTCCACGGGCCCGTGCGACGCTTCGAACACGGCGCGCACTTCGTCGAACGACACCGTGCCTGGCGTGATGGCCTGGTTCGGATCGCCGAGCAGCAGGAAGTGTGCGCGTCGGAAGTAGCGCGCAAGTACGGCCAGTTGGGCGGCGCTGTAGTCCTGTACCTCGTCGATCATCACGTACTTCGCGTCCGGGTTGCCAAGGCCTGTAAGCGCCATTTTCAGGTAGAGCCATTCAATAGGCGAGAGGCCGTCAATGCCGAGCAGGCGCATGCCGATGCGGTCGATGCGCAGCCACTCGTCGTTCTCGACGGCCTCGAAGGCGGCGGCGTAGCGGTCGTTCAGGAAGCGCAGCGCGAAGGCGCGTTCTTCCTGCTCGTCGGCTGGGGCGATGGCCTCGTGGAAGATGCGCAGCTGTTCGTCCAGGTCGAGGGCCGAAAGTTCGTCGAGCACAGCGTCGGTGGTTGCCATCTGCTTGAGGCGGCTTTCCAGGCGCGCGTGCAGTTCCTCACGCATGAGTGTGATGCGATGTGGGCCGGCGGGGATGCGATGCAGCTTGTCGGCGAGCTTGCGGATGGCGTCTGCCGAGATGAGACGCGTGTCGGCCACGCGGATGTCGCGGAAGTCGTTCGCGTCGAACTCGAAGGTTGCGACAGCTTTGTCAATGCGCGTAAGGGCATCAAGCGGCACGTTCACGTCGCCACTGCCACGGTCGGGCGGTAGGAGGCGGCGCGCGAACTCGTCCCAGGTGAGGCTTTCCGGATTGCGTTCACCCAGGTCAGGCAGCACGCCGGCGATGTAGTGTTGGAACACCGGGTTCGGCGTGATGAGGAATACCTCGCGCGCGTCGAGACTGCCGCGGTTCTGGTAGAACAGGTACGCGATGCGTTGCAGCAGCACGGACGTTTTGCCGCTGCCGGCGATGCCTTGCACGAGCAGCACGGGCACGTCCTCGTGGCGTACGACCAGGTTCTGTTCCTTCTGGATAGTGGCCGTGATGGCCTGCATCTGCGAGGTGCGCTGCTTCGAGAGCGACGCAAGCAAGAGCGAATCTTGGATGGCCACGGTGGTGTCGAAGTAGGCGAGCAGCTGGTCTTCGTGGATGTCGAACTGGCGGCGCAGTTTGAGGTCGACGTTGATGGTGCGCCCGTCGGCGACGTAAGATGTGGGGCCGTTGTCCTGGTTGTAGTACACCTCGGCAACGGGCGAGCGCCAGTCCACGACGAGGCGACGGTAGGACTCATCCGAAATGCCGGCGGTGCCGATGTAGAGCTCTTTGGGCTCCTGATCAGGCTTGAATTGGAGGGCGACTTTCGCGAAGTAGGGCTGCTTGAGTAAAAGTTCAATCTTGGCGAGTGCTTCGGCATCCGCGTCCTGCGCGAGGTTGTACCCGTCGATCACGCGGTTCATGGCCGCGAAGTCGGCGTACGTTTCCATCGCGTCGGCGTAGGTGGCGAAGTTAGGTGCCAGTTCTTCGGACATGGACCGCTTGTCCGCCGCGGCCGCCTCCCGCGTTTTCTCCATCTTGTGCACGAGGGCGCGCCCTAGCTCCTGGAGTTTCGCGTAGGTGGTCGCGAGGTGCTGTTGCTCCTGGTGGAAGACGGGGTCGTCGGATTGATCCGGCGCGGTAGCGTTGGCGTTGTGGCTGTCCTCGGTGTGCAAAAGTTCTCCTTATGCTGTCTGCTTTGTGTTTTGAGCGGTTGGTCTTGCGCGCTGCGCGCTGGCTATCCGCGCTTGGAGCCCTGACGACTGATGCCGCCTTTGTGTCCCGACGCTTTATTTGGCCCGATGCCCGCGCGAAAGGCGTTGACCTTCGGTTGTGGCAGGTGCCCTGAGCGACCTTTGGCAGCGAGGACATGCGACCACTGCTCGCGTTGGGAGCTGTTCTTGTTCGTGCTCATGAGTGTGCCTGCTTGGTGCGGCTAGACCAGCTTGCCCTTGCAGTGGTCGATCATATGCTGGATGAGTTGTGCCGTCCAGCCGGTAAAGTCTTTCTTGCGCGGCTGTAGCGCGCCGTCTACCAGTTCGTCATACGCCACCTTGATGCGGTCGTAACGCGTCACCTTGGAGTCGGCCTCCAGCGACAGGCACCCCTCAGTAGTTTTGAACGCGCCGAGCGCTAACTTGAGCGTCGGGTTGTACATAACGCGCGGCTGCTCGTTGTCGTCGAGGTATGCGACGACGCACTTCGTCACCCCAATCTGGTTTGCCGCAAGACACGCCGCATCCTCAAGCGAGCCAAGCGTGTCCAGCAAGTCCTGCGCCACCTCCGCGTCATCAGCAGTTGCAGGCTCACAAGGCTGCGAAAGAAGCGCCTCGTCTTTTATAAGTTCTTTGATCATAGTTTTCTCCATTCGATCAAACGCCGCGCATCCGCGACCCCACGTCCAAAAACAGTCCCAAGAATTCTATCACGAGGCGCAGACAAGGCCGTACCTCGGGCATGAGAAGTCTTTTGGTTACAAAATAAACGCGCCTACTCTGAAGGTGCGTTCGACGGCAGAAGGTCGTGCGCTACTTCGCTGCTTTCGAAGCGTAGGCTGCAGTCGTCGGTTTTTGGGAAGGCGAGTAGAGGGATGGTGCCGTACCAAACGATATGCTCGTCGATGATAGCAAGCGCTGAGGGACGCTCGTCGCAAACAGTGACCGTGCAGCCGATTTCACGAAGGGCAGCGACCTCTTCTTCGAAGGGGCGCACGTAGTCTGTTTTCGTGGGCTTGCTGACGACAATCGTCACGCTTATGCCGCGCTGCACAGCAGATTCAAGCAGGGGTTTCAGCTGGCTGAGTCGTTTCTTGTTGAGATACGGGGCTGAAAAGAAAAGGGATTTCGAGCCGTTTTCAAGGTCATTTGCAAGCAGCGGCTGGTAGTCGGTCGCATTGACGATGCAGCCAACGGGTTGGCTTGTGTTCTCCGGAATGGCCAGATCATAGCCGAGTTTCTGGTAGGTTCGCAAGCGCTTTTTGTACATGCGGTCGAGCATGGGAACGCTCGCGTCAATGTAGTCGTATACGATAACAGTGCTTTTGCCCTCGTGCTCACGATGGAGACGCCCCGAATACTGCGTGATTACGCCTTCCCATGATGCCGGAGCAGCAAGAATGAGCGTGTCAAGACGCGGCTTGCGCACAAGGTCTTTGAGCTGCTGCGCGTTTTCGACATCGCCCTTTTCGAAGAGCGATTGGAAGGTGGCAATGTCCACGATGCCGCTCGGGACGTTCTTTCCGCCTCCTATCTGGCCAACGAGCGAGCGCTTCTTGCGGCTTTTGCGACCAGTTTTCGTCAGCAGTTCAGGCAGTTCTTCATTAATGGTGAGAAAGGTTTCCAGCCGCTGCTGCCATTGGGTAAGGAGGGCGGTTCCCGGCGCGATGACAAGCGTGCGCATTTTGAGGTGGGCGATGCAGTAGGCGCCGATAACGGTTTTGCCGAAACCTGTGGGCGCGGACAGGATGCCGCACTCGTGCTCAAGGAGTGCGTCGACTGCTGTTTGCTGCAAGGGCCGCAAGGTGCCTTTGAAAGCGACGTCGATGGGTGCTCCAGTGTGGCGGGCATCAGTGATGTGATAGGAAATGCCGTAGTAATCGAGAAGTGCGACAAGCTTGCTTTCGCAACCGCGGGGAAGAGCGAGGTACTGCTCAAACTCCTCGCTGAGGTCGATCACGCGGTGCTTGCCGAATACGCTTTGATGCATTGCTTGTGCACGATAGAACTCAGGATTGCCGAACGCGGCGAGGCGCCTTATCCTGTTGGTGGCTGCGGGAGAGAGGCCGTCTTTTTCGACGAAGAGCATGTTCGCCTTTGTGAGGGAAACGGTCGCGGGGAAATCATCCCTGCTAAGTGATGTCTTAGTGCGCGGCGCCCAGGGTTTTTCGCGATGGGGTTTGTCTTCTGCGAACGCAAGCGGGCCGAGTGGCCCATCCTGAGTCTGCTCGACAACCTGTCGTGCGTGATCGGGTGTGACGGGTTGGATCGCAGAGAGATATTTCCATTGGTCGGAATATGCCTCGAAGTGTTCGTCGACAAAGACGCTGTTTCCCTGTTGTTGCGCGAGGCCTTGGAAGGGAAGCGCGATGAGGTTGCCGAAGCCTCCTGCTGCAACAGTTGTCTGAGCAGGGAAGAGACGGTCGTACGCTTTGAAGCTGAGCTTGCCGGTAGTGGTCATGGCGTGCGTTATAAGCGTGCAGCCAAGATTTCGAGCAAGCGCTGCGTCAAGGGGTTCGGAGAAAAATATCCATGCGTGACCACCATTGCCGGAGCGAGATCGTTCGACGGCCACCCCGATGCCGGTTTCTTCGCACGCGTGTCGATAGGCGGCGATTTCCGCCTTCCAACCGGTCTTGTCGAAGTCGGCGACCAGGACGGACGTTTTGCCTTCCTTGTTGAGCACATAGAGGCCGACAACATCTTTGAGGTCGGCGCGTGCGCCTTTGAAGTGCGCGATGAGTGCGGCATCGTCGAGAGGAGTGAACGCGCGGTGGGCGCAATCGGCACAAGGGGAACGCGGATTGATCTTCTTTGGGCACGTGCCTGGCTTCCATTCGTTTATGCAGGCCGGGGCGTAACCGATGCCGCCGTCTTTCCGACGGTACCCATGAGCGTAGACATCCTCGCGGCCCTTGAAGAGCTTACGGAAGAGCGTGAGCTTGTCCTTGGCTGGGCTGTCCGAGGTGATGATGCCTTGCGCGTGTGCTTGCTGTGCAAACTGGCGACTCCCGTCGAGCCACTCGTCTTCAGTCGCATAGAGGCGAGTCCCCGAGGGGTCGGTGTACACGACAATGGGCTTGCCATCCCCGCCGTGAGCGATGCACTCAACAAACGCCGCCTCGCAACCATGAAGAAGCACGTATTTCGAGTGTTTGCCCAGGAATTCACTCATGCGCTTGGGTCTGGGTATTCCGAGACTTCAGTCGGAATAGACTCGTCGTCCTCTCGTTCATATTCTTTCGGTATGATGAAAGTGGGCCGTGCATCGTTTTTCAGCAGGTCGTTAAGCCGGTATTCTTCCAGAAGCTTTTTTGCGCACGTAACGCCTTCCTCTGTGATGGTGACCGACTTAGCCTTGTTGGAGCACCAAATGAGATCCACATCGCGCAAGGCGTCAATCGCATCCCAATCAGCGCTTTTCCAAGCCTGATAAGAACCAGCGTCGTCCGGCGTTTCTTCATCCTGCTCCGTCCATGAAGTCAGGTAAAACAACACCTACGTAAGTTCCGCAACCAACTCATCATGCGTCATAGCGAATCCCTTTCACTCTCTCGTAATCTCATGTGCAACACTTAAGCTGTGAATGCCTTTTTGAAAAGCCAAGACTTTTTTACGAACCATGCATACGCATCTTCCCAAGTTGAAGGATTGGATACGTCAACTGTTCGGTGGATATAAACAATTCGTGATTTCTTTGGCGCATCGAGTTTATCCCAGAAAACCTCTTCATTTTGAGAAATGATAGATTCTATTTCGGTGCGGTGATTGAGAAAATCTTCATAGCAGTCTGCGGTATCGAACCACTCCTCAATACGTACGCCTTGAACTGTTTTGCGTGTATAAACTTGCAATGAAATGTGGCGATTGGGTGTGTTATGACTGAGGTCGCAATAGTAATGGGGGCAGGCTGCCCTCAACGAAAGGTCTCCGAAAGCATCGCAGAAGTCTTGCATCTCTGAAGCATACTCGTAGAACCCGCTCCAGAAGTCGATACGAAGTGCTTCAGTGCTTCCGTAGTCACGCTTAGAGTTATTTTCTCCGGCGAATATTCGTCTCAAACCGTCGAGTTTTATTTTTTGTTCATTCCGAAGCACGTGCCAGTAGTTCCAACCATTTCGCGAAGTGATGGATCCTGTTGCGAGTTGTTGAGATCGAATGGCAGCTACTGAAGGACTTTTTACCTCTTCTCCATTCGATAGCTTGATCGTTCCAGCTTCAGTAATGGTAGCGGTGATGACTGAGTCAGTGCCGTTATGAAAAAGGTGTTCTCCCGCTACAATAATGCCTCGGTCAAAAAGAGTGCGAAGGTTTAGGTGTTTTAAGGTATTCGCTTTTCGTGTACCTTGTCGTTTTGAAAAACGTTCCAATAGGTGTTGATTCACTTCAGGCTTTGCCCAAGTCGTAAGCGCTCGGTGTACAAGTTTGTCGCGTCGCGCGAGAATAGCTTCTTTGTTCCAAATTTTTAGCTGTGCCATATCTGCAGAGAGCGAGACGGCATCGTTGATAAAACCGCCGACCATTCGCTCGCGCTTTTCGTTGAACAAACCATCGGAAAGCTCTGAGTTGTAGGCGGTCACGGTGAGATTTCCCAAATTATGTAGGAGTTCATCAAATGTTTGCTGAGCGCTATCTATGCCTCCCAACATAGTTATCCACTCTGGATGGGCAAGTGCGTTTTGGGGCATTACGTGCTCAATGGTGTATGTACCGGTAAGGAAATCTATTGGCGTTTTGGCGTGATACGAGTTTTCTAAGCGATTAAGTAGATAGAGCGCCTTCTTAAAGGCATACATGTTTTTATTGCTTAACTCAACCGCAAATTCGCTATCGTCGGGAAACCTTCGTGCAGTGCCGCGCTCCGCCTCAAGAAGTGCAACGAGAGCGTCATAAAGAGAATCATCTTCCTCGAGTGCGTCAAGGTGAGCGATGATCGAGGGGAAAAACTTATTGAGTGAGTTTGTTTGGCAAGCACAGACCGATCGTCGCAGAAGATAACTCTCTAGTAATTCGATGCACCGGTTGCAATCTTTTCCGTCAAGTCTTCCGTCGTCCATTGTTGAATAGAAAAACATGAGGAGCGGATTGACGACACTGATGCCAAGTTTTGCGAGGTTGTCCAGCAAGCGGTGACGACAGGGATTCTGCTCTGATCCTAAGGCGATGCATGCGTAATAACGCGAGAAAGTGAGCATTTCTCCGAGGAGTTCTTCGATCTCGCTGTTGTCGTCGATACTTTCGCTTACGCATATTCTTTTGAAGACAGGGTATACGTCCTTAAGGTTGATTGTTTCGGGCGCATTGCGAACTGTGAGGTAATCTTGTAGGAATTCATCAAAACACTCATCGTAGGTATCGTGACCAAGATTAAGCTCGATTTGTCGCCAGTAGTTTTGATAGAGGCGGTTCTGGTCTTGAACGGGAAGCCCCATAAGTACGAAGTTTCGTACGAGATCGGCAGCTGCAAGGTCTTTACCCGTGGAGTTCATGGACTCAAAAATGAGCTGGGGATTGTCTTCACCCGGGCTCAGAGAGACTGAGATTACTTGCAATTTACGAATGCCTCGCCAGATGAGATTTGGGTCTCCGAATGTGGCGAGCTGAGCTTTGAAGAACTCGTAGTTGTCGATGATGCGACGAGAGCTTTCAGTGCGGGGATGAGAGAGATCGAGAGCCACTTCGATCAGTGAATGAAAGGTTTCATTGTCTTCTTCTGATAAAGTAAGCTTGTAACGTGAGGCGTCTTGGGTTCGTTTATTGTGAAGCAAGAAGTCTTGGCAGATGTCTTCGCTGAAAAACTCAAGTTCCGATCCGTCGGGTGCTATTCCGTCGTGTGCTTTTGCGTAGTCGGCCAAAGCGAGTAAGAGTAGCGATAGTGTAGTCATCCGCTGTTGGCCGTCGATAAGGAGTGCGGTGACATCTCCGTCTCCGCCAATGCCACCGTTTTGAACCCACACAAGCGACCCGGTAAAATGGTGACCGCCGCCAGCTCGTCCAATGCTTACAATGTCATTCCATAGCTGTCGGCAGTGTTCTTCTCCCCAGGCATACATACGCTGGTAAACTGGAATTATGTAACGAATAGATCCTGCCGAAAGCCTGTCAAGAAATACTGCAGCCGAGGGGTCCATATGGTTCCTATCGAATGGGTTTCGGGTTGTTACATTGCAATAGGTATAGTACTAGGAATATCTGAAGGTGGGTAGTAATGCTTATTATCAAGAGAGGGATTCAGGGTGATCAGGAAGGATTGCGGTCTGCCGTTAAGGGAAGTTTGCATAATCAATTTATCAAGCTTCAAGGTGGGTGTCGAAAACAAACGATCTGGTAAAATCATATAAGCTTACTTCGATGCGCATAAGTGTGAAGGGTAGTGTTTCATGCCAACATTGGATTGGATGGGCAAGGATAAAGTTGTCAACCACCACCGCTACGTGCCATTCCGGGTGCTTGAGCGTATTACGGAAAAGGGAACACTTGATAAAGAGGGCTCTGATCATGGGAATATGATTATCCATGGAGATAACCTTGAGGCGCTGAAATCTCTACTCCCTCAATTTGAGGGGAGGGTTGACGTCATCTATATCGATCCGCCTTACAATACTGGCAACGAAGGTTGGGTTTATAACGACAATGTCAATGACCCGCGCATAAGGAAGTGGCTTGGCGAAGTTGTTGGAAAAGAGGGAGAAGATTTCTCCCGACATGACAAGTGGCTTTGCATGATGTACCCCCGGCTTCAACTGCTTCGCCGATTGCTTAGTGATAAAGGAGCAATTTTTATCAGTATTGATGATAATGAGTTTGCCAACCTTAAACTTGTCTGTGACGAAATATTTGGTTCGAGCTGCTTCGTAGCTGATATTTCATGGCAGCGCAACTATTCTACTCGAAATGACTCAAAGGGCATTCCTGCAGAAGTCGAACATATCCTAGTGTATGGAAAGTTGTCTGGTTGGCAGCCAAAAAAACTTCCTCGCACGGTGAAAATGGATGCCAAATACAAGAATCCCGACAACGATGTGATGCCATGGACGAGCGATAATCCATGTGCTCCTGGCGCTGCCACGCATCAGGGAATGGTTTATGCAATACAACATCCATTTACAGGCGAATTATTGTATCCTAGCCAGGGGGCATGCTGGAGATATGAACAAGGTCAGATGCTTGAGTACCTGAGAGGCTGGTGCGAGTACGAACTTAAAGATATTGATGATGCCGAACAGCGTGCTCGAATCTGCGGTGTGTCAACGGCTGATGTACGAACTGGTGTACCGTCAATTGTTCTTTCGAATTCATTGGTTGAATCTAAAAAAGCTGCAGAGGCGGTATATAAGCGGGGCCAGTGGCCGCGTTTCTATTTCACAAAAGGAGGAAAAGGCGGTATTCGTCGTAAGACTTATTTAGAGAATGTAGGCGGGCGTTTACCAACTAATTTTTGGTCTTATGAAGAGTGTGGTCATACTGATGAGGCAAAAAAAGAAATAAAGGCCATCTTTGACGGCGCCACGCCTTTTGACACCCCTAAACCGACAAGACTTGTTGAACGTGTACTTCAGGTTGCAGCAAGCGATGATGCTCTCGTACTTGATTCCTTTGCCGGTTCTGGCACAACTGCTCACGCAGTACTCAACCTGAATAAGCGTGATGGGGGCAATCGTCGGTTTATCCTCGTTGAAACAATGGATTATGCAGACAATATTACTGCCGAGCGCGTGCGGCGGGTTATTGCAGGATATGGAACAGGTGCGAAAGTTGTCGAAGGAACCAATGGGGGTTTCTCCTATTTTGAGCTAGGACTTAATCTTTTCAATGGAAAGGGCCTTAATCCGGCCGTTCCAATAAAAGAGACTATGCGCTATGTGTGGTACACAGAGACGAAGTGTGTTTATATGGATCGCACTGATGAGCACCCATACTTTATGGGCAAAGTAGGCGAGACGGCCTACTATCTCGCTTATGATCCTGCAAGTGAGACAACCCTAGGATATGATCTTTTGAGTGGCCTTCCTGTGCGAGGCAAACCAACAGTCATCTATGCGGATCGTTGTGTTCTTCCCCAAGAGACCCTTGATGCGCTCTCTATTCGGTTTAAACAAATTCCCCGTCAGATAGCCAGGATGTGAAGCACTTAAGAACTATCAAAAGCGAGTCATCCAGAACCTATGCGGATACTTACGCAAATATTCCGACTGTCTTGACGCCCGGAGGGCTTATGAGAATCATCTTGCCGAGGATGGTCTCGTTGCGGGACAGGGCGGTGTTGCTTCTTATTCTGACGTTTTGCATGGATCGCCAAAAGTATGCATTAAAGTCCCAACGGGCGGAGGTAAAACCTTCATAGCCGCGAATGCGCTCTTCCCCGTTTTTGAAGAGCTTCCAGAAACGCCAGCTGATGTTGTCGTCTGGCTTGTTCCTCGCAAGGAGATTCTACGCCAAACACTTCGTCAGCTTCGTGATTCTGCGAGTGCGTTGCGTATGACGATCGATCGGGACTTTGCACACTGTGTCGAAGTGCTCGATAAGGAGGACGGGCTTCGTGGACGTGGATTCACGCGGACAACCGTCGAGGATCAACTGACAATATTCGTTCTATCTTATGACTCCTTTAAGAATAAGGACGGAAGGCGTGCTTATGCTGAGAATGCTTCACTTTCTCAGTTAACGGAATATCAGAAAGAAACTGGGCAGTATGTGGACGTAGACGGCGCTGATGATACGGCTCTAATTTCGGCGCTAGCTGGTACGAATCCCGTTGTGATTGTTGATGAGTCGCACCATGCTGGTAGCAAGCTCTCTATTGATATGCTTCGTAATCTTAATCCACGTTTTGTATTGGAACTTACAGCCACTCCGGGTAAAGATGCAAATGTTATATCGAGGGTTAAGTCGACGGAGCTGAAAGCTGAAGAGATGGTAAAGCTTCCAGTTATCGTATATCGTCGCCAAGATAAGAAGTCGGTTATCCAGGATGCTTTTCTGTTGCAACAGCAACTCGAGAATATCGCAAAGCACAGCGAAAAGAAAAGTGGTCGTTACATTCGCCCGATCGTATTGTTTCAAGCCGAGCGCAGGGGTGACAATGAAGCTGAAACTTTCGAAAAACTAAAAAGCAGACTTATTGATGCAGGAATTCCTGAAGAGCAGATTGCCGTGCGTACAGGAAGCGTTGACGAACTTGGCGACACGGACTTAATGAGTCGTGCGTGTCCTATACGTTTTGTTATCACGGTTGAGGCGCTTGCTGAAGGGTGGGATTGTCCGTTTGCCTATATTCTTGCCACTGTGGCAAACAAAAGTTCTAAAGTGAGCGTCGAGCAGCTTGTTGGCCGTATCTTGAGGCAGCCATACGCTACTAGGTATCCCGAGCGGAGCCTCAATATCTCCTATGTTCTCACATCGTCAGCTGATTTTAATCAAACGGTAGATCAGGTTATTGAAGGACTCAACGGTGCCGGCTTTTCTAAGCATGACGTCGTTGAGGGAGAGGTTACGGTGCGTCCGATTCTTCGGCCAATTCAGCCTTCTTTGGAGCAAGCATATAGGGCTTTGGATGATGATTTTGAACTTACTTTATCTGAGTTTGATGGTGGGATGGCAGAGCAAATGGGGGGCTTAGCCGTGCCTAAGTCCATTTCGGCTATTGTTGTTAATGCTGAAAACCTCGAACGTGATTTCGAGAGTAAGGTTGTTGAAGAGCAAGCGCATACATCGAATAGTACTACCGGTGTAGGGGGAGAGAAGAATATGTATGCCATTCAAGCGTCTCTTGTGGATAGTG
>DSLMC04103__coassemble_1053_pt1 | contig 14303 bp, 11 predicted proteins | sample DSLMC04103__metabat2_high_PE_001 | metagenome-assembled genome bin DSLMC04103
CGCCATAAATCTGGCGACATAAAGAGTATATGAGGGGCGATTCACGAATCGCCCTTTCGCGCGAAGCGCGAAAACGCAGGCCGTCGTTGTATTCTCCGCCTGCGGCGGAGAGGGCGGTTCGTGAACCGCCCCTACGGTCAACCTGTCTGCCGATACGAACTTTCCAGTCAGTCAGCCCGCGTCATAAGGTTAGGGATGTGGAAATACTTGTGGCGTAGTAGCCAGCGCGTTAGCGCGTCACACTTGTTCGCGCGCAGCGCGAAAAGAGGGAAATCGGTTGTGTTCTCCGCCTACGGCGGAGAGGGCGGTTCGTGAACCGCCCCTACGGTCAACCTGTCTGCCGATACGGCTTTCTGGCGTAGTAGCTCGCGCGTTAGCGCGTCACCCTTTTCCCGCCCTACGTAGTGAGGCCTCCGCGAACGGAGGCCTCACTCATTCTCGGTTAGTTCCCGGCGGCGCGGGCGGCTTGGTAGGCTTCTACCAGCTTCTTCGTCACATCCATCGGGGCGGGCTCGTAGCCTTCCAGTTCGATGGTGTAGGAGCCGCTGCCACGCGTGATGGAGCGCAGGTCCTTCGTGTACGTAACCACCTCAGCGTAGGGCACGCGCACGATGATGACCGTCTCGCCGGCATCGTTGGAGTCGGTGCCCACAATGCGGCCGCGGCGCGTGGAGATGTCACCCATCACGGCACCGGCGTATTCCTCGCCCACCGTCACGTTCAGGTTAGCCATGGGCTCAAGCAGGATGGGGTCGGCCTTCTCGCAAGCGGCGCGGAAGCCGATGCGGGCTGCCGTCTTGAACGCCATTTCGTTGGAGTCAACCGCGTGATACGAGCCGTCGTACACGGCGCACTTGATGTCCACCATGGGATAGCCCGCCAAAAAGCCCTCGGTCATGGCGTCCTGCACGCCCTTGTCCACCGCGGGGATGAAGCCGCGCGGAATCTTGCCGCCCACAATTTCATCCAGGAACTCGTAGCCGCCACCGGGGTTGGGTTCCAAGCGCAGCCAGCAGTCGCCGAACTGACCGGCGCCACCCGTCTGCTTCTTGTGGCGACCCTGCGCCTCGGCCACCTTGCGGATGGTCTCGCGATACGGAATGCGCACGGGCACGAGCTTCGCCTCGACGCCCGTCTGCTCCTTCAGGCGCGCAATAAGCGTATCCACCTGAGCGTCACCCATCGCCGTGATCACGGTCTGGTGCGTTTCCTCGCTGCGGCTCACGCGGATGGTGGGATCGGTTTCCACGGCGCGCGCCAGGAACGTGCCCAGCTTGTCCTCGTCCTTCTTGTTCACGGCCTCAATGGCCACGGGGTACTGCGGCTCGGGCAGCGGCAGTGGGTCAATGGCCACCTCGCCGCTCTTCGACAGCGTGTCACCCGTGCGCGTTTCGGTCAGCTTCGGCACCACGATAATGTCGCCGGCCTTTGCGCTTTTCACGTCGTTGGTTTCCTTGCCCATCATGACGTAGAGGTGACCCAGACGATCTTTCTTCGACGTGCGGGCATTCACCAACTCCATGCCGGGCTCCAACACGCCGGAGATCACCTTGAGGAAACTCAGGCGGCCCACAAACGGGTCGGACACGGTCTTGAACACGAACGCCGCCGGCTCGCCGTTCTCGTCAACGAGGGTTTCCTCGCCGTTGGCCAGGCGGAAGCGGCCATGGTGGCGCGGATGCGGGAAGTAGGTGGCGATATCTTCCATAACGCCCTGAATGCCCTGCTCAATAATCGTAGAGCCCACGAACACGGGGATGAACAGTTCCTGCGCGATGGCCTTGTCAAGCAACTGCTCCAACTCGTCCTGCGTCAGCTGTTCTTCGCCGTCGAGGTACTTCATCATAAGTTCGTCGTCGGCCTCGGCCACAAGATCGCACAGCTTGTCGCGGGCAGCCTGCGCCACGTCCATGAAGTCCGCGGGGATGTCCTCAATGCGCTCTTCGCCGCCGTTGCCATCGTGGTAGCGCGCCTTCATGCGGATGATGTCGATAACGCCCTTGAAGTCGACGTCCTCGCCAATGGGAATGCTCACCGGGCCCAGGCGCGAGCCGAAGCGGGCGTGCAGCGTGGCCATAGCCACGTCGTAGTTCGCATTTTCGCGGTCGATATGGTTGATGAACACGGCGCGAGACAGGCGCATGTCCTCGGCCTCGTGCCACAGTTTGGTGGTCATGACCTGCGGGCCCGCCACGGCGTCTACCACAAACAGTGCCATCTCGGCCGCCTGCATGGTGGCCAGCGTGTCACCGATGAAGTCCGGGTGGCCGGAGGTGTCCAGCAGGTTGATCTTGTAATCCTTGTACGGAATGGGGGCGATGGAGGTGCCGATGGTGAACTTGCGCCGGATCTCCTCCTCGTCGTAATCGAGGTAGGATTTCCCGTCGTGCGTCGTGCCCATGCGGGGCGTACGGCCGGAGACGTGCAGCATCGCCTCGGCGAGCGATGTCTTGCCGGCGCCGTCTTGGCCGACAAGCACAATGTTTCGCACGTGTTCGGTAGCAGGAGCTGCCATGTTGACCACCAACTTTCCTGTCGCGTGGTCCTGCGCCGTATGTGTTTCCAAGGCGCGAACCACAGTCGAGCCTTACCTGTCCCTTCGCCGCGCGCTCGTGTGACCACGCGGCGAAGAGCCGTTGCTAGCTAGTGTATCGCAAGTAGACGGCGCGCAGGTCGTAAACGAGCAATTCCGCGCGCTACTCTATGCCGTATTCTTTGAGTTTGCGATACAGCGTGGCCTTACTAATGCCCAACAGCGTGGAAGCCTCCTTCACGTTGTTGTGGGCAATGCGCATGGCCAGACGAATGGCGGCGAGTTCCGCCTCGGCGAGCGACAAAGCACCAGTTGACGCCTCGATGGCATCCAGCACTTCCTCAGGCGTGGGTTCGAGCGCCACCGCGGGGCCACCTGCCGCGCGCCCCTCCGCGGGTACAGCTGGAGTGGACGCATCCGACGCATCGCCGCCGGCGGGCACGGAAGCTGGCGACGTAAGATCAACCTCGTCGTCCGGTTCGTCACCAGGCACGTAATCAAACGCGCGCAGAATGTAAGTAGAGAAGTCGTCTACGTCGATGACGTCGCCTTCCACGGCGTAGTACATCGAGTACACCGCGTTTTTGATTTGGCGCACGTTGCCTAGCCACCGGTAGTTCTCAAACAGACGCTGCGCGCCGGGCGTGATATCGCGCGGCCCACCGGGCGACTTGCAGCGGCACTCGTTCAGGAAGTACTTCGCAAAGTAGAGCGCATCCCCTTGGCGCGCCCGCAGCGGCGGCAGTTCCACCGTGAGGATGGCCAGGCGATACAGCAAGTCTTCGCGGAACGTGCCCTCGCGCACCATGGTGCCTAGGTCGCGGTTCGTGGCGGCCACCACGCGGAAGTCCACCTGCTTGTATATTTTGCCACCAAGGCGCATGACGCGCTTGTTCTCCAGCACGCGCAGAAGCGTGGCTTGCAACTCCAGCGGCATGTCGCCAATCTCGTCGAGGAAGAGCGTGCCGCCGTTGGCGAGTTCAATCTTGCCCGCCTTGCCGCCCCGCTCGGCGCCGGTGAACGCGCCGCTTTCGTAGCCGAAGAGTTCGCTTTCAATGAGGCGCGGCGGAATGGCGGCACAGTTGATGGACATAAACGGCCCATCCGGGCGCGATTCGTTGTGAATGGCCTGGGCAAACAGTTCCTTGCCCGTGCCGCTTTCGCCGATGATGAGAATGTTTTCGGCCGTGACGGCATAGCGGCGCGCCAGCGCGATGGCCTGGGCAATTTGCGGGCTTTCGCCCAGAATGTCCTTGAACGTGATGCTGGCGCGCTCGCCCACGGCCCGCGCGCTCGGCTCTTTGCCGCGCGTGCGTTCCTCCAGGCGCACCAGCACCCCTTCCAGCGCGTCGCCCTTCGTCCCCTGAATGCTGGTGCCGCGCAGCATAAACGTGCGGCCGCGAATACTCGTCTTCGCACTGGCGGTTTTCTTGGTGCCGTCGAGCAACGCACCAAAACTCTGTTGCCAATTCACGTCAAACAGCGCATCCACGGTGGTGTCCACCACGTCCACCGGCCCGCGCCCAATGATGCGCGCAGCCTCCGGGCTGATTTTCTGCACGACGCCCTGCGTGTCCACAATCATCACGGGGTCGCTGCTGGTGTCGATGGTGGTGTCCAGCATGCGCCGCATCTTGGCCGACTGCGCCGTGGTGCGCGCGTATTCCTTGCCCATATTCTGCAAATCGGCGGACAGATGAATGAAGCTCATCTGGTATTCAATGGCTGAACATACCGAGGTAATAAGCCCCAGCGCATGCATGAGCAGCTTGTGATAGGCTGGTGACCAGGGGTCTTCCGGTAGCGGCTGCGTCAGCAGCAGTGCGGCAATAACCACGTCGTCCTCGCCGCGGATGGGGGCGGCATCGGCCGCGAGGCAGTGCAGCGCTTCGCTGTAGTGCTCGTGGCCCACCACCTGGAACGGCTCCTTGTGCCGCATACACAGCGAGTGTGCGTTCGTGCCCATGGTGGCCTCGCTGAAGATATCGCGCTCCTTCACGAAGGGGTGCAAGTCCAGGTTACCCACGCGCAGAAGCGAGGCCCCGTTGCGCGCGACCAACTCAAAGATGTAGTCGTTCGTGATGCCAAGGTCATCCACAATGCCTATCATGGGCCGCGTAATTTCAATAAGCGGCTCGTAGATGTCGAGTATTTTGTCGAATTCCTCGGTGGTGACGGGAGAGGACAGCACGCGATTGTGCGGATCCAGCCCAAACGCGCGGCTGCGCACCCACGAGTCGGCAATTTCGGGCCTCACGGCCGGGGAAAGATGCGGGTCGGTGCCCTCGTGCGTGAACGCGTGCCAGGCACGCTCGATGGCGGGCCCCGTCATATCGTCAGCTGCTGCGTCGGCGGCAATGAAGCCAGCTCCGCTGCGGCCATCAACCGTGTCGTCGGTATTCAAGCTAAGCCCCCTTCTTTTCAGCTTGATACGCTTCAGCCCTCACACGCGTTTCGCGTGCGCCCCCCGGAAGCTGTTTGTTCCACTTTAACATTTAATGCGCCACCTGCGGGGAAGCACTGCATCGAATGCGTAAAAACGATTGATTTCCTCACCATTCTACGCACAAAAAGCGGGGGCCGAAAGGCACCCCGCTTTAACTACTCTGCGAACCCTCCGCGCGGGTCTTACCACACGGCCGCGCAGTCCACTCCGGTGCGCATTTGGCCCTTGCCGTTGGCGCGGCGCATGAACTTGTCAATCTCCCACTTTTCGAAGATGAGCGCACGGTTGGTGCGATAGATGTCATACGCGCCGTCCAGCTCCACGCCGCAGCAGGTATGCTTGCCGTAGATGGAGCAGAACAGATCGGCCGCCTTCTCGTTGAAGCCGTTCTCTTTGAACAGGTAAAGGTCGCAGGAGAGACCACGGCCCGTCATAGGAATGAGAATCTCGCTGCCGTCACTGCTTTGCAGGAAAATGCCGCGATCGTCGAGCAGTTTGTTGTGGAAGACCTCGTCGGCTTCGAAGCGGTCGAGCCACTTCTTCTTTTTCATCTTCGCCCACATGGCCCACACGTTGTTGTAGCGGCACGCGTCGTCGTTGTACACCAGCTCGTAGAACTCGTCACACGTGGACGCCGCCGCCAGGTGTTCGCGCAGCTCAGGCCACACATTGCCCGCCACGCCCGACATGGCCAAAAGCTCGCGGTAGTCCTTCGCCTTCGATCCCGACACGGCCGCAATCTGCTCTTTCAATTCCTGATAGTCCATGTATCTCCCCTTTTTCGTTTCCTAATCGTGCCGCTAACGCGGCTTGCTTACCAGGGCGGTGGTGCGCGTGAAGCGTACGTTTTCGGTGGTGTCAGCCACCGGCACCGTGTAGTCGTCCACGTAGCCGGTTTCCGGCCGCACCTCAGATTCCTCGTAGTAGTCGGGCGCGAAGAAACCCGCGTCCTTCACCATGCGCTCGAACTCCGCACGACTCGGCGAGGCTTGGATGGCGTTGCCGAGCGCCCGCGCCTGCTCCACCGTGGCAACGTCGCGCTCTCCCTCGGCCACCACGCCGTCGAACAAGAACACGCCGCCGGGGCGCAACGCGCGGAAGATCTCATGCACTACGCGCTCGGGGTCGTAGTCGATGGCAATACTGCTGTTGGCAAACACCGCGTCGAACGAGCCCTCAGCGATGCCGGCCGCCGCCAAGTCCTCGGGATACGCCACAGCGTAGTCCATGTTGCAGTGAGGCAAGCCGTTTTTGCGCCACGACTCTTCCTTGAACGACTGGGCGATCTCAATCCACTCCGGCGACGGGTCCACGCCCAGCGCGAACCCCTTCGGCCCCACCGAAGCGGACAGCTTGATAACACCCTTGCCACGCCGACAATCAATATCCAGCACGCGCTTGCCGGTAAGGTCGCCCAGAAGCGTCATTTTGCACTGGCTCGCAAACCCGTACTCCGAGGGCCGCGCCTCGTAGAAGGCCTTCAACACCTCGTGATCGGGCGCTGCCATCGCGTTGTCGGTCATCGAAACCACCCCTTGCACGCCGCCTCTTCGCTACTTGTCTACTTGTACGACACGCGCGAGCTGTTCACCAGCCACGACAGCGCCGCCTCGCGACGCGCGAATACGCGTGCTTCATCGGCCAGGCCCTGCTCCTGCAGCTGTGCGAGAATCTTCTCGCGCTGCTCGGCGTCCTCGCCGGGCATCTGCGCCATCACGTCCTCATCGGAAAGCTCGATGGCCAGATGGTCGGCCAGCGCGTCGATGGCGCACATCGCGCGCAGGGCGTCGGTGGGCATACCCTCCATGCGGTCGGCCTCGTCGGGCTCTTCCACCAGGCGCTCAGCCAGCTTCTCCAACACGAGGTCGGGGAACTGCGGATCGTTTTTCTGCATGTCCTTCAAGCCGAACTGACTGGCCACACCCTCGCGGAACTCCGCCACGGTGTTCGCGGGCTGGAAGTGCTCTTTCACCAGTTCATCGGTGAGTTCAGGCTGCACGCAGTAGAGGATTTTCTCAACGGTCACCGTCATGGTGAGCGCCGAGGCGTCGCCGTCTTTGGCCAGCGGCAGCTTGATCTTTGCCACCACGTCCTTGGTGGTTCCAGCCTCCATGCCCATGAGTTCGTCGTCAAACGAACGCGGCATCTCGCCGCCACCGGTGTGATACAGCGAGTGCTGCAGGATGAAGTTCTTCGCCGGGTTGCCGTCGATGCAGGCGTTTTCCGTGGTCACAACCAGGAAGTCACCCATGATGGCGCCGCGGTCTTCCTCAATTTCGTGATACTCAGCCAAAGGCTCCAACAGCTTTTCAATTTGCGCGTCAACCAAGCTGTCGGGAACTTGCGGTTTCGGCAGCTCCATGCTGACGGGCTCATAGCTGGTGAGCGTGTACTTTCCCATAGTGGTGAATCCTCTCTTCATGCCTTCGATAACTACTTCTACTAGTGCTCGCCCCCACGGGGGCGGTTGTGCCGTTGTGCGCGCATGGCGCGACGAGCTGCGCCTACAGGCCCAACTCTTCAATACGGTGGCGCAAATCGCGCTGCCGCTCCGACAAAATCATGTCCTCATTGTGCGCGAAGTAGGACGGGCTTCCGTATTGGGCCAGGTAGCGCGCCGTTACCGTGCGCGACGTGAGTTCGGTCGTGAACACCAGCAGCTCCTGCTGGTCGCCGAACGCCGCTTCCACAAACTCAAACGCGCGAGCCAGGCGTTCTTCCACCTTCGCCGCGTCGTCCTTCAGGCCCTGGGCCTTGTTCGCAAACTCCTTCTCCACGCGTGCAAATGCTTCCCCCGTATCACCCGTGTCCGCAAGCAGAATAAGCTCATCCAACGCGTGCAACTCGCGCTCGGCATTCAGGCGCTTCGCCTTCGACAACACGCCCGTGGCAAGCGACATTTCCAGCTTCGATTCCTTGCGCAGGCGCACTGCGCGCAGTTCCTCCACCGTGTCCTGCCCCTGCTCCTGAACGGCCACCTTCACGGCGCGCAAATCGTCGCGCACGACCACCAGCACATCGGTGGCGTCCATGATGGTTTGCACGTCGCCGCTGATGGCGTCCAGCAACAGCCCCACCAGCGACAATCGCTCGTCGAACTCCGCCGCCTGCGCGCGCTCGACCACGTCTTCAATAGCGCCGCCTTCCAGGATTTCGTCCACCCGGTAGTCCTCGCGGTACTTGTTGAACAGATCGTAGTACGCGGAAAACTCGCGCGCGATGGGTTCGCTTTGCACGTACTGCACAATCAGGTCGTAGTCGACGGGCTTATTCAGCTTCTCGAACACCGTAATCATATCAGAAAGGTCGTCCCAGCCACGCGCCGTGACGAACGCCTTGCCCTCAAGCGACGCCTCCACCGAATAGAACCGATTCTTCTTGATATCGAGGAACGTGAGAATAGCCGGGTGCGTGTCCTTCGAAAGGGCGTAGGCCTTCCATGCCTCGTAGTCGGGCTCCACGACGATTTTCTTCACGCGGTCAAGCGTGACAATGTCGAACTCGTGCACGCTCTTGTTGTACTCGGGCGGATTGCCTGCGCACGCGATGATCCAGCCGTCGGGCACCTTGTGGCGGCCGAACGTTTTGAACTGGAGGAATTGCAGCATGGAGGGGTACAGCGTCTCCGATACGCAGTTGATCTCGTCCAAGAACAGAATGCCGCGCTCCACGCCCGTGGTCTTCATATAGGTGTACACCGACGCGATGATTTCGCTCATGGTGTACTCAGACGCCTCGTATTCGAAGTCGCCGTAAGATTCCTTCTCGATGAAAGGCAGGCCGAGCGCGCTTTGACGCGTGTGGTGCGTCATGGAGTAGGACACCAGGCCAATGCCCAGCTCAGAAGCAATCTGGGCCATGATAGCCGTCTTACCAATGCCGGGCGCGCCCACCAAAAACACCGGGCGCTGCCGCGAGGTGTCCAGCAGGGGCAGCCCGTGATCGTCGGTGGCCAGGTAGGCCTCGATGGTGTCTTTCACCTGCTGTTTTGCTCGTGCGATATGCATGGTTCGCTCCTCTTTGCGTTGCTCGAAACCGCTTTAAACGCGTATGCGCCAAGCGGCCGCCTATCCCAAGTCCCTCTCGTCCAACAGCACCTTCAACGCCCACGGGGGCACCACGGGGTCGGAATATCCATCATCCAGAAACACAAACACCGCGTCGTAGGCGGGTTGCTTGCGCGGGAAGGTACCCTGCCCATCCGTGAAGTACACCAGCCCCTTCAAGTCGGTGAACTCGCGTTTTTCCACCAGCAGGTTCACGTAGTCGAACACCGGGCGGAAGTCCGTGCCGCCGAAACCCTTCAGCTCCATGGTTTTCAGGTACTCGTCCAGCTGGTCAAGCGAGGTGATTTTCGTGTCCTCTTGCACGCGTGCGTCGCACTGCACAATGTGGATGTTCACACGGTCGTTGAAACTTTCCACGTGCTTCAAGATGTTGTACGTCTTGCGCATGAACGCCTGCACCAAGTCGCCCGACACCGACTCCGAGGTATCAATGGCAATAACGAAGTCACGCACCGAGCGGTCTTCCTTATATTCCAAGGGCTCGATGAGCGGCATGTTGCCGTAGCGATCGAGGCCAAACGTGTAGTAGATGTAGTCGAACTCGTCGGCGTTTACGCGCATGCGCTCGTGCAGCGTGGCGAAGCGGCGCAGGAACTCCGTGTAGTCGTAGCGCTCGCGGTTGATGGCTTGCAGCGCGGCCACCATGTTGCCGGCTTGGTCGCCCTGGCGCGCCATCTGGGATTCCAGCTCTATCTGGATGCGACGGCTGATGTCTTCCCAGGCGTCCGACAACTCCTTTTCCGTTTGCTCGGAGGCGCTGTCGGTGGTGGGGGTGTCGTCGGTATCGGTGTCGCTACCGTCGTCGCGCGTTTCGTCTTCGGCGCGCTGTTGTTCGTCATCTTCGTGCTGCTGCGTTTCGTCGCCTTCGCCGCCGTCGGTCGAGGGCATCTCGGACATGCCGCGCGTGTCATCAAGCGACTCAGAGCCTTCCGTGTTCGGCATCTGGCCGCCCTCGCGGTCCTCGGTTTGCTGACGCGCCGCGCCGGTGGCACCGCGCTGGGCATCGCCGTCTGCCTCGCTGTACCACATGCCGTGCGAGTCGTGATAGAACAGCGGCGCCAACGAGCGCAAATCCACCTTGTTGCCCTCGTTCGAGAAGAAGCGATACAACCGCTCGGCCGTTATCACGCCACCCACCTGCGCCTTCAACAGCTTCAGCGACTCGCGCGCACGCCGGTCCATGTTCGAGGGGAAGGCCTCCCCCACTAAATCGAGCAGCAACGCCTCAATGGCGATGTCACACGACACGTCCCACGGCTGGCGCAGCACCGAGTACAACATAAACGGATGGCGGAAGATGCAGTGGAACAGGCAGTGCACCACGTCGCGCACCACTTCATTCGGCGACAGCTTGAAGCGCGCCACCACAAATTCTGGGTCGTAATAGAACTTCACACCATCGCTGGCCAGGCCATACACGTCAAAGCTGGGCACAAGCGGCATGCGCCACAGCGCCCGATCAAGAAAGCGGAAGCGCACGGCCAGCGCCGAGCGCGCCTCTTCCAAAATGTCATTGGCAATGGGAACGCACAGCTCGTAGCGCGCACGGCGCTCGGCGAGTTTTTCCTCGCTCAGCACGCTCACGCGCTCCGAAGGCTTCGGCTTGGAGAGCATGCCCAAGCGCTCGCGCTCTTTCAGCGCCACATCGCCTTCCAATATGGGCGTTAAATCTTTCAAAACCGCCCCCTTTTCATAAGCTGAAATCTATTCCCGTGTCGGGCACCCAGCGGTGCTTCAGTTCCAACAAACACCCGGTGGCCTGGGCTCTTCCCTCACGCACGGCCACGGCAAGCTCCGCTTCCACCGTTTGCTCGTCAAGCAGGCCGCGTTCGCACAATTCTTCCAGCGCCGCAAGGTTGGCATGCTCGGCAAAGTAGCGACATACCTGGGCGCTGCGGCGTGCGAAAATACCTTCGTACAGCTCGCGCGTTTCATCCGGCAGGCTCATAGGATGCTGCAGCCGGTAGAGTGCGGCAGGCGCGAACTCGTTCACGTCGACCGCATGGGTCACCCACGAGTCGTAGTATTCGAAGTCGAACACCGTGCCCTTCGCGTTCGTGGTAATAAGGTAGGAAGGCGAGCGGTAGCGCGCCGAGAGGCTGGGCACCTGGAAGTCGCCCGACTCGTAGCCATCAATGGGTTCCGGGAAGCGCACGTGCATCCATGGAATGGTGCGCGCGGTGGAAAAGGCACCCATACACACGCTTTGCAGATGGTCGTGAATATAGAGTTCGTCCACGCCACTCGTACCGCAAAACGCCAGGTTAGCCACCTTTGTTACCTGGTCAGGGATGTGCACAATGTGGTCGGGTCCCACGTACAGAAGGCACGTGTCGCCGCCCGCCTTGTTGCCCTCGCGCTCACACAAAAGCCCATTTTCCAGGTAGAACAGCGGGTTGCCCTCGGCCACTTCCACCGAAGAAAGCGGTGTGTTGTGTGTGAGCTGGTTCTGCCCCTGCACCAGAAGTGCGTCCTCGCCAATCTCGCGCACGCGTTCTGACAACGTGAGCGTAATGAGCGCCGTGTCCAAAAACGCGCGCTCACCAATGCGTTCAAGCGAATGCGGCAAATCCACGCGCATGAGCTGGCGGCACCCGCGAAACGCTTCGGCCCGCACTTCGAACAGCCCCTCGGGCAACTCCACCGCGCGCACCGTGCGATGGCGCTTGAACGCCTCGGCACCCACGGCGTGAGTACCCGGACGCACGGCATAGGCCGGAGCGAGGCCGATATACTCAGCAAACACGTCATGGCAATAGAGGCCACCTTGCGCGTCTAAGTCCATGTGCGGGTTCGCGGAGTCAACCGCAATCGCACCTTCATCCACGCTTCGCTGAGCAGGCGTTTTATCGAACGCACGAAAACCCAATTGTTCCACCGAGGCAGGCACCCTCACGCGCTGTATGCCGGACAGCGCAAAGGCCTCTTCGCCGATACTCTTCAAACCGAAGGACAGCGAAACACTTGTCAGCTTGGCGCAGTGGTAAAACGCCATGGCATCAATGTGCTCCACCGCCGGGGGAATACGCACAGAACCAAGCGCCGTCTTCGCAAACGCCAGCCGCCCGATGCTTTTGAGAGAATCGGGCAAGGACACCTCGCGCAAACACGCAACCGAATCGAACGCCCTATCTTCAATAACCTGGCATCCCTCGGCCACCGTGAACTGTTCACAGGCCACCACCAGGCGATACAGCGCGCTCCCATCCTTGGAGTACAGCGCAAGCCCGTCGGTGCTAAAGCGCTCATTATCCTCATCAACCGAGATTTCGCGAATCTTGAGAAGTGGCAGCGGCTTGGCCTCAAGCTCGCGCACCAGCGGGCCAAACCGCACACGCGTAATGGGAGAATCGCAAAACGAATCGTTTTCCAGCTTCACCGTGGGAGCCGTCAGCACCACTTCGGCAAGCTCTCGGCACCCGGCAAACATCGTGCGATCGATAGCCTCAAGCGAAGCCGAAAGCCGAGCATAGTGCAGATTGCGACACCCATCAAACACGTGGTGCCCCACGAACTCCACCGTATCGGGAAGTTCCACCCGCTCAAGTTCGGTGTGGTTACGGAACAAGTTCGAAGCAAGGGAGGTGACCGGCACCTCTTCAATGTGCGAGGGAATGGACACGCACGCATCCGACCCCTCATATCCCACAAGACGGATGGTTCCAGCAGCACGGCAGCGGAAACGGAAGGCACCGAAGTGGCGCTCCTCTACCTCCTGCTGTCTGCTGTCATCATGCAACGATACCCCTCTCGCTATCCATTTCATGACGTGCGCAGCACCCGTGCACACCATGAAATGGATAGCGCTGGGAGGACACGAGGCGCCTCCCAGCGCTACCGGTATAGTTCTTGCCATGCGGGAGGCACGGCCTGTCTGCCTGTATCGGCTCCCCTAAACCGATACAGGTGACATTAGAGTGGGCTGCCGCAGTTTTTGCAATGCGTGCGGGTACCCAGCATGTAGCTGCCGCATTCGGGGCACACTTTCGTACGTCCCAACTCGACGCATTCGTTGCAAAGCGGCCTCTCGAAGGGCGAGCAGAAGAAACAGGCTTTCTTCACCTCGTTGTTCAGGTGAGTAACCGCCTTCGAATCGTCATGCTCAATGGTCGCGCCGCATTTTTTGCACACGTCCCGCTCGTACGGGTTATACCATCCGCACTGTGGACAGGGGACGGGGAATTTCATCTCCGCCTTTTTGTGGCAGCGGTTGCACCACGGGCTGCATGTTCGACAATTCGGCATTTGCTTCGCTACGCCTTCTTACCTGAATCGCGTTCGGAGAATGACGCTCTCGTTAGTTCTTCGGGGCGCCGGGAGCCTTCGGGGCAGCAGGAGCCTTGGGGGCGCCGGGAGCCTTGGGGGCGTCATCGAGACCCTGGGGGGTCAACGAGATTTCGGACGGAGCAGGAGCAGTAGCAGCGATAGCATCCTCTGCAGCCTTGCGAGAAGCAGTCAGGTCGGTACCGCACTTCTTGCACGTTTCATCCGTGGGCTTGTTAAAGGTACCGCACTCGAGGCACTTAACAATGGTAACGGTAGCCGCCGGTCTGAAGCACATATCATTCTCCTTACGTTATCGGTGGTTTCGAATCGGTGCCCTGCGGGGGCAGGGCACCGACTATTACTTAGTTCTTACTGCTCGGGCACGTACACCCAGGAGCGCGGCATTTCCTTGGCCTTCGCAGCCAGCTCGTCAACCGTGCCATACTTCATGCACGCGGCCTGGCAGTGATGCACGCAGGTAGGCAGCTTGCCCATAGCCGTGCGGTCGGCGCAGAGGTCGCAGAGCGACGTCATGACCGGCAGGTAGGTGTACTCGAACTTACCATTGGGGAACATGCGGGGGCCGTCAGCGAACAGCATAACGCCGTTGGCCTCGCCAGCCTGCCAACCATGCTCGACCTTGCAGGCCATTTCGCAGGAGTGGCAGCCGGTGCACCACTGGTAATCAATCAGAATACCGTACTTTTCAGCCATCTTAGAATCCTCCCTCGCGAGTCACGATCTCGCTGGGCGAGCAGTCGTTCTCCTTCGTGACCGGATAAATCTTGCAGATCTGGTTTGCGTACGGAGCGCCGTACAGCGTAGGACCGGTAACACCCTGGACCGTGAGGTTGTTGATGTTGGAGTCGAACACGCCGAACAGGTTGGGCTCTGCACCCTCCTGCTCCGGGAACCACCAGCCGTGCTCAGAACGCACGGTGTCAAGCTTGAGCGAGGCGTTGAAGCGCACGCGCTGCTTGCACTTGCCGCG
>DSLMC04103__coassemble_1074_pt1 | contig 14107 bp, 11 predicted proteins | sample DSLMC04103__metabat2_high_PE_001 | metagenome-assembled genome bin DSLMC04103
CCGACAACCTGCGCAAGCAGGGCGGCTTCATCCCCGGCGTGCGCCCGGGCACGGCAACGGTTACCTACATCAAGAACGTGCTGCACCGCGTGACGCTGCCGGGTGGCATCTTTATCGCCGCCATCGCAGTGGTTCCGTCCATCGTGTTCTTCTTCACCGGTAATACGCTTATCCAGGCATTCGGTGGTACGTCCATCCTCATCATGATAGGCGTGGCCCTCGACACCATGAGCAAGGTGGAGAGCCAACTAAAGATGCACAACTACGACGGCTTCTTTAAGTAGCCTTCCGTAAGAAGTAAACGCCCTGATCAACACACCGATCAGGGCGTTTTTTATGCGTGAAGGCTTTGAATAGCTTTGGTTTTACTGGGAAACAGTGCAGAAGTTTTTATAGAGCGGCCGAAGCCGTAGAGGAGGTTTTTCTTCTCTACGGCTTCGGTGTTTGAGGAGTTGTGGGCGGCTTTGGAGGGCGGGGGAGTTCGAGGCCGCAGTGTTCGCAGTGGGTGGAACCTTTGGGGTTGTCGTGACCGCAGCGGAAACATACGGTGGTTATGTTCAGTTTGCGTGGTGTGCCGCGGCAGCGACCACAGCCCACGCAGGCGTATCCGCACGACATAGGCAATCCTTTCAAACAAAACTTTTGTCTACTCGATCTCGTAGGTGGCGCAGAAAGAGACACGACGCGCGATGCGAGCGTCGTGTCTCTTTTCTACAGGTGGCTCTTAGCTGCCTGCTGAGTCCCTGTTTCAGCTGCGTTCGCCGAAGCTTTCGAAGGGTGCAGCGCGCGATGGCAACTTCCGCACACAAGCCCGACAACGGTCAAAACCAAAAACACCCCAATGACGGATAACAGTGGCCAGGGATTGCCAGCAAGCGCGGCCTGTGTTGTTGCGCACATCGCCTGTCCCGCACCTACTACCATGATGGTAAAGCCAGCACCTCCCCAGTTGGCTAACACGTCCATGATGCCAAAGGGCGTAAGAATACCTCCCACGGCAAGACCAACCAGCAGAATGTAGGGCACGGGAGCTTTCGTTACGTCCAAGATGAGTTGGAACAGGAGGCAAAGAGCGCCACCAACCAAAAACGCCATGATGAATTCCATACGAGTCCCTTCTACGCCACACAAAACGCGATTGCGCCAACAATCACATCTACAAGTCCGCCGATGCCGATAACAAGCAGCACCAGCTTGATGGCCGCACTCACGCCTTTGCTCGCCTGACCAGTTTCAGCAACGGCACCTTCGTACGCATCTGCGACACCACCGGCGAAGCCGTTGAACGGCAAGATTGAGCCGAAGCCACTTACTGCTGCAATTCGCTGGTGAATACCTGGGATATACAACACAAGTGCTACTACACCCATACCCAGTAACGTGAGTTGTCCCAGATAGGGGAAGTCGGCTCCCAGGGCTCCGGCAAAAGCGGTCCAGATGATTTGACCGATGACGGCATACAGGCCGCCAACCGCAAAAGCGAGTACCCATCCCTTCACTTTGCTCATGAATTTCCATCCCTTCAAACGGCGGGGCCGCGCACAGGTGTTGGCGCGGCCCCGCGAACGCTACTGGTGCTAGTTGTGGAACAGCACAACCTTCTTCTTGGTGGCTACCTTCTTGGTAAGCTCATCGAGCGGCCCTACTTCAAGGCACTGCGCCTGGCAATGATGCTGACAGCTGGGAAGTTTCCCCTTGGCCAGCCGCGCAGCACAAAAGTCGCACTGATCGGTGGGGATGGGTACGTAGGCCAGTTGCCACTGGTCGGGACTGTACTCATAGGGGCCAACCTCGGCCAGCTTGATGCCGAATTGTCCCACGGGCAAATGGTGCTCCATCTGGCAAGCGGTTTCGCAGGTATGGCAACCGGTGCACCACTCGTAATCAATGAGCATTCCGTAGTCCGTCATGGTTATTCACCGTCCTTCACGGGGTAGATCTTGCACAGCATGGACTTGTAGTTGGCGCCGAAACCCGATTTGCCGGGCACGTAAGAGTTCAGAAGCTTGTTCACGTTCAAATCAAACATGCCGAATAAGCCATCCTTTTCCTCGCCAGGAGCCTCAGGGAACCACCAGCCGTGATCGGACATGACTACGCGCTCGTCCATGATGTTCGTGCATTCCACAACACGCTTGCAGCGTCCTCGGCTGTTCTCCAGCCACACCCACTCGCCATCGTGTACGCCAATCTTCTCGGCGGCCTTCGGGTTGATTTGCACAAGCGGCCAGGGACGACCGGCACGCAGGTGGGGGACCTGACGATGCTCGGAGTGGAACATGAACCAGTTGCGGGCGCCGGTGGTAAGCACAAAGGGGTATTCTTCGTACAGGTCGGGCGTTGCCTCAGGGCTTTCCGTGGGCTCCTCGAAGTACGGCACAGGGCTGAGGCCGGCGTTGTTGTAGAACGTTGACCACAGCTCGATGCGACCCGTTTGCGTGTTGAAGCCGGGCTGTCCGTCGGGGCGCAGCAACCCCTTTTCGTGGCGATGATACTCGAAGGGGATGTAGGCCGGAGCCACCTGCTGCAGCTCTTCAAACGTGTAGCCGGTGCATTCGATAACGGAGCTGAACATTTCCTTGTCATCTTTCCACGGCCACGCTTCGGGGTTGAAGCGGCGCCCCAGCTCCAAGTTAATTTGCATGTCGGATTTACATTCGCCCACCTGGCATACCTTGTTGATGGTCTCGCCTCGCTGTGCACCGTCGCCTACGCGAATGCCGTCGCGCTCGGCGTAGGTGCAAGCGGGTAGGAAGACGTCGGCCAGCGCCATGGCGGTGGGGGTCATGAATAGATCTACCACCACAATGAAATCCAGGGTGCGCCATGCCTTCATCGACCGCTCTGGATCGGGTGCGGTGCAGGTGAGGAAGTTCGACGTTTGTAGCCATGCGCCATGCAACTTGTAGGGCTTCTCCGTTTCGAGTGTCTTCATGACCTCGTCAGACGATGCCACCTGGAAGCCAAACTTCAAGAGTGAGTATTTGTCCAGGCCAATGCGATGCGCGTCCATTTCTGGCGTCACCAGTTCGCCACCAAAGCCGCCGGAATAGGCCAGAATCTCAGGGGGCACAATCATGCAACCGGGGCGCTCGCAGAAGCCGCAGATTTGCCACAGGGCGCCGATAGCCTGCGCAGCGGGCAACGACTCTTTTGTGGTATCTACCGCCAAACCCCACTGCACGATGCCACTGTCAGCGTGCGCCCACGTGCGTGCGGCGCCAACAATCTTTTCCTCGGGCACCCAGGTGACGGCCGCTACCTTCTCGGGCGGATAAGCGGCAGCGGTCTCTGCCAATTCGTCAAAGCCGTAGCACCAGCGATCCACGAAGTCGTGGTCATAGAGGTCCTCGGAGATGATGACGTTCAGCATGCCCAGCGCGAGTGCTGCATCCGTACCGGGGCGAATTTGCAGCCACCATTCTGCCTTGTGAGCAAGCCACGTCAGGCGCGGATCAACGACGATGAGCTTCGAGCCCCGCTTCATGACGTCTACCATCCAGTGGCCATAGAATCCGTCAGAGTTCGCAATGAGAGGGTTGTTACCCCATACCATGATGTAGTCGGCAGGCTTCCACTCTGGGTTGTCGTAGCGGTCGGGGTATTGCTGGGAGAAGTCGCCCACCCAGAAGTTGCCGGTTGTGGCGGCGCAGCCGGCGACGCGCGGCAGGTAGCATGCCATGCCCGACATGTTGAACATATAGTTGGGGCTGCCGAACGACCACGCCAAGCGCGTGATCCACGCGGCGATGTCGCGACCCGTGCCCTGCACAAACGGGATAGACCAGGCGCCGTACTTCTCCTTGATTTCGGTGAACTTCTCATACACGAGGTCGAGCGCTTCGTCCCACGTGGCGGGCTCCCACGCGTTCTCGCCGCGGCGCGCCGGGTCGCGCACGAGCGGCGTCGTCACGCGGTCGGGGTTGTACACCACTTCGGTCAGCGCCAAACAGCGGTTGCATAAGCGCCCCTTGTTGTAAGGGTTCTCTGGGTCGCCCTCAACTTTAACCAGCTTGCCCTCATCGTCGGTGTACAGAAGCACACCGCACCCAATGTGACATCCTGGCCCTGACCAGGCACTCCCGCGTGTGACATGCAGGCCATCTTCGTCGTAGCGGTACGGCTTCTCGTGCTCAACGAGATTGTATCCGTCTTTGCTCATGCTGCTCCTTCCGCGTGCCTTCTTCTTCGCTCGTCTCGCTCTGCTCAGTGCTTGCAAAGCGTGTTCGATTCTAGGTGCGGTTCAGGTGGTGAGGCTTCGCTCGTTCTGGTTGAAAAGGGTTCTTCATACGTTTTGTCGTATCGCTCAAAGTGAGTATGAAGAAATTCATACGCGCGTATGATCAGGTAATATGCAGCTTAGATTCCCATACAGTGATGCACTCTCTGTAATTGTTCGGCAGCGCCGGTGTGTGAATCGTATAATGAAGCGCATTCGCGGTGCGACGGTAGCGCAGCCGACTCGGAAGGGGTGGCTGTAGTCGTCGAAAGGGGGGCGCTCATGTCGGAAAAGGCGCAAGCGAAAGCGGGCGGGATCGCGTATCACCACTGCGCGCCTTTCGTGGTCGCTGGGTTCGGTCTGTGCTGGGCCGTCATGTATATCATTGCGTACAGCTTTATTTTTATGCCGCTAGATTCGCTCTCATCGCTCCAGCGCGATGTGGGTCGTATAGGGTATCTTGCCGGCATCGTCGTGTTCGAAGTGGTGCTGTATATGTTGTTTGACCGTCTGGGTACCAAGCGCTTCCGCATTCCTCTTGCGCTTGGTGCCTACGGGGCACTTGCACTCATGGTGGTCACGTGCGCCCTTGACGGATCAGTGAATGCGGGAGGGTGGCCCAGTGCAGTGGCCATGCTTGCTGCGGGTATGTGGCAGGGAGCATTCCATATCTTGTGGGCCGAAGCCTTCATGTATCTGGATATGAAGCTTATCCGCCGCTATTTGTACCTGTCTATCATCATAGGTGCTGCTCTCTTTGTGCTCACAGCCCTGGTGGCAGCGTCTGCGGGTATGTTCATCGCGCTGCTTTTGGCGTTTTTCTCACTTGTTTGCTATGTATTCACGCACCAGTTCCGCCCAGAGCCATCGGGCCATGAGCGTCCTCTGACGCAAGAAGTGGCACGTTCTCTCAGGAAGAGTAACGTGGTTCTTGTTATTTACGGGGCGGTCTTTGGTGTGGGTATCTACGCTTGTATGGCTCCCGACCTGCCGGTTTATGTCAGCTATCCTCTGACCGGTTTGGCGCTTGCTTTGGGCGTGGTGGGCCTTCTTGTGGTCGATGTTCGCTCAAAGCGTACGCTTTCCTTCGACACGTTTATTACGGTGCTGCTACCCGCCGTTGCCCTCATTCTTATGGTGGTGACGGGTGTATCAGGCCCCATGAAGTGGATCATGTATTTGTTGCTTCTCATGCTGCTGACTGCGTTTGATGCGGCCACGTTCTGCTTTCTGTTTGAACTCACCGACAAGTTGCATCTTGTTCCCATCAAAAATATCACGCGCGGGAGGATTTATATCCAAGCAGGCATGGTGGCGGCGGGTGCCATTGATCTCACACTCATGAATTTCTTCGATCTGTCGCGTGACTATGCCTTCGTCATGCCGTTTTTCCTTGCAGTGCTGCTGTTTGTCATGGTGGCTGCCAGCGGGAAGATTGACGTCATGCCGCGCGACACGCCGGGTGACGTACTAAAAGACGATGGGTTGAAAATCACATCGGCTGATAGCAATCTGGCGAAAGGAAAGGTGCTTGCCGAAGAGTACGAACTGTCACGTCGTGAGGGTGAGGTGCTGGTGTTGCTCTTGCAAGGCTATGACACGAACTCGGTGGCTGAAAAGCTGTTTTTGTCGCCGCATACGGTTAAAACCCATACCTACCACATTTACCAGAAAATGGGTGTGAATTCGCGACAAGAGTTGCTGAAAGTGCGCGATGAGCGATGAGTTCCCGTACGCACTGCGCGCCTGAAACAGGGTTTCGGCACCGGCGCTCGCTGTCTTTCTTCTGAAATATGATTGCTGTGCGCAGGGGTTTGCTACAATACTACTTACCGATTACAGGTTGAAAGGAAATCACATGAACATTGTGTTGTTGGGGGCGCCGGGCGCTGGTAAGGGTACGCAGGCGGCCAAGCTGGTGGAAGAGTTCGGCACGCCGCACATTTCCACGGGCGATATGCTGCGCGCTGCCGTGAAGGCTGGCACGCCGCTGGGCAAGAAGGCCAAGTCGTACATGGACGCTGGCGAGCTTGTGCCCGACGACGTCATCATCGGCCTTGTGACGGAGCGTCTGCAGGAGCCGGACACCGAGAAGGGCTTCATCCTTGATGGCTTCCCGCGCACGTCTGCCCAGGCCGTGGCCTTGGACGCCGAGCTGTCGAAGCTTGAGCGCCCGCTGGATGCCGCGCTGTTGGTGGACGTGGACTCCGAGGTTATCGTGAAGCGCCTCACCTCGCGCCGCATGTGCCGTGACTGCAACTACATCGGTACCGCCGCGGATAAGACCTGCCCGAAGTGCGGTGGCGAAATGTACCAGCGCGATGACGACAACGAGGCCACGGTGCGCAACCGCCTCGACGTGTACGAGAAGTCCACGGCGCCGCTCATCGACTACTATCGCGGCTGCGATCTGCTGGTCACCATCGACGGCGACCGCGACCCCGACGTGGTGTACGCCGACGTGAAGCAAGCTCTCGGCCTCTAGCAGTTCGCGGAACTACGTAAACCTGCAAAAGCGGACGGACATCCAGTTCGTCCGCTTTTGTTTTCTGGCTGCTGCGCGCCCCCTCGTGCCGTATAATTCGTAACCAGTATGCCTACGGTTCGACAGAACATATCTTACGCTTACGGTCGCTTTATGCAGGCGCATCGGCCGGCGGTGATACACCTGGTGAAAAGCGCGTTCGCCCTTGTGCTCATTGCGCTTTTGCTGGAGACGTTCGTCTTCAACATCAACTACTTTCTCACGGCGAACTACAACACCATCAGCCTAAACAGTCGTCTCAACTTGCAAGAAACGGCCGACGAGCAGTACAAACTTACGGCGGTGAACCACACGCTGGAGTTTTCGAACCTCAACGTTGAGGTGCACAACGTGTGGCTCAACTTCGACTACCGCCAGCCTGCGCAGGAACTCACGGTGAAAATCCAGTTCACCGACGACGCGCACCACACCTACTTCGACTCCACCGAGTACACGGTGGGCGTGCCCGATGTGGCGGTGTCCACGCTGTCCGACCAGAGTGAGTACATCAACCTGAACACCTCGGGCCTGGTCAACAATCTGCGCATCGACATCGTGGGCGACGACGTGGGCTATCCCATCAAGCTCTCGGACATCTGCATCAACGCGCGCCATCCGTTCGACTTCAACACGGGGCGCTTCTTTGCCACGGTGGGCATCCTGGCGCTGGCGTTCGCGTTCCGGCCGCGCTCGGCCATCTATCGCATTGGTATTGTGGACGAACCGCGCAAATCGAAGGCGGCCATCATCGCCGCGGTGGTCATCGAGGTGTACCTCATGGCAACGTTTTTGTTCATAGGGTCGAACCTCGTGGGCGTGGCCACGAAGGACTACAACAACGGCTCGTGGGATGGCCACAGCATTGTAAACGTGTTCGAGGTGGGCGGCGACAACGCCCAGCAGTACGCGGAGCTGGCGAAGGCCATGGCGCACGGGCAACTTTACCTGGAAGAAGAGCCGCCTCAGTGGCTCCAGGACATGTCCGACCCCTACGACAAGGGCGCGCGCGACGAGGCGCAGAAGGAAACGGGCGAGCCGTACCTGTTCGACGTGGCGTATCACGACGGGCACTACTACGTCTACTTCGGCGTGGTGCCGGTAGTGCTGTTCTACCTACCGTTCTACCTGCTCACGGGAGCTAACTTCCCCACGGCTATAGGGGTGCTGTTGGCGTGCATTGCCTTTGTGCTGGGGTGCTCGGCGCTGCTTGACCGCTTCGCGCGCTACCACTTCAAGCGCGTGAGCCTGGGCCTCTACCTGCTGTTGCAGATACCGCTTGTCATGTGTTGCGGCGTGCTGTATCTGCTGAAATTCCCGACGTTCTATTCGCTGCCCATCATGCTGGGGCTGGCGTTTTCGGTGTGGGGGTTGTATTTCTGGATGCGCGGACGCGTGGCAGCAGCGCGCTCGTCGGGGCCGGAAAAGTGGTACCTGGCCGGGTCGCTCTGCATGGCGCTGGTGGTAGGATGTCGTCCGCAGCTGGTGGTGCTGTCGTTTTTGGCGTTCCCGCTGTTCTGGCGCGCCTACATATCTGAGCGGCGGCTGTTCACGCCGCGCGGCGCGCGCGAGTTCGCGTGCCTCGTGGCGCCGTACGTGGTGGTGGCGGCAGGCCTCATGGGGTACAACTACGCGCGCTTCGGGTCGCTTACCGACTTCGGCGCGAACTACAACCTCACGGTGAACGACATGACGAAGCGCGGCTGGAAGCTGGGCCGCCTGGCACCCGCGCTGTTCGCGTACTTCCTGCAACCGCCCAGCGTCACGGGCGTGTTCCCGTTCGTGCAGCCGGCGCCGTTTGACACCACCTACATGGGGCAAACCATCAAGGAAGTCACGTTCGGCGGCATCCTGGCGTGCCTGCCGGTTCTGTGGATTCTGCCGTTCGCGAAGCGCATTTTGTCGCTGCGCGTGCGCCAGCGCTCCACGCGCACTATCATGGGTGTTATCGTGGTGCTGCTGGCCTCGGGCGTGGTGGTGGCGCTGCTGGACGCGGAAATGGCCGGCATCCTGCAACGTTACTTCGCCGACTTCAGCTTCATGTTCCTGGCGGCGGTGGTGCTTCTGGCCTTCATTGTGAACGAAAACCTGGATCCGCGCTCGCAGACGGCGAATCTGCTGATGAAAGTGCTGCTTGCGCTGGTGGCGATATCGGTTTTGTACAGCGCCTTGGTGTGTTTTGTGCCCGAGACGGGGTGGTACTCCGACGTGTACCCGTGGGCGTATCAGAACGTCATCGAGACAGCGCAGTTTTGGACGTAGCGAACGAGTAAACACGCGCGCCCGTCGGGGAGCGCTCACGGTTCCGCCGCAGTTGCGGCGCGGCCTTTCACTAACCGCATGCGAGAGAAGAGAGGTTCCATGGAATTCATCATTGCCGACAGCGCCGAGGACATGAGCCGTCGCGCCGCCGACCACATCGCCGACTGGGTGTGCGCCGACCCTGCGTGCGTGTTAGGCCTGGCCACGGGCACCACGCCCATCGGCCTGTACGCGGAACTGGTGGCCGATTGCGCAGCGGGAAAGCTGTCGTTTGCCGACGTGACCACGTTCAACTTGGATGAGTACCGCGGCCTCGCGCCGGAGCACGACCAGAGCTATCGCTACTTCATGAAACAGCACCTGTTCGACAAGGTGGATATCGACCAGGCGCGCACGCACGTGCCCGAGGGCGCGAACCCCGACGCGGACGCCGTGTGCGCCGCGTACGAGGAAGCCATCGAGGCTGCGGGCGGCATCGACCTGCAGCTGCTGGGCCTGGGGCCGAACGGGCACATCGGCTTCAACGAGCCGGAGGACACCTTCCCGAAGACCACGCACTGCGTCGACCTCACGGAGAGCACCATCCAGGCAAACAGCCGCCTGTTCGACTGCATCGACGACGTGCCGCGCCAGGCCTACACCATGGGCATCGGCACCATCATGGCGGCGCGCTCCATCCTCATGGTGGTGGAGGGTGCGCACAAGGCCGACATCGTGAAGCGCGCGTTCTTCGGCCCGGTGACGCCGCAGGTACCGGCGTCCATCCTGCAGTTCCACCCCGACGTGACGGTAATCGTGGACCCGGAGGCGGGCAAGCTCTGCCGCGACCTGGTGTAAAGCGCGCCCGGGCGCACGGCGTCTTTTGACGAAACGATGATGAGGACGGCCCTGGTGTTTCACCGGGGCCGTCGTGCTGGTATGGTGGAGAAAACGACTTCCGGTGGCAGTGCGCTGCTGGGGCGCGGGATGAATGCGAAAGGACGCAGCATGCGTATCACGGGCGGAAAGGTGTTTACGGGCGACGAGTTTGCCGAACGGGACGTTGCCATTGAAGACGGGCGATTCGTGTTGGCTGCGGGCACGGCGGGGGAGGGCGCCGTCGTGGACGCGACGGGCTGCTACGTGATTCCCGGGTTGATTGACCTGCACTTTCATGGGTGTGCGGGCTTTGACTTCTGCGACGGCACGCCCGAGGCGCTGAACGCCATCGCGCGCTTTGAGGCATCGCGCGGCGTGACTGCCATCTGCCCGGCTACCATGACGTATCCCGAGGACGTGCTGGGCCCGCTCATGGACGCGGCCACCGCCTACAGCGCGCCTGCTGACGGCGCGGCGCTTGTGGGCATCAACATGGAGGGCCCCTATCTTTCGCCCGACAACATTGGCGCGCAAAATCCCGCCTACCTGCACGTACCGGATGAGGGCATGTTCCGCCGGCTGCAGGAGCGCGCGCAGGGTCTTGTGAAGCTGGTGGACGTGGCGCCCGAGGTGGAAGGCGCGCTGGAGTTTATTCGCGCCGTGGCGGACGAGGTACGCGTGTCGGTGGCGCACACGCAGGCCACCTACGACCAAACCTGCGCTGCCATCGAGGCGGGCGCGCGCCAGATGACGCACCTGTGCAACGCCATGCCCCCGCTGCACCACCGCAAGCCCGGCCCCATTGCCGCCGCGTTCGACTGCCCGGAGGTGACGGCGGAACTCATTGCTGACGGCGTGCACATTCACCCTGCCATGGTGCGCCTGCTTATGGCCGCGTTCGGCGACGACCGCATCATTCTGATCAGCGACTCCATGCGCGCCACGGGCCTGGATGATGGCGAATATGACCTGGGTGGCCAAAACGTCACCGTGCGCGGCAACCGCGCCACGCTGGCCGACGGCACCATTGCGGGTTCGGCGACCGACCTCATGTCCTGCGTGCGCATTGCTGTGCAGGATATGGGCGTTCCCCTGCCAAGTGCCATAAAGGCCGCCAGCACGAACCCCGCGCGCGCCCTGGGCCTGCGCGACCGCGGCTCCCTCGCCCCCGGTCACATAGCCGACGCCGTAGTGCTGGACGAGAACCTAGAGATACGCCACATCATCCTCCGCGGCAAGCTGCTCGAGGCGTAACGCGCTGGCGCAAAATGTGACGCGCTTACGCACTATCTAGTAAGCCACAAGGTATTGCCCTTTCTAACATCATGACGAATGTAATACCTTCACACATAAATATTACCTAAAAGGTAAACTTCGTAGGGGCGATTCACGAATCGCCCTTTCGCGCAAAGCGCGAAAATAAAACGAGGATAGAGTCCCGCCGAAACATCGCTCCCAAAGAGAGCGCACTCTGCGCGCCCTTCGTTTCATTTCCCCGGGAAATCAAAAAACTCGCGAATATCGACATCGAACACCTTTGACAGCGCGTGCAAGGTGCTCAACTTGGGCGCGCGTTTGCCCTGTTCAATGTAGCCGATGGAGACGCGATCCATACCCAGCAGGTGGCCCACTTCCTCCTGTGAGAGTTTGCGCGTCTTGCGAATGCTCTGGATGCGTGCACCGAGCATCTTCTGAAATGATTGAAAACTTTCCGTTTGCATGCAGAGACAATAACCCCTGATGAAAGCATATTCTACAAACAGAGAGTTTGCAATTTATCAAACGGGTGGTACTATGCAAACTAAAAGTTTGCAAATCAGAAAGCCATCCCATGACCAAACAGTGGTGCACGACCCACGCACGCAAGGCGCGCGCTCCCGAACGCATCCCGTGTTCGCGGTACCGCCTCACGTGGTCGCTCTCGCTCGGCTTCGTCCTAGCCTATACGTATGCGCTGGCCGACCTGCTGGCGCGCCCGCTCACCTCAAGCGATATCCCCGTGCCCTCACCGCTCGTCTGCGCCGTACCGGCGGCCATCCCCCTCGGCCTGCTGCTGGCGGCACTTCTCTACGCAGCCGCGCGAGCCGCCCCCTCGCTCCTGCGCCGCGCGAGCACCGCAACGCCGCGCGCACTGCGTGTGCTCGACCTCTCATTCACCCCGCGTGGCGTGGCGCGCGCAACGGGCGTCATCGTGCTTCTCTGGCTTCCCTGGATTGCATTCGCGTTTCCCTGCTACGGCGACTGGGACAGCGTCTGGCAGCTGTTCCAATTCGCCACGCCCGCGCCGGTGAGCTACCAACCCATGGGCATCGACCAGGTATACAATGCCCAGTTCATTGACCACAAACCCGTGTTCACCACGTTGGTGTACGGCCTCTTTTGGCGCCTCGGCACGTTTCTCGGCTCCCAGCAGCTGGGTTTCTGGCTCTATGCAATGCTGCTCTGCCTCGCAACGGCGGCCGCCCTGGCCGTCGGCTGTTGCTATGGCGAGAAACTGGGCGTACCGGCACCGATACGCCTCGCGTGCTTGCTGTTCGTTGCGCTCATGCCCGCCATCCCGCGCAACGCGGTCACCCTGCAAAACGACATGCTGTTCGCACCCTGTTTCGCCGTGTATTTCCTCTGCTACGTGGAATTCTTCCGAGCGCGGGTGCAGGGAAGGGAACTGCCCGCGCGCGGCTACCTGGTGGTGCTTGTCCTTGCGTGCGCCCTGTGCGTGCTCACCAAGAAGGCGGGCGGCTGGCTCATGCTGCTCTCGGCCGTGCCGCTCATCTGCGCGTGCAGCGGACAGCGCGTGCGAACCGCCCTGGTCACGCTTGTCCCCTGGGTGGTCTGCGCCGTCCTGGTGCCCGCGCTGGCATATCCCGCGTTCGGTGTCGTACCTGGTGGCAAGCAAGAAATGCTCAGCCTGCCGCTCCAGCAGGTTGCCACCGTCTACGCCGAGCGCCCCGACGACCTATCCGCCCAAGAACGCGCGTCCATCGAGGCGGTGCTGCCCGTGCGCGAAGCAGCCGAAGACCTCAACCCCACGCTCGCCGACCCCGTGAAAAAGCGCTTCATCCAAACCGCCACCACGGGCGAAATCGGCGCGTTTTTGGTAACGTGGGCAGCCCTCGGCGTGCGCCACCCCGTCATCTACGCGGAAGCCGCGCTCAACCTCATTTACCCGCTGTTGGCTCCCGTGCGCACCTACGACCTCCCGTCCCTATCCTGCGATTTCTGCGTCCCCGAGATGGCCGAATTCGAGGGCCCCGCCAACATCGTGCTGGACTCCCCGCCGTTCTGCAAAGCCATGACCCAGGTGATGAACAGGATGTATGACCTCATGGCCTCAATGCCGCTGGGCATCCTCTTCACGTCCGGCCTCTACGGTGGCTGGCTGGTTGCGGCGGTGACCAGCCTCTTTATCTACAAAGCCCGGCACCACCTGTGGGTGCTCACGCCCATCCTGGTGTCGTTTCTCATCATCCTCGTCTCCCCAACAGCCGCCGCCCGCTACGTCTACCCCTTCATCGCCGCCGTCCCCCTGCTTGTAGCTGTAACCCTCTTCGCGATAAAGGCACCAAGAGAAGGGGAGAAGGAACCACCCACGCCACCAAAAGTGTGACGCGCTTCGCGCTACCGATTACGCCAAGAGATGATGCCCCCCCTATCACTACGACGCGGGCTCCTCCAAGTATCATAAACATAACTAAAAAGGTAACCTTCGTAGGGGCGCTTCATGAAACGCCCTCTCCGCCGAAGGCGGAGAATGTAATTATGACCTGCGTTTTTTCGCGCTGCGCACGAATGAGCTACGACCTTCATCCCGAACAACAACAGAAAGGCTCCCGATCCCCTTTGTCATCCTGAGCGGAGCGCCGTAGGCGCGTAGTCGAAGGATCCCGTGTGGCGCCAGCAGGAAGTCTCCCAGCTGCCGCCGCACGGGATCCTTCGACTCGCTTCGCTCACTCAGGATGACAAGAGGGGGCTAGGGGCTTCGTTGTTGTTGCTCTGGTTGGACGGCGTGCAAACATGTCCCACATTGAAGACAACTCGCGAAAGCGCGTCATATTATATGGAGAAAGTGTGGAGGCGGGGAGGTTTTGGAGATATCGCTTGTTGTGGGGTAGAGAGCATATTCTACCTGCGGGAATAGGGAAGTATTGGCTCGCTTCTGCCGGGGTTAGGGAAGATTGGGGACACTTCACATTCCCAAATCGCGTGCTACTATGCCGACTATATACCGCATGTAAGCGACGGACCGG
>DSLMC04103__coassemble_1079_pt1 | contig 14074 bp, 10 predicted proteins | sample DSLMC04103__metabat2_high_PE_001 | metagenome-assembled genome bin DSLMC04103
AACGTGCAGGTGTGGGGCGTGCGCGGCAACTTCGACGACTGCCAGACCGGCGCGAAAAACGTGTTCGGCGACAACGCCTTCGCCACCCGCCTGCTGGAAGAGCACGGCGTGGCGCTGTCCAGCGCGAACTCCATCAACTGGGGACGCCTCATGCCCCAAATTGTGTACTACGTGTCGGCCTACGCGCAGCTGGTGGCCGACGGCAAGCTGGGCGCGGGCGATGAACTGGACGTATGCGTGCCCACCGGCAACTTTGGCAACATCCTGGCCGCGTATTACGCCAAGCGCATGGGCGTGCCGCTGGGCATGCTGTTCTGCGCCAGCAACGAAAACCGCGTGCTCACCGACTTCATCAACACGGGCACCTACGACATCGCCGACCGTGATTTCGTGCTGACGCCGTCGCCCTCTATGGACATTTTGGTGTCGTCGAACCTGGAGCGCCAGCTGTTCGAACTCACCGGCCGCAACGCGCAGGCCATCGCTGGCTGGATGAACGACTTGCGCACAGAGCGCCGCTTCCGCGTGGATGAGAACACGTTTGCGCAGGTACGCGCCACGTTCGCATCCGATTCCATCGACAACGCCACGTGTCTGGAAACCATCCAGGCCGTGCTGGACGAGCACGACTACCTTATGGACCCGCACACGGCCGTGGCCTACCGCGCGGCCGAAAACCTGCGCGGCGAAAACCCCGTGCTCATCGCGAGCACGGCGCACTGGGCGAAGTTCGGCGACAACGTGTACCGCGCGCTGCACGGCATTGCACCCGGCGCTCCCCTGCCCGCCGACGTGGCCGCGCTTTCGGGCTGCGAGCTGAACGAACTCATCGCGCGCGAAACGGGGCACACCGACATTCCGCAGGGCCTGGCCGAGCTGGACACACTGCCCATCCGCTTCACCGAGGTCATTGACAACGGCACGGCAGACATTGAGGCCGCCGCGCTCGACTTCCTGCGCACCTTGCAGGCCAACGCAACCGACGACTAACGGGCCCACCCACGCGGCGGCCACCACGAGAAAAGGACGACGGACCATGAGCGAGCTTTCGAACCTCAAGCCAACCATCAGGCTTTCCATCACGAACCCAACCTCCGACAGCGGTTCGGTGTTCGGCCGCGGCATCGCGAACCTGTGCCTGGGCGTGCGCGAAACCGGCTCGCTCAACGCCGCCGCCAAGGGCATGGGCATGGCGTACAGCAAGGCATGGCGCATCGTGAAAGACACCGAGGCCGCGCTGGGCATTCAGCTGCTCGACCGCGACGGCGCCCACGGCAGCAGCCTCACCGACGACGGCAACAAACTGCTAGACGCCTACGTAGCAATCGACGCCAAACTGCAGGAAAACGCCGAAAAAGAGTTCGCCCGTATCTTGGGGTAGAACCACTTGGGAGCGTTTCGCTATGCAAAAGTGTGACGCGCTTCGCGCATGGCGAATACGCCAAGTGAGGATGCCCTCCCTACCACTATGACGAGGGCTCTTTCATGTGTAATGAATCTAACTTAAAAGATCACCTTTGTAGGGGCGCTTCACGAAGCGCCCTCTCCGCCGCAGGCGGAGAACACAACTTTGACCTGGGTTTTCGCGCTTCGCGCGAACGGGTGGTTCGTGAACCGCCCCTACGAGAGATAACCTTACCTGATAGGTTTTTGAAGGTATAAACTCGCTTTAAACCTGTGTTTTCGTGCTTCGCGCGAACGGGTGGTCTGGAGACCACCCCTACGGGGGTTATGCCTCTTGTAAGACCTCGCCTACTAGTCAGTCAGCCCGCGTCATAAAGTTTGGGGCTTGGATGACTCTGGCGTAATCAGTAGCGCGATAGCGCGTCACATTTTTACCGCGCGGGCAGTTGAACTTACCGCTCGCGGTAGTAGCTGATCGCTAGCTGGGTGCGATTCTTTAAGTCTAGTTTCTGTAGGATGGCGCTAATGTGGTTGCGTACGGTGCCTTCGCTGAGGAACAACTCGGCGGCTATCTCGCGGTTGTCGAGGCCTTCGGCAACCAGTTCAACCACGGCGCGCTCGCGCTCGGTCAGGCTCTCATGAGCGCCGCCACTCTCCCCCGCCGTCGGAGCAGCGGAGGAAGCCGCGCTCGCCGCCCCCTCCTTGCGCATGAGCGCATCCACGCGCCCCAGCACTTCCCCACCAAGCACACTCTGACCAGCCATAACCGTGCGCAACGCGGGCGCAATGGTGGCCACCTCCTGCTTGATGAGATACCCCTTCGCCCCCAAGCGCAGCGCACGCACAATGTACTCGTCGTCAGAAAACGTGGTGAGAAACACCACGCGCGCGTCGGGGTGCGCGGCCAGAATGCGCTCGGCCGCGTCGAGCCCACCCATGCCTGGCATCTGAATGTCCATGAGCAGCACGTCAGGCGCATGTTCCTCAAACAGCGCCACCGCTTCCTCCCCCGTGCCGCCGAGCGCCACCACGGCGATGTCGTCCTGCGCCTCAAGAATGGTTTGCAGCGACAGGCGCACGAACGGGTCGTCGTCAACGATGATCGTCTGAATCATACTTGCTCCTTCGGAATGCTGGCGAACACGCGGAAGCCCTTGCCCGCCTGGTACTCGGCGCGCAAGCGGCCGCCGAGGGCGCTCACGCGCTCGTCCATCGACTTCAACCCCAGGCCATGCGCGGGCTGACCGCCGCGCGCTCCGTCGGCCACCGCAGCCGCCGCGCCACCTTCCCCCGTGCCGTTATCCTGCACGATAAGCTGGTAGAGCGCGGGGTATTCAATCAGCGACACGTCCACCCGCGTGGCATCGCTGTGGCGCGCGACGTTGGAAAGCGCCTCGCGCACAAGCGCCACCAGGCAATACGCCACCGGCACGGGCACACTCTGCGCGTCATACGCCAGCCGCACGTCGGGCAAACCGCACGCGCCAATCACGCCCTCAAGGCGCGTGCGCAAATCGAACGCGTCGTCGTGTAAGTCATGCACGCTCTTGCGCACGGTGTCCATGGCCTCGTGCAGCGTCTCCCCCACCGCAGCCAGTTCCTCCTGCACACGCTCATCATTCGCGTGCACCACCTGCAGCGCCTCCACCTGCAACACAGAGCGCGTGAGCAAGTGCCCCACGTTGTCGTGAATTTCGCGTGCAATGCGAGCACGCTCGGCTAGCGTGGCCAGGCGTACCTCATAATCCTGCGCGGCCAGAAGATCGCGGTTCTTCTCCGTGAGCGACAGCGATTGTTCTTGCAGCTCATCGCGCAGCGCCCGATAGCCCGCGCGCTCCGCTTCCGCCCACTGCGTGCGCCACGCCATGAGACACGCAACGCCGCAGAGCGCCACCAACCCGCCTAGCAAGAGCGGGTTAAGCAGGCGTGCGGCCACCACCAGCGGCACCAGCCACACGAAGCGCACAAGCACCAAACGCTCCCCGAACAGCACATAGGCCGCCAGTGGCAGAAACAACACAAACGCGGGCGACACCAGCGCCGCCACCAGATAGGCGCCCGCTACCACAAAGCGCAAACGACTCTCCGGCCGCAGGTCAAAGCAGCACACAATCACAACAGCAGCCAGAAGCGCCGCCACATGCGCGCCCGAAAACGTCGCAAGCGGCAACAGTAGCAAGCACAGCGCTGCAAGAATAGTTTGATCGATAACGCGTTCCATGCCACCAGTATAGCCGCCCGCGCGCGCACGCGAGGCGAGGCAGCCGGCCTTTGTGCATCCCGTCACCCGCGTTTGTGACAAATGTCACGGCGCAGCAACAAACCAATGACGCCGGACACTTCCGCACCCGTCCCAGGTGGGGCACCATAGAACCACGACGAAACGCCGGGCAGACCACCCACTACTCGCCCGGCGAAACCACAAGGAGGAACCATGGACATCGTGGCTGTTGACAACCTGGTGAAGCGCTACGGCGACGTGCCGGCGCTCGACCACTTCAGCCTGCACATTGAGCCGGGCGAAATCTTCGGCCTGTTGGGGCCGAACGGCTCGGGCAAAACTACGGCCATCAACTGCATCCTGCAGCTGCTCACGTTCGACAAGGGCACCATCGAACTGTTCGGCGAGCCCATGCGCCCGTCGCGTTACGACCTGAAGCGCCGCATTGGCATTGTGCCGCAGAACGTGGCCGTGTTCGAGGAAATGAACGTGCGCGAAAACATCGATTACTTCTGCGCGCTGTACGTGAGCGACCGCGCCCGCCGCCGCAATCTGGTGGACGAAGCCATCGCGTTCGTGGGACTGGAAGGCTACGAGAAGTTCCGCCCGCGCAAGCTCTCCGGCGGCCTGCTGCGCCGCCTGAACATTGCGTGCGGCATCGCGCACAAGCCTGAACTGGTGTTTTTCGACGAACCCACCGTGGCCGTGGACCCGCAAAGCAGAAACGCCATCCTGGAAGGCATCCAGGCCATGAACCGCGCCGGGTCCACCGTGGTGTACACGAGCCACTACATGGAAGAGGTGGAGGAAATTTGCACGCGCATCATGATTATGGATCATGGGCGCGCACTGGCCACCGGCACCAACGCCGAACTGAAGGCCATGATTGGCACCGGCGAGAAAATTCAGATTGACGTGCCGGAACTCGCCGACGCCGCCTTCGCGCGCCTTGAGGCGCTGCCGCACGTGACGCGCGCCCTCTACCGCGACGGCACCCTGGAGTTGGCCTGCGCAAACGGCACGCACAACCTGAGCGAGGTACTGACCGTGCTGCAAGCCGCCGGCGCCACCTTCGGCCGCATCTACGCCGAACCGCCCACCTTAAACGACGTGTTCCTGGAAATCACCGGCACCGAGTTGCGCGACTAGGGGGATCTTATGTTCAACGTGTTCAAAGGGGCACTGCTGACGCTGGCGCGGGAGAAGGCTATCTTTATTTGGGTGCTTGCCTTTCCGCTCATTCTGTCAACGATGTTCATTTTCATGTTTTCAAACCTCGACGATGCGGGGCAGTTCGAGCCCATTCGCACGGCCGTGGTAACCGACGCGCACTACGACGACGCACCGGGATTCGCCGACATGGTGGACGCGCTCGCGGAGCCGGGCGAGAACCAGATGCTCGACATCGTGCGTGTGACCAGCGAAGACGAGGCCATCGACCTCATGCGCACCACCGCCACCGGCGGCTCAACCGCAAACGGCGGCCTGAACGAGAGCGTGATTGGCTACCTGATGGTAAGCGCCAGCGGCGAGCCCAGCGTGCACGTGCGCGGGGGTGCCGCGCCCGAGTCCATCGACAGCGCTAACCAGTCCATTCTGAAGGTGATCGTCGACAACTACCTGCGCAGCACCGCCCTCATCAAGGACGTGGCACAGGAGAACCCCGCCGCGCTTTCCGACCCGGCAGCCGTCGCGCAACTCCTTGAGGTACAGGATCTCACCGAGAAGATCGACATCACGCAGAACCCGCCGAAAGAATCCGTGCGCTTCTACTTCGCCCTGTTGGCTATGGCGGCGCTGTTCGGCGGCCAGGTGGGCATGGTGGCCATCTGCCGCACGCAGCCGAACCTGAGCGCACTCGGCGCGCGACGGGCCCTAGGTGCCGTCAGTCGCGCGAAGACGCTTGCCGCCACGCTGGGCGCAAGCTGGGTGCTGTCGTTCGCCTGCCTCGTGGTGGCGTACGCCTACATTCGCCTGGTGGCCGGTGTCGACTTCGGCGGGCGCGATGTGGCGTGCATCGTAGTGCTGGGCGTATCCGCCCTGGTGGCAACCGCGTTTGGCACGCTACTGGGATCCATTGCCCGCATTGATGACGGCATTAAAGGCGGCCTGCTCAGCGGCATAGTGTGCATCGCCTCGCTGTTCTCCGGGCTGTACGGCTCGCCCGTCATGAAAATGGCCGACACGATAAACGCCGCCGCACCCGCGCTGCAGTTCGTGAATCCGGCCGTGCAAATCTCGCAGACGTTCTACAGCATCATGTATTACGACACCTATCAGCGCACTATCGAGCACGTGCTGGTACTGCTGGCCATGGCGCTCGTTCTGTTCGCCATTTCGTCGCTCTTTATCAGGAGGCAGCGCTATGCAAGTCTTTAAGGCAGCCGTCAAAACCATCTTTCGCCACCCCATTTACCTGCTGGTTTATACCGTGCTTCTCAGCATGATGGGCGTCCTCATGGCAAGCAGCCTTCCGTTTGGCGAAGGCGAGGACGCGCAGTTTACGCAGTTTCAAACGAAGTTTTCCGTGATCGACCGCGACGGCAGTGACCTGTCGCAAGGACTGACCGCCTATCTGGGCGAACGCGGTATCGAGGTACCTTTGGAAGACACCCAGATTGCCCTCCAAGACGCCGTGGCCAAGGGGCAGAGTTCCTACATTCTCATAGTGCCAGAAGGCTTTGGGGAAGAACTCGTGGACGCGGCGCGCACCGGCGGCACCGCGCCGGAGCTGGAAACCGTGTACAGCTACTACTCGCTTGAGGGCAGCCTCATGGACCAGGAGGTCAACGAGTACCTGGGCATTGCGCGGGCGTTCGCCGGGCTTTCTCCCGACGCTTCACAGGCCGACGTGGTGGCCCACGTTGGTAGCGTGATGGCGGAATCGGCCCCGGTGGAAGCCGTGCAGCTGGGCGGCGGCACGAGCGAGGCGCAGCGCTTCGTGTTCTACCTGGACTGGGGAACCTACACGCTGTTCGCCACCATCATTGTGTGCGTGGGACTGCTGATGAGCACGGTGAACCGCACCGACCTGAAGCGCCGCAACCTAGTGTCGCCGGTGCCGTCACTCAAGTACAACTTGCAGGTGGCCGCCGCGTCGCTCGTGGTGATGACCGGCGTGTGGCTGTGGACCGTCGGCGTGGGGCTTATTGTGTTCGCCGAGGCTGCGTCGCAGATCAGCGGTGTGGGGCTGGCCTTCATGCTGGTGCTGGCGTACGTGTTTGCCACGGTGCCGCTGGCTATTGGCTACTTGCTGGGCCAGCTGGGCGTGAGTGAACTTGCCAGCAACGCCATCGGCAACATCACGGGCATGGTGGTGTCGTTCTTGGGCGGCGTGTGGATTGCCTTCGATCTGCTGGATCCGGCCGTGCAGGCAATCGCCCACTTCTCGCCCGCCTTCTGGTACACGAACGCGCTGCAACAGGCGTCTGAACTGCAAGTTCTCACGCCCGAGACGCTGGCACCAATTCTGGGGAACATGGGCGTGCTGCTGCTGTTCACAGTTGCCATCTTTGCGGTGGCGCTGGTGGTGGGCCGCATCCGCGTGCAGAGTGCCGAAGCGGGCGGCAACGCCGCGGCGGCAACGGGCCGGGCGTAACTTACGCGGCGCGAAAGTTGAGATGACGCGAGGGCTGCCGTGGGTGCGGCCCTCGCGTTTCGCCGTCTGCCTTCCGCGCCCTGCGAATCGTGCCCGCCTAGCCGCGCTTGCGGCGGGCGCGGAAGGCAGCCATGGGTTCCACGCGCACGCCGCGCTTATTGGCGCTGACGGCCACGTCTCCCTGGACGTTCGCCACGTAGCCGCCGCGCGGTGCGCCCTGCTCGTCGAAAGCGGCCAGTACGGCTTCCACCGTTGACGTTTCCACACGCGCCTCGGCGCCCAGCATCTGGCCGAGTACGCGCACTACCACCCGGCGCTGTAAGGGACGCGGCACGCCGCCCAGCTCAGGAGCCAGCAAAAAGCCGCCCGTGGGATCGAACACGCCCGCGTCCTCTTCCTCAAGCCACTGTACGTGCTGGGCCGTTGCCTCGTCGGTCATGTCTTCCAGCAGGTCATCCTCATCCGCGATAAGGTTCATGGTGCGGCGCAGCACATCCAACAGCTGCGGGTTGCGCTCCTTTACACGCGGCACAATCTCGTGGCGCACGTAGGCGCGGAAGCGATCGGTGTGGGCGTTCGTCGCGTCCTCGCGCCAGAGACACCCCTCGTCATCCAGCGCCACGGGAAGTCCCGCCTCACGGCGTTCCTCCAGGTAGGCGCGCAGGCTCGCGCGGCTTTCATCCATGAGCGGTCGCACCACCGGCCCGTTGCGATAGCGCATGGAGCGAAAGCCCCCCGGCCCCGTGCCCACGATGGAACGCATGTAGAAACTTTCCACCCTGTCATCGAGCGTGTGCGCCGTGAGGATGCGCCCGTCGGAAAGCGGCGCGGCGGCGTGCCGGCAGAGGCTTTCCAGCGCCTCGTTCGCTGCCAGGTAGCGCTCGCGACGCGCAACGGCCTCCACGTTCTCGCCCGTGCGCTCGGCCTCGCGGCCCACGTCCACTTCGCAAGAGAACAGGGGGATGCCCAAAAGCTCAGCAAGCTGCGCCACGAACCGCGCGTCGTCGTCGGCGTCGCGCCCGCGCAGCTGGTGGTTCACGTGCAGCAGCGCAAGCGGCCCCAAATCGCCGCGTTCATGCAGTTCAGCAGCCACATAGGCAAGCGCCGTGGAGTCCGATCCGCCCGACACCATCAGCAGCGCCGGCGTTTCGCCATCCGCCAAGTCCCGCTCCGCCAGCACCACCGCGGCGCGCTCAACCAGCGTCTCCGTATCCATGGCCAACTCCTTCCCTGTACTCCATCGCGCTTCCATCGCGCTTCCTGCAACCGCCGCGCGCTGTCCTACTCAAACAGCGGCGTGGACAAGTAGCGCTCGCCCGTGTCCACCACAAACGTCACCACCACATCCCCCTTCGCCTCGGGATGCTCCAAAGCAAAGCGGGCGATGGCGGCCGCATTCGCACCGGACGAAATGCCCGCCAGCAGCCCTTCCTGCTCGGCCAAATTCCGCGCCGCATCCAACGCGTCGGCGGTAGCCACCGGCACGGTTCCCTCCAACACCGACAAATCCAGCGTGTCAGGCACGAAGTTCGCCCCGATACCCTGGATGCCGTGCGGCGCCGGTTTCAACTTCTCCCCTGCCAGCGCCTGGGCGATGAGCTGGCTTTCCATGGGCTCCACGGCGAAGAAACGCGTCGGTGCCCCCTGCGCACGCAGGTAGTGCGCCACGCCGGAGATGGTGCCACCCGTGCCCGCGCCCGTCACCACGAAGTCAGGGAAGCAGCCGCCCAGCTGCTCTACGATTTCCGGGCCCGTGGTGCGCTCGTGCGCAAGCGGGTTGTCCGGGTTCGTGAACTGGCCCGCCACCCACGCGCCGGGCGTTTCGCGCGCTATCTCTTCGGCGCGCTCCACGGCACCGGCCATACCCGCCGCGCCGGGCGTCAACTCCAGCCGCGCGCCGTAGGCGGTCATGAGCATGCGGCGCTCGCGGCTCATGGTGTCCGGCATGACAATAACCACCTCATACCCGCGCGCCGCGCCTATCATCGCCAGCGCGATGCCGGTGTTTCCGCTGGTCGGCTCTACGATGGTGGTGCGGCCGGGCGCAATGTCGCCGCGCGCTTCCGCCTCGTTCACCATGCTCAGCGCCGCGCGATCTTTGATGGACCCGCCCGGGTTCGCCGCCTCGAACTTCGCGAACACTTCCATACCCGTCTCGCGCGAGAGCGCCTCCAGCTTCACCAGCGGCGTTGCGCCAATAATGCGCGCCACTTCGTTCGTCATTAGTATCTCCTTATCTCAGGCTTTCAAAAACTTCGCCTCAAACTCGTCGGGCAAAAGCGGACGGCCGAACAGGAAGCCCTGAATATAATCAAGCCCCATGTCGTTTACTACTTCGTACTCTTCGGCAGATTCCACGCCCTCCAAACACACGCTGATACCCACGTCATGGCACAGTTCCACCACAAACCGAATGAACGTGGCATCAAACGTGCTGGTGCGAATGTCGCGAATGAACGCGCGGTCTATCTTCACAATGTCAGCCGGCGAGGACTTCAGCACGCCAAGCGACGAATAACCGGTGCCGAAATCGTCCATGGCCACCTGCACGCCCAGTTCGCGAATCTGGTCGAACAGATTGCGCGCGTGCTCGTCGTCTTCGGCGAAGCGGCTTTCGGTCATTTCCACCACCAGGCTTCCCGGCGGCAGCCCTGCCTCTTGCAGCACGTTCACGATGAGCGGCACCAGCCCGTCCTCGTCCAGCTGGCGATACGACAGGTTCACGCTCATGGTGAAGTCGGGGCACAGCGCGCGCCAGCGCTTACAGAGGGCGGCCGCTTTGTGCAGCACCCACGCCCCCACCGGCACAATGAGCCCGCTTTCCTCCAGCAACGGAATGAACTCCAAGGGCGACAGGTCGCCAAACCGATCGCAGTGCCAGCGCGCGAGCGCCTCGGCGCCCACCACCTGGCCCGTGACGGCGTCCACCTGCGGCTGGTAGCGCAGGCTGAAGCCCTTAAAGCCCTGCTCAACGCTGTCGCGCAACAACTCCATCAGCTCCAACTCTCGCGTGCGCTGGGCCAAAATGGTCTGCGAGAAGTTCACGCAGCGCTTTTTACCATGCCCCTTCGCAAACTCCAGGGCGTAGTCGGCATACTTCACCAGCTCTTCAAAGGTACCCGCGTCGGCGGGGAACGTGGCGCAGCCGCCCGACAGCGTGCAGTAGAACTTCCTGCCTTCGTGTTCGTGCTGGTGTTGGAACGTGCCCGACAGCACGGCGTAGCAGCTGCGCAGCACATCTATCTGGTCGTTCACCACCACGGCGAACTCATCGCCATCCAAACGATACACGCGCGCGCCCTCAGGCAGCGCGCTTTGAATGCGCTGCGCGACGAAGCGGATAACCTCGTCGCCGAAAGCGCGGTCGTAGCGGTCGTTGATATGGCGCAAATCATCGATGCCAATAACCATCAGGCTGATGGCATCCAGCCCCTGTTCTTTGCCAGGCGTGGCGGAAAGCGACGCCGTACGCGCGTCCAATCGCGCACGCAGGTCATCTTCGAATTCAAAGCGATTGAACAGGCCGGTCAGCGGGTCAACCTTGCTTTTCTTCCCCAGGTTTGTAATGAAGCCGGCAAACAGCGTGGGCTTTCCTTTTGCGTCCAGAATGGCACGGCCGCGGCAGCGCAGGCGCACCCACTCGCCCTTGCGGTTGAGCGCGCGGTACTCCACCCAGTGGCGCGTCGTGCGGGCGTCCACAATCTCCTGGTTCGATTCGAGAAACGCCTGACGGTCGTCCTCATGCACCTTCGACCCCCACACAGCGGCGGCATTTTCCACCACCTCGCCGGGCAGGTCGAACTCCTCCACCATGGCCTTGGGATAGTGGAACACGCCGGTCTTCATGTTGCACACGTACAGGTAGTCGTCAGTGCTTTCCACCAGTGCCTCGTAGAGTTGGTCGCTGTCGTAGTCGAATGCGACGCTGTGGCCGTCGGTTCCCTGGTCGGCCTCTTCGGCGGCGCGCAGAGCATCAATGCTGTTCACAATGTGGTAGCGCCGTTTCTCCAGGTACATGCGCTGGTCCGCCAGGGCCAAAAGCTCGTACAACTCAAACGGCGACTCCGGGTCAGATTCGGCCAAGCCGTAGCAAAAGCCCATTTCATAGGGCGGTTCCACCCGCGGTGGCAAGGCGGCCAGCGCCGTGCGAGCGTGCTCCATGCGTGCGCGCACGCTGGCGGCGTCGGCTACAAACACGGCCACAAATTCGTCACCGCTCAGACGGAAGCCGTAGTCGTTCGGGCCGAACTCACGCCGCACCGCGTTGGCGGCGGAGCGGATGAGATGGTCACCCTCGGCGTGCCCGTAGCGATCGTTCACGGCCTTCAGGCAGTTGACATCGTAGAGCGCCACCGTGAGGCTTTCCTTTTGTTGCACGGCCTGCTTGAGTGACCGCTCCAGATGCTCCTTGCCCGCGCGGCGCGACAGCAACCCCGTGAGTTCGTCGGCGTTGGCAGACACGAGCGCCGTTACGTCCACCGACTGCTGCAGGTGCACACGGCGGCCATCAACCCAGGTAACAAGGCTGTCGTAGTTGCGATACGTGCGCCCGGTGACGGGACTCTCTTCGTCCCACTCCACCAGCGGCACCTCTTCTTCGCTGCGCACCAGATCGTCAATAGGACAAAACGAGCACCGCTCGGTCAGGCCACTTTGCAGCACCTTCCAACACACCTGACCCTCCGGGTTCTCCACGCCATAGTCGTGCTTCATGAACCCGTTCATGTACAGGATTTCGTCGGTTTCAGGGTCGGTGACGTAAATGCTCGTGCGCATTCCCTCCAACACGGTGTCGAAGACGAAGGTGCGCAAATCGGTGTCAAAGCCGTCGATGGATGCTGCCCCCGCGCGTGCAGGGACAGCCGGTACATGCGCCGTCAGGGGTGCGTCGCGGCGCATGGTAGGAAGCAGGTGCTCACTCGTGTGCGGGGGATCCCCCGCATCCGGAGGTCGATCGGGGGATGACGCCGTCCCGTCGGTGTCATGCTTGGTCATTTCAGCTCCTTTTCTCATGATGTTGCAGAGGACCACCCGGTCGCTCCTCACGTTCGGCCACCACAACGGTTTCGATATGATCGGTGTGGGGAAACATGTCTACCGGCTGCACAATGCGTACCGCATAGCCGCTGTCCCGTAAGCGGGCCAGGTCACGCACTTGCGTTTCCGGATTGCAGGAAATGTAAACCACGCGGGCTGGCGCGAGGGCTGAAAGCGCGTCCAAGAACTCCGCGCTCGCGCCGGCGCGCGGCGGGTCCATGAGCACAACATCCACCGGCTCGCCCTCGGCGGCGCAGCGGCGCATGAAGTCGCCGGCATCTTCGGCCACGAAGCGCGCGTTTCCCACGCCGTTGTGGCGGGCATTCTCGCGCGCGTCGCGCACGGCCGACGCAACGGAGTCCACGCCGGTCACGTGCGCGGCACCGTGCTTGGCGGCCACGAGCCCAATGGTGCCCGTGCCGCAGTAGGCGTCCACCACGTGCTCGATGCCCGTAAGGTGCGCAAGCTCCACGGCCGTGCGATACAGCACCTCCGTCTGCACGGCGTTCACCTGGTAAAACGATTGCGAAGAAATGCGGAAACTCAACCCGCACAACTCGTCCAAAATAAAGCCCGGGCCATAGAGCGTCTGCTCACGCTCGCCCAAGATGACGTTGGTCTGGCGCTCGTTCACGTTCTGCACGACACTGGTTACAAACGGGCAGCGCTTCACCAGCTCGCGGCAAAACGCGCGCGAGCCGGGGAATTCCCGGCCGTTCGTTACCAGCGTGACCAGCACCTCGCCGCTCGTGTGACCCACACGCACCACGGCGTGGCGCAGAAAGCCCGAACCTGCGTCTTCGCGATATGGCTCCATGCCGAAGCGCGGCATGAGGCTGCGCACGGCCTGAATCACGCGTTTGGCGTTCTGGTTTTCCACCACGCACTGCTCGGTGGGAACGATGCGGTGCGTGCCCGCGGCATACATGCCGCAGAGTATCTCGTGGCGCGGGCGACCGGCCGCGCGGCGGTCACGGGCTGCGCGGTTGCGTTCGCCCCGTGTGGTTTTACCCGCTTGGGCACCCTTTCCGCCCGGCGCGGGCGGCAGCTTCTTGCCCGGCGCGAAGGGCGACACCACCTTGTTGCGGTAGAAATAGGGATGCTCCATGCCCAGGATGGGACGCACCTCGGCGCCACGAAAGCCGCTGAACAGGTCCGCAACGCGCGCGTCCTTGTGGACAAGCTGGAGGTCGTAGGGCTGCTCGACGTGCTGGCAGGCACCGCACTGGCGGGCATGGGGGCAGGTGGGTGCGGTAAGGGCATCCGCATCTGCCGAGCGAGGCGCGGAGGAGTCCGCCTGTTCGCTGGCCTCGGCATTCGCAGATGCGCGCCGCGAGGCTCGTTCGCTTTGCAACCGTTTCGTCATGAAAAACCTGTCCTTCGCAAGAATCTTAGAGCTACACTATAGTATAAGCAAGTGAACCTACCACCAAACCGTGCAAAAAGAAGGAGATCTCATGACCGCGTTCACGAACGTCATTGTCCGCCGCCCGGCGAAGTCGATGGTTGAAGGCATTACCTCGGCCCCTGAACTGGGCAAGCCCGACTACGAGCTGGCATGCAAGCAGCACGACGACTACATCGCCGCCCTCAAGCAGTGCGGCGTGGAAGTGACCGTGCTGCCCGCGTTGGAGCAGTTCCCCGATTCTTGTTTTGTGGAGGACCCGGCCGTCATCACGCGCAAAGGTGCCCTCATCACGAACCCGGGTGCGGCCAGCCGCAACGGCGAGAAGGACGAAATTGAACCCGCCGTGCGCCAGTTCTTCGACGACGAGCACGTGGCACACATTGTGGCGCCGGGCACGCTCGACGGC
>DSLMC04103__coassemble_1086_pt1 | contig 14014 bp, 14 predicted proteins | sample DSLMC04103__metabat2_high_PE_001 | metagenome-assembled genome bin DSLMC04103
AACGAAGATAAAGACCGAATAGCTAAAGAGGCGGATTCCCTAGTCGAGGAAGTGGCGGGGGAAGAACCTTTTGAAAAAAACAGCGGGAACGATTTTCTGTTTGAAGTGTTCCGTAATGACATGCAGTTAGGTTTGGCTGGCATTCGAATAGAGTTAGAAAAAATTGTGAACCAGCTAAAGACCCAATACAATGTTGCGCCAAAACCTGGGCCAATAGGGTTGGGTTCAGGGATCCGCGATCTTGAAAAGGTCGGCGCGATATCGTTAGGAGAGTCTTCTTTGCTTCGCGAAGTCACCTCAATTTTAAATAGAGCCGTTCATGGTGCCTCGGAGCTTTCAAATGAGGATGCAAACTGGGCTTATGATGTTGGTAGTCAAATGGTTTCTGTTCTGAAGAGCAAACTGAAGCAACAGGAAATCGCCAATGATGGACGAAACACTGTTGACTAATTAGCTGCATCTAGTTTTGCCTCTTTGTTGTAATTTTGTTGTAAACGAGTATGGAAATGCTGATCGACGTAAGCTCTTTGTGCAGCATAAAGGTGAAAAGCGTTAGCTGAAATACCTACGTTAACCTGCGGAAATAAGCGACGCAGGCAAGCTGCGCCAGGAGGGCAAGGAGTACGTCGTGCAGGACGGCGACGTGATGCACTTCAAGTTTAACGTGTAGCAGCTGGGCGGCCGGGGAAGGGGTTGTGCGTGAACGACTTTGTTGAGGCGTTGGTGAGCGACGGCAAAAGCCCAAATCTGCCGGATGAGTACAATTACTTTGGAAAACTCATTGGCAGTTGGAAGCTGGATTATATTGACCACAACCTGTCGAGTTCGGTCAAAGGCGAGTGGATTTTCTCGTGGGTGCTTGAGGGCATGGGCATTCAGGACGTGATCATTCTGCCCGCGCGTGACGCGCGAACCGATGTCGTGCACCCTCTCACTGAGTACGGCACGTCCCTTCGCGTCTATAACCCCACCACGCACGCATGGGATGTTGCGTATGGATTCACGGGCAAGATTTTCCGACTTGAGGCAAAGAAGCAGGGCGACATGATTGTTCTGACGAACCTCGAAGACGAGAATCACAAGTGGGTGTTCGCCACCATCGAGGACGACCGTTTCCATTGGCAAAACGTCACCGTGCAAGCCAACGGTGACTGGCACATAAACGCCGACATCTACGCCAAGCGCGCGTAGGGGGCTAGCGTGAGCGGCACGCATGACATAGATTTGCCCTATACGGATCGCCTGGTCAACCTTAATGGTTTGCTCTGGGAGCTGGGTCAAGCGTACGGTAAGCCCGTGTTCGAGGATACCTACGTACTTTCCGGGCTGCTCAGTAAGTTCAGGCTTGCCTTCGACTTGTCATGGAAGCTTATGAAGGACATTCTTATTCAGCGCTACGGGATTGTGGACTGGGCTAAAGGGAGTCCGCGCGAGGCTATCGAACTGGCGGCCTACAATGGCATAATTGAGGACGGTGCGCGCTGGAACGAAATGCGCCTCATGCGCAACGAACTTTCGCACAACTACAATGCCGAATTCGCAATCGACTGTTCCCGCAAAGTACTCGACGAATGGATCCCCTTCCTGCAAGCATTCGGTGAGGACATCAACGTGAAGATCAAAGCTTGGGAAGCGAAAGATTCGACAGTTTAGGTAACTATTGTCTACTCAAAATCTACTAGGTCTTTTAAGCTGACGTCGAGGGCGCGGGAGATGCGGTAGAGTTGATCGGTGCTGCAGCTGAGTTTTCCTAATTCAAGGCGCGAAATATACGAGCCGTCGCTGTTGCCGCCGAGCATTTCGGCAAGCTTCGCTTGGGAAAGGTTTTCTGCTTTCCGATACTCGCGGATTTTGTTGCCCAAGGCCTTTCGAAATTCTTTTATATCCATAGTACGAAGGCTATGCGTTACAATAATAAAGTAGTGGACTGATCAGTCCAGAAAAGCAACGAAAGGTTGATTGAAGAATTGCTATAAGCACTGGGGGATACATGTTTGAAGGTGCAAACAACCTGTTCTGATTAGCTTACGTAATTAACCCTCTTGCCTGAAAGGAAGCTAAGCAAAATGCGTGTTGTTTGGCGTGTATGGAAGGCCATGGAAGATCATGGAGTTGCTGCCGAAAAAGTGTGCAGCGACACTGGCTTAAAAGAAGACCAACTGGAAAGGTTGAAAACCTCTGAAGGTAGAGTGAATGCTGTGCGACTGACAACCCTCGCTGCACTTGTCGATTCGATAGGATGTGACGTCGGGGAACTTTTCGAAGTGGTTGATGATTGCGTTGAAGAATCAAGGATCAGTAGTTCGATGTGAATGATAGCTGGCATGTTGGGCGTTGTAGCAAAAGTTCCTGTCCGCCGGAAAAAAGTGTGACGCGCTATCGCGCTGGCTATTATGCCACGAGTTTTCACGCATCCCTTGTATTATGACGCGGGCTGACTGGCTTGTAGGCATTGACTTGCAAGAGGCATAACCCCGTAGCGGCGTTCGCCAGAGCGCCGTTCGCGCGAAGCGGAAAAACGCAGTTCATAGTTGCGTTCTTCGTCTGTGATAGAGCGGATGTATCCCTAAAGGGGCTATGTGCTTCGCGCTGTCGCTGTTTGCATCCCGATGAGGATAGCCAGACAAGCATGTTACCTAGAGAAGAGCAGGCCCTTGTCATAGTGATGGGGAGGCTCATAACATCCTGGCGTAATCAGTAGCGCGAAGCGCGTCACATTTTGCGTTAACCAGGAAAAGAACTTGAATTACGGTCTTTTGTGGTTCGCTGGAAGTAAGAAAAGGCCCTGTGTTTACTCTCACTGACCTGCGCTTTCAATTAGAGCGTCGGCGAAGGTGGCTGGGTTGGGGCCGGTTATTTCGAGGACGGGTTTTCCGGTTGTGGCGCCTTCTTCGAAGAGGTCGACGATGCTATAAAGGGCCTCCATGCTGGCGTCCATGTTTTCGGCACCTACTTTGAAGAGGTACTTCTGTAGCTCCTTGTACACAATTTGGTAGTCACGGGGGAGCGCTTTGACGCGGGCTTGGAGGACGCGCCATTCGCGCTTTTCTTCAATCATGTTGCGGAAGTCCATGCGGCTACTCTCCTTGCTGGTTGAGCTTGCGGGCAATAGAGGCATTCAGTTGGTCGCGCCAGCGGTCGCGCAAGGATTGTGCTCCTTCAGCGCTTGCGAGCTCGGCGCAGAAGTCAGCCACGTTGGTGCCAAGTACCGTTTCCACGGGGCGATTATCAGCGGCCGCTTCCTCAAGTAACCCCAGTACGCCATCGAAAATGGGCATGAGGTTGCGCCCCGTGAAGTCCGCATGGTTCCACAGGCGCTCGGTGATTTCTTTCCACGCGGCTTGGTAGGCGGGCGGCAGTTCGGCGGCGCGTGCGGCGAAGCCTGCGAGGTCGCGATCCATGTCGTTGCCGGTTACGCGATCCCAGAAGTTCATCGGGCACCTTCTTTCAGTTCGTCAAGTTTCGCGGTTATGAAGTCCCAGCGCTCCCAGAATGCGCGCAGTTCCGCGCGCCCTGCGTCGTTGAGGGAATAGAACTTGCGCGGCGGCCCCATTTCGGAAGGCTTCCGCTCGCAGACGACGAGCCCTCGCCGCTCCAGCCGCACGAGAATCGTATACACGGTTCCCTCTACGACGTCAGAGAACCCCAGTTCATTCAACTGTCGCGTAATCTGATACCCGTACGTTTCCCCGCGCCCAATAATTTCCAACACACATCCCTCAAGCACACCCTTGAGCATTTCAGTGAGGTTTTCCACCGCTGTCCTTTGATCTCGTTCTGCAACAATAGGTAATCCGTATTGCTTAGTACCACACTATAGTGTCACAGAGTAGTTATGCGTGTCAACTCCCGATTTCAAAATGGGGTGGTGTCTCCTCGTAGTATCATGCTCATGATGAATTTTTTCGAAGCGGGTAGGACGAGAGAGGTCGTGCTATGACATATACCGGTGGGGAAATTCCCAAGTTGGGGTTTGGGTTTATGCGGTTGCCGGAGGTTGAGGGGTCGGACGGGGAGAAGGTTATTGACCTCGACACGCTTTGCGGCATGGTGGATACGTTTATGGATGCCGGGTTCACGTACTTCGATACGGCGCGCGGCTACCATGGCGGGCGGTCGGAGGCGGCGCTCAAGGCGGCGCTGGTGGACCGCTATCCGCGCGAGTCGTTCACGGTGGCTACGAAGTTGCCGGCGTGGATGGCGAAGGACGCCGATGACGCGCGCAGCATGTTTGAGACCTCGCTTGAACAGACGGGCGCTGGCTACTTCGACTTCTTCCTGCTGCACAACCTGGGCGAGGATCGCACGCACCTGTTTGACGACTGGGGGCTGTGGGATTTCTTGGCCGAGAAAAAGGCCGCGGGCCTGATTCGCAACCTGGGCTTTTCCATTCACGACAAGGCGGCGGAACTTGAGCGCATCCTTGCGGCGCACCCCGAGATGGACTTCGTGCAGCTGCAAATCAACTACGCCGACTGGGAAAGCGAAACGGTTGAATCGCGCAAGTGCTACGAGGTGGCGCGCGCTCATGGGCTGCCCATCGTGGTGATGGAGCCCATCAAGGGCGGCTCGCTGGTGAAGCTGCCGGACGCGGCTGCCGACGTGCTGCGCGCGGCGAACCCGGACGAGCCGCTGCCGTCGTGGGCGCTGCGCTTTGCCGCGTCGCTGTCGGGCGTGCTCACCGTGCTTTCAGGCATGTCGATGCCCGAGCAGGTGCAGGAAAACGTGGGCATTATGCGCGACTTTAAGCCGCTTGCGCCCGCCGAGCTGGACGCGCTGGCCCAGGTGCGCGCCATTTTGGACGGCATCCCCACGGTGCCGTGTACCGATTGCCGCTACTGCGTGAAGTCGTGCCCCGAAGGCGTGCGCATTCCTGCGGCGCTGGCCTCGCTGAACATTCTCGCGCTCTATCGCGATGAGTATCGCGCGCAGGAGAACTACGACTGGAATGCGTCGGCGGGCCCTGCGTCGTCGTGCATCGGATGCGGCACGTGCGAGAGTGTGTGCCCGCAGCACATTGGCATTGTGAAGGAGCTTGCGCGAGCGGCGGAACTGTTCGAGTAGGAAGCGCCGCGCGTTCGCTCGCGGCCGCGCGACGCCATTGTGCGGTTGAGTTTGTGACCAAAAATTACCCCTTGACTTGGAGCGCACTCCAAGAAGTAAGCTAGCGCTCGTTCATAACGGAAGAAGGGTTCCATGTCTGACAACGTAGCGGCCGCCCATTCATATGTGGGTGGCGAAGGCCAGCGCACGAATATTGAATCGCTTGACGCATTCTTCGCGCGCACGCCGCGCGTGGCGGTGGCGTTCTCGGGCGGATGCGACTCGTCGTATCTCGTGGCGGTAGCCCGCGCGGCGGGCGCGGACGTGCGTGCGTATCTGGTGCGCACGGCGTTCCAGCCGCCTTGTGAGATTGCTGACGGCGAGCGGTTGGCGGCAGAGTTGGGTGTGCCGCTGGCGATGGTCGATGCCGATGTGTTGTCCGAGGCTGCCATCTGCGAAAACGGGCCTGACCGCTGCTACTTGTGCAAGCGCTTCATCTTCTCCACCATTCTTAAGCACATGGAGGCTGATGGGTGGGGAGACGCGGTGCTTGCCGACGGCACGAACGCCACGGATGATCCGACGCACCGGCCGGGCTTTCGCGCGCTGGCTGAGTTGGGCGTGGTCTCGCCGCTGCGTCGGGCGGGCCTCAGCAAGGACGACGTGCGCGCCGCCTCGCGCAAGCTGGGGTTGTTCACGGCGAATAAGCCAAGTTTTTCCTGCCTGGCCGTGCACGTGCCGGAGCGCGAACGCATCACGGCGGAGGCGCTGCTTACGGCCGCGCGCTCGCCTGAGGTGACGGTGCGGCTGGTGGCGCGCAATGCCGCCATAGGGGCCGACCTGGACACGACGTGTTCTGCCGACGGCGTGGTAGACCATCTCACGGCTGCGCACGGTGCGACGGAGGCAACGGACATAGCGAACGCAACCAACGAGGAAGAGGAGCGCTGATGGAAGAGCGCGAGATGAGAGCGCTGTTGGCCGCGGTGGCCGACGGTTCGCTTGACCCAGACGAGGCGGCGTTGCGCCTGAAGACGGCACCGTTTTCAGACTTGGGTTACGCGAAGGTTGATCATCAACGCGGGATGCGTCAGGGTGTGGCCGAGGTGATCTACGGCGCGGGGAAGACGCCTGCGCAGATGGCCGGCATTGCGGCATCAATGCGTGCGGCAGGGCAGGAACGTGTGCTGATTACGCGCCTGTCGGCTGAAGCCGCTGATGAGGTGCGTACGCTGCTGGCTGATGCCGACCCGGCTGCCGCGCAGGCGTTTGTCTATCACGAGCTTCCGCGCCTTGGCCTCGTGGGTGGTTTGCCTGAACCTGACGGCAACGGCACCGTGGTGGTGGCTGCCGCCGGTACGAGTGACCTGCCCGTGGCCGAGGAAGCGGCGCTCACGGCCGAGGTGCTGGGCAACGAGGTGGTACGCCTCTACGACGTGGGCGTGGCGGGCATCCATCGTTTGCTTGCGCATGCTGACGACATTGCGGCTGCGCAGGTGGTGGTGGCCGTGGCTGGCATGGAGGGCGCGCTTGCCTCCGTGGTGGGCGGCCTTGCGTCGTGCCCGGTCATCGCCGTGCCGACGAGCGTGGGCTACGGGGCGTCGTTCGGCGGTGTGGCGGCGCTGCTTGCCATGCTGAACTCGTGCGCCTCAGGCGTATCCGTGGTGAACATCGATAACGGCTTTGGCGCTGGCTACCAGGCGTCATCCATCAATCATCTGAAAGCGAAGTGATTTTCCCATGACCGAACTTCATCTTGACCTCACGTGCGACGCCACGCGCCGCTCGATTCTCGCCGACCTGCGCGGCCGTCTTGACGCCGACGCGCAAACCGCGCTTGATGCCGCCGTGGAAGCGGCTGGCGTGCCCGAGCGGCACCACCACGACCTGGGCGAGGTGCTGGACACCATCGACGCGCTGGCCGTGAGCGACCGCGTGAAGGACGACATGCGCGCCATTTACCACATTCTCGCCGAGGCCGAGGCCGCAGCTCACGGCTGTGCGGTGGAAGAAACCCACTTCCACGAGGTGGGTAACGGCGAAGCCGTGCGCAACGTGGCCGCCGTGTGCCTCGCAGTGGAAATGCTCGCGCCCGAGCGCATTACCGCCACACCCGTGCAAACCGGCAGCGGCACCGTGGTGTGCGCGCACGGTGAACTGCCCATCCCCGCACCCGCCACGGCCGCCATCCTGGCCAAGGGTATCCCCACCTGCGAAACCCTCCAAGAAGGCGAACGCTGCACCCCCACCAGCGCCGCCCTCATCAAACACTTCGTCGAGGAATTCCATGTCTAGAACAACGCCGCCGCTCGCCACTTGTGCGGCCGGCGTCCCGCAAACTTGTCCCGCTCGCCCCATCCTTAAGACCGAGCGCCTTGTCCTGCGCGAAATGACGCAGGATGACTTTCCGGCGCTCTGCGCCATGCTGCAGGACCCCGATGTCATGTACGCTTACGAGGGTCCGTTTTCGGACGCAGAAGCGCAGGCGTGGCTTGACCGCCAGCGCGCTCGCTATCGCGCGGACGGCAGAGGTCTTTGGGCGGTCGTGCTGAAAGAAACCAGCGCCATGATTGGTCAGTGCGGCCTCACCTGGCAGGACTGCGACGGCCGGCAGGTGCTTGAAGTGGGCTATCTCTTCCAGCGCGCGTTCTGGCACCAAGGCTATGCCACGGAGGCCGCCCGCGCGTGCTGCGACTACGCATTCGACACGTTGGGCGCGTGCGAGGTATTCTCAATCATTCGCGACACCAACACCGCCTCCCAAAACGTCGCCCGCCGCAACGGCATGACACCGCGTCTCACCTTCACAAAACACTACCGCGGCGTGGCCATGCCTCACATTGCCTTCTCTCTTACTCGCGAGGAGAGGGACGCTCACTCAGCTCAATAAGCACGCGCCCCTTGCGTTATTTCAATAATCATTTCGTGTTTTCGGGGAAAATCGGCCTAAAACATTTCGTGTTTTCGTAGTTTTCGCTGGTGAGTGCATGTGATCGGGCGGAGGCGTATACTGGCCTCATTACACCTGCGGCGCGTTCGGGAATGGGGGCGCGTGGCGAAGCGAAAGGGGGGCTTGTGGCTGCGTTTGTGTTTACTCATGCGACGGTGCTTGATGGCACGGAGGGTATGGAGCCGCAGTCGAATATGACTGTGGTGGTAAACGATGGCCGCATTGAGGCGGTGGGGACGGCGGCTACGACGGTGTGTCCTGCGGGTGCGCGCGAGGTGGACTTGGGTGGCGCGTATCTCATGCCGGGCCTGATCAACGCGCATGTGCACCTGTGCGGCACCGGCAAGCCGATGAGTGCGGGCGGTGCGGGCGACCTCATTGACAAGGTGACGGGCAACCCTCTTGGCATGTGGTATCTGCGTCGCATGCTGCGAAAGAGCGCGCAGCAGCAGTTGGTGAGCGGCGTGACTACCGTGCGCTCGGTGGGCGACCCGGCGTTTGCCGACGTGGACGTGCGCGACGCCATCAACGCGGGCAAGTATCCGGGGCCGCGGTTGGTTACCTCGGGCACGGGCGTCACGGTGCCGGGCGGCCACGGTGCGGGCCTGTTCGCGAAGGTGGTCTCCACGCCGGAAGAGGCTCGCGAGGCCGTGCGCGCCTGCTTCGCGCGCAAGTGCGACCTGGTGAAGCTGTTCATCACGGGCGGCGTGTTTGACGCCGAGGTGGAAGGTGAACCTGGCGTGTTGCGTATGTCGCCCGAGATAGCGCGCGCCACCTGCGAAGAGGCGCACAAGCTGGGCATGTCCACAGCCGCTCACATCGAAAGTACCGAAGGCGTGCGTGTGGGGCTTGAAGCCGGCGTGGACACTATCGAGCACGGTGGGCCCCTCGACGACGAGATCATCGCGCTCTTCAAGAAGAATGGTGCTGGACGCACCTCGTCGCTCACCTGCACCATCTCGCCTGCGTTGCCGTTCGTGGAACTGCCGCCCGAAAAGACGAAGTCCACGCACGTGCAGCAGGTGAACGGCCGCATCGTGTTCGAGGGCATCGTGGACGCGGCGAAGCAGGCGCTCGCGGCGGGCATTTCCGTGGGCCTCGGCACCGCTCGTCGTGCCCCTACATCACGCAGTACGACATGTGGCGCGAAGTGGTGTATTTCGAGCGCCTCGTGCGCGTGTCGCCCGCGTTTGCCCTGCACACGGCCACGTTGGGGAACGCGCGCATCCTGGGACTCGGCGACGAGACAGGTTCCATTGAGCCGGGCAAAGCCGCCGACCTTATAGTGATGGATGCAAACCCGCTAGAGAACCTGGAAGCACTGCGTCAGGTACGCCTCGTGATGGCGCGCGGGCAACTGAACGACCACCCGCAAGTCAAACACCTATCCGAACTGGACGCCGAACTCGATGGCTTCCTTCCGAAGGCGAAGGTTTCGTAAGACGTCACTATCCTAGCAGGATGCGTTTCCACCAGTCGTAGTGTTCGGGGTTGGTTTTCCTGATGAACTCAAGCATCTCTTGCTTGGTTGACACGGGGAGGTTCCGGCACTGCTCGCGCAGGGCGGACTCGGCGCGAGCAGGATTTTTCAACAGGTCGCTCAAGGCACCTTCAAGCCCGGGAATGCCAAGACCTGCGGGTATTGCCGTGGGTGCGGCGGCGCGCACTTGTTGCGGCGTGTTGAAATCTGCAAGAAACGCCGCCTCGTCCAGGTGGCGAAAGCCCGGAAGCCCCAGCCCCTTCATGGTGGCCAGCAAATCGGGGAACGAATCGGGATAGGCGGTACCGCCTTGCACCAGGCCATCGGCATTGGCAAAAGCTATCGTGAGCGTCCATGATCCCGCACCCTCAACCCGTTCGCTCGACGCGCCTTTGTCGTAGAACCCGAGTGCGCGAATCCACTTGTCAAGGGCGTGCGCGTCCTCAAGCGTATAGGGTCGCACCTCATCTGCGGTAGCCGTACCGTTCTCGATACGCTTCAGGCGCAACTCATAGGCATCAGGCGCAACAAGCGCAGCCACCAGAGAACTGGTTCCCCAGCTCGGTTTCGACACGGCGAAGGTAAGGCATTCGAACGGTGCAGACATGACGGTCATAGTGGCTCCTTCGAGGAGAGTATTGTTCGGCTCATTATCGCACAGTGCGCACGTGACGCGTTTTTTGAACTGTGCGTGTTTCCGCTCGGGTAGCCACTTGATTCTTGTCAGATATGCGTGCGAACCGCACACCTTATGCCGCAGTTCCATCGCGGATACGGCGCGGTTTCGCCGTGTATTCGCCGTATCTTCTACCGAAACCTTGCCAGAATCTAACAGAAACCTAACGCCTGATCAGACGCATAATTTGTACTAGCTTGGCAGAATGTTGAGTGCTAGAATGCCCCCTGTCGGCGGTGTTCGCGCCCGGGTGGGTGACGCCTCGAGAGAGAGGGGGATCCCCATGGATAGTTTCAACCTGATTGCGGGGCTTTGCTCCATACTGTCGTTTCTTATGGCAGTACATGATGCGTTGCGGCGAAGGCGAAAGGCGAGGCATAAGGCGAAAAGAGCACAAAAAAGGCGGTAGGGCTGGCACCCGAACCGCCTAGCACATGTCCTGCGTCACCCGCCCAACTCTAACCAAACGGGCATCGCCGACACCCCGCATTATACACGCCGCGCTCCGCCTTGCAACCCCTCAATTCAGGATGGCGGTCCGCCGCTAAAGGGGCGAATACGCTATGATGGGGCCTAACGAACGAGGGTTGGGCGGTGGGCCGCCGGAGAGGACGATTCATGGTTGATGGGGCGGCGGCGCGGGCGGCGTTGCGGGAGCATTTTGGCTACGAAGCCTTTCGGCCGGGGCAGGAGGGCGTGGTCGAGGCCATCCTTGCCGGGCGCGATGCGTTGGCGGTTATGCCGACGGGCGCGGGCAAATCGGTGTGCTACCAGGTGCCGGGCATTGTGTTCGAAGGTCTGACCCTGGTGGTGAGTCCGCTCGTGTCCCTCATGGGCGACCAGGTGCGCGCGCTTTTGGACGCGGGCGTGCGCGGTGCCTATCTCAATTCCTCCCTGACGCCTGGTCAGCAGGCCACCGTGCTGCGTCGCGCGCTCGCGGGTGCGTACCAGATCATGTACGTGGCGCCCGAACGCCTCGCCGACCAGCGCTTTCTCGACTTTGCCCGCGAGGCGACCATTTCGCTGGTGGCGGTGGATGAAGCGCACTGTGTGTCCCAGTGGGGCCAGGACTTCCGCCCATCGTATCTCACCATTGGTGACTTCATCGCGCAACTTCCCACGCGTCCCGTTGTGGCGGCGTTCACAGCCACGGCTACCGAACGTGTGCGTCGCGACATTGTGCGCCTGCTCGATTTGCGCGAACCCTACGAGGTGGTCACGGGGTTTGACCGGCCAAACCTCTACTTCGGCGTGGAGCGCAAAGACCCGAAACGCAAACTCGCGTGGATTGCCGCGTGGGTGCTTGAGCACCCGGCCGACTCGGGCATTGTGTACTGCTCCACGCGTAAGGACACCGACAAGGTGCACGCCGCGCTTATTGAGGCGGGTGTGCGCGCTACGCGCTACCACGCCGGCATGCCCACCGCTCAGCGCATCGAGAGCCAGCGCGCCTTCATTGCCGATGACGCCCCTGTCATGGTGGCGACGAACGCTTTCGGCATGGGCATTGACAAGTCGAACGTGCGCTACGTGATTCACCACAACATGCCGGGCTCGCTTGAAGCGTACTATCAGGAGGCAGGCCGCGCGGGCCGCGATGGTGAACCCTCCACCTGCATGCTGCTGTGGAGCGACGGCGACGTGTCCACCTGCCGTTTCTTCATTGAGCAAGAGTCGGGCAACGAAGAACTCACGCCCGAAGAAGCCGAGGCTGTTCGCGCCTCGCGCCGCCGCCTGCTTGCCGCCATGACCGGTTACTGCAACACCACCACGTGCCTGAGACGCTACATCTTGGATTATTTTGGTCAAGGATTAGGGAGCGTTCGTAGCGTCAGCGAAGAGGGTTCTGGTGCTGAAGATTGCGGTGAAAGCCTGACGAAGCGGCCCTTTGGCCGTGAGGAAGGCTTGGAGCCGCAAGATTCGGTACCAGAACCCTCCGCAGCGTCGAGTAGTTCCGACTGCCGACAGGCAGTCGGAACTTGTTGTTCTAATTGCAGTGGCGACTTTGAAGCCGTGGACGTTACCGCTGATGCGCGGGCGATTATGCGGTGTGTGCAGGAGTTGCGTGGGCGTTTCGGCAAGGGGCTTGTGGTGGATGTGCTGCGCGGGTCGAAGAGCGCGAAAGTGCTGGAAATGCACCTGGATGAAACGGCCACCTATGGCGCTTCACGTGCATCAACTGCCCAGATAAAAGAGATCATCGAGTTGCTTGTCGCCGGCGACTTCCTGAGTATTACCGAAGGTTCCTATCCCACCGTAGGTCTGGGTCCCCGTGCTCGCGAGGTGGCGGAAGAAGGGTTTGTGCTCACCATGAAAAAGGTGGTGCATAAGGCCGATCGCACGCGCGCCGCAGCGGGAGTGAAGGGAGGACGCGCGTTTGGTGCTTCGGGCACGGCTGCTGGCGGGGCAGATGCAGACGAGGAGTTGTTCGAACGCCTTCGTACGTTGCGCAAGCGTCTGGCCGACGAGGCAGGTGTACCTCCCTACATCGTGTTTTCGGACGCCACGCTGCGTGATATGTGTGCGAAGCTCCCCGCTTCCGAAGACGAATTCCTTGACGTATCCGGCGTGGGCGCCACCAAGCTCGCGCGTTACGGCGAGGCCTTCCTCGCCGAACTCGCCGTGTATGCGCAGGAGGAAAGAGGCTGATCAACAGCCCAACAGGCGCGAATACAACAGGCCGACCAAGAACGAAGGGGAGGGATCCCTCGTCCAGGTCGGCCTGCTGAAACACAGTGCCTAATGCAACCTATTTAAGCTGTTGGCGCTGAGGGCGCTTTGGGTGCTTCAGGTGCTGTCGGAGGAACTGGCGCTGAGGGCACCCCCGTGCCGTTTCCGCCACCCGGGGCTTGCTCATCCCGCAACGCGGAGGGCGATTCGCTCAAGTACAGGTCGATGTTGCCAATGGTGGTGCGAACCACGATGCGCTTCGTCGCACTCGGCGACCCCTGCGGCGCGTGGACGTTGCCGGATGCCGATGAGGCATCGATGGCGTAGTCTTCGGCCGACCCTGTGAACGAGAGGCTCACCTCACCCGTATCAGCTTGGATCGAGGCGCCATCGCGGGCGACCAGTGCAGTACCGTCAATGCTGCCCTGCATACTCTGTGCGGTCAGGCGACCAGTCGTCACGTCGTTGAGGTGCTGGTTGCCGGTCTGACTGCGGGTTTCCACCGTATCTGCGTCGATGCCGCGCAGCTCAATACTACCGCTTTCCGCAAAGACGCTCAGGGTGGCAGCACGCAGGTCATTCACGGAAATGGTGCCATTGCCGCCCTGCGCCGTTACCGCGCCAGCCGCCTCAATGAAAGCCATCTGTACGCTGCCGTTGCGGGTGAAAGCCTCCACACTGTTCGCCGTAACATCGCTGATATCAACCACGCCGTTTTCAGTCCTCAACTCCACGGAATCCGCTGTGGAGCGGCCGATATGCGCGTGGCCATTGTTGGTGGTCACGCTCACGGCGCTGAGCGACGGCATGTCGTCGATGGTGGTACTGCCCTCGTGGGAGCGTACCGTCACGGAGCCGGCGAACGACGCAGGCACCTTCACCACGGTGGAGCGGTCGGTGAAGTCGAAGTCCATGATCATGACGCCGATGCGAGGCTTGGACGTGCACGTAATGTGCAGTTCGCCGTTCGTGTCGGTAATCTCGGTATTCCGCAGCTCACCCTTCCAATAGGTGACCTCAATGGCATCGGAAGAGGAAGCCTCGAAGCGGACATCACCCGCTTCGCTGTCAACAATGATGGCGTTGTGTGCCGCAACACTCTCGGCATCAAGCGTCTCGGTGACTTCGGTCCAATCGCGCGGCATGTTCGACAAGTTCTCCAGGCGGAAGTCGGCGGCCGCGAACGCTCCGAAGG